>Ga0065711_1046502_pt1 | contig 12861 bp, 14 predicted proteins | sample Hoacrofraction12_FD_59098 | JGI IMG/M metagenome (GOLD analysis project Ga0065711, IMG submission 59098) | Hoatzin crop microbial communities from Cojedes, Venezuela - Epithelial fraction 12 v2 (version 2) | ecosystem: Host-associated > Birds > Digestive system > Esophagus > Crop | place... | reverse complement strand
CCCCCCCCCCCCAGTGGGATGAGAGAGAGAATCAGAAGGGTAAAAGTGAGAAAACGCATGGGTTGAGATACAGAGGGTTAAATAGGTAAAGAAAAAGCTGTGCAGGCAAGGAAAGCAACGTAAGGCATTCATTCACTGCTTTCCATGGGCAGGCAGGCGTTCAGCAATCTCCAGGAAAACAGGGCGTCATCACGAGTAACAGTTGCTTGGTAAGACGAATGCCATAACTCCAAACATACGCCCTTCCTTCTTCTCCTGGCTTTGTATACGGAGCCTGACGTCATATGGTATGGAATATATTTGGTCACTTGGGGCCACCTGCCCCAACTGTGTCCCCTCCCGATTTCTTGTGCACCCCCAGCCTACTCACTGGTGGGGTGATGTGAGAAGCAGAAAAGGCCTTGACGCTGTGTAAGCACTGCTCAGCGACTAAAACATCCCTGTGTTGTCAATGCTATTTTCAGCACAAATCCAAAACATAGCCCCGTACAAGCTACTCTGAAGAAAATGAACTGTCTCCCAGGCAAAACCCAGTACACCTCTATAGGTCACTTCACAGAATCACAGAATCACAGCATGTTTGGGGTTGGAAGGGACCTCTGTGGGTCACCCAGTCCAAACCCCCTGACGAAGCAGGGTCACCCAGAGCAGGCTGCACAGGACCTTGTCCAGGCGGGTCTTGAATATGAGAATAGATTTTACATGACTAAAAAGAGATAAGGGAAAGCAAGACAACACAGATTCTTCTGAGACTAGTGGAGCTGCAGCTCCTAGCTGAGAAATCACCTTGCCTATCCTCCACCAGTGACGGAGCAGCCTCTGCAGATGATATGCAGGAGAATGATTACGCTGGGGGAAACACTAGGGTTGAAAGCACAGGTGAATGCGGAGGACTTCAGTGCTGTGCATCATCCAGTCTCTTCTGGTGCAGAGAGGCTGTGGCTCAGTTTGTGCAAACTGCTTCAGCCCAGGCACTGCAGCAGCACTGAAGCAAGAGAAGTGTTCTGTGACATAGAGAAGAGCTACATCAATGCTTTCTGTGATATTCATACACTGTGGAGAAACTTTCTTCTAACTTTGGTGTTTTATTCCAGCATGTGCAGTTTGTGTTCCTGAACAGGGTGAAATTGTTGTTGTCTGGTACCAGGTATTTTACTGCTGCTGTGTTTGTGTGTATGGGGAACAGCAGTCATCCCTGCTCTGGTGGGAGTTTTACTGTACCTGAGCTGAGAAAGAGGAGCAAGCAGGTAGAACTAAAATTGTTGGGAGACATTTGTCTATGGGAAGAGAGTATGGCTCTTGAAAACCCAGTTTGAATGCGCCAGGGTATCCAGAGATGACACAAGCTAAGCAGGTGAAACGTCCTCGTGTTCCCACTAGAGAGGGGCTGCAGTACGTATGTACCCAATCCATGGCTGCCAGTTCTGTGCTGGGACCACAGAATGGCTAAAAGCCTTTCATCCCAGCCCCACCTTGTCCACAAACTAGAGAGGGCTTAAATGCTACTCACTGCCTGTGGAATCACTGTTTCACCCTTGTGTGGCAAGGACAACGTGTAGTGGCCCTGGTTCAGGAAATCACTTCACTGGAGCAGCTCAGCAAGGGTCTGTCATGGTCCCAATGGCTGTGCATTCCTTCTTTGCCATCCCATTTCTTCTCTGTCTGTACGTGTCTCTGGATCATGCCCTGCAATGCAGGGAGTTGATCAGCCTTACATTTGCGTTTTCCTACTCAGACTCCTTTGGGAGAAAAGGAGCTGACTTCTGCTTTCCTATGGTCATTCTGGGAAAGAGGTTGCAGACAGCAGTCGCATCTCTGCACTTACAGTGGGAGGTTCCCCAGATACCATGGAGATGTTACAAGAATGCAGAAGGGAGATGATGCTATATCCATTCCTTGAGCCAAAAGATTTCTTCCCATGATCAGTTGCGAATGTCCTTGCAAGTATTTGGTAGACATACTGTAATGATTTGTTTAAAACATTACCATGGGAACACAAACTCATTTATCTCAATTATGTGTATGGTCCCAATAGGGCCCTGCTGCAATCGCTGTTCAGTCTTGAGCCTTAACTGGATATTTGAAAATCCACAATGTATGAATTATTGTTGCATTACATGCAAAGTCTCCAAAGAACTAACGCACTGTGAAGTTCTTCCTGACCTGTTCATAAGCCTGACTCCAGTCTCACTCCTGGGGAAGCTCAGGCAATGATCCTGCAAGTGTGAGTCCTGGATTCGCACCTATATAAGAAGTATCTAGTGACCAAACGCTGTAGAAGTTATTGAGATATTGATCTGAGTGGGAACTAGATTTTCTTGGACTGACTGTTTTGCTTTCCAAAGCAGGCAGGGGTGGGGGCAGGGAAGGAGAGTTTTACATAAAACAAAATTCATGGGGAAGGAAGGTTCCTGGGTCACTTAAAAAATATACATGCCAGTGACAGCTGAGCACTCCTGTAACTGAATTTGTGTTTTACACATGAATCAGTAAAGCTACTGAAACAGATGAAATACCTGCATCTTCTAGCAGAAAAAAATACTGGCACAAAACCTGTGCATGACTTTCTGTGAGGCTGTTGCAAGTATTTGTGTCAGTGTTCTGTAACTGCTTTGAAGAACGCCTTTTGAAAACTTTTCTTGACAATATGTTCACGCCTTGTTTTGCCTGCTGAAAATTTTGTCCTTTCATAACAAAATTGCATGGAGATTAGGCTACTTCCTTAGGTTAGCAAATATTTATTATTCAGTTTGAACAATAAAGTGGGATCAGTTAGAGAAGAGCAGATACTTCTGCAGGATAACTTGTCTGGAAAAAGGAAAACCGACATCTGCTTTTTTAAAAAGCATTCGGTGGGTTTTAATTGGCTAAAAATAAATACTTCTGTGAAAATGTCCAAAGTGAGGTCAATAGTTTTTGCTACTGTGTTTACTCTGATAATATTAAAGCACAGAGCTTTTAACAATCTTCTCACCCTGATCTTCTCCCTTTTCTGCCTCTGGCATCTCCAGAGGAGAGTGGGGTACAAGCTATTGAACAGGCATGAAAATCTCACTTTCTGTGTCTCAGGCTGGCTGACTAACAATGAAGCACTCAAAAGAGGGTGACAATTTGGAATATCTAGCCCTGTCCTCTTTCTTTTCCGACTAGGAAGCCATGTCAGTGGGAGTTTGCAAAATAGGAGATCTGGGGGCCCTGAGCAATGTGCTCTAGCTTTGAAGCTAGCCCTACTTTGGATTCGACTGTAGACCTCCAGAGGTCCCTTCCACCCCAAATTATTCTGTGGTTCTCTTTTGTTTTGGCAGTGATACCTTGTAGTAACAGCTTCTCCAGTGAAGATTTATCTCAGCACATCACTTATATGCTGTCTACAGCACTGAACATCAATTGTCCTCTTCCTCCTCTCTTAAATGGAACATGAGCACGATACTTTCCACATCTTACTTGTGGAAACTCTGGCTATCGCTCAAAACAGTTGTCTTTTGGTGAGCTGTTTTTATGTCCTTTTCCTAGTCATTTTTGGGGCCCAAATTCTTGGATAATGTTTGGTATTGCTAATACTAGGGTTGTGTTCCACCACCCACACTGGCCAGCTGCTGATTTTTTTAAGTACAGAGGTAGCTTTCAAGATGTCTGAGTGAGGCTCCCATGCTGGAGATAGGTCATATAAGCAACAGCAGGGCTGTTTCCATCTGGGAACTTTTAAGTAGTTAAAATCACTTGGGGCAAAAGCAAACAAGCAGATGCTTGTGAGACCACTGTTACCACGTCAGCTGAATCTGGCTCTGTATCCAGACCAGATTATTCCCCTATGCAATTGGCATTCCTGTCTTAGCTCTTTGGAAGCTTCTGTCTCTCTCTGAGTTGACTCTTTGAGGCATGGGGTTTGTATCCTATGGCTATCAGCCATCTGACTGTTTTGATGTGTTGAATATGAGACAGGAATTTTGCCCACCGTCTTTGTTTACAATTTCCAGCTACCTCCTGTGCTTGGTGTCATGATCCTGAGGCCACTAATAGGATTTAATTACTCTGATCAGCCTCACCTGGGGCTTCCACAACACACCTGATACCCATTGCCCCAGGAGCTCCACTTGAGCTCTGGCTGGGGGCATCTAGGCTTAGTCTGACTTATGTTGCAGGTATGTTTGGCTTGTCTTTTGCTGTCCTGGCTTACTGACTGGCTTTCCTGGATGGATTTTGGATGTATGCTGCAGGTAGCTTTGTCTCTGGCTCTCTACCTTAGATGGGTGTCTAAAACTGCATATTAGGTAACTTATTTCCTATTTTCTCTTCAGTTCTCTCTCTGGTGTAATCTCCAGAACAGACTTTGTGCATATGCTGTAGTCTTGTATCTAGTGTTGTCTTTGGCCCCGTTTCCTGCTGTTTCTGACTGGTCTCCGTGGATTGACTTGAGACTTGACTTCTTACCTCGTATTCTATGGGACCGTCAATGGAACTAGTCACTGTCGTTAAGGTGGCCATGATTGGGTGCTACGGTGCTGTGCCCTGGTAGGTGAGGGCAATGCTTGTGTTGCAGTTCCTCGTGGCTCATAGGTTGTTCTCTGTGCTTGTGCAGCCCTTGTTCTTGGTGCTCAAAATTAACGATCTGTTTTGAGCATAGGAGCACCCAGAGAAATGGCGGATGGATGTCTTCATGCTCATTAACTCATGTCAAAATGCAGAAGGGAGAAAGGTGTAATAAAGTAAGAGACATAATTCTTTAGTTTAGAGGCACAATGTACTCTCTGTTTCATTCAGTGTGGTTGTGCTTTACAGTTTAAGGAACAAGCGGGCAAGGGAGGATTTTCTGGTTGATGGTGCATAGCATCTAGCTTTTTAGCCAACTCTCTGTTTTTGCAGATGAGCATTCAACCCTTTGGGGTGTACTCTAAAGCTCACTGAAGTCACCCAAAGCTTTGTCATTGTCTTCAGTGGAACTTAAATGCAGAATCAGTTTTGTTTGAAGTAAGTCGGGCTGCAAAAACACTGTGTGGTCTTTGGGTTGCACTTTAATTCACGTAACAAGTCATATTGTTAAATAGACAGTGCCTGAACAGAAGGCTCCTGAGTGAAACCTGAAAGGAAGAGGTCATGGTATTGGTAGCTCTGGCTTATTAGATACAATACTGCATTTGTGCATTGCAGTGGTACCAGAAAACAGAGTAATCTTTGCATTGTCTGTGGGGTTTTTTGAGACAAAAAAATGAAGGTTTTGGCTCCTTGTGGTTAACAGACTTCAAGTCAGAGTAGCTGGCCAAAGTCCAGTGTGGGTATCTATATTTTGCTATTTAAATGTGCCTCCCTCTCTCCCCCATGATACTATTTCTCAGTGGTATGTTTCACTTCTATGCTCCAAAAATGCCTGCTTAAGCAGATGTCACCTCTCACCAGGTGTGGAACTGGGTTTCTGTGATGGGTGAAATGGCAGCTACTCGCAGTGCTTAAAGTGCTCTGAGTTACTTCAAAGTGAAAAGCTCTGTGGAAACAGTAGTGTTTGTGGCTGCTGGGTGTTCTTCAGTCTGCAAACGGTTTCTTTTCCCTGATTTCACTGTCAGTTAGGACATAGGAGCTTTGTGGCTTTGGGGGAGGAGAAAGGAACAGTTTTTCTACACACGTTAGTCCCTGAAGCCCTGGAAAAGAGGCCTGCTTTGCTTTGTTGAGCAAGATGAGGAACATCTGCTCCTGGCCTACAGGCTTAGAAAATATGGCATTCTCCTCCTAAGCTGAGATGGTCTTGTCTATGATGTGGTGCTTTCTGACAGTGAGCTTCCATAGCATGCTGTTTTTATGCACATGGTGGTAGATATAGTTAAGCTCAACCGTGCTGCTTGTAAGAGCAGGGTATCTTCATTTGGGGGAGGGAATTGCTACAGAGCTGGAAATAATGCTTTTAAGCTGTGAATAACACCCTCAGGAGATGTTGTCCCTGTTAAGCCTTCGAGGTCTTGTGCTGAGGTGTCACCAACCTAAAGAATACTTCGATATCAAAGATGTTTTTGTTTTATCTTACTATATTTAAGTCTTGCATACAATGGGAATACTGAACTTGGAATGTTTGGAGCGTATGGGGGTGTTGATATCTTATATTTAGCTTGATCTGTCAGTTATACAAGCATCTGTCACAAAGGTAGCAGAGGACAGAAAGCCCTAATGGGGTTCAGAGGCAAAATAGCAGAGATCTTGGTTATTGGGGACAGGGTATGCTTAGGAGTGAAACATGCATGTAAAACATATGCCTGTTTTCTGCACAGGAGAAGGAGTTGCATTCTGACGTGTCATGATCAGTGTGGATCTAGGATAGCAATTACAATAATTTAATGTTTAAAAGCTGAGATGGCACCCCAGCTCAAGTGACATTCTGGAGCTTTTTTGTTCTGGAGGTAGTACAAAGATACATGAAAACATGGTCCTTAGTCCAGGAAGCTTTTCAACCTGTTGGCTGAGTGTATATCACTCTGTGGCTACAACCATTGCAGTGGAGTTGAAAGAAGTGAGAATGTGGTTTCACAGTCAGCTTATCCTGATGGAATTATGATCCGCTGCCAAAGCGAGCAGTTCTTCTGCCTGTGCTCAGCTAATGCTCCCAACAAGCACAGATCTACATGGGTGTTCTTGAAGCTGTGCTATGAATCAGATTAGCTCCCTGAGCTTGGCTGAAAACTAGCTTTCAGCTTGATCAGTCTGCAGACCTGATCACTGTGTAGCTAGAAGATTAGTGGTGCTGATGCAAAATGAGGGAGTAGGAGAGGAACGGGGTATATAAAGCTATGGGCAGGGAAAAAGTGAGGACCATTCCTTCAAGTCATAGTGCAGTCTCACATGGGTTAAAGGTGACTGAGATGTTGCCTTGAAAATACCCAGATGAGGCACTGTGGGCATGGCAGAGCAAAGAAACCTATCACAAGTCTTCCCGTGCATGTGGAGGCTGTGCTTCCCTGGGATGGAAAAGGGCTACCACCATGGCAGCCAAGAGGCAGGAGCTACTTGCCCAGGCAGACCCTTAGCTATTCTACTGCTGATGCGAGGTTCCAGCTGCAGCCTCTGCTGGGAGGTATGGGGCAGAGGGTCCATGGGGTGGTGTGGGGCTGGAGCTTGCTTTAGGTATTGTGGTGCTCTGCTCCGTTCTGTGGCATAGGCTTACCTTGAGCAGCTTGCATTGCTTGAACAGAACTGTGGTAACTGTCAAAGGAATACTTTTCCCACTTCACATAAAGATGTTTTAAGTGGTTCATTGTGGTCACTTCACTCTTACACTAATATCCACTTGCTTATTACAGACTCCTTGTATCATAAAATAAGATGAATTATAAATTAAAATGGCTGAAAATGGAACATTTCTGGAGACTGTACCTAGTGGTTTTTCTTCCCCAAGCAAATGCTTTCATTCTTTTGCTCAAAAGCAAGCAAACAAAATCCCCATGATAAATTAACTCAAGTAGCAGATGTATGTAGACATCAGTGAGTAAAACCAGCTCCTGAAACACTAAGGCCAGGCAGTCCAAGTCACCATTTCCCTCTGCTTTCAGTGTTGAACCAATGTGCACAGCTCATGCTTGTGCGCGATTCTGCTGGAGGAAGGGAATTGGTGTGCATGTCCAGTGGCAGAAGGACACTCCATTTTCAGGGTGCTGAGAGAAGCTTAAGAGTTGGGGGGTGGGGGGGAGAGGGAGGAGGGGAAATGATGAAGAAGTCCTAAAGCTCTTTGTGTACCTGTTTACTTTAAATATGCAGTGGGAATGAAATATCTTTAAACAAACAATTTTGCAGCCAATAGAAATGAATCAGTCACTGAAATTTTCATAGAAATGCTTCATTTATTATCTGGCTTGTCTCCAGTTCTTAATCGGGGCTTTCCTGGGAAAGGTTGGTTTTGCAGTTAATGTGAATGCATCATGCAAGCAATTTTTGATTTAGTTATGCCTTTTCCACATCCTTTCTGTGCTGTGGCAGCTGCAGGGATCTGTTTAAGTGGGTAGGCTCCTGCTTTCTTTTCTGTTGGTGGCAGCATGCCCTTCCTGTGTGTAAGTAAGTGGGAACTTGCTGAATCCTGGGAGCAGTATTAGCCTCTCGGAGGTAACAGAACATTTATGCAAGTCCTGACGATTGGTTTTGAGAGTAATGTCTCTCCTGGAGGGGTGACTGAAACTTCAGGGTTTAGGTGCTTACCAGTAAGGGTAGCACTCATAATTGTGCCATGCAGACTAGATTCGCAGTGAGTTGTGTGGAAGATTGAACTTGATGAGTGTTCTTCAATGAAAAGTAAGGTTTTCCACTGATATGAAATGGAATTACATTAGGTCCTTCCAAGCACATTTTAGTGAGCTTTGGAATAAAAATTATTTATCTAGCTTTCTTACTGCCAGTCAGATAATGATCCTAGTTAGATACTGCTGAGTGGTATTCTTCTGGTGCAAAAAGAAAACAAGGCAGCACTTCACTCTCCTTACTTTGATGCATGAAGCTGTCATCTTTGTTGGTAATCAATAATGCTGCAGAAATAACTGTGCCATCATTTATAGATGCACTTTGCAAACAATAAATATTTTCCTAGCAGCAGCTGATGGTGTGTGCATTTCCCAGTGGATTAGAAGAAATGCATTTATTTAAACTGATAAGTTACTGATAGAATCTGCTAATTCAGGTACCTGAGAAACATTTAAAGCATATTTTTGGTCTGGAGTTATATGTGGGGGTAAAAAACCCAAAACACAAACTGTCACATACAGTAATTTCGTATGTTAGTAACAGCAATTAAAATATACAGCTGATCATAACTCTGTTCAGCACTAGTGAGGCCACACCTAGAGTATTGTCTCCAGTTCTGGGTGCCCAGTACAAGAAAGACATGGACATGCTGGAGAGAGTCCAAAGAATGGCCATGGAGATGGTGAAGGGACTGGAGCATCTTTCCAATGAGGAAATGCTGAGACAGGTGGGAGTCTTGAGAAGACAGGTCACGGGGATCTTATCAATGTGTATAACTGTATGATGGAGGGGGTAAAGGAGATGGAGCCAGGCTTTTTTAGTGGTGCCCAGTGACAGGACCATAGACAATGAGCGCAAACTGAAATATGGAAAGTCCCCCCGGAACATCAGGCAACACTTGTTTTTACTGTGAGTGTGACTGAGCACTGGCTGGAATAGGTTATTCAGGGAGGTTGTGGAGCCTCTGTCCTTGGAGGTATTCCAGAGCTGTCTGGACATGGTCCTGGGCCACCAGCTGTAGGTGGCCCTGCTTGAGCAGAGGGTTTATACTAGGTGACCTCCAGAGGTTCCTGCCAACCTCACCCACTCTGAAATTAGTAGTGAAAATAACTCAATGGGTTTCTTCTCAGTGTATTGAGAGAAGGCGCAATCTGGAAAAAGCTTCTGACTGTTTTGGTATTTCATTTAAACTTCAGGAATATAGTGGAAATATTGACTGGAGTCACTGTCTTACAAGTAACAGCATGACCTATATCCCTGTATTAGATATATCTTTAATTTTCTTTTCTTTCTTTTAAGAAAAGACTAGTTTGTAGACTGCTTTTTATATCAGATAAGCACCAGTACCTGCCTCCAGGTGAACCACAGGGTTTATGAAGAACTGACTGCAGCTTTTTACTTCAGGCTTGGGCTCTCCAGTTACTGCTTGCTGTAGATCTTTAGCAAATGGGAAGTGCTGTGGGGTCTGGCCATGTGTAAGGGGGAAGCTGGGCCTCAGTGTGCCGCTGTGGAGGCCTTGGCTGAAGGACTTGGGGGATCTGCAGGTACCCCTGGAGAGCAGGGTTGGAAGAGTATGGTGTCATTCCTCCTCATGTCAGTCTCGGCCAATAAGCTGGTGAGAGATGACAGCTTATGTTTCTTTTCCCTGTCTCTTGCTTTTGAAGCTAGTAAAGCTTTGTCGGATGGTTCAGGCTGTCCTGCAAATTCCTATAATTGTTAACAGGGGGGAAAAAAAGTACCAGAACAGCTTCAGAGGCTCTGCATTTCCTCCTTTTCAGTGGGTCTTGCTGTCTGGTTTACCGCAATCAGTTACACCCGAGGGATTTCTGCTTAGCCCAGTTGGGGCTGAGAATTGAATGTCCTGCCTTATGGCTCCCCACCTGCTGCTTTTTAGTAGCTGATACAGTTATACTTAAGAGAAACATGCTGAATGACAGTATTTTATTAGCTTTGGATTGGAGATACCTGGTTACTCCAGGGAGTCCATCTCCCAGACGGTGTGGGATGAATAGTTTCAGGGTATTCCTCAGACCTTTTTAATAGCTGATGTGGTGTTGCTTCTAGCCTTTCCCCTTTCCAGAGGTTGTTTTCCAGATCTTGCCATTAGGACATTTCTGTTGACATTTGGGTTGCTTTCTTTTTGTGCTTAAATCCACCAGTTTTAGTTGTAGTCCCTCATTCTAATTCTCCATCCTGTATCCGTCCTAGGAGAATCCCAAATGCCTGGAGATGGTTACTGTTTTTGTTCTTCATCACTTGATAATCTGCCTGACTGCAGATAGCAGTGGGTGTAGGTTAGTATCTTTCTGGTGTTTTCAATTTCCAGAATTGATTAGATTATGATACCCTCCTATACAACCTGGCCTAGGACTTTTTTGGTAGTATCATCAAACTGATTGCTCTATGCTTTTCTCTTTTTGGCTTTCAGTGCCATTCTTCAACAGTTCTGCTATTCGGTTGTCTTCTTCCCACTGCATATCTACATTTTAAAGTCTTAAATGTATTGGAATCCAGCTGTATTCTTGTTAAAATAATCTGTGAAACATTTGGTGACATTCACTGCATTCTGTCTTCTTGAAGGTTGCCAAAAAAAGTCAGAGCTACAGAAACAGTCAGAGCTGTAATGTGGGTAGGGAGTTACTTGTATATAGCATGTAGCTAATAAACAGTACCTAAGGATCTGAGTTGGCTAGGGTAGCAGAGTCATGTTAATTCTGTTGGGAGAACACATGACAGAAAACGCACTAATCTTGCTTATATTTCATACCTATAATTTAGTCTCTGAAGGCCTTTTTGTATCACTTCACTGTCCTACTTGGGTTTTGGGGTTTCCAGTTTTGTGTGCCCTGTGAATGCTATCTCTTCATTATTATGAATGATAATGGGGCCAGACTCCAAATTAGTGATAAACTATCAGATCTGTTAATATTACCTAACATTGATCTTATCTATTTCTTGGTAGATAGCTAGCAGGCTATGACATTTGGATATGATGACTGGTGGTACATTCTCATTATCTTGTCATCACTGCTATTACACTGTTTGCATATTCCAGCATTACGGAGCTCTGACTTTGTATCAGTTTCATAGAACTGCAGAGAAATCTTGATTGGAAGGAACTGCTGGAGATCTGTAACAGTCTCTTGTGCAAAGCAGGACCAACTACAAAGCTACATCAGCTTGCTCAGCTTCTTATCCAGGTATCTTCGGGTATGGGAATTAAACGTGCTAAATACCATCTGTTTTGTCTCCACACTGAATTCTCTTGCATCAATGCAAAAACTGTACCTTTGACTCTTGCACTGTGGTTGTCTTACAGCATGGGTAAGATAATGCTTCATACTAGGACATCTGAGTGGAGAAACACCAGCAGTGTGAGAGAGGGGAAGATCTCCTTTCTAGACATCTATAAGCACAGCACCTGGCTGACTCTAAGTTCCCTTTGTAGTCAGTTGAGAGGAAAAGGAATTGCGGGCTGTGATTCATTGGCAACCTTAAACATTGACCTAACAGTAAGTGGATCATTGTGGAAATGCCTGTTTGACTCTGGTGACTATAGTGGGAGTTCAGATGACTGAGATGTTTTAGTGATCCTATAAATTTCTAGAGGTAACCAGGGTAAATCTCGCCCCTAGTTTCTAAAACCTGTTAGAGATTAGATATGGGTTTGATGCATATTTTCAGCCTCTTAAAGACTGCAGTGCCTTTGAGCAGGCCCAGATAACCTGTTAAGCACCTGGGAAGCTACAGAGCACAATATTTGAAACTTCTATAGAATTTGAAGAGTCTGTGATACAATGATGGAGTCGTATTTCAGAATTGTATTTCAGGGTTTTTTTGTCTATTTGTAGTCGATTCATAGTTCATGTTTCATTGTGCTAACTTAAACAGACGTATGAATGCGTTGGTACATGGAGCCTTGTAAGAATAGATCCACTAACTGATAGATACTGAAATGCTCATTGCTACTTTAACTGGGGCCACAGAAGGACCTGAAATGGAGTGGGTGGTGAGATGGAAAGGGTATCATAGAGTTTTTTCTGTTCTTGAATTCCCTTGTCACAAATTGTGTTAATATTAGGTCTCACAGTTTGTATGATTCAGGAGAATGCTGTAGTGGAAAACACTGGCTTCTAGTCAAGCACAAATGCAACAAGAGAAAGGGTGAAAAGAAAATGTGGAGGAAAGCACTGTGGACTCCAATGGGGACAGTAGAAGGGAGGTGTAAGATGGTGCTGTTCTCTGACCTTCCAGAGAACCACATGGAAATGAGTCCACCAATAAAAAAATAAAGGGAATGCTGAGCTATATGCTTTGTCAAAAATACACCAGATTGAGGTGGAAGAGAGCACTTCTTAAAAAAGAAGTCAAATGAGTATTTTTTTTGTCAACTATAGGGGGGTGGGAGGGAAGTCCACTAATGCTTTGAAATTTACCAGTAACAAGCACCCACAGGAGCAGAATGTACGTGTGCCACTGTACATGAAAGGGATATACGTCTAAGTGTAGACATGTGGGCTAGCTTATGTAGGTAATCACAGAATCACAGAATGGTCAGGGTTGGAAGGGACCTCTGTGGGTCATCTAGTCCAACCCCCTGCCGAAGCAGGGTCACCTACAGCAGGCTGCACAGGACCTTGTCCAGGCGGGGCT
>Ga0065711_1009377_pt1 | contig 12862 bp, 11 predicted proteins | sample Hoacrofraction12_FD_59098 | JGI IMG/M metagenome (GOLD analysis project Ga0065711, IMG submission 59098) | Hoatzin crop microbial communities from Cojedes, Venezuela - Epithelial fraction 12 v2 (version 2) | ecosystem: Host-associated > Birds > Digestive system > Esophagus > Crop | place... | reverse complement strand
CGGAGCCGCGCCCGGGGAGCCCGGGACCGGCAGCAAGCAAGCTCCGCTGTCATCAGTTGCGTGCATAAATTACCCCCTGTAATTACACCATATGCACAAATTGTACCGTATTTATCACTGTAGAATGCTAACGGCTCTGCCCGCTGTCCCGGCCCCGGGGGAACCCCCTCCCTCCCCCGAGCCCCCCGGGGGTTTCGCTGCTGACCTCTCCGCGGGGCTGCGCTGGGGTCCTCTCCCGAAGGCCGGTCATTAACCCAGCTGCGGGGTGTTACCGGCTGAGAAACCCCCCCCTTATGTCCCCAACGGGAGGCGTGGGAGGGAGCCATCGGCTTTAACGGGGCTCTGCTGTGCGAGCCTGGCTGCTGCTGGGCTGTTGGGGCTGTGAATGTGATAAGAGATGCTGGAGGAGAGAAGTTTCAGTCCTGGCCCTCTTGCCCTGCTCATTACTGCTTCTGTGAGCTGCCACTCGCACCCCAAAGCTGCTGCCTAATGAGCCTCGCTCAGCAGCAAGAATCAATTAATGCTCAAGCACCCTGGCTCCGTCTTGGTAAATGGAAAGCCACGGAGTTAAAGCAAAAATGAGCAGAGAGCAGACCGTGGCGTGCTCCCCCACCGCGGGGCAGCCCCAAGGAACCCGGGCTCTGCCGCTGGGCGAAACGTGTGTTACCCACGCTGTGGGCTCGGCTCCGTCCTCCCCCCAGCATCCCACACCCCGCTCCCCGTCCCAGCCATCTGCAGTACTTCAGATGGCTTACTCGTGAAACACGTGGCGAGAAGGAAATTAAAAGCCCTACTGTATGTAAATGGGAACCTGTGCAAACGCGCTCAGGAGCTCTGGGGAAGGAGCAGCTGCGATTTGCCAAGCCAACCAGAAAATTAAAAAGATTGTTCTACAAACAGGCGGCGGGCGTGTGCCCAGGCGTGTGCAGGGGTGGCCCCAGCTGCGGGCAGAGCCGTGGGTCCTCTCTGCCCCTCGCGGGGTGCTCGCGGTGCTCGCCTGGGAGCAGAGGCAGGGAGGGATTTGCAGCCCCTCGGTTCTTAAATCCCCTCTGCCGAAGAGCGCTTTCATCCCGAGAGCAAGGAAAGGCAATTGAGGGGGACGTGATCTGTGGCTTTGAGCTGCAGGGTAGGTAATAAGGCGGTTGAAAGTCTCCTTCCCTGCTAGGTCAGTGCTTTGCAGACAGGTCAGGGATCCATCTGTGCGCTTAACCCCCTTTTGAAGCGGGGAGGACACCCTCGGTTTCAGGGCTCAGCAGAGGTGGGAAAGCTCAATCCGCTCCAGAACATCTCGGGCACCCCATGCCTGAGGTGCCCAGCAGATGCTTTCGCTCAGGACTTGTCCTGCAGCTGAACTGAGCTCCCTGAAGGCAGCAGAGCTGCAGAGAAGCGACCCGTGTCTGCGTGCCCACAGCCAGGAGCCATGCCTGGCTGTGGGGTCATGGACGTGCCAGGCTGGGCCTGCAGCAGCTGTAAGTCACATTCCCAGGGGCTCTCCGGGGATCTTCCTGCATTCTTCACCCAGAAGGCCTGAGTATATTTCTTGCTGCGGGTTACAAGAATTCACACCTACACTCTAATTTAATGAGGTGTCTTAAATGTGGATTTAATCACAGCATTAAGGTAACGGTCACTGCGTTCAAACTGGTGAGTGCAAACATCTTTCCTGAGCAGACAGCTCTGCTGCATCCTTATTAATCCAAAAATCATATCCGTATTAATCACTCCACAGATTATTACTCAGCCCATATCCATTACCAACCTGCTAATCCTCCAGCCCGTGCACTGAGGTATCAGCTTCCCCGCCAGCCGGCTCCTCGCTGCTCCTCTGCAGATGGAGAGAGCTCCTGCCTTGTTCCAGAGCCACATCCTCGGGAGCGAGCTCCCCGCAGAGCTCCCCACTTAACAGCTCCGTAGCAAAAGGCAGTCAATTTATTAGTGTGTGTGTAACTGAGGTATTTGTTTGAGACCTGTGATTAGCACGGTGCTGAGACCACTGTGGATGCATTCCCTACAGCCTCACCGTGCCGGTGTGCACCGAGCGCCGGCAGCGGCTGCTGCTCGGGCTCCGGCCCCGGCAGCAGGAACACCGCTCTCGTGTGCCAGACGGGGAATTACAGCATCTCCAGAGGGTGGTTTGGCTCTGCTGGGGTGACTTGTCTTCTAGAAGCACTGATCTCTTTTATCTGTCTGTAGCAGGAGGGGTGAATCCCACCCATTAGCACGATAGGAGCTGCTGGCCAGGGCTGTTATTCTGCTGCCAGCCTGGCAGCCGGCAGAGCGTATCATCCTTCTGGAAGCATCGGGCCATCCTCCTGCTTCTACCTGCGTAGGCAAAACTTCCAGGCCACGCACAGAGCAAGCCTTTGAGTTCTCTCCCAAAGCAGACTCGAGTCTTTCTCATGCTTGATCTATTTGTTTGGTGTATTTGTGCTGTGTGACTAGCCTTGAGCCGCTTCCCTCCCGGGCAGGGTGCTGGCTCTCTGACCTGTGCTTGTCAAAGGCTAAAATGCTATTTGAGCACATATAAAATATGCATGAGGTCCGTGACCTAGTCTATAAACTCCTGTACAGCCCGAGGCAATGCCTTTGTGGCAAGCTCAGAGAGATTGCTGCCAAAATCAAATGAACGTCAAAAGAATGCTTAAAAACTCGTGCAAGAGCACCTCTCCCCCCCCCCTCCGAGATCATCCCAACACTTCCCTTTGTGAAAGCTGAACATGGCAAAAAAAAGGACTTTTAAGCATTTCTATCTTCTCCTCAAAGCTCAGCCTAATTGAGTGCTAACAAAAGAGAAACTGCTTTCTCCTCTCGGGCAGCCGGCAGCGGCTGGAGCAGAATGACAATGTCGTCGTGCAGACACGGCCAGCTCGCTGCGGCCAAGCTCCCGGCCACGGCCGCAGCACGAAGGGTGCCTGTGTCCGGAGCCAGCCCCGGCACCCGGCTAATGAACGCGTTAGTCCCCGGGGCTTCTTCATCTGAGGCTCTCCAAAGACAGTGACATCTCCCAGCACCTGCGTAAGGGATGGAATTAGCTCCGTTACATTTTTCAGAGGGAAAAGAGGCAGACAGGAAGGTTGCTCACACGGCAAGGCAGCAACAAATCTGGGAGTGAACCACAGGGGAGAATAATCCTCTCCACTCAGGAGTAAATGGAGGGTATTTATTGCTTCGAAACCCCAGGAGGCTGTGGCATCTCCGGCTTTTGTGTCTATGGAGCTGGAGGCCCCGGTGCTGGGCTCTTTGCTTTAGCCTGCAGCTGGCTGTCGGTGGCCCTTCGACGGGGACAGGGAGGCGGGGGGAGCTGGAGGGGCTCTGCAGCCCCAGAGCAACCCCCTTCCCCTCCCCAGGGGCTGACGCTGCGGGGGTCCCAGCTTGGAGCACCTGGGGACGGAGGTGGCTTCCCAGTCATCGCGAGGAGCACAGCAAACCGCCACGGCTCTTGGTGCGGGCTGAGCAAAGCAAAGCAACCACGACAAAGGATGATTTTCAAATTATAAAGATAATGTTGCTTTAAATGAGCTGCAAAGCAGAAAACTCGTGGTTTGTATTTCGTAGTGCTGAGAGCCCCCTGCTTCCTTCCCAGCCTGCTCCAGAGCAGAGATGGTGTGAGATAAGCTCGAAGCACCGAGGAAGGACACATGCATGTGGACCCGGTTACAGAGCTCCAAAATTCGCCCTGAAGTAAGCCTGAGCGAACGGGATCGATTTATAAACCGCCAACCGTTATTCCTGGTGCTCAGGCCACAGACAAGCCCATTTCCAGCAGCAATAAGGGCGAAATGGCAGTCATAAAACTCCAGTAATCAAATGTGAAAAGAGCAGCCCAATTCATTAATGCCCAGACAAGCTGATAGAGACATTCTTAATTATCAAATATTACCATGGAGTTAATTTTTACCTGAGTTGTTTAAGCCTGGCCATCCTCCTTCCCTTTTCTTAGACATTTTGCCATAGGGCAGCATTGAATGTAATTAGATTCCTTCACTGGAGTTAATTATGAAGCGACAATAAAGCCTGAGTGATTTCCATTTCCATAAGTATTGTTTTGAACTAAAAACAAATCCTTTGTTTTTGCATCAATATTTGTAATTTTAAGCTTAACATGAACCCTGGGGTATACTCTTGTACAAACAGATACAGACACATTCATGCTGCATTACGCCGTACATCCGTTTTATATTGTGCTATAATACTTTCACATTCTTTTATGCACACTTGCCTGCACAAACATATCTAGACGCTGGAGCAGACCCAAGATTCCTCTTCTGGAAGATCTCTACATTAATTAGCTGCTGCTCGTCCCGTTGATGTCAGACCAGCAGCCCCCACTGGCACCTCAATCCTTCGCAGGTTCCAGGCTGACCTGGCACCCAGGGAAACGTGCCACCACGGCGGGCACGGCGAGGGGTCCCGAGTGTCCCACGAACCACTCTGGATTAGGGAGGAGGGGTTTTAACACCGTTAGTAGTAATGAGCTCCGTTTTAAGCAATGAAGTCTCCACTTAACACTAAGCTAAATTTCCATTACAAATGAGTTAGCCACTTAAATATCACAAGACCACGCGTGCTTACTGGAATAAAAAGCAAGGGATTTTTGTGGTTATTATTGCCAGTTTAAGACAACCGTCTGATTACACACAATTATATGTCACCCTCTAGCTATTCATTCACAGAAGAGAAAAGATGCTGGAATTTAAGCAGGTCAAAATTAATGCCACGATTGTATTTGATAATTGAAAGTGTCACCTCCATTAGCTCGCCCTGATAACCAGGCTTGAAAAGCCAGCGCCAGGATGTCCAAAATCCTTACCACTATTTACAGAGCGACAGTGATTAAGCAACAGGGCAATCCCATATATTCAGAAAGTGAAATAAAAGCTGGCAGAGGGTGAGCCTGGACAAAGCTAAAATGGGGGGATGGAGGGTAAACTCGCAGCTTTGCTGCTGTTTTGGAGAGGAAAACTGCCCCAGGTGATCTGCAGAGCTGCGTACCCCAGCTCAGTGCTGGGACAGAAGCCTTCCGGAGCGACGTTGGCTGGGACCACAGCCTCACCCAAGCAAGGTCCAAACCCGCTGGTTTAGTGCTGCCTTCCAAAGCGGGTTGGCGGCTCTTCACTGGTCTGCACGGGACATGGGCAGTGATAGAGGGAGCTAAGCCATCTCCATTTTATATAACCTTTATGAAGCATCACTTGGTCTTGTCAGTGCCAATAAAGCCCTGTGAAGTGCATGCCAGATAAAATGTAATTTTTAATGGAGTATATTTATTATATTAAATATATTAACAAGGTGCAGATGAATACAAATGACCCCATGGTCAATGCTGTCAATTCACGTTGAGATTTCTTTTGCCTTTGCTGAGCTGAAGGAGTCAGTAACCTCTCAAAGGCCGCGCATGGAGTGGAGATGCCTCCTGCCAGCAGCCGTCCTGCCGCTGCCTCCGGTGACTCCACTACAGTGCAATGGCCGCGAGCAAGTCAGCACCGAGATCAGCATCTCCGGAGGTCCCTTATGAAATACCACGCTCCGCTCCTCCAGCCTTTAGAAAGCTCTGGGAACACCAGTGCAGTTCATATTTTATTCTTGGTATAAATTCAGACTAACCCAAGGCACAAGTGAAAAACAATCATCTCCTCTTTTATTCCCTAACTTCACAAATGATGGGAAAATTCACTCAGTATTGGGTTGACACACCCCGGCTCAGCACTGGAGCGGTTACAGGGCCAGCATCAGAGCCAAGAGAGCCCACGGCGTCGATCTGCCGACGTCAAAATCGACTGGTTTAAAGTGGGGGATGGCAGGATGCGGCCCCCGCTGCCTTCCTAAGGTTTGTGTCAAGCTTTGCTCTCAGTTTGAGGAAAATAAGATAAAATGGCCTGCCTGAGGAGCAGGCTGCCGCACTGACATGATCTATTTGCATTAGCTTCAAACAGGAGAAGCTCCCCACCACCCTGTTAGCACTACACTAAAACACGTGGACTCACTGTCAAATGTCTGTGTAAAAACTACATCTTGGGGCAGCACTGAACTCCCCGCTGTGATCCACAGTGTGCCGTGCCTTCCCCTTCTGGGTTAGATTTATCCTTTTTAGTACCTAATTTAGATAAAAAAATCCCCTAAGATTTTTCAGAAAAAGCAGTAAGACCTCTTGTACCAGATCCCCATGTTTCTTTTTTAATGCTTCCTTAAGGGTCTCCATTTTTCTGTCACTTACCATCATCCGGAGTAATTTTGGGCTGTTAGGGAAAGTTCATTGCCGTAATTGCAACCATATTGGTCATTAAAGTTGACAGACAGCTGCTGAAGAAGTCACTTGCTGATTCCTACTACTCAGCAGCTGCCTCTCAGCGTTTGCTAAAATGTGAGCTTGAATTTATGAAATGGAAGCAAATGCATTTTACCTTAAGGACTGATAATTTCGAGGAGGAAAAAGCACGAAGAACTCATCCAGGCCTTTTGTTTGTAAACAACGGTCGGCAGCTCCCTCCCCAGCCAGGGCAGCAGCACTCGCTGCTCCCCACAGTCCGTAAGGCTGCCTGCCGGCCCTCACCAGCCCCAAGGAGGGACGCTCCTCGGAGAGACGCTCTCAGAGGGATGCTCCTTGGAGGGATGCTCCTTGGAGGGATGCTCCTCAGGGGCATGCTCTCGGAGAGATGCTCCTCGAGGGATGCTCCTTGGAGGGATGCTCTTGGAGAGATGTTCCTCGGAGGGATGCTCCTCGGAGAGACAGCTCAGCCCTTCAGCCCCTTTCTCCGAGATGATGAGCTAGCACGTCTCACGGGACATTTCTGAGCTCGAGGCCATTCAGCAACGATGGTAAAATGCTGCGCTGAAGGCAGAGAGGCTGGCAAGGATGGCAACAGTCTCACCCACCCCGTTCTGCGGGAAAGGCAGCCGTGCAGCAGCATCGCCCAGCCCCGCAGAGCCTTCCTGCACTTTGCTGTTCATTTACTGCTGGAAAAACTTCCCCTGCTGCAAAGGCAGAAGGTGCTTTCCGAAGGCTGGAGGCCAGGGGCAAGCCCAGACCCTCGTCCTGCCCAGCTGCACCCCCAGCTTCGCTGGACAGGGGTTATTTCCAGATTTCCACTTGCCCATTCATTGCTGGTGTGATTCGGTAAATAAATATTTCTCACTCATATATTCAGCTTATACAATAAATGCCACACACCACACGTTAGAAAATAAAGACCCACTCAGGAAGGCTTTTTTAACCAGTAAACTTTATTTATATATAACAACAGTACAAAGTGAGTCCTTGGCTTGCAAAATAGGAGTGTTTCGTATTTACAATAGGTACACAATAATATATTAGAATAATAACAAAACCCCCTTTTTTCCTTGGAACATTTTTAAATACTTCAACTTTCTTACATTTTTTCCACAACACTTGTAAAAACAACAAAAAACAGACAACCATCTTAAAAAAAAATATAATACAGAACTCCAGTGTGTCAAGTGTGACGGGGAGGGGAGGAGCCAGGAAGGACACGGTGGAACGGGGACGGACACACACCGATTCCTCACTCCTCCAACACACAAACCCCCTAAAACCGGCACGTGTTTGTTGTGAGGAGGGGGCAGAAGAAATCAGAATCTGTTCCCTGGCTGACAGCTCTACATTCTGTAACGTTTCTGGGGACTCCAGAAATTTTAGTACCTGTACGTTCCCTTCCCCTTGCTGCTTCCCACTTCTCGTCACGGCCCCCAAGGCGCCATGAACGTCGAAACGCTCGTCGGTAAGGGCAGGACACTGCTGCAGGGTCTGCCGGAGCGGTGACCACACACCAGCTCCACAGCTCCATCGCTTTGGGCCGGCTCCGCTCGCAGGCGCACCCTTCTGCCGCCCAGCCCCTGCGCTGGAAACACCCGATGGAGAAGCTGCTGCATGAACTTCTAAGCTTACTCGAAACAGAGGTATCACAAATTCAACGAAAGGCCTTGCAGGAGATGTCGTCTTTGACGTGGCAGCCTCAGGAGGCCCGGAGAGTTTGGGATACTGCCCGTGCGACCGGAGGGACCCTGCAGGTCTCTTGAGCGCGTTCTTATGCGCTGCGGGAACGTCTGCTTTTTCAGTATTATATTCCACTTTTACAAAGAAAGGAGAGGAACGGGTAACACGGGGGCAAATGGAGATCCGAAAGAACAAGCACACAGACACGGCCGTGCTCACAGCATGGCCAAAACCCCTCCAGCCACGCTGGAGCCGCTCCCGGTGCAACCGCAGCAGCAACGTCGGCACAGACGCCCGGGCGATCGAGGAGCTGCTTCTCCAGCACGGGAGCGGTCGGTCTCTGCCGTGCCGCGCTGGCACGAAGCCTCCCAGGAGGCAAAAATCGGTCCACAGACTCCCATCCTCTTCCCCTTCAGAACTCATCTGACCGACCTACACCGAAATTGCACATTCAGGGTTGCTCAGCTGAGCAGATCCTGAATGCCGCCTTCCTCACGCTGCACACGGGCGTCTTCTACTCCGATTATTTCCCCACCGAACGTCTAATTAAACAAAGAAAAAGCCTCCTGTCCAGGCGGGTGCTGGGCGGCCTCGCAGCTGTCACCAGCACTTTGCCTTTGGCCTCCAGCCCTCCGGTTTTGGTGGCCTTGGGCGACGCGGGAGGTTTCACTGAAGACACATTCACGAAACAGACGGGACTGCTCACCTAGCTCTACCTAGTACGCAACTATATACAACGTCGCAGCTCCCTGCGTTACTGGCTTGCGGTTTATGGTACAAACGCAACTCTGAAATAGGATGGCTGAAGCTTTGTGGCATTTTAATGCATCTTTGATGTCAGTTATTTATCCTTCTCTGAACATTTTTTCTTCTCTCCAGGGTACAGTCACTCGAGAGCTTTCCCTGATGTCCCAGCCTACTCAAGTCAGTCTATCTGAGTTTCATTTAGTTTGGCGAGCTGAGTCCCCGGGACAGGTCAGCCCTGACAGCACTCAAACGGGATGGAGAAGAGCCAGCGACAGGCGAGGACGTGGCTGCGCTGCTGCCAGGGAACTGGCTCAATGCACGGGCTTGGACCGGAGCATCACGGGGACCGTGCTGGGAGCTGCTCTGCCCTGTGCCGACCTGCTGCCCGGGGAATGGGGCGAGGGCAGCGGGCAGGTTGGCTCTCCTCATCCCCACCGGCTGCTCGGGACTTCTGCAAACAAGACGTTGCTTGTAGGTCGTGCCCACCGGAGGAGGGAAGCGCTCCGGTCTCTTCCATGCACACCTAAACGACTCGCACTGAGGCACTCGGAGCCAGCAGCGTGCCCGAACGCAACCTCAGAGCTTCAAGTCTTCCTGCTTTTGTCCTCCATGTGCCCACCTAAATTGCTTCCTACATCACGACATTTTTGGTGAAGTCCAGCGGAAGGCAGGAGAGAGAACTCACGTGGGACGGGCTGTTGGGATTTTAAGACAGTGTGTTGAAGGCACTGCTGTGATGAAGGTCTCTCTTGCTGCACTCGCCATCCCCTCTGTGTCACAGCACCGAGACCCTGTGGGAAGGCATCGTCGTGCGGCACGGCCATGTCCAGCCTCCGTCAGGGCTGACCCTCCCCGAGAGGCGCTGCTCGGGATGCTGCCCGCCAGCAGCGAGGCCGCGGTTCTGTTTCTCCATGCTGGTTCCCATGGGGGTCTTCAGGCAGCTGCGGACTGGTCCATGCTGGATCCCACAGGCACTCCAGCACTTTGGCCGTGCTGATCTCTCCTGCCTGCCTTTAAACATAAATTCATCCTTTATGGCAAAGCGTGGACGACCTGACGTCCACCTCCTCTGGGCTTTGGTGGGCTGCAGCGTTGTGATGCTCCACAGCGGGGCTCATGCGGAGACAAGCTTGCCTATAAGCTAGACTCTCGTATATGGGTTTTTAAGAAAGGCTTTCAAGGTGGAGAAGCGTTTGATTAGCACCTTGCTCCCCCTTGGAGTGGGTGCTTTGATAGCTCATAAGCAGAAGATCAAACAGAATTATTTAAGCAGTGACACCAGGCAGAGAGATTCCGGAAAATGACGTCTCCCACTTTGATGTCGAAATACCTGAAACAAAGTGAACTGGAGAATCAAATCACCAACCGGCCTTGCAGGAGGAAGCGGGCCGTGAGAGGGACGTGAGATTGTTTCATCTAAGGCAAAGTCACTGTCCCCTCCTGACCAAACTTTGCGTCCAGTTTGCTGCAGGTGTGAAGAAAATGCCGCTCTGAGATCTGAGGCTTCCTCTTCCCAAAGGAGTAACGGAAAAGTCGGATGCAAACGGGGCAATAGATTACAAGCGCTTTGCCCCAAGGGGATATGTTGCTTCATTCCATANAATTGCCTGTAAAGATCCNTAATTCANGTCAACCACCAGAAGCAGGTCCTTGGCAGACCACTCACAGACCCCCCTTCCAGTCAGCACCACGCCGTTCCCCGCGCCATCCTCCTGACGCCTCTCGGGGACGGCAGCAGACACATCGCTGCTGCTTCCCTCGGAAGCCACTCAAAAGCGTAGTAGCTTACCGGTTCGCAAAGTGCTCCTGCCGCTTTCCCTTTCCTCCTCTGCTCAAATTCCTCCCACAGCACAGAAAAGAAACTCAGTCCACCTCTCTCCTTCGTGCTCTGGTGTACTCATGGAACACAGACCCTGTTTTTAGCCAGCTTGGACNCGCTGGATTCTTTTAATCCTTGCTCACAAACCAATCCCTCAGGGCTCTGCGGTTCTTTTTCTTTTCCCCCCTCATCTTTACCATCCAGGGTAATCCCAGTTTCTGGGCCCTTCCCCAGGCTCCTGCCAGGGGAGGGGGGGAGGCTGCTAAGGGCAAACCCGCCGAGTGGGGCCGGCAGCCCCCCGTGCCGCACGTGGAGCATCTCGAGCTGGGAGACCTCCCGCGTGCCGCCTCTCCTGCCGCCTGCCCGTGGGGGAACAGGCAGCCAAACCCACCGGGAACCACGGGCACCAGCATTGCCGGCACCGCTGCAGCACCCACCCCCAGCACTGCCCCACAGACCCCCTGCCAGGGAACCCCAGGGGATGGCCGGGGGGCTCTGCCTCTTCTGAGAAAATACCGGGGAAGGGGGAATGACAAAATGCTTGCTTATGGGGGGCTCCTCACCAGAAGGTAGAGAGCAGGAGGATGAAAATAGGCTTAAAAGCAGCTACACAAAAGCCTCTCAAACGGATGTGAGGAAGGGAAGTACGGGGGCCTGACACGGCTGTAGGGCGAGCACACACTCACCAGCACCCAGGTGATGAAAAGCCAGGTCTTTGCTTTGGGCAGTATTCATATTTTGTGTATCCTGCAGAAATAACTATTCAGACTAATATTTAGAAGTGTTTGGAAACCATCCAGAGTGCTTTCTTCGGGTTTCAGAGTACCGTAAGCGTTTGGTGAACAGCCTGAATATGAACACCCAAAACAACGACCACAACTGGAGTACGGCTCTGGCAACCCCTCACCTAGGCTGCATGCCGGGTTGCTCTCAACAGCAGTGCCAGAAACCAGTAAAAAACGAGACCTGGAGGGGTTCCAAACCGGACACTCCGCCACCCCTGTAACGCCCAGCACAGAGCCGGGCAGGCTGGCGGCCGCTGCAGCGACGGCTCCTCCACCAGACTTCAACAGGGCCACCCGGACCTTTTGCTCATTTTGTGTCTTCAAAATCCGATTCAGCGTGCAGGAGAAGGATCCCTGGGAAGGGGACTCTCCTGATAAGGGGCAGCGTGAATCCTGCTCTGCTTCTCAGCCTCCGTTTCTGCCGGCTCTCTCCGTGTCTCCGTAAATCCGAGCCCTCCAGTTACACAGCTCAGGCTGTCGTAAATGTCAAGAAGTTATTGCACAAAGTTGAGCGTTAGTATTTTCTTTCAGAGTGTTAATAGGGCCCAGAGAAACTCACAAAAGTGGATTACCGAAAGAAAGAGGACTTGGCATGGCTTTTACTGAACGGCAATTCAACCAACAAGTTTCCTGAGTATTCCTCTCCGCGCTGCTCCCCTCCCCTGCCGCTGGCTCCCCTTCGGGCTGCGCCTCGAGACCGGGAGCCGGCAGCTCTCCCGGAGCACGGGGAGCCCGTCGTGCCCCTCCTGGGCTCCTCTGCGCAGGGACGGTGCAGGAGGGGGACGGATATGAAAGGGGATTTTCCTTCGACACACACTGGCTGCAGACGGAGGTCCCAGCCCGGCACGGCACTGCCCGGGCAGCGCCGAGCAGACGTCGGGAGCTGTTCTCCTGCCACCGCCAAGCTCATGGAGTCAATACTTGTACTTTCCATTAGATCTAACCACCCTGTCCTCCCCACTGCAGCCTGCACAAATATCAGTATTTATTACAGAGACAAATATTTACAGCGTTCCTCCCCCTCCTGGCACTCTGCAAAGGGACACACGTAAGCTTTGGTGTCTTTGAAAGAAATCACACTCACAAACATTTGCCTGTCACTGGCCACAGGAACACGGCCGTGGGGCCAGCGAGGAGCTGAACGGAACAACGAGACACCGAGACAGAGACACGACAGCAGCGCTGGCTGGCCCGTGGGGTGCTGGTTAAGGTTCTCCCTCGCCTAGAGCAAAGATTTCTTTCCCCTCCCCAGTGGAAACACAAGTCCTGTGCCTGACCCCGGGCAACACCGCGAATGCTGGTAGAGAAACCCGCAGGGAGCCTGGGCTGATCTCCCCTGCAAGCCCGACAGAAAAGCAATAAATAGCTGCTCCTGCTACGCCGAGGCTCTTCAAGTATCGCTCACCGTAAACACTGGGGGGTTCTTGGGTTTTACTGCAAGAAATCAGAGGCAGCTGCCAGGAACCGCCACCAAAACGCACCCGGGGAGGTCCCAGCTCCGCTGTGCCCATCGCAGCGAGGGCCGCCGGCCGCTCCTGCGCAAGCCGTACCTGCGGACAC
>Ga0065711_1046501_pt1 | contig 12863 bp, 21 predicted proteins | sample Hoacrofraction12_FD_59098 | JGI IMG/M metagenome (GOLD analysis project Ga0065711, IMG submission 59098) | Hoatzin crop microbial communities from Cojedes, Venezuela - Epithelial fraction 12 v2 (version 2) | ecosystem: Host-associated > Birds > Digestive system > Esophagus > Crop | place... | reverse complement strand
TTTTTTTTTTTTTTCAAAATGTACTTAAAATGTGATGTATCTTGGTAGTGGATGTTTCTTGATTGGGTTCTTGAAAAGCAGTATCTTTGGATTTGTGGAATTTCTTAATTGTGGGACATTATTACTTCCTTCTTATTCTTTCCTGTGTAAACCTTGGAGATCTTCTCCAAAACAAAAACAACCTCAGTTTCTTCTTGAGCATGAAGTTTTTCTGCCTGTTCTAGAAATGACACTGCAAAAAATTGTGGCATCTAGACATGAACTCCAGACTTCCTTGGAGGGAACTGAAGATGCATCTGCTTCCCCCACCCCATGTATGCTTCTGCATCGTCAGGTCCCTCAGAACAACCTCAAGCACAAAACTTTGAAGGGTTCACTCTTCATGTTGGGCTATCAAGCATGAAAACCAAGCCATCACACATGACTTGCCTTTTGTACCCTCTGCACCTCTTTTTCTACGTCCAAGCCTTTCTGCAAACAGTACAGATGCAGAGGCATAGGTGTTGGAGGGCCAGCAAGGACAGAAAAAGCAAGCTTTGCCTGGAGAGCAACTGCCTGGGGAGGAAGTGCTATGCAGTGAGGTTGGGAATGAAGCTCAGGAACCAGAATTGTTCTGACCAAGACTTTTAAAAACGATGAAATTGGGCAGGCTTTGTGAGAGCTGCTTGCTGTGAGAGAAAAGCAAACAGCATCGAGGCACACCCAGCGTACTCAAGAAGGGCTGCTTTTCCCAGTGGCGGGAACGCTTCAAGTGCCAGCTCAAGGCGTCTTTGTTATGAGGATTCAAGTACCTTTGTGGCTCAGGTGCCCTGGTGTTTATCATTCCTATGTGCCCCAGATCTCATGCTGCTGCTTTTTTTTTTTTTTTTTTATAAACTTGAGGTACATCACATCTTTGTACATGGCTTCTGTACAGGCTTCCCCCCGTTCATCACAGGCTTTGGCAGCAGCAAATGCTGCAAAGCTGTGTGTCAGGAGGACTGGGTAGTTTGTGTTTCCCATCTGTGTAGTTAATCTTGCATTTCAATGAATAAAAGAGCAACTCCAGTGGTACATGAGGGTGCTTGATGGTCTCTGACTTGTACCAGGACAGATGATGGGCAGTTTGTCAGCTCACTACTCCGCTGTGCTGTATCTAGACATCTCCTAGGGAGGACTGGGCTGCCAGACTTTCCTTTGCCAAATTAGATCTCTTTTGCTTGCACTGGGGACTTGCCATAGGAGGGGACAGCTGTTCCTGGAGGATACCCCTGGTCTGGAGAAGACTGGTTCTGCTGAGCTTGCTGCTAAATGATCTGTTATCCTGGAGTCAGCTCAGGCTGGTTTTTTTTGCCCTTAGCTCAGTCTTGTTGCTGCTGGGTTACCTTTCATCTGGCACTGCATTCCCAGCTGGGCTGTCTCCTCTCTTGGTGTGAGATCATCTGTTCCTCCATAGTTCCCGTTCCAGGGCATCTTCAACTGCAGTTCTGCGAAGTAGCCTTGAAGTGGCTGTTGTCAGCTGAAATGTCCTTGAGTGCAAAGAAGAGAGTGACAAGAAGTCAGAAAAATAACGGGAGAGTTGCAGAAAGGCTGCTGCTTAAGACCATTCTCTAAATGCTGTATGTGCCTGACCAGTACTGAGGCAGCTCCTGATGTGTTGACTTGTGTGCCCGCAGGGCCAGGCATAGCCTACTTTCCTTGTGTCTGTCCTCAGAAATGCTTTGATTCAAGAAAAGCTCACTTGGTAGGAGCTGCTGCAGACCTGAATGGTGGCCAGCGGTCTGGTCGTGGTCGCGAGTCCTGCTAGCTGGGCTTGGGGCTCGGGCGGAGACCCTCCGAGGTCCTGCTCGGTGTCGGCACGGCTGCAGGCACAAATTTGCCTGCCTGGAGCTGTGCCTGTCCCAGCTGGCAGCATCACTGTGCTGCACCTTGGGAGGTGACTGGGAAGCGAGGCGTGGATGTGGTAGCATTTAGTGAAGATGGATGTGGGCCTGGGGATGCAGTAGGTACCTCTCTTTCCAGAAGAAAGAGTGGGGGAAAGGTCCTTCAGCGGGACCTTTGATCTGACCGTCTGAGGTTTGCCAGCATCGCTGTACTCTGTGTGTTCTCTGCCGGTGTGGCAGTGACAACTACCAACACCAGCTGCCCTCAGCAAGGCTTGGCATGGATCCCGGTCATGGGATCTCAGTCCTCCAGAGATGCTGTGCTGCTTATTGGCATCACTCAACTTCTTCCCTGCCAGCAGAGTGACAACAGAATGAGACAAGCTCTGGAGAGGGAGAACAAGCTGGAGATGGGTGTGCTTTGTAAACTTCGCCATGTTCTGCTACCATCCTACTGCAGAATACAGCCCTTCTGCGTAAGGTGGAAAAAAAAAAGACTGTTTCTGCCTCAGTGAGTTTGTATCGGATTTGTGACAGGAAGAGGGTGTGTTTTACTCTTCTAGATACACTGAGGCAATTTCTCCTTCTTCGTAGAGACTGATGCTTTGGAAATTATTTGGGCGATATTCAAGACAAAACAGGAATTAAACCTTCCCTAGTAGTCCAGGACTGAGTTAGTACAGACCTGTTGTCTTGATTTTTGCCCTAGCAAGCACACAAATAATGCAGAAGTCCCTTAGCCTTTTGGTTTCTGCACATGGAGGTGGTCTTTCAGATGTGTCTCCCTTTGAGTTTACCTTCTATGAAACTTCCCGATTGCTCCTGATTTTCTTCCACCAGGGAATTCTCTTGGTGTACGACATCACTAATCGCTGGTCTTTCGATGGGATAGACCGATGGATAAAGGAAATAGATGAGGTAAGTTGAATGGAAGAACGCGTGCAGTGGTCTATAGCAAAAATTTGGGGCGGTATCACCTGAGGTGCCCCCCCCGATACGGGGGCAAGAATGGCTCTGCTATGGAGAGGAAAAGACGGCAGTCCGCTAACAAGCAGAGTGAGGGGATGAGAGTCTGCCCTCCACCTCTGTATAAATCTAGGGTAGTAGGAAAGGGCTTGGGAATGGTCAAAAAGATGGGAAAGTTCCCTCTGAAATGGACTGTGGAGGGGATAAATTAGTCTTCCTTATCGTGTAGTGGTACTGCTTGGAAGTCCCTCTTGGTCACAGAGCAGTTTCTGTTTCTTTGCCCTTCACTGCTATTGCATACAGAACACTGGGTGGGCATAGGCTGCCCTTACTAAGGACAAGCTATGATTTCTCCACTGCTTTCCTTTTTTAAGCATGCCCCAGGTGTCCCTCGGATCCTGGTGGGAAACAGGCTTCACCTCGCCTTCAAGCGGCAAGTGCCAACGGAGCAGGCCCGGGCTTACGCAGAGAAGAACTGCATGACGTTTTTTGAGGTCAGCCCCCTGTGCAACTTCAACGTCATAGAGTCCTTCACAGAGTTGTCCCGTATCGTGCTCATGCGGCATGGCATGGAGAAGATCTGGAGACCCAACAGAGGTCAGTAGTGAGGAGAGTGCTGGGCGTGGGGAAGGCATGAGAGCTGGCTGGGCTGAGTGGAGGGGTAGGACTGACTGCCTGGGTGGGAGGTGTGTTTGTTAGCAGTTGTGGGATCTGAAAGCACCTGGTGTGGAGAAATGCCTCGGGTCAGACAAGCTGAATCTGAGCCGTACCAATCTACCTGTACTAGCGCAGGAACCTGGCAGCCGGTGGTGAGGAACGGGCAGCTCCAGAGGGCAGTTCAGCATGTCTAGGATCTGAATTGCTACAGGGCATCCTACCTCTCTCTGCTTACTCTGAATGAGGCTGAGGGCAGTTAGGCTCACAGCTTGAAAGTACTGCAATCAAATGGCTGTGTGGGATAAATCCAAGTGTAAGCATCTCTGTCCTTACCCTTTGGAGCCTGTGTCTCCTGTTTTGGAGAGATGGGGAGGCAGAATGAGCCCGAGGAGCTGAAAGAGAAACTCCCATCCCTGCTGCTGGCATGCAGCTGTGGGCTGGGAGGTTCCGTATATCCAGGCATATGTGCCGCAGTGTGGCAAACTGTGAGCAGGGTCTGCGTTACATCTCAGCCTGTTCCGTTTGAAGCAGAATAGTCTTCAGTCCCACGTTCCTGGCTGGAGGCAGCAGTGTGCCCCGCTGGCAGTCTGAGCAGCAGGAGATTTGCACTCTGGGGGTGACTTGTCTTCACATGGTTCCTTCGCTCCTGCTCATGAGGAAGGGAAAATCCTGTCTGACAACCCCCGAAACCAAATTACCTGCCAGGGCTCCTGCCCCTGACCTGGCTGCCATGCTGCTGCCTCCAGCTCGTGGAGGGATCGCAAGCAGGAGAGCAGGAACCGGGCTGCATTTGCAGACCTCTCCTGAATGTCTTCCAGAGGCCGGCCTGGGAGCTGGGGGCTGCCGGCCTGGGAGCTGCAGTGTGGCTTTCGCGGCAGGCTGGAGGGGAGAGCGTGCCCTCGTGTGGCTGCTTGCTGGGAAATCCCTCCAAGTAGACTTCCAAAAGCAGGCTCACGTGGTGTACGCTGAGCTAAGACACTGGGAAGCCTGAAAGGGCAGTCTCTTCTGGTTTGGTGGGATCTCTGTTGCTGCAGGTGCTCTGTAGAGAGCTGACCCCATGGCTCCTGTTCCCTGAGCAGGTCCCAAGTGAGACTGTCCTGCTTCGGGGTTCACTGGCCCTGTTGCCTCCTTCCCTGGGCATGTCCTGCTGGCTGCCAAACGGCGGCCTGAAAAGCCGAGTGTCCAGCAGGAATGTGAGCAAGGCGCTACCCGTCCTGGGCCCTGTGCAGAGAGAGGGGGTGGCCATGTCTAAGCCCTGTGTTGACACCAAAGCTGGTGTCCTGCAAAGGACTAACCTCTAAGGCAGAGCTTACCCGGGGTTTCTCAAGCGTTGTGGATGCCTCCTCCTTGAAAATGTTCAAGGCCAGGTTGGATGGGGCTTTGAGCAACCCGATCTAGTGGAAGGAGGGTTGGACCTAGATGATCTTTAAGGTCCCTTCCAATCCAAACCATTCTATGATTCTATTCAAGGCTCCTATACAATTGTTACTAGCTTCTCTTCCCAGAGGAGCAGGAACTGCACAGCACAAGGAATCGGTGTAGGGAGAAGGCAGCTCCTGAAATCTCTTGGCCCTTGACTGTCTGCTCTTTTCTCCCACCAGTGTTCAGCTTACAGGACCTGTGCTGCCGAGCCATCGTGTCCTGCACCCCAGTCCACCTCATTGACAAGCTGCCGTTGCCTGTCACCATCAAGAGTCACCTGAAGTCCTTCTCGATGGCCAACGGGATGAACGCGGTGATGATGCACGGCCGATCGTATTCCTTGGCCAGCAGCGGAGGTGGGAGCAGCAGCAAAGGTAACAGCCTGAAGAGATCCAAATCAATTCGTCCACCCCAGAGCCCCCCACAGAACTGCTCACGCAACAACTGCAAGATCTCTTAGCAGGATGGATGTGCCGTGAGCTTCTAAGGTATCCGCACCCACCCACCGACGTACAGCTGTTTGCACACTTAACCCCTTTTCCACTGGATCCTTTTGAATGGGCCGCGGTTGCTTTTTTTTGATGGCGCGCGCAAGCGTTGGGAATGTGCTCACGTTTTGGCTTCGCATATGAAGCGTGGTGCCGGCTGGATCTTGCAGCACTGGCAGGGAGAGGACTCTGCCAAGTGACCCTCCAAGAATGCTTTGGGCTTTGCCTCTCGGCCTGGGGTGGAAAATTCAGCAGCTGCCGGGTTGGGGAGGGGGGAAGGGGAAAAAAGCTCATCCAGTCTCAAAGGAGAAATGGATTTAATGGAAGATTGAGAGGCTTAAGAGAGTAGGCAAGGAGAGTCTGTGCTTCAACTTTAACTCTTGGACTCCTGAACAGATTGCTGGTGCAATAGTGATCATTGGATGTAGGGAAAAAAAAAATGGGGACAGGGGACTAATGATAGTTTTCACCAGGACATTAACCTGCTGTTGCCAAAAACAAAGTAAACAAGGCAAGAGTTGGCCGTTTGGAAAGGGGAAGGAAGCAGTCTACTTGCCTTCTTCATTTATTTATGTAAATACTATACATATATATATATATCTCACTTGTTTTTTAAGGTTTTTTTTAAGAAGCTGTCAGGGAAAATTTTATGCAGCCATGTAAATACAAGCACTGGATTAACTTTCCCAGTGTCAGCAAAAGGGGGGAAGTGGAGGATTTTCTGAGGAAAGTATACAAATGCTTTAAGAGACTTTCAATCACCACCTGGGCTTGTGCTGGGTTTTTTTAAATACCACATATGCAGACGGAAAGATCGATTCATGTGTGACATATCCCAAGCTGCTTTATTCCCACTATTCCCAAAACTTGTGAGTGCCGAAGGCAGGGTGGGATGGGAGTGGATCGAGGGGCAGAGCGGTGAGGCCGAGGGTCTCGATGTTAGCTTTTGGCAGGCAGGACAAAGAGGCAGCTCTGAGGTCAAACTGATGCTCGCTTTGCACCTTCTGATGTGCGGCTGATCAGGGTCTGAGGAGCAGAGGCTGGAAGCATCGTGCCTAAAGCAGAATTTGCTTATTTGTTGCAAAACTTTGGCCATTGCTTCTAGAGCCCTCCTTCCACGACACCACCCCATGCTACAAGCCCTGAATCCTGGCTGCTTCTTGTTTTGCTTTTCCAAAGACCTTCTGCCTGAGCTAGCGTTGCTGCAGCTCCTCCGGCATGAAAGTGGGGAAAGGGCAGAAAAAGCTTTCCCCACTGGAGCGTGAAGGAGCAGGGACTGGGAAGGTGAAAGGTTTGTGTGGGAAAACAGCGATCCCCAGGTCCTGTTGTGGCAAATCTGCTCGGCGCTCGTGGCAGCTCCAGGAAATCGGGAAAGCAAACTGCTTTGTTCTGTAGGACCGCTCCTGGGTTAGAGAGGGGCATATGTGCTCAGCGGCAGGAGCTCGAAATGGGCGCGTGCTGTGGGAGCAGATCCAGCAACAGCATGTGCTTCCCTGGCTTCGTCCCGTGGCTGATCTGTGCTGGAAATTCACCTGGAAACTTAGAAATAATGCCTTGCTCTTACTGCAGAAGCTACGTGCGGCTTGGCGGTGGGACTAAGCTGTGTCAACTGAGTCTCGTAGGTGGCCAGGATGTGTAGATTGTGAGTAGCGTGGTAGAAAGCGAACTTCTTTTCCCTGTGCTGAGCTGGTCTCTCCTCAGCGAGGAGAGCAGCTGGTGCAGTGCTGCCATCTTGCTCCTGGTGTTAGCAATTCCTCAAGGCCTGGGTTTGTTCCTCTCGCCCCCGGAGCAGCTTGTTGCATTGCAAGGGCAGAATGAAGCCGCAGCGGCTCCTGCGTGGCTGACAGGCCCGCTTTGCTCAGGCAGCAGGCAGGGGCGCATCCCTCCACGGGGACATCGCCGTCCCCTTGCTTCCGAGCCGACTTGGGAGGTGAGGGAGCCTTCCCTGCTCCCCTGGCTCTGCCGAGCAACATGCAGAGCAGGGGTAGGTCTCTTGGCTCATCTCTAGCGTGCTTTATTGCCCAGCTCAAATGAGCGAGGAGAGAATTAAACCCTGGGCAGATGGAGGGGGGGAGAAGAATCCTTTGTAGTGGTGGTTTGGCTCAAGAGCAAAGCCGCAGCCAAGCTCGGCGCGGTGTTGCGGGGGCCAGGGGATTTCGAGAACCTGTCTGGGATGGCTGGCACCTGTTTCCCATCACTTAACACACAGCAGAAGACAATCGCTGGCTCAGCAGCCCAGGGATATACGGCCAACAGGTGATGGGCACCGCAAAAGGCGACTTCTCCTGGAAAACATCCTCCGGGCACCGCGGGGCCCCTTTGCCGGGCTGCTCCCGGGCACCGGTGTGCGGGGCGAAGAGGGACGGAAGTTTCCTTCCTGAAATCACAAAGCTGCTGCATGTCTAGAAAAACTTGATGTACCTCTGCTTGGTTTGGCTTTGCCACGTGTGACACCTCCCCACGCCTTTTTCCTTGCAGTTGATTTTTTTCACCCTGTAAGGTCTCAACAGATCCTGTCCGGAGTGAGGATGAAAGATTTACCTGGAGGGTTTGCTTAGCAAAAACTTTTTTTTTTTTTAAATTTAAAAAGAAAAGATTCTTGCATCTGATGTCAACACTAGTCTGTAGCTGCTCTCCAACACTTGTACCATTCCTGAGTTGTTTTTTTGGACTATCCTTTTATTTTTTTATTCCTTTGTACAGTCAATGTTGTTTAACTGATTACACATGGTTTTGTTTTGTATAAATTAAAGTCTTTTTTTGTTTTGAACTACCAATTGAAAGGTGGAGAAGTTGTATCAATTTTCACGTGGGCTGGGAAGAGGTTGAAGGGGAAAAGTGGTGGTCTTGCCCAGATCCAGGGACTTGGGGCTGCATGTGGGGCAGGTGCGCATTGCCACTTCCAGATCAGCCTCAGAATAACTCGTATTACATTTTCTGGGGGCTCTTAAGTCGTGATTCCTGGCTCTGGTCATTTTTTTGCCGTTCTCTATGCATGCAGATGCTACATCTGTTTTTATTAACAGCTTGGTTGTTGCGGAATTGCTGGGTTTTGGGTGATGGAGCTCCAAGAAGACACAGACTAGCCTGCAACACCTTTAATACCATGGGTGTCTGGAGAAAGGCGGGCTCCCCAGCGGCTCGCACGGACTGGGCACAGTCCCTGGTACACAGGAATGGGTTTGACAAGTACAGTCGAAGCCTTAAATCGCCTCTCTGGGTCTGGGCGATTTTGGGGGGTGAAGACCGAGTGCTCCAGTGGCATTCACCCATCCTACCCAGATGGGAACAAGCTGAAAGTCAGCCTGGGATAAATGTGACTTTGAAATGGAGAAGATGCCGCTCAGAGCACTCACAGCGGGCTGTCGTTGGGAGGCATCGGCTGGGAGCCCCAGGGAAGGAGGTTTGCTCCTGGGGTGGAGGGAAACTTTCTGTCCTGATCCTTTTCTCTCTCGCTCCGAGCCCACCTCCCCTTGACCTCCCTTTTCCTCAGCCTGCTCACTTCCCTAGGATCAGATTTTCCACTTCGTACCAGACTGGCCACGCTTGTTTTAACAGCTTAAGTAGTAATTGCTGGGGCTGGGAGGGGACAGGGGGGAAATGAGATAGTGTCTGCAGCCTGGAAAACCCTGGAGCTAAGGTGAAAGCCTGGTCAGGGAAGAGTCATGGAGGCTTTTTTTTTTTTCTCCTTTTCAGAGGGGTTCTGGAAGTGTCTGCTCCCTCGCGCCAGCAGAGCCGAAACAAAGGCTGTGTGTGGTTTCAGGTTGGGGTATGGACAGCCGGAGCCCATTACGCTGGAGCAGCAGGGGCTGCCTTTGCTGCAGCTGTCTCTGCTCGGGAGGAGCAGGGCGAGAAAACACGCTGCGCAGCCTGGCTAGACAGAGCTGCAAGGGTCCCTGTGCCTTCGAGAGGGAGGAGGGAGCGGGTTGCTCTGGGATGGTTCGGGTCTTTCCTAGTTGGGTGCGTTCCTCCAGACCCACCTTCTCCACTCGAGGGTGTTTGGGTCGGTCCCATTTTGCCCCTCAGGCTGTGAAGAAATGGTGACCTTTGTCTGACTGCACCCAAGAGGCTTTGAAATGAGGGTGCACCTACCCATGGGAGCATTGGTGGGGCAGGAGCCCTCCTGCATGCAGGGTGTTATTGGGGCGGGGGACATGTGGCCTTCCCTCTGCGACGGGGTGCTGAGCCCCTTCTTCCACTCCCTTGTCTTGAAGGGAGGAGGAGGTGAGCCACAAAACTTGCGTCCATGTCTGGGATCTTTGGAAGTGACCCCAAAAAATCCCAATTTTGGGGCGCAGCAGGTGCCTGGACAGGTGGAGGCAGTGTGGGAGAGACTGAAGCTATGGCTGCTTAAAGCCCTTAGATGGTGGAAGTCTATTGTGGGCTTGGTCCAGGGCGGGGAGCATCACATTTTCTTTCATTATCTGCTGGAGAAGAGGCCGGGCAGGGGTCCCCAGGCGTTGGTGAGGGTCTCCAGTCAGGAGCTGCATTTCCAACCCTGTGGCATCTGGCATCGCTCTGGGCACCCTCATGCTGCCAAGGCAAAGGTTCCCAGCAGTCACTTGTCCCGGTCTCACCGCTTTTGGTCTCGGTGGTGTGGGGATGAGGTGTCTTGGGCTCTGGTGTGGACCCTGGGCCACCCCTGGCTCCAGAGAGGGGCCAGCAGCACAGGGGCGGACCCAAAGCCCAGTGCCAGCATCTGCTCAGGCCCTGTTGCTGTGACCACGTGGACCCCAGCGTGGGGACGGGCGAAAGCTGAGCTCCAGGTTTGCTCTTCCCCCTGCCATCCCCTCCTGCAGCAGCACCCTCGGAAGGACCCCGGGGCACCCTGGAGCGGCTCCGTGCCCCCAGGCTGCATCCCTGGCGCCATGGCAGCTGGCCACGCTGCCTCACCGGAGCAAGGTGGGTTGGGGTCTGGGATCTCCATGTGTGACGCTGCTGTGGGCAGCTGGGTGCTGGCAGTACCCACTCGGTAGCTGGTGTCTGGGCTTGGCTGGAGGGCTCTGGGGGGCTCCGGGCTGCCAGGGCAGGCAGGCTACGGCCCCTGGCAGTTTCCAGGCCGGGCTGTCCTGATGCAATTCCCTGTTTGCAAAACATCTCATCAGCCTCCCCGCGAGTGTCCCAGGGCAGCGTAACCTCCCCTCCGTGTCCAGGGCTGGTCGGACCCTCGGGTAGCTGCTTGGCTACGAAAGCGGGGACTCCGGGCACAGCCATGGGACACGCTCCGGCCCTCCACGAGTGGTCGTGGCAAGCTGATGTTGGGCCTGGCCGTGCTTTGGGGTTTCAGGCCCACGACAGAGCCACCGGCAGCGCCGCCGTCCGCCGGCAGCCGCTCGGGCAGGGAAGCGGCTGCGGGTCGCAGCGCTGCGTCAGCAGCACCATTGAGAGGTCAGCGTGTCGGGGCACCGCGGCTGCATCCTGCTTGTGCCAGCGTGGCGGGTGTCGAGGGCCCCCCCAAAACGCCTGGACGGGGCAGTGGGGCTTCCCCAGGAGCCACGGGCAGGGAAAGCACTGAACCATCCCATGCAAAAACAGCTTTAGAGTGCGGGTGGGTTGATTCCCCCCCCAAAAAATGTCAAGAAAAGCCCCCCTCCAGCACTTGCACCTCCAGTTTGCAGCCCTGTAGAGGAGAGGCTGGAGTTGCTGAGCTGTCCCCCTGGGGCAAAACCCCCGCAGGTGGGTTTGCTGCTTCCCAGGAGCTGCAGACCCCGCCTTGGCACTGAGGCGGGTGGGTCGTGGCTCTCGCCAGTGCCAGAAGAGTTAACGCTCCTGAAATGCCGTGAAATGTTCCTGCTGCAGGTCAGTCTCCACTGGGGATTAGGGGAATCTGGCCGGGGAGCCAGGGCCGGCTCCTGCCAGTTTAGGGCCGGCTGTGGGACGTGCTCGGCGAGGCAGCGGCGGGATTGAAGCCCCGGCACAGCGTGCCGGAGCAGTCCCGCCGGGGTCTGGCACGGCCAGGCGCTGCCTTGCAGCAACAGAAGACGACAGCCTGGCCATAAATCAGTGGGAAGGGAGGGCTGGGAGCCGCCGTCGGGCTGGGTGAGCCCCTCGGGGGGGCTGGGGGGACACCCACCCTGCCAGGCGAGCCGGGGTCCCGTGCTTGGCAGCGTGGCACTGGTGGGATGCTGGCGGGCAAGTGGGGATGAGCAGGGTGGATGCGGGCCGGTGCCTGCACCCTGCTCCCGGCCCAACGGGCGCCCAGAGGCGAGGTGCCCGGTGAGGGGCTCCTAGGGCAGCCCGGTCCCCAGCAGCCCCGCAGCGTGGGCTCTGCGTGTCTCCCCACCGGCAGCCCTGTCGGAGTGGACCACGGGCTCTGGCAGTTTTCTCATCCTGCAGGAATTCAGCTCCGTGGGCTGGGGGGGGTGTGTGTGCGGGCGCGCATCCCCCTCCTTTCACTCTCCCTCTTTGGAGACTTTCCGCATTCTGCCTTTGATCTCCCCCCGTGTTTGCCCAGCCGATCGCTGGGCTCGCCGGGGTTAGAGGCTGAGGTCAGCGCCTTTCCCATTCCAAACACCCAGAAACATCAGTGGGAAGGGAGGGGATTCAGATTACAAACCTTCCCGTCCTCCCCTTCCACCCCGCTCGCAGTGCCGTCGGGGAGCGGCGATGGATTGAGCCCCTCTCGCCGAGGCCACCGCTGCCACCTTGTCCCTGGCACCTCGAGAGCCGGCGATGGATGGAAGTGGTGGGCAGCGTCGCCGGTGGTCCCGCGGGCGCTGGGCGTGCTGAAGGGCAGAGGTTTGGTCCTCTCCTCCTCTTTGTACCCCTGCCCGCCTGCCTTCTCCCTCGTCCCGTCCATCCTGAATGTGATTTACCCCAAGCCCTCGCCAGGCCGGTGGCACGGGGAGGCCAGATGCCTGCTCGCGGGGATTCCAGCCGTCAGGGCCAGGGCCGGCAAGCGGGCGTGCGGCAGCGTGCGCCCGTGGGCATCGCGCTCCTGCTGCCTTTGCTGGCGGCGGCGGCGGCCGGGCTGAGCCTGCAGCCGGGCAGGACGCGGCACCTGGGGGTCTGCCCCAACCAGCTGAACCCCAACCTGTGGGTGGACGCGCAGAGCACCTGCGAGCGGGAGTGCCAGGCCGACCAGGTGAGCGGGGGCTGCGGGGGGGTTGGGGGGGATGGCGGTGTCCCCAGGCCCCCCGAGGGACATGCTGCAGCGTGCAGGTCCCGTGCCCGGCGGCGCAGCCGGTTCGGTGGCTGTGGTGCAATGGGCTGCGGCTTTGTTCCCCTGAGCCCCTGCTGTCGGGTGGCATGAGGGGTGCCCCGGGGCCACTCCCTGGCCCCCCAGCAGGCAAAAAAACTGCTTGTTGCCCCCCCTGTGTTCCCCCTGGGCCATGCCTGCTGGTCAGGACACCCCCTTAATGCAGCCCGAGGATGCTCCCACCCGGCTTGCATGAGGGCAATGGGTACACTGGGCCAGGGACCCCCGTCGGGCAGTGGCCAGCCCCCACCGGGCCCCCCCCCCCCCCCC
>Ga0065711_1046500_pt1 | contig 12863 bp, 11 predicted proteins | sample Hoacrofraction12_FD_59098 | JGI IMG/M metagenome (GOLD analysis project Ga0065711, IMG submission 59098) | Hoatzin crop microbial communities from Cojedes, Venezuela - Epithelial fraction 12 v2 (version 2) | ecosystem: Host-associated > Birds > Digestive system > Esophagus > Crop | place... | reverse complement strand
GCGTATGCATTACCAAGTAGATTTTTTTCGATTTGTGACTGCACTTGCCAGATGTTTAGTTTGGATGGCATAACTGGTGCTCTGTGGAAGACAGATTTTTTTTTTTTTAAAGTACATGTGTTTATAGATGATCTGTGGAGATTATTTCTTCCTTTCTGTTTACCTGCAAATGTAGATATTTCTGGTAACTTATGGGTTGTGTAGAAGACAAAAACATTGTTTTTCACAGACTATTAGATAAAAGCAGAACAAATCAATTGGCATTGGAATTTTGATCATATATCCATGTATTACAGCAACATATAAATGACACTCGGAAATCATTGGTTAAGACTTGAAGCTGTTAGGTGTCTAAGCTTGACAAGTCTCAGCGCAGCAGTGGAGCGGTCTGTACGTCGCGAGGTGCCCTGCTGGCAGAGTGCAAGTGAACGGCAGAGGTGCAGGGCGATGCTTTCCTGACGGCCTGGCAAGGGGCTGCGTGTACGAGCTGTACCTCTCAGCGTATGGGCCTACGGCCGGAAACATCCCCACTGCACCGCCAGTGCTGCCGTTCGGCTGTGCGGTGTCTTTGGACAGTTAATCTGTCTCAAATATTTCGAGTACTACGCTCGTCTGGTTTTGCCCCTGCACTTACTTAGAACACAGTACAGAATCTGTATGGTACCGTAATATCAGTAGGTAGGCTGTAATACTAGTTCAGAATATTTTTAAAGCATCTGTGTGCGTATGAATTGATAACATCACTGAATCTAAAAAAGTATCAACGACAGTTGAGTACAGCATCGGTATGTGAACATCAGTAGAGAACATCAGCAAAAACCTAATATGGGAGAGCCTGCTGGTATAATTTAGGCGATTGCTGAAAATGCTTTTGACCAAGTCTTGCACAGGAAACAAAGGCTCAAGTTACCACAGCGTAAATTCCACCTAAGGACCTGTGCTCGCGTTGCCTGTCAGCTGACAACAGGGAGTGTTAGGTACAGGATGCAGGTCATATTTAGACTGTGTCAGTCTGTGGTGATGTGAGTATAAAGCCAGAACGTATAATATCTGTCATGTGTTTAACCAAGTTACTGATTTTAACTTTCTCATACTGTCAGGATGTGTTATTTCTCCTTAGTGTTTGATCTTTAAGTAATACTTTATCCCGAAACAGATCATTACACGATCAAAACTGGGTTACAAGAAGTCCTGTCTTGTTAGGATACTCAAACAGCCATACCTTTTAATTGGAATCATGAAGAGAGAGTATAGAAAGTGTCTGGAAATGCAAATAGTAAAATGGCTTAATCACATACAGTGGTACCAGAAATGGGGGTGTATTTTTAGTGGGGAATCAGAAGCAGGATACCATAGTAGAAGGACTGATGATCTAGTCTGCCACTGAAATTGTGACGTTTCTCTCTTTAAAACCTTGACAGAGAACTTCTCTCCGAGGAGGACTCTGTCCTCAGCCTTCATTTTTGCTTGCAAAGCGTTTTGTAATTGTGAGCTAAATACTTTGTCTAATGGTAAAGGAGGAGAGTAACGTGTTTGTGATTCGATGTTCTTCAGGTATTCAGCTACGCAAAGTTGAAGAGCAACGTGAACAAGAAGCTAAACACGAGCGCATTGAGAATGATGTTGCTACTATACTTTCTCGTCGCATTGCTGTGGAATACAGTGATTCAGAAGATGATTCAGAATTTGATGAAGTGGATTGGTTAGAGTAAAATCACTACATTGCTGTACACTGCAAAATCGAATGCTAATGTCCGTTGTGGTGCTTGTTCTTTGAAAGTTTGATGGTCATTTCTAGTGTTTTTTGTATTCTTTTCTTTATATAATTAATCCACGTTTTTCTACTTTTCAGTTTACAAAAAGCTCCTAGTGCATCTTTAACCTAAATGTTTTACGGTGGCTTTTCTTACACATCTTTTTTGAAAGAACATACTTTGTTCCAATAGACCACTAAGTATTAAGCATGGGCAGCTGTTGGTAGAGTAGCAGTTTCGATTTTTTGGCATATCTTAACTGTGCACTTTGTGAATTTTAAGTTAATGAAGGCAACTGAGATTGACATTCCAAGGGCAGCTGTATGTACTAATGAGCCTTATTCCACTTCTGATAGTGTTTTAAAACATTAAACCTAGCTATCAAGATGTCACTGCCTCGATTACGTCTGTACGCTACAAGTACATATAGTTAGCAGCACTGAACACACTGAAAGGAAAATGGATCGTTGGGGGTTTTTATTATCGTTTTATTGTTGTTTTTAAATAATTATGGCCTTATTTGAATGTTTAGAGATTCCCCTTCCCTTCTTCCCTCCCAGGTACATATTGTGTGGTACTATTTTTGCCTGCATAATAAAAGTTTAAATTTTTTTTTTCCTTGTGAAATCTTTTGACTTAAACATGCTGTGTAACTTATGTAACTGTTAAAATAACAGTTTGATTTAATAAATGGTTCATTTTAAGCGTTCCTGCTTGTTGCTTTTCAATGGAGCCTGCTTTTCACTGGTGTACCTGAGGGATCCTTGGATTTCAATGATTTAATCTGTGGTCTGCAAAGTTACAATAAATATTCTGCACTTGATCTAAGGACCCATATTAAACAAGAAAACATGTATCATCAGATGATATCTGTAGGCATGTCTATGAAAAAAAAAGCTGAAATCTTTCTGCAATCCATTAGTTTAAAAAAAAAAACACCAACAAAATTGGGAGCTTGTGGCTTATATGATTTGGGGTTGTTTTTTTAAAAAATCTTTACCATCAGTGTATGTTGAGAAGAGAAGGGGAGATGCAGCAGTCAAAATGAAAGGTGACAAAGAACATGGGTGATAGTGCAAAGTCATTTTCTAAGCGCTATCTAGCAGCGTGCTGCGTGTTGCGCAGGGCTTTTGTGTTTCCCCTGCCTGGAATAACTCCTTCAAGTCTGAGCGCGTAGTCAAAAGCCTGTTGAGAAGGGAAGCGCGAGAGAGTGTAAGTGCACTCTCACCCGCGAACTCGTTCCTGGAAGATGGGATTGTGTAACAGAGGAAAACAAGCTGAAAGTCAGAATGAGATTTCTGAAGGTGGAACATGAAATATTCTACAGGCCACGGAACAATTTACAGGGGCAGGTGGTTATTAAGCTACCCTTAGGACTGGATGAAACTCCAGAGGTACAGACTGGAGCGTGAAACCCTCCCACCTTTACTGTCCCCATCTCAGCCGCCACTCTAATGTGCACGGCCTACTGTAGTCAAGAGTTTTTCCACTGCAACAATAATGCCTTTGTCGTGTTTGTGGGAGAAAAATTATTGTCACAGTTTGAATTTACATGTTTACACCTACGGATGCAGTTCTTCTCTCCACGCTATTCTCTCTGAGAGTTATTTTCACAATAACGCTGCCTGGTTTATTCTGTCGTTCTTAGTTGACGTTCAGTGTGTGCGTCCTTCTTAACAGCTCCTCATAAGAAAAGATGGCGGAAGCATCACTGCATGAATGGTGTTTAACCTAGGTGTTTCCTTGGATCTCAGTAATCCCAAATTGCCAAATCTGGCCCACTAGCTGAATGTGTGAGAGCGTTCTTGCTTATGCAGCGGGAAAGGACTGATCTCCTCAAGGAGAAGTGCGGCACGCGCACCTGCAGCTACGCGTTAGGCAGGGAGCCAATCTACACTGCAGGCAACTGAAGGCAGAGCTTGTGGCTAAATTCTGTGTGTAGGCAGTCCTGCCATTCACAAAATTACTTTTCAACTGATGTTTGTACCTGTTGCTTGCGGAAGTCTCTAAACTCTTGACTGTGCTGGTGGGTATTGCAGGCAGCAGCCCACCGCGGCACTTGGATGGAGCAGCAGCGTGCCTGTGCCCGGGCTCTGGGTGTTCAAAGGGGAGGATCTCCCCATCGCGCCTGCGCTGTGGGTGTGCTCCGAGTGCGTCCCGGTGCTGTGACCTGGGTACTAGTCTAAAGCAAGGAGACAAGCTGGCGAAAAGAAAGAAAAAAAGCAATGAAAGCGGAAAGGCCGTACGTGACTGCAGCTGTCACATATTGGACTCAAAGGTATAAAAAAACTCCTTACTGACAAATGGTTGCTATTGACCTGCTTCGCTGTCCCAGTGATTAATAATATCCCTTCCAAACCGGTACTCGGGGCAGGCGAAGCACTCGCTTAATACGATACGGTCACATGAAGTAGTGAACCTTGTCTGCGAAAAGCCAAGAGTTAAATTCCGTTAAAGGCAGTTCAAAGGCGGGATTCTTGGCCTTCTGCCACGGCTACAGCTTTCTGCCATAGCAACTAGTCTCCGGATAGCAATAGCGTGCTTCACCACTAGTGAGAGGTGATTGCTGAATCCGAGTATTTGCCTTTCTAGATCTGCTCCAAGCCATGCATTTGCAGTCTCCGTGCTTTGTGTCCCCCTTCCTGTGGTCTCCTGCTGCCCTTCTCATTCTGTGGAACGCTGTGCAGAGGGCTGCTGGGCTATTCATGCCCCTGATTAGATGTGTAATAGATTATTGATTGCTTTGTCTTGTAAGGTACTAAATCAAGTCTTCTGTATTGAACTGTTTATAGATTCTGTTGTTTACTTCTGTACATTTACAGCAGCAGGTTAAAATCAAAGACTCAAAGTCTACACAGAAGTAATGTGTCAGTAATGTTCAATGTAAGTGAAGAGAAACTTTTGTTCAAATTCACACCTTTCTTGAACTGTAATACGGGACGGTTAAAAATTATCCACCTCTCCTACTGCAAAACAGGGAAATAAGATAAAAATAAAAGCATAGAAAGGAGAAACGAAAGGGACACGGCAGAACAGGAGCAGCAAACTAGGGAGGTGCAAAATTTGTCACTTCAGGTTTTTATCAAAAGATAAAGCAGTAACAATGACACAGCCATCATGGACAGACCAAAAATAAATGGCTAAATGGAAGAGAACAAGTATGGAAGAAACAAAAATGACAGAGACACATAATTCTGGTTCTTTTTTTAGTGTTACGTTGTGAATAGCAACCATTAAATACTAGACATCATTAAAGGCTTACGTAACATCCCGTTAAATTGGGATTAAACAAGCAGGAGGTGTTTTAAAAGACCTTTAGTCGATTAAACCATCCTTCGCTGCGTGTGGCACAGGCGTGCGCTCCTCAGCGTCCAGGTGGATGCTGGCATGCCATCCCCGGGCTGATGAATGCGCAGACCCAGCGCAGGGTCGGCATCGAAAGGTGCCGTGGGACCCGAGCGTGCAAGCAGGTACCGACGGCCCCAGTTCTGTTGCGACGGGCGTTCTCTGCGCTGCTGGGACCACCTCGGCCTGGATGCAGCTGCCACCCCTGCAGCACATCCCCGCTTGCTTTACCTGGCGACCGTGAGCCCTCGGACTGCGGCCAGGATGCAGACACAGCCGCGGGCTCTGTGGTGGGCTGCCACGTCTCGGGCTCCCCAGCCCATGGATCACTGCGGGGAGCCCGGGGTCAAGGCCAGCTCCGGAGCACGGTGCAGGACCCCCTGCCCGGCAGGTGAGGCAGCAGGTAGGGCTCTCCGCAAAGCTGCGGGCTCGAAGCAGCCGACCCGCAGCGGCGCAGGACTGTGTCAGCAGTCAGAGCCCCGAAACCCGGCATTTGCACAAACCAGAGCAGCTCCAAGAGGAGACGCCGCGGCAAATCCTGGCCACAGCCTCTGCAGCCGAGATCTGCGTCAGCCAAAGGTCTGACACAAATTCGACTCGAGCTCCATCAAGCGTCTGCTCTGTCTCCTCAGCTCCAGGCTGGAGAGAGTTTTGCTCTCTCTCATTCTCTTCTGCAGGTGGCAAGGTTAAACACCAGGAGAGGGCTCGCAACCAGAGGCCAGGGGTGGCAACAGCGGTCTCCCTCTTTGGGGCCACTCAGCTGCTTTTTTGCCCCTCTCCTTTCCACTCCCGACTACTTTGCCCACCTGAACGATTCTCGGGGGTAGTCGCCTGCCCGTGGGACACCTTTCACACACCCTTTGTGGCTGCAGCTGGGACAGACCTTACGGATTCCCAAACGGTTTCTTGGGTACCTCACCAGTCCCCAGCAGAAGTCAGTGCCCCCGTCTGTCCCTCGAGCTGCTCGGGACAGCGCTCCCTCACCCGACCCAACAGTAATGACCTGGGGTAGGTTGAAGTGCTGAAAAAAGAGGTTCCTGGCAACTCGGGAGCCTGCTTTTTTGACGGCACGTGTCCAGGGAGCGTTCCTGTGAGCAACTCGGCTCTCAGCTCTGAGGGCTTAGTGAATGTTGGGCAGCACGCCACCAGGCAGCTGCAGGGGAGTGGGCCAGGGACCCCGACCCTATCCCAGCTGCTGCTAGAAGAGGACACACGAGCAAGCCCCGGGACACAGGCGCTGGGGTACGGAGCAGATCCCACGAGGCTGGGGCTGCGCACCTCAACCTGTTCCTCTTGGTGCAGTAAAGCCGACAGTGCGCAGCCCGTGCTCCTCCATTGATCCCAGCCATGCTGCGAGCCGAGGTGTCCCCCCCGCTAGCCCCTTCGCCTGGAGAATGGGTTCTGCCACCTTAGTCACCGCCCGTGCTCCCCGACTGCCAGCAGCCCCTGACAGCAGCATCAGTAACAGCCTCTGAAGAAAATTGCACCCATCCTGTTTCTTCAAAGATCTTATTTTTAGAGCATTCGCAAGCTCTGTGCAGTTGCTGCAGCCACCTTCCTTTTGGCACTTGGAAACATCTGAGTACGGATCTGAGGCCATATCAAGGGTCTCTCGACAAAGCAAGCTGAATATTCTCCCCCCTTATGTTTCTTTCTCTGGCAGTTCAGCAGCTTCGCTTTCAGACACAGCACAGCTGAGGGGCCCCTACAGACAGCTTGTTTCCCTTTTCTGTCCTCCATCCTCCCCGTTTTAATGCCTTCAATGACAGAGCATTTGTTACTGCAAAACCTGTGTTACTTTATTACAGCTTCACAGAAGTATCACTCCAAGAAAAGCTTCAAAAATTATCTCCCTTCAGTGCAGTCTTATACCATGTTTTAGGCACTTCCACTTCTCTGCAAGTTTTCTTCACCACAATTTAAAAATCTCAGAACAGGAGTCCTTGGGGCCCCCAGCACCACTCCCACAGAGAAAGCACCCATGCTCGGTGGCGTATTATAACAGCTTGATTTTGCATTTCAGTACCAGCCAGAAATAACTCCAGCGCACTGCCCCGCGTTTCTGACCTCACGAGAAAGCCCAGGTGTTGGCATGCCAGTGTAGCTTTAGCGCTGCCCCTTCGTGCCAAGCCAACAGTGTTGGCTGAATTTTCCTGGCTGCGTTTTGGCAAATGCCAAAACCAGTTTGCCATCTGCACCGGCAGGACACAAGGCCAGCACATGGAGGGACACAGGGGACCATCAAGGAGCCCGGTTTAGGGGCTGCCCTCCCACACTGCGTCCTGGAGAGGGATGTGTCTTCTGGTTTTTAAAAGCGCAAAGAAGTGACCGATGCTTCCAAACGGGACAGGTGTTGCCCACAAGCCAGCATCGTTTGCTGGCCAGCGGGATTCCTGGCAGTAATTCAGCAGTGATTAATTAGAAAAAAAGTATTAGGATAACTCCGTTGCTTCTGTGTGCTTTGTTCTCTGCAGGACCGGCGTGCCCCCGCGCCTGCCGGGAGGAGTTTCAGCGCCAATGATTCATCTTCAGATGAATCAGAGGTGGAAAGCAACTCAGCCCTCGTCCCCCCAGCAGGGAGAGCTCAGCTTTGGGAGCCACCGAATATACCTGGGGTCCCAGGCAGCTCCTGCACGTCACTCTCTGTAGATGTCTCAGATGGAGATCTCTAAGGTTGCATAGAAAAGCTACAGCCCTAAATCCCAGGGATTTTCAGGCCAGGTTTGGATGCCTCTTTGGTTTTTGAAAACTTCCGCTGACTTGCCAGCTCTCTGGGGCTTGCAAAATCCAGGGGGGGGGTAAGGGTCTCCAGAGGACCCTGCAAGTGTTGGGTACAGCCAGCCCAGCTCCCACAGCCACGGCAAGGTGGGCTTCTTGCCCCTCACAACCAGGAGCCGCTTCTGGGGGATCACCACGGCTGAGGCCCTGCCCAAGAGGTGCCCACCCTGCCCTCTGCTGTGAGGCCTGAGCAGGTCCCACAGGGGAAAACCGAAGGGGCTTGCAAGGCTGCAGCCACACGTGGCCGTCACCCCTGCATTCCAGCTAAACAAAAATCCCGCTGGAGCACCCTGCCACCATCCACACCAGCTCCCAGCGGTGGCACAGTCAGTGACACCGGTAAGGAGGTGTTTAACAGAAGTCTGATGGCAAAATAGCCTCCCAGCACACATGGCAGTGATTACTTTTGCATTTTTTTCCCCCCCAGTTTTAATAGTCCTTATACTCTACATAAATTTCATTAGCTGGTTTACGTGGTCACTAAACTGCTTGATACACTGTTATATTCACAGCGGGAAATTGTTTGCCATTCTAGTGAAAATGAGCATTTCCTAGCTCTGTCAGCGCAGAGAATTACATTATCAGAGATGTAACAACCAGCTGAACTGAAGGAGGGTTTGATTCATGGTAATTACTGATTATATGCGGATTATTTTATGGCTTTAATTCTTTGGTCTCCCACTGTTTGCTTGCTAAACCTCTGGGAAAAAAAAAAAAAAGGGAGCGAGGGTACGTGCGTCTTGTTTGTAAGGTAAATTACAGAACTTAATTTGTTGATTACATGAAAGGAAGCAGAGCTCTGCACAGACTGGGACAGCAGCGGGAAGGAGCCGGCGGCGAGCCACGCTTGCCTCCATCGCTGGCTGCTGCCGCTTCTGTGCTGCTCTTCAGCGCCCAGCTCACACCCCCATGGCTGCAGCCCTCAGCTGCGCCTGTGGCTGATTTTACTGGGGCCACAGCAAGGGCTGGCCCCCATGAAGCACCCGTGAGCGCAAGCGGGGGTATGTGAAGGTGGCTGCTTGCTCCTCCAGCTCACAGCCCCCCCCGTCTGTCTCTTTTCTGCTTTCACTCCCCTTGATCAGATGCAGGTAGGTGGATGTATCCATTCATTTGAGCTCAAAACGCCCCTGAAAACACTTCTTCCAATTAAGTGCAAGAACAACGCCCTTGCAAACCTTCAGTTTTAACTAGCACCATGCTTTGAAACATTAGAAGCTAGTTAGAAAACTACAGGCTGCCTTTGACAGAAAGCTATCCAAAAATAGAGCAGTGCGTCGCCGCCGTTTCTCAGCCACTCCAGCCTTTCCATAACAGCTCTTCTCATTTCCTATAGCAAACCTTCCGCAGGCTCACAACCCCCGGAGACGAAACAGGCCTTTTGATCATATGCATTATTCTTAGCACTGCTGGAGAGAAATTCCAGCTCCTGCTCGCTCTGTAATGGCGAGATGGGGAGGGGGCCCGTGGTGCCCCCAGCTGCCTCCCCTCCTGGCTGGGGAGCACGGCCATCCCCGTCGTGCCCCGGCAGCGTGCTGACTGCGAGTTGTGTTCGTTCTTAAAATGCGTATCTACACCCTCTTAAGTGACCAGCGGGTTGCTGGGGTTTGCACCCGAAACCGTCGCCCCGTGTGGGAGCAGGCTCAGCAGCGTGGCCGGTGCCTGCAGCCGCTGCCAGGCGTGCCGGCTGGGATCTCCCAGTGCTGGGATCTTCCAGCTGCGAGCGCTTCATCTAAGAGCCAAAAGGGAGAGGGAGGGAGGGAGGGAAAGCCATGTAATCGCCCGCACAAACACCAGCCCCCTGCGCCAGCCCCCAGGGAAGGTAGTGTGGCGGAGCATGGGGAGCAGCACCCACCGAACCACCCGGGATGGGTGCCCTGGCCCCTTACTCGGTACCAGCCGTGATGGCTCCCCCGGCCCGACCACGGGGCCATGCTGTTCCTTCGGTCCGTGTCACTGCCCTCGCTAGCGGAGATCCCCCTCCCCGATGCGAAATCGGATTTTCAGCCCCGGCAGACGAAAGGCCCTGACTCTGCGCCCCGCTCGCTGCAACCAGCAGCCCCACTCATGGACAGCGTGGGATGGCATCTTCATGCCTGCCGTAATGCCAAGGGGGAGGTTTTAGCCTCTCTGCTTTGCACAGGGATTGCTGAGGGTGGGCGGACCTGCCAGCAGACTTCTACGCGCCAGTGCAGGGCAGCCACCCCTCGGGTGTCTGAACCTCTCCCTTTGCAGGTCGTGAGCCTTCAGAAGAACGATACATGCCTGGATGCGGTCCTGTGCAGCCTGCTGTAGGTGACCCTGCTTCAGGAGGGTGTTTGGACTAGATGACCCACAGAGGTCACTTCCAACCCCAAACATTCTGTGATTCTGTGGTTCTGTGATTCTGTGACCAGTAAGAGCTACTCATCCCCACCTTTGCCATGGTTAGTGTTGGGTGGATGATTGGACTTGATGATCTTAGAGGTCTTTTCCAACCTATGATTCTATGATTCTGATTTCCCTGCCTTCCTCCAGCGCAAGAATAATAACGAAAATATAATCATAGTGAGATTCTAATTAAACGCGAGCTGCTCTCCTTGCGGCTGTTCACTGTGGAGACGCTGCTCCTCACCTTCCTGCCTCTGTTGTTCCCCACACCCCACCACCTGCCACCGCCTGCCCCACCACCGTGGTGGCCCAACACCCATCACAGGATGCTTCTCCACCATTGGAGCCTGCAGACGGCGTGTGCACTCTTGCTCTGCTGCTGCCAACTGCCACCAACCGCTTCAGGCATTAAAGGAGGGAGCAGGGAGGTGGCAAACTGCCCACGGCAGCACCCCGGGGTCTGCTCACCCCAGCACTGCTGAGGTCACCGCAGCCCCTCCAGGACGGGCACCGAAGGAGAGGGATCCTGTGTCACCCGTGGGATGCTCGCTGCAGGGCTGGGGGCTGGGTGTCTCCCGCATTGGGCTCTCCCCAGCCTCCTGCTCACAAGGGAATGGGGGAACAAGCCCCGAGGGGGTCCTGGGAGACCCTGGAGTGGGTGAGAAGTCCCTCTGCTCTGGTCAGCTGGGGAAGGGGAGGCAGCACGGCCGCTGCTCCGTGAGTGGCCCCGCACCACGGGTGGCATGAAGCCCAGGGGACCCCAGAGCAGGGACCTGCAGGGGGCTCAGCGCCGCAGCCAGACCCTCACGCACCCCTCTGTGCCACCCAGGCCTGCTGCGACGCCAGTTGGGGCGACAGTCCCTGCCCCACCGTCCCCGTCTCCTTCAACTCCTAGGAAGGCCAGAAACCGCAGTTTTCCAGGGAGAACACAGTTTGGGGCTGGCTCATGCAGCAAGAGCTCTGCAACACCTTTCCTTCACCGGAGGCAGCAGCCTGATTCAGGGGCGATGCCCATCTACTCCTCCGTGATGCAGAGCTATTGCTCCTCCAGGGGGTTTAATCAACCAGCCCGTGTCCTGTCAGCACCACAAAATGCTCCCAAAGCCCAGAGGATTGCTCTCAGTGTGCCAGCTTCAGCCTCGTGCAGACCACGGATCAGTTCGGATCCAAGGGAGCTTGAAGGAACTTTAAAAACAGCACCCAGGCGGCTTTGGATACCTGACATCTCTTTTCCAAAAGCAACCAGAGCCCAGGAGGCCATTTGGAAGCGCCTGTGACATTTCTGCCAGCGGGGCATAGCTGGTTCAAGAATATTTCCGCTTGTTTGCAGAAAGCTCCTGAGTGGAAAACCACCCAGCTCTGCCAGCAGGAAGGGGCAGGAGCAGCCATGCTGCTAACCCACAGCAGAGGTCCAGCGTCAGTGGGCACTGGCCAAAGCCAATCTCCTCAAGCACCACCAAAAAAAAATAGGAAACAGACTCCTCTCTTATTTCAAGAACCTCCTGGGACATTTCCAAACGCCTTCGTGAAAAACTGCGACTGTGGCCCTTTTTATGGAGACCGCCCAGCGCCGTTAATGTCTAGGATTCAGGTATAGGAAGGCAGGCGGGACGGTGCCGGCATTTCCATGCACAAGAGCAGCAGGGCCAGAGGCCACACCTTAATGTAAACTGGTCATAAACTGGTTGGAGGGATGCTAGTCCCAGCAGAGCAGCAGCACAGCCCTCTGGCGCAGGAAGAGGCGCTGGGAATTCTCCCAACTGCTAATTACTAAATAAACTAGGCTGGCCAGAAACGGCAGAAGGCACGTGCCGTAGGATAAGCGAGCTGTTCCCTGCAGATGCGTGGAGTACCGCTCCAACCCAGCTGTTCCTCTGCACTGAAAGGGTGTTTCTGCAGAGGCCCTTACCTGCTGGAGAGCCGTGATCTTCACAGCACAGTCAAGGAAATACAGAGGAGTTAAGGAAGGTTTAGTTCCCAATAGGTTGGTATAATCCTTCATAAATACTTAAAGACATGGTTTCCATCTCATTAAGTTTCACTTATACCTGGCAAGTAACATAATTGCCAGTCATGCATTTATGAATTCGTTATGTCGTGGCCCTGCTGCGCGGGGCTTTACTTACGGATCCGACCATGGCCTCAGATTTGTGGTGAAGCCCCTGTGGGACTTGCGGCTGCAGAGGTGTGTTTGGGGGTGCCGGGGGGTGTCGGAACCCTGCCGCTGAGGTGCCCTGTGCCGCTGCGCCCCTCCCAGACCGACGTCCTTCCAAACCCAACCCTATTCCCAGGGCTGAGGCAGGAGAAGGGGCTGAGGGTAAATGTCTGTAGTCCTTCCCCGTTTTCTGCTTGCTTTTGCAGTGTTACTTTTAGCCGTAGGCTGGTGGTGCCAGCCTGGCTGGTGCCAAGGCTCCTTGAGCAGCCTCCCTGGCACAGCTTGGGCAAGGGGCACCACTGCTCATAGAATCATAGCATCATTAAGGTTGGAAAAGACCTCTGAGATCATCAAGTCCAACCATCAACCCATCACCATCATGCCTACTGAAGTAGTGTGTCTCCAGACAGATTCACCCTCAAGCAAAAGCATCCAGGGCTGCTCCTCCAGCTTCAGGCTCCAAG
>Ga0065711_1046488_pt1 | contig 12863 bp, 14 predicted proteins | sample Hoacrofraction12_FD_59098 | JGI IMG/M metagenome (GOLD analysis project Ga0065711, IMG submission 59098) | Hoatzin crop microbial communities from Cojedes, Venezuela - Epithelial fraction 12 v2 (version 2) | ecosystem: Host-associated > Birds > Digestive system > Esophagus > Crop | place... | reverse complement strand
CCTGCCCGCCCCCCTGCCCGCTCCCCGGCCCGGGCTTCGCCGCCTCCTTCCCTACACCCAGCCAGGAGCTTGCCAAGCACGGTCCCGCGGGGTCTCCCCGCGAGGCCTGGCCCCGCGTCGCTGTCATCGGAGAGGGCGTCTTGCTTGGCCAAGGATGCTTCTCCGGTTCTTGGGTGGGTGGGGCTGGGTCGGTGTTGCTCCGTACGCAGAGAGCGAACAAGAACCATCAATCAGAAGTAATTGCCGCCCCCTCCCCATAACTTAAGAGGCTAATATTAGGCTTCATTTTTAAGAAAGGTAATTTGATGACCATAAATTACAATTATAAAAACTTCATTAGAGTCGGTAGCAATCCATCCACTATTGTTCTAATTACACACTGTAGGAGTAATGAATGCTAATGGTTTAATGTACAATAATTACCACAATTGAAAAATAATAATAATACAGAACAACCTCAGTTATCCAAATGTCACGGGGGACGTAGAATGGGTTGGGGTAATCGTGGTTTCAGATAATTGAGGTGCTCTTCAGCATGATTAATAGGTGATGTGACCTCTGGATGGGGAATGAGGAGTTTTAAATGAATATAGTGTGGTCAAGTGAGGTAAGGCACTGTGCAGAGGGAAAAAAAATCCAGGTATCTTCTGTCTTAGCTTTGGATTTTAATGGACATTTTAGATCTAAAGTAAATTTATTGGTTTTGCAACTGAACTGTGCCACCTCCTGAAGATTTTCAGGTGTGGTTGGCAGGGTTTAAAGCAGAAAAACAGGAACTGTGCTCTGAAATCCATCCATATTCAATTCCATTCTGAGAAGTGCTGGGTCTAGGTTTGACATGCTGAGCAGAGCACAAGAGGCAATTTCAGCCCCTAGCAGCACAGAAACGACAACGAATCGTAGGATATTTCAGGTGGGGCAGGACCTCAGGAGGTCTGTAATCCAGCCTCCTGTTCAAAGCAAGCCCAACACTGAATTCAGACCTTGTTTTTCAGGGATTTGACCAACCCATTCTTGAACCTCCAAGGACGGGGATCTTACAATCATCTTCAGCCCCTATTTCACTGCTACTTTTCTTCACAGTGAATTTTATTTTCTTACATCCCATCAGATTCTCCCTTGCTTCAGTTTATAGCCATCTCCTCTCCTGTCTTGTGCCTCAATGAAAAGCCTGAGCACCCCCAGTTTCCTCAGCCTCTCCTCCCTCTACCCCCCTGAACATCTTGGCATTGCTCTGCTGAACTCACGTCCATTTGTCTACATCTTTCTTTTTTACTCATTTATCAACACCTTAGTCCACCCCAGGGGCAGGGTTTTGCATTTGTCCTTGTTAATGTCCACATGTTTCGTGCCAGCCCATTTCCCTAGCCCACCCAGCTCGCTCTGAAAAGCTGCACTACCCCTCAGCAGGATGAGCCCCACAGTCCACTGTCATCCAGAAACCCGATGAGGAGCATCCCACCTCATCCTCCAGGTCACTTCTTGCACAGGATGAGCATATGAATTCTGAGAGATCCCAGAATTACTCTGCTTGTAACATAAGATAAAGACGAAATAAAAGGATTGACCTGAGCAATCATTCCTTTGAATGAAGTCCTCAGTTTGCTCCTGCATTTGATCCTATTCAGAGGAACTTATCTTGTAAATAGAACTGTGGGATTTGCCACGTTATCCTCCAGCAGCAGGTTGAAACCTCTCAACTGACTCAGTTACCTTGCCAGGTCACTCTGCCACCCTGGCTTTGCCTAGGCTGGGACACAAAGTCAACCCAAAGTAGTTTCAACATCTGCCTCTCTACAAGCAGTGTACAAACAGGTCCTCTTACCAAGCGATTTCACAGTAGGACTGGGTTTATCATAGGAAATCCATTTGCTGTCTCCCCTGCCTCGATATAAGGAATATGAAAAACATTACAGAGTATGGAACGTGATTAAAGAAGGAAGAAATCATGTCTGCAGAAGACAGAACAAAGCAGGTCTGATGCATTAGGAAACAGAAGAGCAGAGCCACGGATCACCAGAAAGTGACTCTCACAGCTCCTGGGGATCAGTACAAGCTGAGCATCCAAGCAGAGCCCTGATGGTGTGTGCAGAAAGGTGAGGCATGTTTTGAGGAACTTTTCTAGCTCTACCCTTAACACCTTGCAACTTTCTCCCATGGACAGGTGCTCCCTGCATGCCTGGGCACTACAGGGACTTGTGGGTTCTTCTGAGCTTCATTGGCTGGTGTGAGGGACCAAGAGACTTGGATGTCATTTTAGAAAGTCAGGTTTAGGCTTCTTCAGTCTTGTTTTGATAAGCAGCCTGATAGGAAGGGAAACATTGGGAGAAATCAGAATTTATGATTCATAAAGGGTTTATGATTCATTCCAGGGTTTGGAAGGTGCCACCTAGCCACCCAAGAGCCTTTTCCAGCCCTGACCAAAGTCCTGTGACTAAAGCAACTTGGTGTGAGCTTGCTGCTAAAACATCCCTAAGAAATAACAAGCCAGGGCTGAGAAAATATTGGGCTTCAGGCTTTTATTCCTGCATCCTTGCTGACCTTACAAAATGCAGAAAAGCTCACTCCGGCCGTGGTGCCATCTCTTGCAACAGCCCAGGTTTAGGAATTATTTCCCACAGTCCTACAGCCAGCCCAGTTTCTGTAAGACATTGCTGGAGCCTGAAAGCAGATCCCATCAGCCCCACAAGCCCATCAGGACCAATGAATTCTTGATATGCTTCCTCTTTAATAGGATCCTAATTTATAAGAATGTAGATAATATATCAGTGGAAATTAACTTCACAATTTCCTTACACTGGCAGGTTGAGCTGCAGGTGAGTGCAATGTAATTAAGAAATTAAAAGGTAATTTCCACATATGCTTTCTGCTAATCTAACTCGGCAATCATTTAATTTACAGCAGGGGACTGGCAAGGAGGGAAGCCAAAATAAATAAGATAATACTGCGTTTAATCGCTCAGTGGAATGGTAATGGAATGGAGTGGGGTCTGCGTGGAGCTGGCAGGGAGGAGTGCGGTGACCTGATGATTGAAAGCAAGGCTGGCTTGTAATTTCGCTGTCACGAGAGTTCAAACTTTGAGCCACTGTCACCAAGTTTCCTCAAGTTCTGGTTTTTAAAATAAATTTTTTAAAAAAAGTTATCTTTTAAAAGGCCCCCTTACAATTGTGCTATCTTCTGTAATTAAATGAGCTTTTGTACCTGATTTTTTGGACTCGATCCCCACAGAAGAGCGAGAGTTTTCCTCTGGGTCATTGAATCCTTTCCCATTCTCTTTCCCATTCCCAGCACCTGGGATGTACAGAGCAGTTAACCAGAAGCAACATTGCACTGGGAAACACCTAGGGAAACTGAGGCACGGACTGGTCAAAAGCAGAGCTTCTCAGTGGCTTCAGCCCACAGCCCTGATCATAGCCAGCCCCGAAGGAGGGGCAGCTTGTTGGTCCCCAACTGGAGAGCACAGCCGTGCTATGGGATGGCTTGTGACAAGGAGAGCAGATAAACCGCCAGGGCTGCAGAGAAGTGCTGCTGCAAAGCACTACGTGACCTCCACTGCCACCACGGCTGCTGGCCATCAAGGCTGCCCAGCCCGGGGACTCCCGTGTCACACAGCAGCTGGGGATAGTGGTGGGATGAGGCTGAGCATCCCCTGTGCCCCATGATACACCTTGTCCAACCTGGATGAGTGAGAGGAAGCGGATTTGTGCCCAGGACCACCTTGGTGCTCCCCTTCCCCTGCCAGCTCTCCTGCTTGGGAGGACACACTGCCAGACACCCCGCGGTGTCCTTGCTCATGGAGGAGCGGAGTGAAACCAGCAGCTTTGGGCTTTCCAAGCAGAGGTGCTAGCTCTCAGGCAGGGCCCAGGGCGTTGAAGGGGAGGGAGTGGGAAGCCCTTCAGGAATTGCACACATTCAGCTTGCAGGGGCTCCCGGGATGTCCCGAGCAGCACTTTGCATCCCTTGGCTTCTCTTGAAAATTATGCACAACCCCCAGCCTGGAGGAGACCGGGGAGGGCAATTCCGCACCCCGGTCTCCTCCGCACCACACAGACCTCCTGGTACCTCGAAGAGTTTCAGGTGCCCCAGGCGAGGACACAGGGGAGAGGATTTGGGCCCCTTCTCTGCGCTGTGGGAGCACCTGGAGCCATGCATGCCAGAGCCCGCCTCAATAGAGGCAGGAGCCTGGCCTCAGCAGGGGATGCTCTTCATGAAACTCCGGCTTTTTGTTCCAAAACCTGAGCCATGGAGGGGGGGGATGCTTCCCACCTCCCTGCTGGAGCCCGTCCCCTCCTCCACCCACTGTCTCCCCCCATGCAGAAGCTGAGATGCTTCCTCTCACCCTCCCTGGGCTCCCAGAAGCATTCATATGGGAGCTTAATCCTCCAGAGACGTGGGGACACAGGGATTACCAGCTAACCTGGTAAGATGGAGCCCTTCTCACCTCTGAGCAATTGGGCTGCCAAGGCATCGATGCAGCCACAGGCCCACCCAGACTCTTCTGGAGACCTTGTGGCCATCTGGGCCAATTGGGATAGCAAGGACCGAAGCGTAGACCTGTGCCTCTGTGGGAGGAGGACTTTGGTGACTGCTGTGACACCCCTGAACGGGGCTGCATTATCCCCTGTCAATAATTTATCTGATAAATTGCAGCCTGCTTTTGTTGAATGAATTATTCCCTATGTATAGGGAGGTTATATTTGTACTCTTCAAGCAGCTCCAGAAATGGTCAAATAATATTTGCCCAGCAAATTGTTAAATGACAATTCTTCTGTCACTCATGGAGTAAATTATTCACTGAGCAGTTGTTTACTCGGTGCCGGCGCTCCCTGCCTGCTGCTCGCCTGTTACCCAGCCGCTGCCGTGCAGGCAGGAGCAGGAGGGCACCTGAGCAAACAGGCAAGGGGTGCCCGAAACCCGGCTGGGGTCTGTGCTTCGTTAGGGCTGGGGATGGGGAAGAACTGCTGGGAAGCGTGTCCAGATCTGGGATTTGGTGAGCGTGGTGGTATAGGAGGGTTCGTGGTCCGGGGCCTGATGTAAGGGGCTGCGGGGGGATGCTGCTGGAGCTTCCAGCAAGCTGGCAGCCCTGCCGACGGTGCACACTGCACCCACGCATGTCTGCTCCCGCTGCCACTGGTTTTCAGTCACGCGGGGGATGAACTTCTGGGGCGGCAGACAGAGGAGCGTGTCCCCGCGTGTGCAGAGCGGGTGGGTGGGCGACGAACTGGGAGGGGAGATGGGCTGTTTGGGGCAGAGGAGCCCACGGCTCTGAGCTTTGCTGGCAGAGGAGACACTGCCAGAACAATCCCTTTACTTTCCGGCTCAAGCCTGGAAAGAGATCAGCTGGGTGTTTATAGGACAAAAATCCTCTGTAGATCCTCGGTAGATCATCATATTCATAAAACTAAATATTATCACCTGTTGCCTTTTCTCCCTTTACCTCCTGCCCTCTTCACGGTGCCCTTCCTCTCCAGAAACGTGTCCCTGCTCACCTGCCCCCAAGGAAAGGGATGATTTCTGCGGGCTGGAACCCTGCAGCAGTAGAGAAGTACGTGCTAAACCCCTCCGTGTTGGGCAAACAGCTCAGGCACCGATTAAATCAGAGTGGGGGCTCAAACTGACTGACCCCAGGAGGGCTCCAGCCCAGCGCTGAAGCGAGCTGCTTTCTTTTGAGGGATGAGAATCAACTGCACAGATAAAAATCATGGACAGAGCATGCATGTCACCTTGAAATATTGCCCAAGAAGTGGGGGAATCGTTGAAAGGAATTGATTTTTTTACTGAACAATTGTAAAACCCTTCTTTAAAAAAAAAAGCTATTTCTGTTTTCATTTTAACCACTTAAAAATACAGAGGGGGTGGGTTGTTTTTTTTGCTTGGCTGGGCTTTTTGTCAGTATATCTCTCTTTTTTTTCTTGGACTTCCAGGAACATAGAAAGATTGTTTAAAAACTACATCTTCCCCTGATATTCGAGCAGCAGAAGTATCTCTTGTAGACCACGTTTTGGTTTCTAGCTACAACTGCCCAGGTAGTCCTGCTTAGCTGAGGAAACACCTTCCTCCCAGCTGTTAAAAGTCGAGGTGAAGAGACATTAACCAAACCTCAGCCTTGAAAAACCTGCAGAAAAATAATATCTGGGCTATCACAAACCTTCTACTTGGGTGGTATCGCAAGAGTCCAGTGGGGTCTGTGTCCCACTGTCCCCCCTCCGCCCAGCACCCACAGTCCTCTCTCCCCATCCCTCTCCTCTATCTTCCTCCTTCCCTCAATCTCGTCTGCTTTTCCTGTCTTGCCACGAGATTTCTTTGCCTTCATCCTCTATGCATTTTGATTATTTTCCTCCTTTAATCTCCCTCCCACTCCTCCCTCCCTTTCTAGGGATTGCCCCTTGCTTTATCTTTGCTTTAATCTAATCCCCCTTGCAGCTTTCCTCTGAAACAACCCGACCCACTGACCGTCCCACCTGCTGCTCCACAGCACGGGGCTGATTCTGCCCTGCCCAGGGTCACCCAACGCAGGAATGCGAGGGTCCTGCCCAGTGCCCGACGCTAGAGTTAGCCCAGAGCATCTCCCTCCTGCCCAACAGGTCTCCACGTGCCTCCAGAGTCATCCTCCAGCCGTGTGCCCACCTCCATCCCCACGGGGCCACCAGCCACATCCCCGTGCCCGAATGAGCCTTTACACCTTCTTCTGCCCATCACGGTCTATGCACCACCCGCTTTTCCGGGAGTAGATGTCAGTGTTCATCACAGTCTCCTTCAGCAAGCCAAAATCCTTCTCTTCCCTTTCTCTTCCTCTTCCCTTCCCCTTCATCTTCACCTTCCCCTTCCCTTCGCATTCGCCTTCCTCCTCCCTTCCCCTTCCCATTCTTCTTCCCCTTCGCCCTTCCATTCCCCTTCCTCTTTCCCTTCCCCTCCCTTTCCTCTTCCCCTTCCCATCCCTCCTTTACACACATGCACACACACACACACCTGCACACACGCACACGCGTGCACCCCCGCCTCACCCCCTCCCTTTCAGCCCAGCAGGGCCGAGGATGTATTTCGTATGCATGGCCTGGGATGGTCCGGGCTCTCCAGCCAGTAATTTGCTGATTGGAAAATGTTCCAGGGAAAGGGCTGAGGACTGAGAGGCAGGAGCAGGGGGGAGCCAAGGTGGGGGGGAGCCGGGAGGGATGAGATGGGAGTTCTCAAACTGCGAGTCCTAATACTAAGCATGTGGCCATATATTATTTTAATAAAGCCAGCACATCCTGCACTCACGACAGCTGCTGTTCCCTTTCTCTCATCCTGTGAATCTCATTTATTCCTCATTAGCAAAATCACCTGTTTGTCAAATAGGGACAGAGCTGTAAGACATTAAATTGTGCGAAGGCTGGCGGGGGCCTGGGGAGAGTGGGGAAGAGCGGGAGGGAGGAGAGCCGGGCAGCTCACAGATTGAAGCCAGAACTTGACGAAGATCTCTTGAAGGTTGAGATGGAAACGAGGATTTGGGGGAGTGGATTATGCAGCATCTTCAAGTGCTCTGATTTTTTTCCCTTGCCTGTTCTCAGCATCCTGGGAAACGGTGCTTTGCACAGGAAAGGGGTTGGGGCGGGCACTCAGCACCTGTGGGCAGGAGGATTTGGATGCACCCACTCCATGTTCACCCATCACCTCCTGAGCAGCAAAAAATTTAAATCCATGGTCACCCACCAGCAAACAATTTTCCCTTTCAGAAGAGGTTGGGTACAAAATGTCATCTGATTCACTTTCATTGCTTCAGGTTTGCTTTAAATTGAGTGGAGATGTTGGTGGGACTGACCTGCTCTTTCAAAGAACCAGGGTTTTGATGAATCAGGATTTTCCACTAACATCGAAAAAAATCCCCGGGCTGCACTAAATTAAGTGTCTGTTGCCCCACCAGCCTGGCAAAGTAGTCTTTTTCTGCTGGCTTTGCAGCTTCCTTGATGCTTTTCCTAATGCCAGCCCGGGCTTTTCCCTTTATCAGTTGACTGACACGAGGGGAAACAGCTGGCTGAGAACCAGGCTTTCTGGTTTGCTGAAATTTGCCCTGTTTTGTGGAGATTTGGAGTTTTGGTGCAAATTGGATCCAACCCAACCATATGTACGTGAAAGATACAGAGAGAAACTTGGGGAGGACGGGGAGATCTCAGCCCCCAGCCCTCCCGCGTGGCTCTGGTGTTCCTGCCTACCTCCTCGCCCAAAGCCCGTGGAAAGACCCGGACTGCAGCTCCCTTGTCTCCAGCCTCTTCAGGAAAGCCTGAAACTCCACTTTTTTTTTTTTTCCCGGGAGGCTATTTTGCATTTTGGAAAACTCCAGCTAACGTTGGAGTGTTTGATCCCAGCGAGCCGGAGCTCAGGGATGGGGTGGGGGAACCTCTGACCTGCTCTGCAGCTGAGGGCCATCCAGGGGGACATCTGCCTACGCCAGCCCTCTATTCCCTGGTCAGGGTAATCCAGTTTGGGGTCTGCAACAGGAGTCACCACCTCTTGGGAAGGTCATTTTTAAACTTGAGGGATAACAGCGATTAGGAGCTGAAGGAGAAGACCATGTCTGTGCACATTTTCCTGCTTTATGTTCTTTTCTACTTACTCTCTTTCCTCCTCCTCCTTCTGTATTTTATTGTCTTGTTCTGACCATCATCTCTCCATCATTTTTTCTCGTGTTTCCCTTCCCCAGGATGCTTTCCTCCACCCCTTCTCTATTCTTCCACCCGTTTCCCCATCCATCTCCTCTCCCCACCTCTCCATCTTCCAGCTGCTGTTGAAGTCCTTCCTCCCCACCCTCAGTGCATCTCTCCTTCTCCATCTCACAACCTGTTTCTGTCTTGGGGGACAACTATGGGGACATTCAGTGTCCAAGCCAGGTGGCCCACAAGTCCTGCAGTGCCAAGCCCACCTTGCTTCATAGCCCGGTCTTTTGGGGGACCCTTCGTTACGCACCTCCGGGCTGGTGGCAGTGACAACAGTGACCCCACCCACTTGAGTTTGCAGCTGCCTTTAAACCACCTGCCCAGCTCTGCTCCCCGTTGCAGAGCAGGAAAGGTAAAACCTGCCTGCATGGGGGACGGGGGCTCCCGGGGTGGATGAGCTGCACCCAACACCCCGTGTCTGGAGGGACGGACAAGATCCCACCACCCCTCACCCTTTCCTGGCCACCTCCCGCTGGGTACCAGCCACGTCCCTGCTCCGCAGAACAGCCCCACGTCCCCCTTCCCCACCCGCGCCACCACTGCATGTCAATGCCACCGTGTTCCCCCCCCCTTCGCTCCTCTCTCTGAAAGTCATCAGGCCTAGCGAGGTCTTCTCCCACTTACGCAGCTCATGAATATTTAACAGCATCTGCTCTGGAGGCGATAAAGCCTACCAATCCTTGACAAATATGGCCTAATCTTTTCAATTTCGGGGTGCAAATATTCCTTCAGAGTCCTGTTTGTCACCTAGATTAATGACTCTGGCTCCCATAATCCTTTGGTGCTAATTCAAGTGGTGGCTACCGGGACGGCGCATGGCGGAGGGATGCTGGGACACATATGAAGGAGAGATTACTCACTTGAGGGCCCTTTGCTGCGGGTTTTTGTTCCTCCGTTGGCAGTTGGGGACAAGGAGGGGGGTCTGGGTGTTTGTTTGTTTTTTCCTCCTTGTAGCTGCTGAATATCCGTCCCGAATCTGGTGCGGATGAGGGGGAATGGCTTCCCTCTTCCCTCTGCTTTCCCCCCAGGGATGGGGTGCGATGGCAGGCATGGGCTTGTCTCCAATGCCAAATCCACATTTTCTGGTGCCTGACGCAGGCAGCAGCTCCAAGGCCACCAAACTGGATTTCCAGCAGCTCTCCAAGCCTGGACATGCTCTGGGGCTCTCCTTCAAGTTAAGCTCCATCCCAGGGACCAGAGACTGAGCCTCAGAACGCATCAACCAGACGAAAACCTGCGCTGACCTGGTCTAGCCCAGTGCCGCTGGTCCCACGCCAGGACCCCTTCTCACATCATGGTGCCTGCCTGGGGGAGATGTGGGCCGAGGGGCTGGGCGATGCTCAGCTCTCATCCGCGGTCAGTAGGAGAGGTGATGGTTTTCGCCAAGCTCTAGGGAGCTGATGGCACTCCGCGAGAGCCACCGCAGTCACCCGAGCTGATGCACAGCAGAAGCCCGGGCACCTCTGGGCACAGAAGACTGACTGCATGTGCTTATTTATTCCCTGGTTGAGAGAGAAAAATACAGAGGAGAGCACGCAGTGGAGGGTGGGAGGGCAGGGAGAGGAGGGAAGGGGTGGAAATCAATGCCAGAGCTGATCAGGGGTATTGACAACTTCGCTAAGGGGCTGACGGCTCCCATCCATCGCCCCCGTGTCCGCAGGGGCTGCCCCCACCATGGGGGGCTGCCGGAGGGACGCCTGCAGCCCAGCTAAACACAGCGAAGGCATTAACGGCCAGCCAGAAATCGAAGATTTGTTATTATCCACCGGTGGAACAATAGCCTGGCTGCGTATATTCATCACCGCTCCGGCCCTCGGGGGTGGAAATATGTTGAGATTGCAGATTATTTATTTATACTGGGGAGATGGGGGATGCTGGCCGCTCGGAGGAAGGAGTTTTCTCCTCTCTGTGTGCGCTGCTGCTCAACACCCACCCGGCCAAGGGCTCTGGGGGCTGCCCGAAGCTAAGCAACATGCACTGATTTACAGCAAATCGAGGCCCTGGGTTTTGGAGCATCCTTTGGATAAAGAGCAGAAGGAAATGTTGAGACCTGCTGGAAAATTTGGAGGTGAAGCTCTCGACACCGGCAGCTTGTGCCGCTGTGTTGCAGGAGTGCAGCTGTACGCAGGAGCAGGTCTGCAAGGAAGGCGCTTGAGATGCAAGACTCTAGGAGAGAGGGTCCGGAGAAACCTCTCATCCTCTTGATCCAAAATTACCCATGCAATTCTCTCTTCTGGAATTGTCTGAAAGGCTCCAGCATGGAGGAGGTGAAACCAGGAAAGTTCTCATAAAGAGGATTTTTGTTTTCCCTTTGGCTAAGAATTGTTGCTAGGGGTAGGGCAGCCCTAAAATAACAGATCAGCTCTGCACCAGGGAGCTGGGTGAAGCCCTGAAAAATTATTTGTCTTGCATGGAGGAATCCTCTGAGATCAAGAAATTGGACCGAAAGCCTTTCTCCAGCAGTGGCTTCCTGGGTGCACGCAGGAAGCTGGTCCCGAGGAAAACATCCTCTCTGCTTGCTGGGTGGGCAAAACTTCCACCTGAAACAGAGAAATGCAGAGCACAGTGAATATTTATGGCTCGGGAGCGGGAAGGAGTTATTTTTAGGTTTGTTTTAGATTCCTGTAGCAGCAAATGCTTTCTCAGACAAAAAATATTGTGGATGAAAGTAGGAAAACATCTTTTTTTTGTGAGCGAAATCAGAAAACCAGTGCTTCTCACTAGTCAGAAACAGAAGAAAACTTTTGAACAAAGCAAAAGAGAATTTCTGGCTTCATTTTGGCTTTGCAGCCTGCGGTCCCTGCAGTTCTTGTTTTCTCTTCGCTGATCCCCACACCTGCCACCGGCTTTTGCCGGGTGATTTGTGCTGGGGATTTGCAGCCCCAGCTCCTGGGGTGTGCGAGCTCCCCGAGCCCCCCGGGGTACCCACTGCAGGGCCAGGGGCTGCCAGGGGGAGACGCAGATGCCCTGGGGACCGACGCTAGTCCCAGCACAGCCAAACCCCCGGGGACTTCATGGGGGATTTAGCTTGAACTGGGATTTGAGCCCAGGGGAAGAAAGGAGAAACAGGGAGGGGTGGGAGATCCCGGGCGGGGGAATAAGGAGGCAGGGTTAGTACCAAAGCCCCGACTCCGCCACAGCACCTCCAAGCAAAGCTGAAAAGACGGGCTCGGGAGAATAAAAGCCCTCTGCAATGCAAGGGGAAGGTCCAAGCGGTGCTCCCCCCATCTAATCCACTTCCCTACTCCCATCACCCTCCCCTCGCCCCTGGAAAAAACAAAAATATCAAGACCCTCACCCCCTTACACACCCCACCACCCCTTAATCCCCGTGCAGGGGTGGGGGTCTGCGCCACTGCAGCTGTGGAGCAACACCCAAGGGCAGCGTCCCCCCCATTTCGTGCTCAGCCCCTCGTGCCGTGCTGCCCCGCTGCCCGGCGTGGGCACGGGCGTACTGGGGAGCACACCGCAGCCGCCTGTGCTGGCATGTGTGTGCCTGCTTCCCGCGGTTCCCTGCCCCCTCTCCTCCTATTTTTCTCCGCTGAGCAGGCTCAAAAAGCAAAGCTGGTGCCTTTGTAACGCCGCAGCATCGTTAGGGCCCTCCTGAAACTGGGCTGGGGAGGGGGGAGAGACCGGCTCATTAGCTGGACTCTTTGAAGTGGGCTCTGTTTGGGGTTCATTTGTATGCCGGCAGAAGGGAAACCTCTGTGTTTCAAGGATGTTTTTCTGGAGGGGCTTCCTGGAAACATAACAAACATGACCCCGAGGAGCGCTCCCCCAGCCCACATAGGCAGCCCAGCCAGGCGGGAGATGGAATGCGGGGCCGTGTTCAGCGCGGCACAAAGACAGCCCGGCCCCGGCAGCAGCCTGGCCAAGTTTCCTTGTAGAAGACCAAAGCTGGTGCCGAGTGAGGCTGTTTGTTGCAGAGGTGGTCCAAGGCATCAGGATCCCGCAGCTCAGCCCCACGTCCTCCTGTCTCGCCTGTTCCCAAAGAGCAGCTGAGAAGCGGGACCCGGCTGTTTGTCCCCAGGGGTCAAACAGAATCACAGAATGTTCGGGGTTGGAAGGGACCTCTGTGGATCACCTAGTCCAACCCTCCTGCCGAAGCAGGGTCACCTACAGCAGGCTGCACAGGACCTCTTCCAGGCGGGTCTTGAATATCTCCAGAGAA
>Ga0065711_1046499_pt1 | contig 12864 bp, 6 predicted proteins | sample Hoacrofraction12_FD_59098 | JGI IMG/M metagenome (GOLD analysis project Ga0065711, IMG submission 59098) | Hoatzin crop microbial communities from Cojedes, Venezuela - Epithelial fraction 12 v2 (version 2) | ecosystem: Host-associated > Birds > Digestive system > Esophagus > Crop | place... | reverse complement strand
GAAAACAGATGATCAAGAGCAGACCGCAGATACAGTATGCAGATTTGTTGCTCCTGGATCTCAGAAGGGTCACTGATTATGACAAGACTTGACCCAGTATGAGCGAGGCTAAAACCGTACAGTGTACTGGTTTCTGTCATGAAATAGTTAGGATGATCAAGAATTAACTGGTGTTCTTATCTCCTGCCTAAACATTTTTTAAGTCGCTTTTACGTTGCAGCTCTTGCTACAGATATCTGAACAAACGGCATACAGCTTTCTTGGTCTGCTTAACCTTAATGAAGTCAGCGTGATTTAAATTCTGTAATATCCAAAAACTCTCTCTAATTTGGTAAGCTTCAATAAACTGGAACATCTTAACGTTTCTGTTTATCTACGTACACCTATCTATCTATGGAGTGAGAATGAGAATATTTTACTATGGTACAAGCATCAAACACAAAAAGGTATGACAAAATGAAATTCACTACATGCGGCATAAGCATTTAAAAATGTCCTACAACGTTAAACAAATCAAATACACAAGCACTTCTGTCAGGTTAATTAGTGTGAAAAGTATGCATTTTCTTAAAATGCTTTTTTAAATTATCTCTCACCATACTATGTGCTCACACTTTATGATTCAGGACATCATGACACATCAGCAAGGTAATTTTTGGTTAAGATCTGTAAAAACATGAAATCTACTATTCAATTATGTAGCCTGCTTATTACCATAATAATGTTAAGCATAAAAAAAGTGTACTTTTATGTAAATAAAAATGCCTCAGTCGCAACATCTGGTCCCAGATGACTTGGGCCACTGGTCTGAGAGACTTTCAACATACAGAAGGTTCACTTTGAAAGACATCCAAATATATTTTTAAAGATAATGCCACTCTCTGAGTCTCCTGGCCGTGTTCAAGGAATATCTGAATTTAATTTCTTCCATATACTTTTTCCTGTTTTCTTCTTTTTATTTTCTCTGCCCCTTGAAGAGATTTCATTTATGTATTTTTTAACTTGTAAAACTTCCTTATATTCTTCTTCACGGTTTTAGATTACTCATTCAGCAAGTACTTGAATTTTTTTCCTGTTTTTACATAGTCTAAATAGCTATACCTTGCTATGTATCATATACATGTTTCTTTTTAATAAATAACTACTTAAAACTGTAACCCAGACTGGAGGTGTGTAGCAGGACTATAGAATGATAGTAGGAAGGGATGATGTTTTAAGATTTTATTAAACAATATGCAGTCAAAACAAACTTTTGTATTTTCTAGATCAAAATATATGATCTAGATGTAAGAGATATTTGTCATACTGAAATAATCTAAAGATATATTAGGATCAGCTTTTTTTTTATATATTCTACTTTTTGCTTGGAATCATCTAAAACATTGAAACAGTTCTTTGTTTATTTAAAGCCCATTCTCACAAAAGCTTTGAGAAAGGAAACTTTTAGGAGACATTTCGTGTCTCATTTCAGTTATAAAGTGGAACACGGTCATTTACACGTCTGAACCATCAATAGACTTGTTTTGGTGGAAACAACGAACCGTCAGTGTCAGAACCAGGAGAAATGGATCCTAACCTATGCTTAAAAGAGTACTTTCATTTCTCTGAAAGAGAACGCTTCCACTACTTTTCCTTTGAACTTCAGCAGCATCCCTCTGAGCTGTTCCTAACTGCTCTCCCACTGTACTTCTAATTCACATTTTCTACTCTACTCTATCTTCACAAAGAATGTAGATCTAAACTCCCTACAAGTGAATCTGCATTTAAAAAGCTATCTCAGTTCCAAAATGCATTTAATATTTTCTCATTTTTTGAGCAAAACCTGAATATTACAGCAGCATGAAATAACGAAACCTTATAAGCATACTAACATGAAACGGCGAATGTACTGCACCATCCGTACATCATTTGTCCTCTGCCAAGCTGACATCATGTATAACAGCTTCAATGTCAACTCGCAGATACAACACCAGCAGGAAAATAAAGCTGTGGCAGCGTTTCTTTCCTGATACGCACAAAAGAAAGACCTGAAAGGCTGAACGAGGTTAGTCTAGTTCGTGGCTTCTTTTCACATCACAAGACAAACTGTTTCCAATGACTTGACTTCGGTATTAAGTAAGGACTGATCTGCATACGGCTTCAATTAAAAAACCCCATATGTGAGCCAGACATCTGTGATGGCTTGACCTCTTCCATATGTGTATGAAAACAAGCTATGCAGAATATGCTGATTGGGGATACCGTGATAAATAAACAAGACTAAAGGAGGACCTAGTATATATTACCTCCAAACCCATATTAGACTATGATCTGCTGACTTTCAAAAATGATTACCAAGTATTGCCTGCACCAGTGGTTACCACGCCTGCAACTGTTCTTTCCCAGTGTGCGCCATGCTGCATGCTACTGCTGATATGTTATCTCTCTCAGAAATACCTGAAGTACACCGAAATTCTTCTTCAAATTTCCTGTTGCCATTCCAGGGAACTCCACTGCCTTTATTCCATGGACAAAACGTCTCAAGCCTATACTATACCTTTCTAGCACTCTGATCTTTATTCACGTGCTGCATCTTTCTCAGCAAAACCTTACGAAGTCGCACATATGTAGCACACAGCTCAATAACCACAAGCCTTGATTGTTTGTTACTAAAAACTTGTGAACAATTAACTTTTGCTGTTTATTTATTAATAATCAGTTTTGTGTAAGAGCCAACCATCCAATCATAAGAAGCCTAATTTTTCAATATTGTTAAGTAGCTTTTAAAATGAATTTTAAGGCAGAAATGCAAGATAATGAAGGATAAGAGATTCAGTACCAACGCAAAATTAGAATTTTAAATAGTAGTGAATTATTCAAAGTTGAGAGAATAAGTGATAGGCTTGTCTTTTGGAAATACAATGTCGTCACTGACTATTTCACTTGGGTCAGACATTTAGCTTAGGTTCTTGCAGAATCAGTAGTTCCATGTAAAAATTATATGAATTTGGGAAAGATATGTTACATATATTCATAACAATCCAGACAGCAGCATACAAAAATTAAATTAGTAACATGGTTCTTTTGAATGGGCATTAACAAGAACATGGAAAAAAGTTCATATTCTATTTTTATCATGAATTTGCTGAAGGCTGCTCAAGCAATTCACTGTCAACAATTATATGAATATGTATATGCATACATATAAACATCTGCATGCATATGAATTTATCTATAACAATAACTGATCACAGGTAATCACTCAGGAATTCAGGCAGCTTATAGCAATTGATATTATAACACAGAGTGGTATGAAATAGAACTTACTGTGGAGTTTTAAAGAAATTGCTCCTTGCAAAAGAGAAAAGCAATTTTTCAGTTTTTTCCATCATAGGGAAAATGTCATCATTCTCAGCTTACACTGAGGTACTCCCTGTACTTCCTTCGCACAGAGAATCTCTGTGGTATAGTGCTTGATACCAGTGCAATACAACACGCATTGCATCATTCAGTACAGATTTCAAATCAGTATCCTAAAGAAAAAATGGGCTGTTGCTTTCTGCAAGGGAAAGTTTTTGCAGCTAAAACACATAAGCAATAAATAAAATATAATCCTTTGCAGCAAAAAAAAAAAAATCTACAGCCTTAAAAAAAGGTTAAAAACTAATTTTAAATGTTCATACTGCTGTTTATACCTAACTTTTAAAAATACCATAGAAGTAGTAGTGCAATTTTTCATTAAAAGACTAAGAATTACCAATGTATTTCAAGTAGATCTTTACAGAGACAACAATTTCTTTAATGTTTAAGACTTTGAACACATCAACAAACTAAGAAAATTTCTGTCTATCACTGAGTTTTTGGGTAATTTTAAAGAAATATAAATTTTATGTTAGTGGAGTAATACTTTATCTTTTCCCCATTAAATGAAAAAACTTCTCCTGCAATAGTCTGTACTACTCTTCCTTTTCGTTCCAAAACCAGAATCCTGTACCCCCTTAATCTAACAGACCTTCCCCCTACTATTTAATGTAATTACCTAGGTCTGAATCAATATTCCATTAGCTGGGGCTGGCCAATGACCTGTCCTTCACCTCCTGCATGTTCGAGCTCTGAGGTTCGCAGCGCTGGCACACCACAAGCGTAAGTTACCGCAGTCCTGGCAAACCAGGAGTCACACACAGGTATCTCTACACGCTGCTTTAAAACCGCAGCATAAGGAACAACGGTGGGTGCTGAAGAGGCCTGACTTTCGATGGCCTGCGCCCTGTTCATTCCCACTGCCCCCACGCGATCCGCACAGAGCAGCGGCTGGCGGCACCGGCTCTGGGAGCCAGCAGAGCCTGGCCCGCACAGACCTGCCGTGGGCCATACGGCCGATGCCTCTCCCCGCAGACCAAGGGTGTTTTCTCCCAGAAAGTTGCCAGTTTAGCTACACCCCTCTGGCGACCTCCCGACTGCCCCAGCACTCGCAGGAATCCTTGTGGACCTACTGTTCTGTCAGGTTTGGCAGAGGCTGGCTAAAACTTTCAGAACCTGTTAAGGTTGGTAGAGGGATGAACTGGTGCGGACACAGGCAATGCAGTCACAAAGACCTCATCTGCTTTGAGAATTATTCTCACTTGGATCTTTTTCACACCCAAACACATATGGGAATTGAAACAGCTTTGGAGAAGACTTTCAATAAAGCATGCCAATTCCAAGTTATCAGTTTCAGCTGGCTAATGGTTTTAAACTATATATCAAAATGTTTAACGCAACGGTATACAATTAAGTGTTCTTATGTAACAATACACAAAAAACATATACTAGATTCTGACAGAAAGCGTAAAAGCCTTCTGTGCAGCGAGTCATGATTTTAGAAAAAACAGTATGTTTTCCTTCCATATACCCTGCTTGATGTATTATTTTTGTGTTTGCAATAAAAGATCAGAATGGAAGAGACACCACTGAGCACTCCAGAATTCAGAGCTTAAAATTACTGAGTTTATCTCTTGTACAAAAGGATGGTGTCTTAGTGGCATTTTTATGAAATCACAGCGTACTTTGCAAGATCTGTATTTTTATGCTTTACTGAATGGAGCGCTAACTTTTCCAAATCTCATGATGAGAACAGGCCAGTAATTGCCAGCCATGTTTATTGTGCCAGTGATTGGAAGTCAGCAGTGAGAACTACTTAATACGAAGCATATATCTGTAACTGTCTAATCAGTATGGATAACACACAAGACAACAGAATGTAGAACTGAAAAGTTACCAGTATTGAAACAGAACTTTTCTGCCACTACTAGTTTTCCCCTTCTTGTGCATGAAGAATTCAAACAAGAAGGATAAAGACTATCCAAGTCACTGACATGAGATTTGTTTTTACAAGTCGGTGCACACATGGACGTCTGAGCACTGTGAATTAATGTGGATTAGCACCAACAACCAGTAGTTGTGTTTTATGCCAGCCCACAAAGAAAGCAGAGCGATGAATTCCCACTGTCAGAGCTGGGCTATATTCAATCACAGAAAAGTTCTCATCAGTTCCAAAATCTAATGTATCTACCAAAAATGAAAAAAACCTTAAACGTGGTCCACAGCCAAATCTCAAAACATGTCTGACTAGATTTATAAATTTGGCCGGTGTTTCTGAACTATCCAGAATCAGTGATATTTTCATACCTCTCAAAATCTAGAGTATTCACCCAAACACTCCTGTCAAGATTCAGTTATCTAAGTCATTTTTCATGAAAGCTCCACTGTACTTTATTTTGCTGTATACATTTATATGAATATGGACGTCCAGGCTATAAAGCTCTAAAAATGCCAAATCAATGCCCCCTTTTACACAAATGAAAGATACAGCTGCTTAGTGTTAAGCACCACATAACATAATACTGTTCTGTGAAAAGCACATCTACTAGAGACATTATATTGTGCAGCCTATGGCATTCTCCATAAAAGCAGGGACTACTAAAATAAGAGGCTATGACAGTTGATCATTTTCTACATATGTTTTTGTACGACAGCATTGCTACTAGTATTACACCATAATAAATGTCGTTACAAAACCAGAGTCATCTAAAAAGTTAAACCTGGCTTGCACCAATTCCCACACTACAACTTGAATTAGAGCTTCATCCTTCCAAGGCGGACAACACTTGGCTCTTCTTCCTGTACTTACAGTTTTGCAAAAAATTCAACACCCACTTTCCTCAAGGCCCTGTGAAAACATCAATGCATTCTCAGCTCAAAGTCCCCCACAAATATCATTCATAAATGGTAAAAGAAAGATGTAAACCACTATTTTATCTCCTAGAGGTTGTTTGTGGTAGCACTTATGAGAATCTCTTTTTGTGGAAAGCTTTAATCAAATGCACCCTAATGTTATCAAAAGCAATGTAGAGATCTAGTAACACATTTTATCTTGAGGTAAGAGGTGATGCAGGACACAAACATTACCATCATCTTTCTTTTTAAATCCTTTAGTGTCACTAGCAGGCAGTTCCACGCACTCCACATTGAAATTCTAGGAAAAAAATGATTCATATAAATTAATTGGAGATGTCAATTATAATTAGGCCACAAAGGCTAGGTAAGTATCCTCAGGAGACCACAGGGTATCTCCACACTGCCGCAGACAAATCAAGTATCCAAATCTTGGCTAGTCAGTGGCTTGGGACACAAGTGATTTTACACAGAGCAATTCAGAATATCGGAGCAAGACAGCAGGGCAATGAGGTTAAAAACCAGAAGCCGGCTTCCAGCCTTTTGCTGTCCAGTGGTTTTGGCAAGCTAGACAACTGTGTAGTAAAGGATGCCTTCTGCAACACAAAGAAACCAGAGCAAAAGACGCAATAAACATTCACTTAACACAGTAACACGCAGTGCTACAGCAGCTGGTTTCAACAGAAACAACCATGAAGTTGGACAGAGTGTTACTATACGGGTTTGTCTTTTACCACTGTGCAGGGAAGTTGTCCCCTCCTTTTTCCCTAGCAGTAATTGTGATCGCCATCATCAGCCTTCAAGAAACCAAACATCCAGAAGGGCTGAAATTCCAAACAAAACCATTATCTTCCACATCTAAACCTCAAAAGAAACCTAAATGATGCCAGAAATGAATGTACCACCAACACCCCCTAATCCAGGGGCAGGAGAATATACACAAATTATAACATATACCAACACCATTCGGATTGAATGTCAGCCAGTATTTTCCCTCCTGCCCTGGTCTACCAGCATCGGACACGTGGGGGTTTTTAGCACCATATCATTAGCCTACCTATTCATTTGCATACATCTCTGCTACTGCATTGGCCTAATAAGTAGCAATACTATTTAACAGTACACGTTACGGTGTGCTGTTCTCTACCAGTGAGTGACAGTAACTCATAATATGAAAAGGAATAAAACATTCATTGACAGAATACCACTGAGTTTAGCCAGACACATAATCAGACATAAAATACAGTAATGGATAACTATAAATAGATTATTTTATAAATTTATAAATGGAAATAAGTACATTCATTTTTCAGAAGCATGCAGTAGTTCCTGTAATAGCCTGTTCACCAGCCTAGCCTGCAATGGATTAATAACCTCATTCTCACTGGTACTTCAACAGATGCATTTTCAGAAGAAAATTACAAGCTTTCGAACAGATTTAACACTTTGAACAGAACATGTTTCTCCCTATTTTGTCAAATAGAACTATTGTGTGACATGAGGATATCTTTCAACTATGTCAAAAGACAGGAAAAACACATTGTCTTGTTCTACAAGCAACAGAAGTACATAAATTCAAGGAATTAAAATAGCAGTCAATACAGCAAATTTGAATTTTACCTGACTTTTTTATTTTTAAACATAAACCCAGCCTTAAGTAGGAAGAACACAGAAATACTTATAGCCTAAGGTAATTTCTCCTAAGTTTGACAGCCTAATACTACAAAGATTGGATGCGTTACTTGTGGAAAATAATTAGATGTGTTCTACTGGAATTCACTTGACCTGCAGTCCACTCACTGCTCTCTCTTCTCCTTTTGGACTGTAGGCAGGTAGCTGAAGTTTGAGTAAAATGCAGCTAAACCCCGTTCTTCTATTTCTAGTACATACACCTCGTCTTATGACAACAGACCACATACATACCGGAATACCTGAACAGGACCATTTCCAATCTGTCTTTGGCTACATGACTTGCAGACAGCATATAAACAGAGGGTTCTATGGCCTTGACTTCTGTATAAGAATGATAAATTCGTGTAGGATAAAGTTTTCAAAAGAGCCCAAGTCTAAGTTTCTAATGCAACTTAACACACAAAAATTCATATGTCACTGAGGTTCTAAATTCCCTTCAAAACAATCCTGTGCTTGGGTACCTCTGAAAATTTTACATATTAAACCTTTACAATGCCATTGGTGGTACTATAAAACTACGGTGTTCCAAAATATTCTTACTGTGCAAGCCATAGTCTTGGAAACCATGTGCTACTATGGAACAATTCGTGTGAGATAGTGGTCCTTGCAGGGAAAACTGAGAAGTCATCAAGAAAAATCACCCTCTACCTTGTTCTTATATCCACTCACAACTTTCCATCTGGCAAGGGAATACCGGGTGATTTGACAATTAAAGAACTTCATTTGTGCTAGGTAGTCAACACAAATAATACATAATTACATTCAAGGTTCTCGTTTTTCAGCATACCAGATTAGCAAGACTGCATTTCCAACTTCTCACCGGTATGACAAAACTAATAAGCACGGATGTGTGTAAAATACCTGTGAACAAAAGTACTACTTAGGCTTACTTTAGGCTAGTACAAACTCTTTGTACAAACTTCATTATCCTCCTTCAATGTCCTGATCTTAAATGATTTTTAAAAATGCAAAAACTGGCAAGTGACTTTAAAATGAGAAAAAACAACAGAGAATCTTTAAAATGGTTTATTTTTCCAAATTGCATGATTTGAAAGACTAGAAGAGAATAGAGCAGCTAATTAGACTAAAGAAAAGATGATACATCCTTTCTAATATGTGAAACAATTAGCTAACCCGTTCAATAGTATTAATTCAATGGTTTGGCACAGCATAATAAATAACACTAGACTGCCAAAAGTTGAACTTCTTTTCCAATTGCGATTAATAAAGCTCTCTGGATGCGTATATGTTTGTATAGACAAAAATAACATGTGTGCCAGGTTCCTTATTATACTGAGGAGATGGAATATCTCTTCATCTCTCACCAAGAGAGATGGCATTCCATTTCAAAGAAAGATTTATTTCCACCTATTTGAGCATCAATATTTAAATAAAATGAAGATTTCAGTCTGGAATAATTACCTTTGAATAACCTTTGAAAACAAGTATCTGACATATCGAATCACTAGGTAAAAATGAAACTTGATTACATATCAGGTAAAGTAAGAAAAAATACTTCCCAATATACTCACAGCATTGACAAATCGAAAAGTGTATCAGCAGCAGAACGAAAGATGAACAAGATCTCAGGAGAGATCATTGCAGGTATGGCCATTAAAAAATATTATTAATTTAAGCAAAACTTGAATAATTTTAATTCAGAAGAAACAACCTTATCAACAGATACGCAGACAGCTGTGAAAGACTGGCTGCTTCCTCCTCAGCATGGCATACATAAGTTATTGCAGACGGTTTTCCATCTGACCAACAAAATACTATTACTGTTGTAATTTTGTTAGAGATGCCTAAAAGAAATGTTTAGAAAGAAGTTACAGAAAAAAATCCCCATATGTCCCATACGTTGTTTAAAAAAGGTAGTAAATATGCAAGCAAATTCAACTCGTGCCAGTTGCTATAAACACGTTGACCCACAGGTGACTTTAGTTTGCCTTCTAGAGGAATAAACTATCCTGCTTGGACTGCTAGCTTTTGCAGTAACTGCAGAGAGAGAAGTTTTCTAATCTTTATTTCTCCTTGAATGCTATCACAGTACAGTGCCTAATTTCACTAGCTGAATGCCTATGAATTAACAGTACTTTTAATTACTTTAGATATAATCTATATTTGAGCATGCTTTTCATTTTACATCCGTTTTTCTTCCATTCAGTATCAAAGTCTTTCTTCCCACTAGACTGTTTATATTTTAATTTCTGTGGGCTTTAACAACGTACTAACTCCAATACTGTTCTAATTAAATTAAATTTAGTTGCATAGATTTGAACAGCAACCCATGTTGACCTCAAAAGTACTCCTTTTTCTACTTTCCAATATATTTTAGTGTTTACCAATGAATTATTTTCCCCAGGCCCGACAGCTTTGTCAGAGTCAGCCAATACCTTTGTGCAAGTAGTCCTCCAATACATATCTGGATTAGTAATTCAGCTTTAATAAAATTACTCTCCAAATTCTAAATGGCCTGCACCTTTTAGTCCATAGGCATTATTTAGGTCACTTCAAATAAATAACTGCAGACCAGCTTCTGACCACACTAGTAAGAAAGGACTTTGATGTTTAAGATAGCATTTCCCCCCTCACACAGCCATCGTTCCCAATTTTCTTCACAATTAAAATGCAACTCAAAAACGTCTTTCTAAAATGGTCAAAGAATCGAAGCTGAAAGTACGGCTCACCTATGACTTTTCCTTTCATAGCACATAAATTCAACCTTAAGCAATCCCAGGGAAGTGCCAGTACTTTGCCTCCTACAGTAGAGGCTTCTCTCACTCTTTGCACTTCAATTCTACCGTTTGCAAAAACTAGATTATTCTAACATTTAAAAATATTTAATTTTTAATGTAAAACACATATACTTTTGTCACATTATTGCCACTTCTGTTATGCATGGCTGTATCAGATCCTTTTATTTTTCCTTGTTTATATTTCTTACATTTCCTCCTTTCCTACTGCAATTGTTCTTCCAGTGTAGAATTTTTTCTAGATAGGATTCCCATATGTAACACCCAGTTAAAGAAATCTCTGAATTCCGCTTTCTTTCAAAAGAAAAATTATCATCTGTCATTGTACATATTAGTAACATCTCTTCTGATTTCATTCAGAAATAATACGATGGTGTGAATCAATTAACCAAGACATAGTATTAGGGGTCATTTTTTTCATGTTTATTTGTGAAAAGTGGATATAAAATTATACCAAAGGCAAACGTGTACTACTAAACCTTCCCTGCCTTCAATAATTTGCATTTGAGAGTCCAGTTAATAGCTGGTTTAGGACGGGGAAGAAAAAACAAGGAGGTGTCTCCTTTTAGTTTTCTCTTGCACTTTGAACCCTAATTACGGGTCAGCGTTTAGCTGTGTACGTGCTGTGTAATGGTTTGCACCACTACGGCAGAAGCAGAGGCCTCGCTCTCCGACGTGTGACCCCATCAACAAAGTACTCCCTGCCCCCCAAAGCCAGTGGGCTGATGGCCAGGCCCTCAGGGAGCACATATGGAAAATACAGCATCGCAACATGGACTTTCAGTGTGTTCCAAGAGCTTGAGCTAAGACAGTCGCATTTCTCTTGGTTTCCTGAAGCAACATAGCTGTTCCGCAGCTCAGCTCATGACCAACGCGCAGCTGAATTCCTGACGCATCGCTGAGCCTAAGCTTACCTGAGAGATTTCTACAGTACATTGGAGCTGCTTCTGCTTAGAGTGTTACACAACCCTTCTAGCTAAGATGGAGCGGAACATCCTGTTAATACTGCCTGGAAGAAATAGGTCATGGAACTCGGACACTGCCAATTGCCAAAGAGAAATCAATTAAGAAATGCATGTACGGGGTGGGGGTGGACAGGGGGAAATCGATGCTCATTGACATGGCCCGGTGAGTGGGTGATCTGCAGAGTACAAAGCAGCACTGACATATATCGATATCAACAGGAATGCAGCTGTCTGTGATCCAGAGTAGAAGAAAACACAGCGTGCACAGCACTGTGGATGCTCTGCCAGCGTGGGACTGGGAACACATGCCGTGCCGAACGGGGCAAATGGAAGGACAGAACAAACTATTGCTCCTGCTGTTACCAGCCCTCCAGTGTGCAGCTCAGGACCAGATTGTTTGAATTGACGTTTCCTCTCAATTTTTTTTGATAACAAGTCCTGAAAAAAATTTTTTAAAGTATATGTATACATGAATCTACAAATATACTTACTCTGTACACTGTCCCTAGATACAAACACACACACACAGTGTGTTAATTATTGACATCTTACTGACTGGGGCTGCATTCTAGCTGCCCATAAACTGTATTAAGTTTGCTTGTAATGTGACTCAGGAAATTGGGTAAACACACATGCTCCTTAACACATTCTGATTCAAATCATTTCTTGCATGTTAATGCCTGTTTAGTAGCATAAACAAAATACAGATATCCCTATATCGCCCCTTTTTTAAAAGTACTTTTAAAATAAGGTCTTTCCTCTGTTTTTTCAGACTAGCTAGTCTAAAAATCCATTAGTGATGAACTCCAGTTCACTATTTTTCACTGATCACTTAACCAGCAGTCAGATTTTAGTGCAATAATCTATTACTGTTTCAAGATTTAGCACAGAACAAGAATGCAACTGTAGTATTTTAGAAGTGTTTCAGTCATTAATAAGGTCTCCTACCATTCAGTTACTGCCATTATTTTAAAAAAAAAAGAGATAAATTCTTAAGGATGCTTTTTGGTTATATAGATTAAAATTTTTACAAATCACTACAGATTAAAACCAGATTTTATACTTAGTCTTGTAAAACCTTTACTCATGATTCTGGCTCAGTGAGAAGCTGCAAGTATTGAAGAATATGTTGTGCACAGCAGCAAGGCAGAAATGTCAGAAGCAGGAGAATACCCCCAAGAGCAGAGCCGCAGGCAGCAGCCTCACTCAGCAGAAAGCACATGGAATGGGCAGGAAGATAAAAATTTAGAAGGGGGGGG
>Ga0065711_1046496_pt1 | contig 12865 bp, 7 predicted proteins | sample Hoacrofraction12_FD_59098 | JGI IMG/M metagenome (GOLD analysis project Ga0065711, IMG submission 59098) | Hoatzin crop microbial communities from Cojedes, Venezuela - Epithelial fraction 12 v2 (version 2) | ecosystem: Host-associated > Birds > Digestive system > Esophagus > Crop | place... | reverse complement strand
GGGGGGGAATAGACAACATCAAGGATCATCACAGATAAAGGCACCAGTTCATCCATTCTAATTTGGAAAATCCTGAATCAGAGATTAGTGAGGACTAGGGAAGAAGAAAGAAGTTGCCTAGCATTTACTATCAGACACTTATCAGAGACTGCTTAACTGGACAAGATTAAATTTCATCTTTCTTCTTCCTTAAGCCAATGTTTATTTGTTATCTATCCCCATTAGTTAAAACACATTTCAGCTCAGGTCCTACAATTATGTCGAAACAAATTTAGGAGAATTGTGTGATAAAATACATTGACTTCTCTGTTTATCAGTCTACACTTGAACTAAATTTTAAGAAATAAACTATTTCTTTTGCTTTACTATAGTAATTCAGGCATTTCATAGAATTACAGAATCATAGAATCATTAAGGTTGGAAAAGACCTTTAAGATCATCAAGTCCAATAGTCAACCCAACACCACCATGTCCTGAAGTGCCATATCTATACATTTTTTGAACACCTCCAGAGATGGGGACTCCACCACTTCCCTGGACAGCCTGTTCCAATGCTTTACAACTACTTTGGTACAGAAATTTTTCCTAATTTCCTATCTAAACCTCCCCTGATGCAACTTGAGGCCATTTCCTCTCATCTTCTTGCTAGTTACTTGGGAGAAGAGACTGACAATCACCTGACTACAACCTCCTGTCAGGTAGTTGTAGAGTGACAAGGTCTCCCCTCAGCCTTCTCTTCTCCAGACTGAACAGCCCCAGCTCCCTCAGCCTCTCCTCATAAGACTTGTTCTCCAGACCCTTCACCAGCCTTGTTGCTCTTTTCTGGACACGCTCCAGCAACTCAGCGTCCTGCTTGTACTGAGGGGCCCAAAACTGAACACAGTACTCGAGCTGTGGCCTCACCAGTGCCGAGTACAGGGGCACGATCACCACCCTACTCCTGTCGGCCACACTATTTCTGACAAGCCAGGACACCGTTGGCCTTCTTGGCCACCTGGGCACACTGCTGGATCCTGTTCAGCTGTCTTTGAACCAACACCCCAAAATCTTTTTCCGCCAGGCAGCTTTCCAGCCACTCCTCTCCAAGCCTGTAGCGTTGCACGGGGTTGTTGTGGCCCAAGTGCCAGGACCCGGCACTTGGCCTTGTTGAACCTCATAGAGCTGGCCTCAGCCCATTGATCCAGTCTGTCCAGATCCCTCTGCAGAGCCTTCCTACCCTCCAGCAGATCGACACTCCTGCCCAACTCGGTGTCATCTGCAAACTTGCTGAGGGAGCACTCAATCCCCTCATGCAGATCACTGATAAAGTTATTAAACAAGACTGGCCGCAATACTGTGCCCTGGGGAACACCACTCATGACCAGCCGCCAGCTGGATTTAACTCTCTTAAACTCACTCTACTGCCAGCCTTGTGAACTTCTCAGCAGCTGAAAAAGGTAACGGAGCTACCATAGCTTTGTTATTTAGAGAGCTCAAAGTCATAAAAATACGCTAGTTCTGTCATGCCATAAGATATCATGGACCAGTTTCTCTCAGGCAGTGGGAACCCAAGAGATATGGACAACTGTATTCCAGACATAGGAGAACAGGTCCTCAATAAGTTAATCTTTCTGAAAGCCTAAACCAGCATCTATTTACTAAAATGCTCTGCCATCGGGTGAAGCAAACTATGGATCGCGCCCTTTCAACTTTGTCTAATGGGCAAGGGAAGACATGCAATAAGGTGGAGTTAAATTTGTTCATGTCCTTCAAAACTCTCTCAAACAGCTAAATAAATCTTTCAAAGATCCCAGCAGTGGATATTAGGGAAGTGTTTCCTAAAATAGACACTGAATTCTCCCCTTGAAGGCTGTTATTACGCATATTCAGACATTTAAGGAACAAAGAGTTCAACTTAAATGCTTTAGGGGGTTAATTAGGTTTTCAGTAAGCATTTCTCTAATTCCTCCTCCATGCATAATATTTGAACTGGATCGTTGGGGTATAGCTGGCAGCTGTAAACATGAATCATGACAACTACAAGTAATATTGGCAGTATAGTGATTTACAGTTAAGGTCATTTAAAGTTAATGTCTACTCTTCATTATTCAGTCACATGCAATGCATGTGGGTTAAGGAAGATGCTTACTTAATGAGGATGGACCAAGTATGCGTCTACCTACACTTTTTAAGTTTTGGTGGTGTGTCACTTTATTCAACAGTTTTATTGATGGAATTCGACTCTTTTGAAGTTTCTGTAACAAAAGGTAGGAAAGTACTATTGCACAATCACTAGTTTGAAAATTAGACTTCTGAAAAGCTTTCTGCAATGAGTGTTCTACCAGATCTAGAAAGCATCCGAGACCAATTTGTGGTTTATATTTAAATTTATCACCCTCTACCTATGCAAATTTTTCTTATAACAGCATTTGCCAGTAGAACACATTTTACCCCACCATCACATAGTAGCTTTCTCAGAATGCTACCACTGTCCTATTGATTTTTTTCCAGGGCAAAAGGTAAGGAAACAACATTTTTTGTTATTACTTACTTACAATAATGGAAACATTAGAACAGGATTAAATATGATACTCATACAGATCCTATAACCCTCCTTTGTTTTTGTTCTCAAATGAGATTAAGAGGAAACATGCTTTATACTTCAAATAGTTCACAGCTATTCTACCCATACCTCAGTACTAAAGTGTTATTCCTCTATTTTGGATACACAGAGTAGGATCCAGTTGCTCTTTATTTTGCCCTGATAATGCAAACACTTATGAATCAAGTAAATTCATGCACATTTTAAACTTAGTCACATACATAAATGTTTTCAGGATCATGCTTTAGCATATAAATTAACACCTAATATTGTTTGCCCTTAGTCATAGCACAATATGCCATGTGTGTAGTTTTATTTTGCTAATTTACTGTGTCAGATTTCCAAGTAGTGGAGTTGCATCAACACAGGTGGGAGAAAACTATAAGCTACTCTTCCATGCATGTGTTCAGATACCTTCTTATTTCCAGAATATTACTTTTATTAAAAATAAGAAGCATTGTTATACAAGTTATTAAAATGCAATTGATACTTACTTTAAACTCAAAATATTACCTGAATTCATTGTCGTACTTTCAAATGAATATCTGATAAAAGAATGTAATCACAGTGCAACCAGGAGAAAAACAGAAGAGCCTATTGAGCTGATAGAAGTATAGAACTGTCAGATAATGAGATGGGTTAAATTATATATTTCTGTGTACCAGACAACAATAAATTTTGTTAAACAAAGTCCTTTTACTTAAACAATTGAATGCTAAAAAGAAGAAAAGATACTACTGTAATGCAATGGGTTATCACCTAATCAGCTTCCTAGTGTGCCGAATGCACATTTATTAAAGTTGGTTCTGCCTTAAGAATAAGCCTTCAGGTACTTCTAGAAGAGGTTTTATAGCTGGTGTCATCCATATTACTTTAATTCTACATTTCAGTGTTATAATGGCAGCCTGTTTTCTCTGAATTGTATGTACACGTCTTGTTTTCACACTCTTATGATTACCCATCTTGACAACAATAAAAGTTAAAATTAAAACAAATACATTGTTCTTATAAGGAACAATATTCTGGATTTCACAAATACATTTCCTACTCTCTAGGGTAAATGGTTAAGCTTTCTTTTCCTTTCTCTTTTTCTATTCCAGTAACTTGTGAATTTATTTTTTTTTTTACTTCAAAGGGCAGCTTTCAACCAGAAGTAGTAAGAATACCCTCCCCACGCAGAAAGAATTTGGTTTTTTGATAGTTATTGTACTCTTCAAAAAGATGTAGATTGGAATTTCTTCAAGTAAACACAGGAACTGAAACTAAATTTTCTATATTGTGGAGGCTGACTATGGAATAATGTTCACTGTATTTAAAGAGAATTTTTTGTTTATTTTAGAGAAAACTGGTGCAGCCACTTTTCCATTCTCCTGTTATTCATCAGGCACATCCTCAGAACACCTAAAGGATCAAGCCCCGATACAGCCTACACCTCATACAGTACACTCCTGTCTAATGTGCAGAGCCGGAACACTTTGAACCCAGGAAACATGTAGGATAGAAATCAAGAAATTTATTGAATTATCTTGATGCGGCAACTGAGATTTGGTTCTTGCAGTTGGCAGAAGAAGCATCATGCAAGTAAGAACCAGGTATCATACAAAAAGAAATTTCTCTGCAGAACACAGAAATAGCAGCACTCAGGAAAGACACAGAAGGGAAAAAAACACATTAAAAAGGTTGAAGTTGGAGAAGCAGCAGCATATGATTGTCTTTAGAGAGGAACACTTTAGAATGGGATGGGTTGAGCCGGTGACTTAAATCCCCTTAAAAGAATGTAGTTCTAAACCAGTATGTATTTTGTCACAGGATTGAGCGTAAAAGAGCCAAAGCAATCCTCAAAGAGGCTTGGCAACCATGGAGATGAACTGACTATTCGAAAGGCAAGCAACATTTTTATTATGGGAATTATATTACATATAATATATATGGGAATTATATATACACAAGTATGCATATACAAGTATGGGGATTACATCTATCCCAGTGCAATTAAAACAAAGTGATCTCATTTAGAAAGCCAGTATATGCTGTATGGTTTTATCAAAACCACTATCACAAAGAGGAAGAAACTAAGGCATAGCTGACCTCATGCTGGGGAACGAACAACATCTTCTATTTACGCATTTTCAAGTTCCATAAATAGACATTTGTCATCACTTTCAGATGGGGACAGTCACATTTGTCTCTGTTTTCTACTACAATATAATTCTCTATAAGATTTATCACCATTATCCTTCTCAGTACACAGAAAGCATGCATACAATCCTGTGTGTTATCCTTCATTTGGAAAGCCTATGGAGTATAATTGGACCATTCTTGTACTTAAACTGCATTTGGGGGACTGAGACCTGACCTTACAGTGCAAGCAGACATTCAGTTATGAACATCACGAAACATTTGTTTCACACTTCAGGCAGCCACAGCTAGGGCCAGTCTGGGCTTCTGAGAGCTCCAGGCAAGATCCAGGTCACTCCCAGAGATCACAGCACACCTGAGCAAGATGCTAATGCACTAAACAACAATCCTTGTATCTGAAGGCTTTACAAGGTAAGTGATTAAAGCAAGGTAGGACGCAAAAATATTTCACAAATACAGAAAGACTAACCCACAGGTCAGGTGTACCAAAAGGTCAGCAGAGACAGATGTACAGTCAAATCTCCTGGCTTTCTAGTCCAGTGATATAATTAGCTTTTACTGCAGCACATTGGAAAGATGGTCAGGTGTCTATTTTTCCACTTAATACCCCAGCATCTCCTGCTTTTTCTTTTGAACTTTTTTTAAATCTGTAATTTAACACCTTGATTACAAGTTGTCAAATTAATCAGTCTTCAGAATTTTTTGTAATTATTTTGAAAGTTAGATCAAGTTTTGCATCTTAATATGTAAATACATAACATGTTTTAAAATCATATTTAATAAGCATTGTCAGTTTCTACATTTAAAATGCATTTCTAAAGCCTTCAAGCAATTACAAAGTAATCTGTAATCACGCCACACTTACTGCATACAGACAGGATGGAAACATAATGGTAATCTGTATGGAAATATTTCCTTATCTTCATCATTAAGAGTTCAATTTCTGGTCTGCAACATGACACTTCTTTATATCATTTCTTCCAAGTTTTAGGGTCCCAGTTCTAAAGTCTTTTGAGGATTTCCTTTGTATGAAGATGAAAACAACTGAATATCAACGCAGAGTTGCCTATGTTTCTCCCTTTGTATTACCTCAGTCCCTCACATTCATACACTCCAGGTCAAAAACATCTCTAAAATGTTATATATTAAGAGAGACATTTGTCACACACTTCAGTAGGATTTGAGGCTGGTATTTCAAGTGTGTATTTTGACTTCTAAAGGGTATAAAACTTTATGTATTAAACATTAGAGATGGAATAGAACTTGAAAATCTGAACTGTCTCAAAGTTCAGGACTCTGAGATCTGACATCAGTTTCTGATAGATTAGTAACTCTCTCCGACTCCACGTGTGCAGAGTAGGGTTTTGTTTGAGGTCTTTCAAGAGCCAAGTACAAAATTTATACATTTCTTTTACCATCTTGAAAAGTTCTCACATACTTGTTTTTTGCTTTACTCCCGACCTCTTTCCTTTTAAAATAATTGTAATGTATTTATCAGAAACGAGAACAAGATTTCACTGATATAAGCTACTGCTAGTTCTAGCTTTTTTTTTTTTTTTTTTAACATTTTGCACTTTGAACAATTAGAGCCCCATCTTCTTAGCTTCCTGTGATCTGGGAGGTTTTTCTCTTCAAGTAATAAAACCATTGTATTTATAATTAGAAGTGTCCTCTGTAATGAAGCAATAACACAGATATCACAGATCGCACTAACAGTGCCTACAATGTGGTAGGATATAAATTAAAAAGACCAACACAGCAGCAAAGGGCTGATTAGGTCTGTTTTGTTACACATCTTCAGTGGTTTTCAGCATACTTCTCTAAGCAGGGTTAATCACAGACAGTAGAGACATCACATTTATTTTGTAGCTCCTTTAAAATTTAAGGACAACTTAATAAAACCCCATTTGTCTCAGACTTGTACTACACATTGTACTTCATTAACAATTAAATGGCTTCATCCTAAAAGCACAAGCTGAGGCCTTGTGCAAGGGCCTTGTTAACTTACATTTTTAAACTGGTAAGAAGAGTTTTGATGAACTGTGATGGTACTTTCCCATGGTAAACTGTTATTCCTCTTTTGTTGAAATTAATTGTTTTTTAAATGTTAATTGCTTACTGTTTCTTTGCCTCCCCCTCCAATTAAATTAAAAACCTCTATCTTTCATACTCCTATTTTCCTGTTCTTTTTGATTACTTCATGTAATTATTTCCTGGGAAGTTAAAGAAAAGTTTCCACCATTGTTAATACATTAAAAAGCCACATAAAACAATCACATAATGCAAATATAGCATTGTAAGAAGAGGGTCTGAAACAAACAACCCAGCAATGCTCAGCTGAGTTTTAGAAGCATAGCTGCAACAGAAAAACAACCAAATAAAACAAAAAACTAAACAATGGAATAGCTGATAATTGTATGGATTACTAAACAGCATCATCTGCAACAAGTCATGTGAATGTTTGCTCTGGCTAAATTAGGCTCTGAAATGATGGTGAGCTGTCACAGAAATGATGGGAAACTGTGAAGCAAGCGTTCCCGGATCAGGACGATCACTGCTTTTCATTTCAACAGCCACACCATATTGCTTTCACTTGACATACTTTAAGGGAACAACTTCCTGTCTCTCATCCCTGTTTTGGTCAAGTATATCGCTATTTCAGCCTGCTTTTACTGATACAGGTCATTCCCTAAACACCTTTACAAACAATGGAGATTGCTCTGGCACTAACACAGAACCCTAACTCTCACAGGAAAACATGAGCACTTGGGTTTACACACCTGTTTCCGTAGACCAGAATCATACCAAAATGAAAACCGTGCAGAAGTCAGGTTTAAACAGAAAGTGCTTCAGAGTAAGTTTTTCTCTGCGGCAGAATAAGCATTGTAACAGATTTGTTCTTTATTGCATGGCACAAGGACTTCTTTTCCAATCTGGAAATCACCGAGACACTCAAAAAGACACCAAAGCTGCTAGTACCTACCACGAAAATCGCTTCAGCTGAGAGGAGTTCAACTTCCATTTAGTTTAGTTCCCTATTTAGCCTTACAGAACAATAGGCATTCAACTGACTAAACATAGTTTTGAAATTAATATTTATTGTTGTACTCCCACAAGGGGATCAAACTATTATATTCCATGAATACAGTTTAACCTTCAGAAGAGATGGTAGTCTTGGCAGAGTCTCTCTTCAAAGCAGTTCATTAGAAGTATATCATCATTTTTTGTCATGTTTCACTGCCTGCTTGCCTTAAAGTCTTTAAGTAATAATACTATGAAACATCTTCATCTTTAATTTACATTAAATTTGTGATTTCATTTTTCAATATCAAACTGCTGTGTAGCTCAAGTCCTATGTTTCTAGTGATACAATTTCATACAGCATTGTCAGAAGGAAAAAGAATCCACCTTAGAAGGTTATACTATATAAGTAAACTCAAGTCTTAAATAAGCAGAATGTATTAATTTGTCTCTCCTGCACTGCAAGACGGCAGACACTACCAGACCAGTTTAGGACTCCTACTATTTACTCTTTAGACTGATACCACGTAGAATAAAGAGTGTACACGCTCATCAATTCACTGTTATGGAACCAAAAAGTTACACAAAACACTGTCCCCATCCAACCTTCACTCCACAATTTTGACATCAATAATCCTTTTAACTTCAGTGGAAACTTCAAAATCTGTATGGTATAATTCTGAAGTATCTTAACGTAACAAGCGAGGGGTAAAGACCATATGCATGTTTTGGGCACCTCACATGTGTACCTTTTTCATTCCTCTTCTAATGAAATACTTACATGCATACACATATGCATGAACATGGACTGCAAGTGATTTTTTCCTGGACTGGGACCAATTTCAATGGAATGACTGTCCAAAAAGTGCTGATGGGACACTAGAGAGCTGACCCATTTTCCATCCCAAGTGAAGGCAGGAAGGAGAACAAAGACACAGTAAGTGAAATTAGAGTCTGTCCAGGATACCAAATTACACAGAGCAAGTGTTACAAGTGTTATTAGAACAAAAACTTTCTTTCTGTTGATTAAAATTGAAACCTGAAGATTGTACTGGTCAGAACAGAAAAATATGAAAGGAATTCCATTGCTTATATTGGCAGTAAGTGACATGGGTTTTTTCCTACAATAGCTTGATCTCATTTAAAGCAGCACATTCTTCAACATACTTCAGAATACACAGATCTAAGAAAGTTTAGAAGAGAAGTAAAAAAACTCAAGGATGTGTGGAAAAAATCCCCAAGATATATAGAGAAAGATTAAGAGAATAAGGCATGTTCATTTTAGCAAAAAAGACTAAGTGTAGATGTAACTGTCTACAGATACATAAAGGGACGATATAAAGAAGAAAAGGATCAATTATTCTCATTAGTGAAAGACAACAGAAGAGGATATAGTGGACTTAGCTGCAGGAAGGATATTTTAAAGTTAAACATCTGGGAAAAACAATACATCTAAGAACCGATAAGCAGGGTAGCAAAAAGTCATTGAAAGGCTGTGTTTTAGGCTTAACTGGACATCCATCTATTGCGACTAACTTGCAAATTAAATGTTTTGGAACGAAGATTGGCCAAGATGTCCCAGAAAGTGTGCCTTTCAAACATGAACTTACTTCATTCTTTGCCATATCAATAGTTGCTTTAAGAGGGGAGATGGAAATTGAAGTGGAGGTAAATATTAAGTAAATATTGGGAAAAGAAACAATGGCAGTAAAAGATAGAATTAATGTGGTTATTTCAAAATTTTCAGCAGTTCAGCTGATGAGAAAGTCTCGTCTGAATCTGTAACATATCAGATGTGTAAAACAGAGGTCCAGTACTCACAAGACACCCAAGTATAATTTATCAGATACGGTGTTAAAATGATAAACTGTGTCTCAGCTTTCAAATTATTAAAAAGCTGCATTACTAGCATCAGAAACACTGCCAACATCAAAAGTACGTAATCAAAACCATGCTCCTTATCTGCACTTAACGCAGCAAATAATCAGACAACTTCAAGGTTCCCTTGCTGGTAGTGTTTTCAGCTGCTTGGCTTCCTTGTCACTAACAAACAGGTTAAGAAGTTTTGCTCAGCAGTTAGCTTTTTTCTTTTTTAAATACATGCTTCAGGTAAACTAGAGTGAAGAATATGCTGATATTGACTTGCAGCTTCAAGTAGTTGCTCTAGAAATTTACTTTCATTTCAGTGGCTGTATGAACCATATATTAAATACAATTATATATTATATAAGCCATCCATCAGCTGCCATAAATAGATAACTGTTTACATACATTCTCCAGCATTTGCCTAGTTATAAAGGTAGGAAGAATTGTCATCTACATCTGCAGCTCGTATTGTTCAACCAGGCAACATAAAGAAGATTCTTAAACTGTAAAGGCAATACTAAAACCATGAAAACACACATTACATGAGACAGGGTAAAGATGTCATGGCTCTCCTACTGATTTTGTTTAGAATACACAAGTGCTCATACCTGCTAGAGATGTCTTTGAAAAACCTACAAGAAAATGTTCAACTGTTGTTAGTAAAACTTGAAGCCTTAATGCAGACCTTTATGTGTTTTCTGTTGCTGTTTTCAATAATATGCCAATTATACTTCCTCCCTGAGAAGCTGGATGATACAGTGCTGCATGTCAGGGAGACAGCCAGCAGGCAAATTATAACAGGGATCCAGTTTGCTAAATGAACCTTAGCCATGGTGAGACAGTTTTCTAAATTCTTTCTCTCGCCAGGATAAGGAAGGCAAATCAGGATGGCTGCTCTAAAATGCAGCAAGAATAGCATCTTGAAAACCAGTAACCCTCCAATAAATAAGTATACATAAGTACAGCTGAAAAAATCACAACTTACTGGTAGGTCTTTATTACACTTTAATGGTAAGAAAAAGCGTTGATCTTAAGACATCTGTTCTCCTCTGTTTTTTCTCCCCAAACCTTATTTTAAGGTCATCAGGACTGATATTGTAGTCATATGTAAAGAGGGGAACACAAGTTTAGTTACTTGTGAAGATTCCTTTTCCATTCAAGGTGTCTTACAAAAGAATACATAAGCAATTATTTGTGTTTGCATGCCGTATCACTCCTCACAAGTAGGTTGGATTTTTAAGACATTTGCAAATTGTTACATATGTAAGCGGGCATATTTACATAAATACTTCAATGCAATAGATTTATCACTAATAACAGTGACAAAAGTCAAAATAATATTCCTGGGACATGGAATGACAAATTATTTCATACAGCTAGCTTGCTTTCCTCCTTTTGTTACTCCAGTCAACACTTTGTGCTCCTTTTTGCTTTGCCTACTACTACTATTCCATCACACCCCAGCCACGTGTACAAAGACAGTGAAGTAGTGAACTCGCAATGCACCTTCCCAGCCCTTTGCCCTCAGATACACTTATGCCTCCTTCTCTCAGGTTTGCTTCGGCTATCCGCACAGTGCTTCTCAAAGAGGCTTTCCTTCGTTAAAAGCTCTGGAGCCAATTCGTGCAACAAGCAACAGGAAACTGGTTGTCCAAAACAACAAACATCTCTCTAAAAGCAACAGATTTCTTGCACCTTCATCTATGTTTAAGAACAAACCTAAAAAAAAGGCTGTTTGTGCCCTGGTGAGAACAGTGATTATAATCAGCATATAGTGATAAACCATAATGATAACGTGTAGATTCTGTGCCCTTATTAAGGATGAATCAACACCATGGTTGCCCCCCCGTCTCCAATGTCCAGCAAGGCTATTTGATCACCTCTGCCAGGAATGAGTCTTCCCTAGTTCAGGATTTTACCTCAGATTTATTCATCAGTTTTATAGTCATACACCTCCACTGGTCCAAATAAAAAGACAGATAACTCCTAAATTGTTCAACTTCTATCCTCCTCGGTGAGGAAAAGTGCTATTTTAAAGTAAGTACAACAAGTTTTCACCAAGAAAAGAGACAGTTAAGGGGCTGACTATATTTGTTTTCTGAGCTGCCATTGATGCGTCCCCCAATAAACAAATTGTTTATAGATAATTAGTTATCCAAGAGTTACTTCTATAAATAACCAGTAAACTTGTACTGTAATTGCTCATCAGTAGTAGTTTGTTATGTCTAGGATGAGCACAAACAGACAAAGCAAGGAATAATGTAAACTGTAAACAAAGGTATATTGTATCCTTATAAAGTGTAATAAAAGTTTAGAAGGTTTCATTTGTAATTCATTACTGCAATAATGAAAGTACAGTAAGTGATAAAGTGATAGGAGGTAGAACATACAGTAAATGTCTTGTTAGTAGTATATTTTTATATACACCACAATGAAGAAACAAAAACAAATACACACATATTGCAAACACGAAACCAAGTTCAACACCTGCTCCAAAGAAACATGTTTTCTAAATGTTGACGTTATGGAAACACACACACACACCGAGTGGAGGGGGGGTTGTTAGTTTTCCACACACACAAACTGACAATGCTACAAACACCTATGTTCAGGAAGACAAACTTGCAATCAAAGTGCAAATAGCAGCACTGAGATTTGTATTCCATTTCACTGGAGACAGACAGCAGTAGATACATCTGGCCATGAGCTTTTTTATGAAGAAGTTGCATATGGGTTCAGTACACATTGATTACTACTGGAATGCACAAATCAGTGCACCAGAAGCCCATTTTTCCTTATAATTTCATAACTAGGTACTTGAGGGGTACAGCAGCCCCTCTCAATACAGCCTTCGATCTTCACCTCCTCCTCACAGGTCCATACCAAACTGTTCCACCTCACCATAAAACACAGACCCCAGAATTTCAACTGTGCCGACCCTGGAGAGCCTTTACAAGCTAAGGAGACCCTAACAAACAGATTCCCAGATTCATCTAAGTATGAGAGCAATCCAGAATGCATCACATGATTCTATAAGATGTTTCAAGGATAATTTTATCTATCAGAAGTGTACTACTTGAGTAACAAAACCAAACAGTTTTTCAGGCCTCAAATTTCTCTCATTTTCTCTTACTGTGTCTTTACAGGGAAGACACTCAAATAGTATCCACAGGTTAACCATGAGCCAGCAGTGTGCCCTGGCTGCCAAGAAAGCCAATGGAATCCTGGGGTGCATCAAGAAGAGTGCGGCCAGCAGGT
>Ga0065711_1046495_pt1 | contig 12865 bp, 6 predicted proteins | sample Hoacrofraction12_FD_59098 | JGI IMG/M metagenome (GOLD analysis project Ga0065711, IMG submission 59098) | Hoatzin crop microbial communities from Cojedes, Venezuela - Epithelial fraction 12 v2 (version 2) | ecosystem: Host-associated > Birds > Digestive system > Esophagus > Crop | place... | reverse complement strand
AAGAAGTTAAACAAGACTGGGCCCAGTACTGACCCCTGGGGGACACCACTTGTCACCAGCCTCCAACTAGACTCAGCGCCGCTGATGACAACCCTCTGAGTTCTGCCATTCAGCCAGTTCTCTATCCACTACACCAATCATGTTAAAAGGTATGTATGACTACAGTCACTCAAAGTCCACCTTGAATGTAGAAAAGACATAAAAATATCCAGGGAAATAGGGGATTTTGGGAGAAGAAGATAACACTGTGAGCAAGTCAAGGGAAACTCCATCTCAGACTGCTTCTGACTATTGGGATCGGCTGACAGGCTGAGCCTTGCTTCTCCCCCCCCTTGGGACACCTTGGGTGAGACTTCGATTAAGTGCTTTTCTCGGGAATCTTAGAAATCTCTCTAGAGAGTAACTCCGTAACGTTTATAGCCAGGCTGTATTATTTATAACATTTTCATGCATTTTATACTTTAGAACATCATATTTGCACGTGCTTTCTTGCAGACAGTCACTATCACCAGCAATTCAGAAGACCTATATACCTGTTGCACAAATAAAATTGCGCTGTTTAAGTAGCCAGTTGTCACAGTTTCTCACTGAACGTGACCGAACCCTAGAGCACGGCTGTGCTAGTTCATGAGCACGACTGGAATGAAGGTGCAGACCGCTATTAGTGTAGCCAGAATCATGGTATTTTAATATACATATAAAACGCGACTGGACTGATAGTGCCAAATTGGATATCACTCGGAATTTAAACCTAGCCGCACCCAGCCTCCCACTCTGGTGAGGAGAGTTAGAAAGCAAGGGGGTTTACTTTCTGCCAAATTACTCCATCCCTTATAACACAACAGTGACGTGCAGTTTCTGGGAGCTACATCTCATGGCTGCGATGGGCCGAGCTGACACAGTGGCTGCTGGGGCGGCCTAGAAAAAGTGGAGAGGTAGTGACTGCCGGGATGACATCATGGGGCCGCTGTGGCCCCAGCCATATGCCCACAGCCATCTGGGTCAGGTCCCAGTGGCCTTTTCTTGCTTGTGGATGAAAACAACGTCCCTTCTGCCTGCCAGGTACTCTCCTTGTAGGCAGGTTTTGGTGTGCAGGCTGCTGGCTCAGCGAGGTCAGCCTGTTCCTGGCTTAAACCAGTGGATGAGTGAGGTCTGGGACAGGCAGAGGACCAAGCTGAAGGAGTGTAAGGTTTAGGAGTTCCTGTGCCTCCAGCCTTGTGTGGAGCCTCTAGCTGCACAAAGAGCTGGGCTGGGACTGAGCACCCAAAATAATCAGTTTCAGTTCTTTATTATTCCACAGAAAGGAGTTTAATTCTCATTCATTTCTCAAAATATTCATTTTTTTATACTCTTCAAGTTTAGGTATTTATAACTCTATACCTTTATACAGCTTTGTATGGCCCATATTGGTCTAGTTCTACATAATTTAAAACTGATTTATTATGTGTTTTAATAAGTGAAATTTAAAAGTTTATTGCACTTAGGAATGCTCAGATATTTGGTGAGTAGTTTGTTCTGTTGTGACATGAATCAGAGTGCTCACACTGTGTTGGTGTGTTCTACATGGGGGTACAGTGCAGGTGCTGTTGGGATCCTCCGGGTGCCAAAGTGAGTGCCACCTGCCCGTTTTTACCTTTCTGAGTGGGGACTGCTACATGCCACTAGTCTGTTCTCTCTCTCTTGCCAGGTATTAGTTAACGTTGCACTCATATTTTTGCTTGTTCCAATATGGTGTAGTTATCTCTGTGGTTGAATGTTCCAAGTTTTGTGGTTTTTTGTGTTGTGTTTACCCCTGACATTTTAGGGAGAATTACAGGGGAAGAGGTGTGGCTGAATTCTGTTAGCAAGGCGGAAATGGATGTTGCGTACTTGTGAGTTCTGTAGACATAGTTTGGGAAGTTTGCACTGCATATATTGTTAATCAGCAATGCACCGACTGCTCTTTCGCAGGTCTTTGTTACATTTCTGTTAGTTCTAGCTAAATCCCTTTCTTTTTGTTCTAGTTTTCTTTTGATGAACTGCATGGCTTTCAGCTTTACTTCTTAATTGTAACACCAGTTTGAGGACCTGTCACGGTACGTGCTGTTCTTCTGAATGACTTGGAAAGGGGTTTCTGTTTGAGGACATGTTACAAGACTGAGAAATTGAGTTATGGCTAAGTTAACCAGGCATTTCGCATCCCCACTTGAACTAATATTTAGACCATTTTATGCTATCTGATGCTGTGAATTTGCTGTGAATCTCCGTAGAGAAGCTATTTCATGAGCTCTGTGTATGGGGATTTTATGAGATCCTTATTTTCCCTTCAGCACTCTCTTCTTGCACTGTACAAATTGTGTAAACTTAACCCTTTTCCCACTTTGCTGGAGGGCTGGGAAGGCTGTGATTTCAATTCTGACTAGGCTGAGTGAAATCATTTCACACTGCAGTACTTGGCATTTCTCACGGAGATTGATTTCTGTGCCAGTATTTACTCTTCTCTTTTGACCCGTTTCGACTGTGATGTCTTAAAAAGCATACTTCTTACATTGCAGTGAAAGTTTGTGAGTGTTATTTATATAATGGAATTGCTTATGAACTGTTAATTGTGGTGGCTGCAACCATTGTACTGTATGTAGTCAAAGCTGCTTTTCATTAAGATTTGAAGCTTCCAAACCAAAAATAACACCAGTGTCTCTCTAGGGGTCAAAGTTGTGCATTTCTGGTTTAGACCTAAGTAAATGCATCAGTGGCATATTAAGTTTTAGTTTGGTCTTGAATTGATACTGGTAGCTGTTGAAATTAGAGCTGCTCTTTTTTGTAACAGCAGTGCGTTGCTTAACAACACAATACAATACTTTCCTACCTTTTGTTTTTAAAATGGTTTGTGGGTTTTGTTTTTATTTGCTTTTCCCTTCACACAATCTATATATGAGACTTAAGTTTGGAAGTGCTTTATGTCTGCACTAGTTGGTTTTAACACAAGGACTAATCAGGTTCACAAGTGGTCCCAGTCCTACTTTGTGTCACAGATTTTGAGATCTCTTCATCGTTCTACCAAGGAAACACCACAGAATCTGTCATCTAGTGCCTTACGAAGCCTAATTTTGTATCACTAAGTAAAATAAGAGCTGTGAAACATCAAGTGCTTGTAACTCATGGTCAGGAGAAAATCTGAAATTAGAAGAGGAATGAGGACAGAGGGAATTCATGTTGCCTTGTGGTGGCAACTGCTATGTGGTTCAAGTAGCATCAGTAATGTTATAGGTGGGCAGTAGCAGGGTGGGTGCAATCAAGTCTAAGAGCAGTGATAGGTAATTAGATGATGGATGATATGTTAGCAGGGAAAGAACTAGACTGAGGGGAAGGGAAGGTGTGATTTGGGAAATCTTATAAAAATATTTAAACTCAAAACACTGTTCCATCTTTCAGGCAGGGTAAATTATCCTTTGATGGAATAGGGTTTTTGAGAACAATGGAAAATATTATAGAAGCATTAACAGGCCACAAGATTCACTGATGGTTTCTAGTGCACATAGAAGTTTGAATAAAGTACTTTCACACAGAACTAAGTATTTGGCTTAGAGGATTTTGACTATGAGCAGAATGAGTTTACAAAAACTCTGAGATTTTATGCAGCACTATGCAGAGGGATGGCTGAGTTTGATCATTTGCCAGTGTGGGTCTCCTTAGGAGCTGGAGCACGATGATATTTGGAGCACATAACCATGAAACATAATTGCTAATCTTGATCACTTTCAAGAGGCTGTTGTGTTTGTTAGGTCTTCTATGTTTTGTTACTGTATTTGAATGGATATACACAGCGAATCCAACTTTATGAATGTACCCAGGGAAAAAGAAAGCTTTATAAAGTGATTTTAATGTTAATTGATATGAAGTATGCTTTGGGTCTATGTAAATAAGAAATATAAATTGGTTGCGTGGCATTTGTATACTGAAGAGTTTGTATTGTTTGGTTTACGTAATGCAGTGTGTCACTAGGGAGAGAAGTTATTGACCAGATCTTGATTTAAGTGGACCTGATTTCTAACTTAGGTCTTTAGGGTTTTTTTCTGCCTGCTTCTCTGAATTGTTCCCTGCTGCCTACAAGAAGATTTTCATCAAAACCATATTATGTGGAAAAATGCAAGTTTTGTTAAAGTTGAAAATTTCCACAAACACATACATTTTTAATGGTGGGGTGGGGTTTTTTTGAGGGGGGTGTGTGTGAAGCTATAAACAAGTTCCACATTTTTTCTGATTTTGAATTTGTTACAATTTCAAGAACTATTGTTTTTAAATGCACATAATAAAGTAATATCTATATATAAAGTATTATATATTAATTTATAGTATGCAGTATATCTATCTCTTTTTTTATCAAGTGGGAAAACTACTCATTGCATACAGGAAACACTCTGATCTAGAACTTTCTAAGTGGTAGCAGCTTCCTTTAAGGATAAAATAGAGGTAAATATAAAACATTGTTTCAGACCCCAAAGTATGTTGTCACAATTACTGTGAGTAGTAATAAAATTTTTCCAAAGCAGAAATTTTGAAAAAAATTACTTTTGCAACAAACTTCAATATATCGCACACACATATATTTCCCTATATATATATATATGAATAAAGACAAATATTGCAAGTACTTGTAATCTAGAAGTTGTTGTGGTGGTTTACTTGATGTGTTATTTTTAATTGAGTTTCTTATGCTTTCCCATTGGTCGATTAATTTGTTTCCTTGGATATGTATTGTAATTATAAAATATGGGGGTAAGCTACTGCTGATACAAACATTGCATTAGCAGCAGGGCAGACCTGAATTAATGATCATGTCCTTCGCAGTTTTTTTTTCTCTGATGTGTTTTTTTGCTTCTTCCCTTTTTTACTCTAAGGAAGTTGTTGTTGGTTATTACGTGATGTGTGTCTTGTAATAACACACTTGGGCTCCAACTGGAGGTAGAGGGTTCCATCACTGTGTTAGGACTAGAGAAGGTAAGCAACATCCAGATGCTGTAGCTAGTAGTTCTGCTTCAAAATCTTAAGAAATTAGCAAATATCTTGCCTTTTAGAGGCATTTTTTTATTAGGAAAAGCGAAATATGTTCACAGTGTTCCTGAATAATTTAAATATCTTTCCAAGGAATGAGGAATGTTTTAGTTTTTTGGTAATGCTTGAAATGAATTTTTCCATATCTCAGTGACTTATGGCTTGATTCTGATTTAATGTTTTTCAGACTGGTGTAATTGCATGACCTCTCATAAAATTACGCCTGACTGATACCTAATGGGGTGAGTAAAAAAAAAAAAAGAGGAAAACGTCAGGTCTCATTCTCAATACTGGGATCTCTCTACCTCACCCACAAACAAAATGGGGAAGTAGGTTTTTATGTCTTGAGAGTCAAGATTTCAACCAAATGAAACAGGCATCCTAGTGAGTTATCAAATGAATAAAATAGCTGGGAAAGTTAGAAGGGATACTTTTGTCTATATCTCCTGGTGTCAGATGAGAAAACAGGATGTCTTTGTTTTGGAAACAATTACCCTGTAATATGTATAAACCAATAGGAATTTACCTCTTCTGTAAGGCTGATAAAAAAACATTGCAAGTTTGTAGCACTTATTTAATTTTATTTGCCCTACACGCCGACAGTTCTAGAAATAGATCACTGCCAAATATCATGAAATATCAAACAAACTCTGTGGCTATTCCTTTTGCTCAGTAATCTTGCTGCTTCTAAAATGAAAGCATATTCTGAACTTTAGTTAACAATTGTCAAGGAGCACCTAGCAGACATTTAGGTCCTCTTTGGTCATCTTTTTTTTTTTCTTTTTTAAATATTGCCCATTCTGAATGGCCAGAATGAGACTGAGCTGGTTACAAGCCAGAAGGCTGAGATGTGCCATGAAGAAGGCTGCAAAACCAGAACACAAGTTATGACGATTGAAGGATTATTTCAGTGTGACTGTTGGGAGGACTGGGCGCTGCTTTTTCAGGTGCTGAATTCTAAGGAGCCAAGAGGATGTCGTACTTAGGAGGTTCAAGGTCTAAGCATTAATTTGAACATTGATCTTCTGATATGCGAGTGTGACGTTTCTTGAAAAGGATTTTTTAATTGCATTTCAGTAATGATAAAATGCAGCAATTTCAGCAGGTCATATATGGGGAACCACCAACCAGCTGGCCTGTTTGATATTTGCATAGCAGCATCTACAGCTTGAATTTATGAAAAGGGTGAACAGAAAAACAAAGTCAATATAATAAAATGCTGAGTCTAATTCTGAACAAATTTCTAAACTTACAGTGGGGGATCTGTCACATGTCAGCTAATCAGAGCGAAACCAGGAGGTATTGTCTCAGCAAATGCATGGCATGGCACAGCACTGGTGGCTGGGTTAGTTCAGTTGCCCTTAGAGGTCCCTCTTACAGCTGCATCAGCAATATCAAACAGTACCCCTGACCAACCTGTTCAGAGACAGAAATGAGTGTAAAAGCAGATGACTTGCTCTAACACCAAGCAGCTGGTCTGTAATCTGTATTCGTGGGGTAAATGGCAAACAGCCTCACAGTAAGTATTTCTAATTTTGGCTAGTTATATTTCAGTCTATATGAACAATGTCCTTTTCAATAATTATTATAGTTTGAAAACTTGTTGAAAATTAAGTTTAGTTTGCAATATTGTTTTCCAAATAGGTCTTTTAACAGCTTCTCATCCTGATTAAAGAAATAATTACAGAGCCCTGTAGTAATGGGCTAAGAGGTGATACCTCTTAAAAGAATAAAGTAATCAAAACAGGAGTTGCTTTCAAGGCTCAAAAGAGATGGGAATTAATTTAATATGCTGTTGTCATAACTTCAGATAATTAAAAGCTGATCTAATGACAGTAAATGCTAGTTGAGAGAATTTAAGCTCTATAGTGCTGCACTAGGCTTTGAGGAGACAGCAGCATTGACGTTGAGTTTGGATTCTTTTATGTGAAGACAAATGTCTACCTGAGCTCCTGACTCCTTACACAACTGCAGTGGTGTTGATATTGCTATGAGATAGGTCTATGTACCTGCATGCAAGAAAACGCAACAAAATGTCTTGCAAATGGTTCGTAATTTTTAGTTGGCTTTTTCAAGCATAACTGTCACTAAATAATTTCATATTGTTTCATTAGAGACATTTCTTGAGTTGTGTGCTGTAGGCAGACACATCCTTCTTTAATAAAAATAATTTCAAGGTGATGGCTGCCTACGGCATGCTCAGCAGTATTTGGAGAAAAAGGTAACGTATTAATATGCCTGGTTTGAATTATTGGTGTTTGAAATGCTGGATTGTATTTTTATATTATTTTAATGAGTAGTCAGATCACTAACAAATCCACAACAGCCTGCATGGTTTACTAGCTGACTGAAAAAAATTTAAAAAAAAGAAAAAAAAAAGAAAAAAAAAAAGGAAAGAAATAAAAAAGAAAAAGAATAGAACAAAGAAAAAAGGAAACATTTTATCAGCAGAGTATTTGGCGGCATCTTAAAAAATAATTAATTCCATTATTTGTTTCTAACAAACGACATTTCGTGACAGGTAAAAATCCTGTACAGAGACTCTTTAGATTTCAGTCCTTAGTGACAGCACTGTTAAGGGAAACAATTTTTAGCCATCTGAAATTTTCAGCCATCGCCGTGGCTTCCTAAGGTTCAGGAGCTGGGAGGGGTTGAGGTAGTGGTTGGTTTGGGTTTTTTGGTTTAATCTTTAAAGGAGCACATGTTCTTACTTCTTTCTCTCCCACCAGATGTTCTCTAGAGATTTGTTCTAACCTGAATTATTCAGTGATTCAAAGAAGATTTTAAAAGCTCTCACTGAAAACATAGGTGTGCTTCTGCCATTGGAGGTAGACTGACAGAACAAGACAACATAAATTACTCTTATTGCTTGAAAGAAGAATTGGCACCCTCTACATCAATCCTCAACTATTTTTTACTGTCAAGATACTACTGTGTCATATGTTTAAAGTTTCTTCACCGATGACTTGAATATTGTTATACCATGCTAAAGAACTGATGGATTCCTGCTTCAATAATGCTGAATTTGCTCCCAAAATTCAAGCTATCAGCTGCAAAATTAACTGCGTTGTGTGCATCACATGGTTTGACACAAGTCTTAAAGACTTTTCTAGATTTATAATACCAAGCAGTAGGAATATTTACTAATACTTCTGATAGTTGTAATAATTTCTCATTATCGTTTATCATCATTTTGCAATGCAGTAGCTGAATGGAAGCAACCCCACATAGCTGTTGCCATTAAAAGATCATTTGCTAGCAGCAGCACCCGGTGCTGTGTAGATTGGTTCCCAGGCTAACTCCAGAAGCTAAATACAGTAGCTCATGTGACATTGTATGCTCACTGTTGGGAGCTGGTGAGTTGTTAATGACACCCGTTATACCTATTTTTTTCACTATAAATCTTGGAGATGTGCTCCTTTTTGAGAAACAATAGTGTAACCTGCAGCTCAGTAATTCTTCAGGTCTGATTGGAGCTAGGGTCTTTGGTTAAATTTGTCTTCATGACAAGCACCTTCAGAGATAATCTTCCAGCTTTCCTCAGTTGGAGATGCAGGAACTGGTTCATGCCTAGGAAGTAAGGAGACGACATCTTCTCTTCCATTTCTAATAATTTTTACAAGGAAGGAAACATTGCTGTAGCTTCTTGGCTGGGTAAGCTACTGTTCTCCATGTTAAAGCTTTTTATGCTCCTACCCGTCCTGGAGGTGCTGGTCATTTGAGACACAATGCGAGAGTTGCTTTCTGGGCTACTGGAACTGGTAGTTGAAACTGATGGTGTAGATGAGTTGTTTCTGTTGAAGGGGGTAAAAATCACTGGAGTAATTCTGTTGTGCATTTGTGTGGAGAATAGAAATCTTAATACGCTTCTCTCAGTCGGTACTGTTTTGTCTTTCACTTCTATACTGTCTAAATCACTTGAAATTTGTGACTGTTTATTTAGTGTTATAATCCCCTTGTGTGTAATTGAGTATCCCCATTTCACAGATAAGGTACTAATTGATTTCCTCGCATTATGCAGGGAATTTGGCAGAGCAGAGAGTTGAATGCATGTCTCCAGAGTCTATGATTTCCTTGGTATGTACTGGGCCATATTATTTTTCTGTGTCTCTCCCTTTTTCCCCATTTTGCCCCTCTCCTCTTTTTGTCCAGTTTTGAGAAATGTGCCCTGTACTGTAGAGGGTAGACATAGATAGCGTCTGACTATAGACGTTAATTTAGAAATGTGCCTTAAATAAAAATCCAATTGGGCACACAGAGGATACCACTCCAAGGAGGAGAATGCGTAGTAATGGATGTCAAAGGACAGCAACATAGTTCTGCATCAGTTTGCATCACTTGAGAGCTCTGGATCCCTGCTGTCAGCAAGCAGGATTGCATAATAATAAAACAAAGACCTCTAATAATGGGTTAATGTTTTTCACCTTAAAATACTTGCTTGTTTTCTTGCTATCTTTTTTCCAGAGCAACTATGTAAAACGGGCACATATTCAGTGATTGGTATTTGAAAAAATACAACTGCCTTTTATTAAGAGCTACTACTGAGTTATGTGTTGTTCTATGTGTATTGAAAAGCTCTGGGACTTGCGAAGTATAAATGTTAATAGTGGTCACTGATACAGTGTTCTGATAGATACCGAAACTAGAGATTTTCTTCCACTGCTTTAGAATATATAGAGCAAAAGCTATTTTACTTTTACTACCATTAAAAGTAAAAAAGAAGTTCTAGGAAAACAATTGCTACTGCAGAAGCAATTCAGTGAAAATTAGCATTACCAACCAAACTCTCATAAATGCCATGTATGCTTTGCTTGATGTAGTCTTTCTAATTTGGACTATGTCATTTTTTTAAGGCTGTAATGTTTCCTAATATTTTATTAGATATCATTATTTAGAGTTGTAAAACATGTATGCTCTTTTTCCTAAGAGGAAAAAATGGCTACAGGTCTTTCAAGTTAAATACTGTACATAATTAGATAACTTTAAAAATGCATCTTATTTACCCAGAAGTGATTCCAGTCTCTTGACAACACACAAATAAGGCAGATAATTTTTTCAGTGTGTGTTTACAAAGCTGCCTAGCCTTTCAGTCAATATGTGGTATGGTAGTTTGTACAAATATATAGTTTAGTGTATTTAAGCTGTAATTGCAGCATGCAAATATGAGCTGGGAAGCCCTCACTGGAGCTGATACTGCTATGTATGTTCAGTTATAAGTGTAGAAAACAGTTTTTTAAAACCCTCAAACATATCTGTCTTAACAGCAGCTCAAATCCTTTTTATAATAACGGTATTTACTTGAGGGACACAGTAGCACAAGACCCATCTTTTAAAACTAACAGATCTCTGTACAGGAACTCTGTTCTGACTCTCTTTTTGAAGTAGGTGATTATGTTTTACAAGGCAATGAGCCTTTCACAGGTTACTGTTTCAGGATAGTCTGCCTGTAGAGTTTTTATACATATGTCAGTGCTGTCCCGAGAGGTCTGTGTTTCCAGAGGTGCTGAGCACCGTATATCATATGTCCAATCGTAATTAAGTTGTATGTCGTTAATAACAGCTTTCGTGGTTTTTTTTTAAACGTAAATCTTTGCTAACAGGCATGGTAGCTTTTGGGCTGATGCAAGTTCCCGCAAGGTTCCAAACATAAAGCACAAATTCAGGAGATGTCCAATACGAAAATATAGAGGAGCTTGAAAAGCCAACTTGACACAAAGCCAAAGCATTTTCTGACCTCTTTCCACTGTTGATTTAAGGAAGAACGTGGCTTACCAGGTTACAGATGGGTGATCTGGTTCTGTATAAAATGGTGATGTGGTTAGCTGCAACCTAGTTTCCTATCTGGCACTGAGCTAATACGTTAGCTTGGTAGATGGGGATCCTGATGCAGGAGGCATGCTGTTTTCTGAAGAAAAGAGAGAAACTCTTGCTAAATAAAGTTAATATTGCTAGTGCCAACAGTATACATGTCAAATCCCTTCACTTGAAATTCTTCCCTGTGATGGAAGCAAGGGCAACATAAACAGAACAGACAAGGTATCAGGAAGTGGTGGGGCTTTTGTTTTGCTCTGTGTTTAAGTGTTATGTTAGGACTCCAGTAAAGCTGAAAGGGTCTTCCTAGAAAGCGGAGGAGATTGATTTCTTCCTGTCCAGAGGAGAGGAGCTGATTTTTTGCGCAGCCACCCCTTAATGTACAAGAACTGCAGTGACTTCTTTGTGGGTCACTGGAGTAAGAGGGATTTTCATTTACTCTTCTTGTTTGAACCCTCTGCACAGCACCTGAGACTGCTGCTATGATTATTTGTTGCTATGCTTTGCTTATGTTCTGTGGATTGCTTTCTTGTTCTGCCACCAGCCATGTCAGTCAGTCAAGCCACTTCAGAACCTTCGCGTTATTGTCACAGTCACTATAGTTCTTCCTCATTTTCAGTGCTTTGGCCTCTGCTGGATGCAGGTGCCTCTGCATCTGCATAATTTGCTGTCTTTTTTGTTATGGGGCTTGTGAATTGCCATCATCACAGTTTCAGGTGAATTGAAGGACAAGAAAATAGCCAGAGAACCTGAAACTGGGATTTGGTTATAAACTAGCTCAAAAGATGAAAATGTTGGGATAGTCATTTCCCAGGACAAAGAAAGTTTTTCCTTGAAAAGAGGAGGAGTCATATTTTTTACTGTTACTGGGCGTGGATGAATCCTAGAAGTAGATAAGCCACAAGAGGACTCATTCTGTTTAACTGGTACAATGCTCTGAATTTTTGTTCTCCACTGAACCAAGTGGATAAATGGAAGTCAAATCACCACGTGTGCTACCTAATATGTGGTTTGAACTTTTTTCACCCTTTGCAGAATGTGCAAAACCAGCCGTTGTAACAGTTCTCTAAGAAGGAGAAAAATCCCAGTGTAGTGAAGTGCAGACATAGAGAAACACAATGCTATTTCTCTGCTCATGGAAATGGTGTCAGGTTAATGAATGCCTTCACTCTAAATTCACTCCATATTAACAATCCCACACTTGCATGCGAGTCAGCATGCAGACTGTGATAGCCCACACCACGTACAGCTCTTTGCCCATGCTGACAACTCAGTGCTGCACAGTTCTGGGGGGTCTTTGCCTGATTAGAACTGTCTTGGATGCATCAAGTGCATGCATGTGAGCAATGTGCCCCGGCGTTGGTGGAAGCAGAGCTTTTGCTTCTCCCTGCAGTGGATTCATCCGGTGCAGTGGAGGCCAGAGTGAAGAACTGTTCCCTGGAACCCACCCTGCGCTCTTGCTTCCTTAGCTCCAGGCCATTGCTCCTTGTCCTGCTATCTTCTGAGACCGGAGAATTCCCTTCCTTCATTTATATTATTACCTTGAAGGTATTTATAGACTGTGATTGAGGCCCCCTGAGTCTTCTCTCTTTGAGACTATGTAAGTTTAGCTCCCGGAGTCTCTCTTTGCACATCTTACCCTCTAATTCCTCGACTGCCTCTTTGTATTTCGTCTAATATTTTAAACACTTTTCCTAAACTCCAAGCAGCTGAGCCAGCTGTAGTGCATCACTAAGCAGGGCAATGCTATTAATGCCAACTCAATATTCACTTTCCCTGTAATTCATCCAAGACCAATACTAGCTTGTGCCTTTGCACGTAGTATTATATGCTCCCATTTTGTCAACTGCTAACAAACATTAAATCTTTTCATCTGCCTTTGTGTGTGTCATGTACCACTGTGCTAAGGCTGTTTGGTTCTACTTTTATAGTTACAACTCATGCTTTAAGCATTTTTTTCTTACTGGTGTCAATTTGCTTTTTAGACTATTCAGGTTCTTTTTTTTTTTTTTTTTAATTTGAT
>Ga0065711_1046494_pt1 | contig 12865 bp, 8 predicted proteins | sample Hoacrofraction12_FD_59098 | JGI IMG/M metagenome (GOLD analysis project Ga0065711, IMG submission 59098) | Hoatzin crop microbial communities from Cojedes, Venezuela - Epithelial fraction 12 v2 (version 2) | ecosystem: Host-associated > Birds > Digestive system > Esophagus > Crop | place... | reverse complement strand
CCCCAATGCCTTTATACCTGGATTTAGTGTTTGTTGATTCACATCAAGAGAATCCAAAAAGCCTGGCAGTCATTAGAAGGTATGCTAATGTACTGTGACTTGTGATCAGGCAAGCTTGCAGGTAATTTATTAGAAAACATTACTCTGGGGTGGGGAAAATATAACAAGTATTAATTTTGTTACAGTAATTCCTCTTCATTGCCCAACTTGCTCTGTATCTCCCCACAGCAGAAGTCAGGCAATTTCTTCAAGATAACATTCTTTAGGAACGTTTCAGAGCTGCTTGGCACCACCGAGACTGCCACAGGGAAAGTTCAGTCTAGGGCATGTGAAAGGAGCCAGGAGTGCTAAACAAGGCTTTGGAGAAGTGACCTGAAAATCTGCTTTAGTATAGCCTAACACATCTGTTGACCCATGTTAATTTAGCATGGCTTGACAAGCCTGTGATTAAAAGCAAGTTCTAAGGGCACCATTAATGCTTATGATGTGAGGTGGCAAGACTTTCTTGTATCTAAGAGAATGTAAGTAATTACTGAAAAGCTCTAAAACATTCATGCAGTCATGCAGTTAGTCCTTCAGAACACAGTACAATTTCTCAAAAGGACAGTTACCAATTTTTCATATGATTAATCTCCTATGGTTTTGAAAGTAAGTTGAACACAGCAGCATAACAACTGTATGGGGCTTCGTCTTCAAGTTTTATCCATTAACAATTGACATCTACTTCTCGATGTTTTGGTTGCATTGGTTTTGAAATAGCTGTATTCCTTGAAGGGGGGGGGAAGCAACAGCATTGCAAATCTGCAAATATTCTCAAATATCAAACTTGCAAAGAAATAAGCAGAAAATACTTAAGATTGCTGTTAATGGAATTTTTTTTCTAGTTTAAACATCAGTCTCACTAAAGAGTGGAAACTAAACAATTGAACCCTAGTTTCATGTCTTATATCCTATTGGGCTTGCCTTCAAAACCTGCCACTGAATGCACTTGCCAGTAAGTGTGGTGGATTAAACTGACAACTGAAATACATGCTGGTTTCAAATAAACAAGGATGTCTTGATAACAAAGATAACCTTGGAAATTGTTGGCTTGGCTTCTTGAATGTTCCACAACAAGCTTTGTTCATATACTGAGTCCTTGTTGTCCTACATGTTTATGTAGAAGGGCACATCCTGTCGTTCTTTTGATTGAGATGAAAGATCTATTTCCTTTAAGTTTTTGTCAATAGAGGGAGAATATGCCTAATCTTTTAGAGCTGAGTAAAGGGACCGTGTGGACTGAAAGCACTCCAGTGGCTTAGTGTGGCCCCTACATTCAAAAAAAGAGTTTAAAATATGATTCTTCTGAAGTGATAAAGTAGCACAGCCTAGCGCATCCTCATCAGACTTTTTCTTCACTGAAGGTTGGAAAATTTGGGTTAAAACAGCTAAGAGACTGGCTGAGTAAAGGCAAGGCAAATCAGTAGATGGGCAAGCATTAACTTGTTAAACTGTAGCTTTAAATTATTGACTATGTTTAGAATAAAACACATATAAATCTGAAGAGCATCAGTGAGGTTTGCCCATGTTTCTAGCCATTCCTCAGTTGTAAATGCTGCTGTGTCATCTTTTCTCTGAACTGTTACTGATGCTGAAACCATATGTTTGGAGCCAGAATCACAAGCTCCTAGCTGGTCTTTAATAAAAGATAATCTGTAGAAATGGAGTTCCTCTAATAATATGGCTGCAATAAAGCAATCAAACTGATGTGGCACTATGCCTTCTCTGTTCACACCTAGAAGCAATGTAAGATTGAATACATAGCCAAAGAACAGACAGGGCTACAGGATGGCTTTGGGGAGGAGGTGGCAGGGGTAAGGAAGTGAAAGGGGTAAGAATCAGGACCACTTTTGCCCAGCACCTAAGTTGTACTTGGAGTTTAAGAGTTATTGATGTGCTTTCGTACGTGTATTTGGGTATAAAAGGTAGGAATGCACATACGACATTTCTCTTTGGTCACTCTGGCATACCTTATCTTTTTCTAGAAAGGTGTCCCTCCCCGCCCCTTGCAATGTTTTTATTATGGTTTGGGTTGGGTTTGGGTTGGAAGGGACCTTAAAGATCACCTAGTTCCAAGCTTCCGCCATGGGCAGGGACACCCTCCACTGGACCAGGTTGCTCAAAGCCCCATCCAACCTGGCCTTCAACACTTCCAGGGAGGAGGCAGCCACAACTTCTCTGGGCAACCTGCTCCGGTGCCTTGGCACCCTCACAGTAAATAATTTTTTCCTTATATCTAGTCTGAATCTACCCTCTTTCAGTTTAAAGCCATTCCCCCTTGTCCTATCTCTCCATGCCCTTGTAAAAAGTCCCTCTCCAGCTTTCTTGTAGGCCCCCTTCAGGTACTGGATCATGCAGATCCACTGGTGATTAAGTTTGTATTTGTTCTTCTGGTAGGCATCTCTATATATAGTTATGTATAGTTGGTAGGTTCAGAAAACTGTATTGTGTTGTTCATCAGGGTTATGAATCTCTCCAGGCAAACTGATGGCATGTGTGGCTGGGAAAGTCTTTATAACGACAATTACCTCAGCACACTGACTAGGGGAATAATAGATCCTGATGACTGGAGCACCACTATTAATCTGTCATGATGATGAAATATATCCTAAATTCAAAGATAATTAATTTGATGGTAATTAGTATTTTTATATTCTCCATTTTTTAAGGGGGTGGGGGGGAGGCAAGTTGAAATGTCCTTTTGCTTAGTTGCAAAGCAGCCATATAGAATATTTTTCCACCTATCTAATTGATCATTAAACTGAGTAGACAGGGAGCCTATATCCAAAAGTGAGATTTGGGCTGCATTAAGTTAAAAGGCATAACCTGGTATGTGAAATAGGTAAGCTGATCATATGGAACTCTTGTTACTGGTTGTAATTAGATTTAATGGCTTCTTTTTTGGCTTTGATGAATTATTTCCTCCCCACCCCTTGACTTACCAGAAACTCCTGTTTATTTTAATTTCCATAGTTTTGTTCAGTAGTTCTTGGTTATTCAGCACCTTCGTTAAAATGTCTGACACAAAAGGCTCTGTTTGTATTTGACCTTTGATGCAATTTGCATACCTTCTTACATTCATTTTAACATACTGCAGTCCACCAGAAGAGGACTTGCAGACAATCAAGGGACAGAATTCTGTCTTTCAGAGCTCTTTGATATGTGTGACCTGTGTTCTGCATCCTACTGCTTTCTTCAGCTCTGCTGACATAGCTACTTTTTTTTTTTTTTTACTATTGCAACAAAAATAACGGTCAGTTTGTTTTCCTGTTCCTTAGTTATGAGTCAATTAAGGGCACTGGGTAGAGGACAGTTTCAGGCAGCATGGTTCTTTATTTAATCCATTTCCAGGCTGCAGTGAAGTTACATTATAGCTCTGTTATAATGTGCCAACAAACCTGCATAACTGTTATTTTTGAGCACAATGGCTCTGAGTAATGTTTCGAGTCAGACTGTGGTCTGGAACTTGGTTACTGCTTTAAGTGTCCTAAGTTTAACAACAAAAAATTAGTGGGACATATATACCATATAAATACCTACAGTTTAAGATACTTGTTGTAGTCTGTGGGGAAAACTAGGAGTTTGAGTTGAAATTTCAGTTTGATTTTCAGTTTTCTCCAAAGGCTGTGCTCTCTCAAATATTCTCACAAGGAACTTGTTTTATGGTGTTTTGGAATCTTGCCCTATTACCCAAAGATATATTTTAAGTAACTGAAGTAAGCAATTGTGCTACAGGCTACATTTGTTTTCTGCTTTGTTTAAAAACTTTCCTTTAACTTAAATACCTTGTAAACAAATGTGCTTAAACCAAGGATTATGACACAGCCCTGTGGCTGGATGAAAATATCCTCTTAAAGCATCTCTGTCTTAAGATGATAAGTCCTTGGAAAAACATATTTAAAAATAGTTCTAAGTTCAAGTTTCTGTTTGTAGGAAGCATGGGAGTGGTTCCACAGGAAAATACCAAAGGCAGAGAGCTTGCCCTGGTTATGAGCCTAAAAAAAGATGCCATGTTATGTGGAAGGTAACTGAATTGTGTCACAGTATATACGACACGATAGTGCAAAGGCAGTAACATTTTCAGCACAAGGGATTTAAGTGCTAATGGGTATTGATAGAGGGGATTGTAAGAAACATGAAACTATAACAAAAAAGCCTTAATATTTTCTAGTTTTTAGTAGTCTTTAGTACTGTAACTTGTATTTCTGCATGCATAGTGATCTAACAAAGTAACTGTTACACTAATCCCTGTTTTCTCATTAAGGAATGTAGTGGAAGGACATGGGCACAAGCTATTACTTAGTCGTTAGACAAAATAATTAAGTGAAACAAAAGTGGTCTTGGTTCTCAGTAAATAATTGGGATAATTGTGGGATAAAAGAGACTCCTAAATAATTCTACTCCAGACAGCTCAGCCTTGGGAGGGCAAATGCACCAAGCTACAGAGATAAGGAGGCACCAAGACTAGAGCCAAACAACCTGAAGGACATGATATACGTGATCCTGGAACTGAGTTTGCGCAGACACAAATGTCAATCAGTGAACAGCGTGATGAAGAGGATGGGCCTTCATCTTGGGACCCCCAAAGACCACCCAAAGATACTAACAGACATGCGTGAAAGATACTTACATATGCTAATTAGTTCCTAGAAATATAATGAATATTTACATGTGTGATTGTATTTAACCTGAAGCAACAGGGTGTCTGGTGCTCACGTTTGGAGGATAAATCCTACGTGTGCCCGGCGCCACAATAAAGAATACCTGCTTAACAGTACACATTGTACTGTTAGGTTTTTCCTACTGGATCTTCGAATCAATATCTCGTTCTTCATGTTAAAAAATACTAACATGCAAGGCTCATTTGTAGTTGTCAGCCGTTGTCTCTGGGAAATAACCTGTAGCACTTTGCTTCTGGCATTGCCTAAGAAGTAACATCGAGGAAATACAATCTGATTGCTTGTCCCTGTGAGACAATGTACCCCACTATTACTGCCGCAAAGCTACCCAGTGAAACCAAAATGACCAATACGCAGGAGCATAGAAGTGGTGCATTTGAAGCAAGGTGGCTTGAGAATTGCTCTAATTAGTGTGAAATAGATCATAGGAGATGTAGAAATGTTGATACTGAGTAAAAACATGAGATTCAAATGTAATAAAACAGGTCTGAATATTCAAGGAGTTCATAAGATAGGTGAGAATGAGTCCAAAGTTGCTGGAAAAGTGTAACCAAATCATGTTGCTGGAATAAGCCTTCCAAGGGAGATGTAAAGGGGGAAAACAGACCTTAGTTACTTGAAATAATTCATATGTTCTTGGGCATTTGGCCAGAAATTTGTAACACAGTCATGTTGCAGGAGATGTAGCTGTCTTGTTTTGATTGTGTCGTGTTGCATGACTTGTGAAAGAATCCTGAGAGAGAAAGGAATAATAAAAGGCATAGACTTTAGCATTAGTGGAGTGGGACAATACAGCAATTTGTGAATCGTCTGTATTACAAGCTTTTATACTTTTGAAATCTCTACAACTGTCTGTACTTCTCTTATGTTCCAAATAGAAAAACGTGGGGTTTTTTGCTAAATTATGAAGTATTTGGTTCAAAGATGCACAGTGAATCAGTGGCAAATCAGAGATTGTTCCTTGAAGTTTTGGAACCTTTGCTGTGAATGTGCAGCTGCAGATGTGGAAGACTTGAGGAAGAGCATCTACCACCATTTTCATGCCTGCAGACAGCCATTCTCATGTTCCCTGCTGATACTTTTGAGTAATGGAAAGTGGTGAGTTCATGCTTTTGCGCTGACAGAAGTCACAGTTACAGTGACGCATACTCACCTACAAGTACTGACTGACAAAACAATGATCTCACTCTGCAAATCAGTCTGTAGATTATTCTCTGTAATTGGTAAGGGAATGGAGTATCCCTTGACTTCAGCGAAACTGAAGAACTCATTTAGTGTTTGATGGTGGTTTTTTCACCTGTTAAACCAGAGATTTACTGTCAGTAGTCCTCTTGAAGAGACCTCAGAAATGAAGCAGTAGAGAGAAGTAAATGCATACATGTAGATACCTGGGTTTATTTGTTTATTTACAGCAAGAATAATACTAAAGATCAGCACCTTCACTTAATTAGCTGGTGCAATATGGTGGCTGCCTATAGGTCACAGAAATTCAGAAAGAAAATCATCATCTTCTCTGCCAAAAGATCACGTAATTAAGGTCCAGATATTGATGTATTTTTAAAGCAGTGTTTGAAAATAAATTAGGAGCAAGAGAAACGGCTGGAACAAGATAAAGGACAGGTGAAATTCTTTCCATTTAGTAGGATATATAGTTTCAACACCTAGTTAACGACTTCATATTGCTATAAATCAGTTTCAAGATTTTTGTCTTCCTGACATTTAATTGTAGGCTCATAATTTGTACTGTGCAACATCACACCTACTTTATATTCCGATTTCATCTCTGTCCGACCATAGAGCTACATATCACAGCCTTGGAACTGACTTGTAATAAACGTAAGGATTTCCAGGCAGCTTTTTAAAAAACTTATCTTGTAGGCACCTTGGACTAAATAGCTTTAATATTTCCCTAGGTATTGATATATCAAGGAGAAATAAAGTATAAGAAAATAGTTCATATTAACAATTTTTTAAATTGTGTACAAAACTATACGGCAATATCATTTACTGTCATTGCTTTTGGAATTACACATCTGGAAGCTGAACATAATATTCTTGATATGAGCTCAGACATCTCTTTGGATGCAGTCTATTTGGTCAATAGGTATGATTAAACTGATGGCAGAGCAGAATGTGTCAGAGAAATATATTTTCAGTAAATAGGAATATGATTCAGACCTGAGGTGAGAATGAGGCCACTTAACCAAAATGAAACAAATTATAATTGTTGACATTCTTGTGACCACTTCAGAAGGTAATGTGAGAATGAAGTTGCTCTAGAGTTGCCTAGAGATATTATAAACATAATGCGTTTAGAATCTTATTTCTAACTATTCTTTTATTTAAGTGTGACCTGGAGGAACTGTTTTGGGAAGAGGCTGAATTAGAGAGGTGCCTCTTATGTCTCCCTGCAACTGCATGAAAGCAAATTCTTAGCTGATGTTTGCAGGCAGATAGTCTTGTGGCACTTTGTTCACTAGTTTTTCCTTTATACCTTACCCTAATATTCAAAAGATTGTTTTGCATAAGAATTGAAGGCATGAAAAGCAAACTAGAGAAGTTAAATAAGCCGGTTTATTTGAGAAAGAGCCTAGGGTCAATCAGTAAAAATTACTAATGGGTTTGTAATTGTTGACAACAATCCAGAAGGTGCAGGGGCTTAGAGTGCTAAAGAAGAATGTAGTTTAAGACCTGTTAACACCCACCATTTGGATAATATCAGTGTAGTTAAAAGCTTTTAAAGGCAATCTGCAGAAAGAGGGGGCTCAGAGCTTATTTTAGAGTGCTTTATGGTCTCCACGGGAGCCTTGATTTTCCTTAATTTGCTTTTGATCATGTTGATTGTTCTGATACTGTAGTATTTTGACCTCAGGGATGCTTTGCTCTTTGTTAATTTTAATGACCATCATGCAGATTTGACCCAAAATTTTGGGTTTGTGATAACTGATTAAACTTAACCCCAAATCAGCATCTCTGAGACACTTTTAAAATTATTCCCCCCCCTGCCCTCCGCGCCGTGTATCCCAATATCCTCTACAGCATGTAGTTTTCAGTGTTATGTTACTATATGAGAGTCCAGTACCATGGCAAGAAATGTGTAAGCTGGAAAGTAACAGCATTCAAAAAAAACCTCCAACTCTGCACAACAAACTGATGCCTGCACACATACCCTCTTCCCAAATAAACCCTTTCTGTAACACTTCTTGGATTTTTGATGAAAGCTGAGATACAAATGTGTCCTTTTTATACTGCATATTTTTTTTCACTGAATTTTTTGTATTGTAAAGTAGACTTTAATACTGATAATTTTTTTTCTTTTTCCTCTTTGCTCAGTAATTTACACATTAGAAACAGGTCAAGGAAGACACGTAGATTGCATTCAGACTTCGTTTTTCTCTGGTATGTCTTCTGGCTTCTAAGAGAAATATTGTTACTGAACTGTAGATGTCAGTTGTGCCAATGCACACATACACTCCCTTTCCACATTGTTTCCCATGACTCTTAAAATAAAGTTCAAAAGCTCTCTAGTTGCTTAAAAAAATCGTACTTGATATGAAAGCAGTTGGTGCCTACCTTTTCTTTATTTCTTGTGTAAAGTAAGTTTGTTACACTAAGAAGGTTCTGAATATACTTTATGTGAAATTGAAATAAACCAGGCATGACTTCATATAAGAAAGCTTCTCACCCAGCAAACTTAATGTGATAAACAAACAGACACTCTCCTGTGCTTTCAAGTATGTTTTGATATATACATCCTACAGTTTTTTAAATATGAAAAATTGCTATAGATGAAGTTCTGCTGACGTAGAAAATTAAAATCAAGGTCTGTCCTTTGAGATAACTCTGACGTGTTCCCTAAAAAGGCAGTTTTATGCATAGAACTTGCCTCAAAACCTAGCATTCCTGTGCATGATCAGCAGAGCTCTGAGACTGTCACCCAAAGAAATACCCAGTTCTTTGCAGGGTAGGCATCCATTATTTGTATGACTTGACCCTTAGGCACATTTCCATTCTAAACCACACTACACAGCCTTTTTCTGATATTTGCAACTTTATAAACATTAAGTAAAAGTAAAGTCTTTACCTTTTAGTCTTGTGCTGGTGGCTTTCTGTTTTATCCTTTACACAGGAACTCCTCAGAGAAAGCTTCAGTATAGTGTGAAAAACACTGTTTTGAATATTTGCCTAAGTAATGTGTCTTGAGTGGCTTTCCATTAAGTATTTTCTGCATGCCTTCTGCTTCTGGTTCTTAAATAATTGTCCAAGGGTTCATCTTCAGGAGCGGTGGTGTGAGAGAGAAGCCAACTTCTGCAGCTGCAGTAGACAGGCAAATTGATTGCTTTCTGCTTGGGGAATCTGGTTCTGCCTGTTTGAAACCCAGCCTTGCTGAGAGGCGGATCGCTGCGGGAGCTGCCCCGGAGCAGGGAGTGTCCGGGAGCAGCTCCCTACGTCCTAGGTAGGGGCCTTGTAAGCTGCGAGTAGAGCACTGCCTACCTACAAAGCACAAGTGCAAGCGCAGGGATTGCTTTCTTCTCCGCTGAAGCACGAAGGAAAAAAGAAGCAAGCCTAGGTCATTCATATATTTACTTGAAAGGGGAAAAAAACCCAGCATAATAATACCCTGTATCATAGTCAGTATCTTAAAAATATCTAAACTCCATGTCTAAGATTGACCTAAAGGCTGAAGCAGGCAGGGGTGTACAGCAGGAACTGTATGACTGGTGCAAAATCACTTCAGTTCTCGGGGAGCATAAGGTGGAGACGGCTGTTTGGATATGCTGCTTTTCCAGATACAGCACCTCAGCTGTGTTTTTTGAGTACAGTCAGTACTGCAATAGGAGTGCTGTGGAGAAAACAGAAGCTAATTGACCAAAAAGAAAAATCTTACACCTTGCAAGGTATTAGAGGTTAAAAATCAGCAGCTACTGCAAGTTATGGGACGCTAGTGTTGCACTCACACTGAGCTATGCAGTTCACCAACATTTCATTCTGCTTCAGCTGTGCTTTTGTTACCGGAAAGCGGCAAAAAAGTTCACTCTCTAAAACTTAAGTTTGGCATTTTAGAAAGCGGGCATTCTTTCTTGCAGCGCTGGACGCACAGGGGATAGCTCTGCTGAAGTGCACGTGCCCAAAAGACACAATTACTAGGTATTTATGCTATGTTACATACATATTCATTACGTTTCCGAGAAATGCTTATCATATTCATGGTTTTTCCAAGAACGCATTAGTAAATGTTAATATCTTTCGCACATATTTGTTGGTGTCTCTCAGTGGTAGTCAGGGGTCTTCAGATGAAGGCTGATACTCTTCATCATCTTGCAGCCTCCTTATCTCTGTAGTTTGCACATCTGCTCTCCCAAGGCCGAGCCGCCTAAAGGGATTATTCAGGAGTCTCTTATTTTACAACCATCCCAATTATTTACAAAGAACCAGGACTTTCTTTGGCTGTGCAGTGATTCTGACGACCTAAAGTGGTAAGTTTTATCTATATCCCCTACATCTATTACATTTGCTACATTCACGGGTATCACTTTTAGAATGAGCAGTCCAGTAACATAGTAAATAGTGCAGTTACTTAATCCTCAGGTGAGGAAGGAATAGGCTGTGGCAACAAACTCTGTGTTCAGAAATATTTCCTTCAGGTGGATCTAGATGAATTGACAGCACTGCTGAGGAATGCATTTTGAGACTAAGGGGCAGTGCAGTAGGATTTTTCAGACTGTAAGAAAGATAGGTTATGTGGAAAAAAAAAAAAGGTGGAGATAATTGTTTCTAATCTTTTAATTACTTTCCATAGCTTTCTTGAATTTCATTTTGGTTTTCCCCCAGTTTAGCTTTGGCCCTATTTCGTAGCTAAATACTGAGAGGACATTACTTGCTCTAGCTGGATGATGAGAAGGAATAGTGCCAGAGTGCCATAAGCATGTTGAAAATGTCATGGGTTCTGTATGGGCATCGAACAACAGTTAGGGAATCTCTGCACTAAATGTTACGAAGTACTGTAGAAGTACTCTTTTTGTTGGGAAGTGGAGATGGATTATCAAAGGAGGGGTGGGGAGGAGAGCCTTATGCTCTTTCTAGCTCTGCAGGCAAGTCAGCAAAGCTTTGATTATCAGTAGGACGTAGGGGTTTTTATCCCCAAGATGATGATAAATAAGTGAACCTTTTGGACCACAAATAGTTAAGATTGATGAAGACTGAGAGAGAATGGACATGTGAGAAGCTGTCTTTCTATGGTCTCGTTCATAAACTCATATTGGAAAGAAAGATTAGATAATGAATCATAGTGCATGAGGTTAATGGTGACGAGGAATGTTTTTTTGAGCTGTAGATGTAACATAGCTTGTTTTTTAATGTCTCTTTGAAGCTAAAAACTCTCTTGTGAGTAAAATAAAGAACTGAGGTTCTCATACTGCGATTCTGGAAAATATGAAGGAATAAGGCCTTAGATCAAATTGAAGTGCTGACAAGTTCTGCTAACTATGGAGTGAATTCTTACCACTGGTCCTTCCCAGAAAGGAGTAATATAAATCCAAAGTACAAGCTTTGGCCTAACATTCCTTAAAAGCCATTTGAGTTAATGATGATGACTTGAGATTTCGGAAGAAAGGCATTGATGTCTGGTCCCAAAACCACCTGCCATTGTGTTCGTGGAAGACAAATATTTGTGATTTTTATCCAGAAAGTTCAATCAGAGATCTTGTGTAATGGAAAGGTTGCTAAGTTTCAGAACAACATTCTTGTAGTGGAATTCCTTTAGTAGAGAGAGGCAAGTGCAATTTTTGGATTCCTTAATGCTATGCAGTACTCCTCTTTGCAGCTTTTGCACTTAGCTTGGATTATTACTGTTGTCGAAAGTGCAAAATAAGATTGCATTGTATGCTTATATTCCAAAATGGTCTGCGCTGGTTCAAAGCAAAGAGTACCTGTTTTCATGCTGAAAAATAGTAAGTTTGAACATAGCTCATAAAATATTATTTAATATCTTTTCATAATTCCTAGAGTTTTACCATACTAGCTTTTAATTAAAAGCAGGTAATGAGAGACAAAAGACTTACACCATGTTGTCACACAGAGTTTTTATGGAAGATGGGAACAACTCTTTTTTGACTTGACCTCTTTTGTGAAGTTTTATTTATTTCATATAAAACTCTCAGACCTGCAAGAAACATGAATGATTTCCTATGTGTTTCTTGTTGTCATTTTTGTCTGTTTAAAATATGTATTTTGGACATCTTAATTTCTCCATTTGTTATTAAAATTTTCTTGTAAGTGAACTGAGAAAGTCATTGACCAACACGACTGCAAGTTTACTTTTTAAAGTTTCTTCTTCGGGAATACATCTGCTTGGCTGACGCATTCCTAAGTACTTAGGTAAACTTACCTTGTTAATCCATCCTACCTGCTTGGATGCTGACCAATTTAAATCCGTTTTAATCATGAAATTAAGATCTCGAGGATAGTCAAGTCCTGTGAGTTTTGTGAAAATTACTACTTGGGTAGCTGAGAGAAATCCCCGTAAGGGGCTTTGGCCTTTCTGTGAGAGGTGGTTCCATGCGGGTTTCGGCAGTTACCATTGCTTTTTCTTACATGTAGTCTGTGGTACACCTTTTGGGGCTTTAGATTGGAAGCTTTTCCAGTTTCATTACATAGATAGAGGAGTTTTCAGTGAAACATTGAAAAGTTACTCTTGATAAGAGGAAGTTTCTGTGGTTTAAACGTGGTAGCACCAGGAGTTTGCTGAGGTGAACCGAGTCATTTGGAATGTTTATAATTCTGGACAGCCCTCTTACCTTTGTAGTAGTTATTGATAGCAGTGCAGAGAGGAGCACAACAGCCTCTGCTTCAGGGTGTGTGTCCATATTAAAGTGTGAAATAATGAGTAACATTATTTGGGTGATAAATCAGATCTGTTTTGTGCCTTTTAAAAAACACACATTATTGGCTGTAGTGTTGGATGCAGTTACAGAGTATATGGAAGCCAAATCTGATCAAGAACAACAGTCCCCCAAAAAGTTAAATTTATCTTCTGGAGTCCTCTTTGCTACCATTTCTTTAGGAAATAAGACAATGGTGGCACTTCATCTTACAGAATACTTATTTTGTAAGCTATGTATTTGTACACCTTTTTTTTTTTTTTTTTT
>Ga0065711_1046493_pt1 | contig 12865 bp, 7 predicted proteins | sample Hoacrofraction12_FD_59098 | JGI IMG/M metagenome (GOLD analysis project Ga0065711, IMG submission 59098) | Hoatzin crop microbial communities from Cojedes, Venezuela - Epithelial fraction 12 v2 (version 2) | ecosystem: Host-associated > Birds > Digestive system > Esophagus > Crop | place... | reverse complement strand
CAGAATGGTAGGGGTTGGAAGGGACCTCTGTGGGTCACCTAGTCCAACCCTCCTGCCGAAGCAGGGTCACCTACAGCAGGCTGCACAGGAACTTGTCCAGGCGGGTCTTCAATATCTCCAGAGAGGGAGACTCCACAACCTCCCTGGGAAGCCTGTTCCAGTGCTCCGTCACCCTCAGAGGGAAGAAGTTCTTCCTCATGTTCAGACGGAACTTCCTGTGCTTCAGTTTGTGCCTGTTGCTCCTTGTGCTGTCGCTGGGCACCACTGAAAAGAGTTTGGCCCCATCCTCCGGACACCCACCCTTCAGATATTTATAAGCAACATACAAGTACAGTGAAAAGCCACAGAGCTAGCAAAAGGAAGGTATGCCGAATTCTCCACTAGTTGTATGAGTTTTCTGGTTAAAATTATGAGAAAATGGTATGGTATTAGTTCCTCATTATGATTTACATATTTCAGTTTTTGATGAGAAATGAATACTAGCTCCAGTATAATGTAGGGTACTAGCTCCAGTATAATATAGGGGAATCATTGCTAATACAATATAATCAGTAACGTAGATATACCTTGGCATTTGTTTTTAAATCAAGCCGTAATATCAGGTTTTCAAAAACAGTATTCTCAGCCTAGTCACTACATACATGTAAAAAAAAAAAGCCGGCTGTGTGCCTTGTTAATATATGTACTGCACTTCACGTACAGAAGTCACAGCAAATCCACAGATTCTGTGATGAAAGGCTAGAGTACAAAATGCAAAATCCCTGGCAGCCATACTATCACTATAAATACCTTCTCTCTCAGCAAATGATAGATTTCAGAAGAGAATGGCTCACTTTGTGTAAAGAGAACTAGGCTTTTCAAGATACAGACACCTCAGCGTTCTCTAACTACTCACGTTGATCCATCTTTGGCTCAAGGCAACACAAGCATTTGCTAGTGTCGTATCATACCTGTCAAGTATTAAAAACAAAGGATCACACTTTGGAAACACAAAAAGCTCCTGTAATATTTTTACAAGAATACTTAGAAATTATTTTCAAATGGCTCCACATTTGTTTGTTGTAAGCTCCAACTCAATATTGCAATACAATTTACAAAAGATTTATCACAATGAAATACATTTCAGTTTTAGCTAGAAGCACTTTGTGTGTAGGTAACACTATTCCTTGATCCCATACACTCCTAAAATGCTCAATACTTCTGAGCATATATGCTTGTACATATATTATAACTCATACCTGAAAACAGAATAACGTTGTAACAAGCTGTCAGAAAAAAGAGCCTTTCTTGGTAACTTTCAAAGCAAAATGAATTTCCACCAGAATAAAAATTATAAATATTAACAGTGACATTTTTTCCTCCTATACGTACATATATCAATTTCTGCATAGTACTAGGACAATTTCTAGTAAAACATTTATGGGAAGACTTTCACCCTGTTTACAAACTACTTCATGACTGTTTGGAAAATCATGCACAACCTGGAGAAAGAAGAGATGAACTATAAAAGAGTGCAGCTTACGCAGGTTTCACTGGTGGCATTCCTGGAGCATGAAACCACGAGTTCCAATCAACTTTATCAAGAACTTCTACCTACAAAGCAACACAAATTCTTATTCAATTTACAATGTTATTTTTAGAGAAAAGCATACCCTATGAAAACTAGTTTCAATTACATTTTTTTTTTAACATCCCTCCAATTAACCTGGAGAATCCTATACAGATTACTTCAAAACACATACTCCCTTCTAGGGGGAAAAAAAAAAAAAAGTGCATCATAATGCAAACCCATCTTCTTAAGATGCCAGAATACACCATATTAAGATCCTGAGATAAAGAAGAGAAAGATAAAGAACTGCCCCTTAAAGAAGGTAATTCCTGAGCTATGCCATAGTTTCACTAACTAAAACATTTCAAGCAATTAGTTTTAAATACTACCCAACCTTATCGTTGAAGTAGGAGTACAAGAACTTCTTCCAGTCCTCAGTCACTACGCTCTTATAAGCAAACTGCTGAACGTAAGCCTTCAAGAAGCCAATGAAGACATCTGAGTTAAAAAACAAATTGTTTCAGTGTTTGAAATTAAAATAGAAAACAAAAATATATAAAGTCTGACTAACACTTACCTGGTCCTCCAAGAAGTTGTTCGAGGTAAAAAAGCAAAGCAAAGCCTTTCTCATATGGAACAGATGAATAGACAGCATCAAGATCTACTTCATTCAGATCAGGGACAAGGTTAGTTAGAAGATTTTTATCTCCAAAAGTATTTATCTGTGACAAAGACACAAGAAAATATATTCATCTAGGAAAACTAGCACTCTTGCAAATCACTATAATCCTATTGATAGAGGTATAATTCATTTAAAAATAATATGGCCTCATTGCAAAATATTCTTTCTTTTTCCTGAAGTTCTGAATCTGCACAGAACAGTTCACTAAACTTTCTTCTCATTTAGTTTTAGCAGTACCTGACAGTGTATCAAATAGAAAAATGTTAGCATCAATCACCCTGTGCTCCAGCTGTCTCAGAGCAGTTAATTACTGTCACGTCTGTCATAATCACGAGCACCTAATAAACTACCTGTATGTATCCCTTTATTAACAAATTATTTAAACTACTTGATTTAGATAAGTGGTATGAAGCATGAAATACAATGAAGAAATATTCATAATGAACCAGGTAAACTGCATCACCAAACTGAATGAGAGGGCTGGAAATATCACAGACTGGAAATCTGAAAACTAGAGTTTAACTACGCTACCCAAACACAATACTGAACAACCCTCCCAGACAGTAACAGATAAGAAATATGCTCAGTTATAATGCAGTACACAGGAAAAAAAAGAAATCAGTTACTTGCACAAGGCATTGAAAATTCTGATGGTCATGCTTGCAGATAATTCTGACAAGCTCTCGGCTACTTACCAGTATGTTAACAGGTAACAGAGCAAATCAGGAATACCCAGAACAACCAAGAGAGTCTGTAAAGATGTTCATCCTTACCAAACATCTTAAAACAGTTCAAGAAGCTTTATCTAATCTAATCTGAGTATATTAAGCTATTACCTTGGGAAGAGATCATATACCTTGGAATCAAAGTTGTTCATCCTCTAATAAGAAAGTGTCAGATAAGCTTATTTGTGGGAAGCACATGAATCAGCTTTATTTTATTTAGATATATGCTTAAACAAAGTTATCATAACTTCAAAAATATTTACCGTATTCTGCAGTTCCCTCCAACCTCCTAGGGCTTGAAAGTGCCTGAACTGCTCACCAAACAACCGACCACCAATCCTGCGTTCCAGGTATACAGTATGTCCCTCATTCAGCCTGGAAATACATTGGTAAAGTCAGCACTAGTAGGATGGCAAAATGAATTTAGTTGGTCTCTTTACAGATTAATTTTAAAATACAATTTGCATTGCATTGAACATCACACCTACCAAAAATGCTCCCATGTTCTGTTTGTTACCAAGTTTCCTGTCCAGCTGTGAGAGATTTCATGAGCAATAACCTAAAACACGGAAGACAATGACAGATCTACTGTTTAGACTCCTCTGGAAAATGAACATCAAATCCCAACAGAAAGAAAAAAAATACTAATGGGATCTCATTTACCACACTACATTCCCAAAGCCAGTTAGTATTCACAGCTCTGTAAACTTTTCCATATAAGTTTTACTTAGAGGACTAACACTATCCTACAGAGCCTTCTCTAGAAGTAATTTTGAATGTCCAGGCTGCAAGTCATAGAGCCACACTGATCAACAAAAATAAATCCTCTGGTAGAACAGTGCAGGTACTTGTTTATGAAATCATATTTCAGAATACTGGATCCATGTCAAGTGATGGGCTAGTACTACTTTCTCAGCTAAGGAACTGCTGCAGCGTTGGGATGTTCTAAAATATCAAACAGGAAGAAAACAGTCACCTCTAGAAGGATAATGATTCATTATATATTAAAAAGTATTCGTGTCAAGTATTTCGTTATTCTTGGGATATGACAATCACCTTTTTTCTTACCAGTGTATCAGTCTAGTAGAAAGTGTGAGTTAAAACAGCATCCAGAGTACTCAACTTTCCAGAAAAAACAGAATTTACTCAAATCGTACTCATGCTTTCCACTTTAGAAGAAAACTGTACACAATGTGAGTTCTAGTGCATAGACAGACATATAGAGGAAGAAGTTCCTACAAGCAGTTTTCATGGGATCAATTCACTTGTTTTTTAAACATATCATTACACAAGACAGGAAGAGCTATTGAGTAGCTAACTTCAGTCAGTCCCCTATGCATACAGGCATCCATGTTATTTTCACCTGTTTGTTATACAAAATAGGTACGTCTCCACTTGTCTACAGTTTACTTAGGACCAAAACTCACTTTCTAAGACTTCTTGAGTTACTGCCCTAACTTTTAATTCCTGCAATAAACAAGAGACCAAGTTTTCAGGTATCTATTACAAAGGAAGTTAAGATACAACTTCAAGTTATGTTCTACTTGAAGACATAAACCTGTTTTGTACTTACGTTTGATAGCGATCGATCACCTGCCTAAAACAAACAAACAAAAAAGACAAGGCAGTTATCAGTTCAAGTAAACCACAAAATACACCACTTAATGCAGTTTCATGTATGATCCCTAACTCCAAAGGAGGTAGGAACATTTACGGTTCTTTCTAGCGGGAAGATTAATCCAATTTATGGATTAATATCTATCACTTGATGGATAAGCAAGCCCTAAGAAAAAGCTGACTTTTATCAGCGTTACACTTACCAATAGCGTTGGAGTTACAAAAGTAAGACAAGGATTTTCCATACCACCATAAGGAAAAGAAGGTGGTAAGACTAACAAATCATATTGTCCCCATACATAGGGTCCTGCTAAATCTTCTGCCGTTTTCAGCATAGCTTCAGCCTGAAAGAAGAATTCACTTTAGTTTCTAACATGACTTCTGACTACAAACACCAAACAAGTAATAAGGTATTGATCCCACACTTCATTCTCTTTCACTTTGGTATGTCCCACATGCAACACGAGTACAAGACACTATCAGAATTTATGCTCAGTAGTAGTTTTGTATTGAACAGCATTTTTTCAGGTAGGAGGTAGAGAAAGAAGGGCTACAGATGAACAACAACACACTGAACCTTTTCCAATACTATGTGAAACAGTTAGTTTACAAAACGTTTTTTGTTAATTACCCACCTCAGCAAATTCATAGGCCGATTTATCCACTAGCTCCTTTTCAGCCCACACCAGTGTCCTTGGGCCAATCTTCCTGTTGAAAGTAAGAATGCCACTAAGGCACCATGAAATGGAAATAATTCTATGGGAAACTCATTGAGAGAATATATGATGAACTGTGCTCATGAGTAACCCAAGTTACTGCAGAAACTCTAAACAGAGAGTCTTCCTCCTCTCTTCCATCTCCACTGCTAATGTAACACTAGAAATAGCTTTAGAAAACAAAACAAACCACACACATTCACTGTTCAGGACAAATAATTAGGAAGCACATTTACAGATTTTAGAATGCAGTAAAGCTCTATTGCGAAAGCATTATTATGGGCTAGACTAACACGCCCTTGCACACATGAGCAAGGAGGCTGAAGCTATCATTTGCTGCCCTTTGTACATGACAATGCTTATCTGTTACCACAGGAAAAAGATACTATTCCCTGAGCTGGAAAAAGCCCTTAGTGGTTCCAATCAGTTCCAAACTCTTCATGGTATTACTTTAAATTACAGCTAAAGTATATCCTAGAGAAAAAATGATGCAAGAGTGAATCAAAAGACCTGCAGTTTGATACAAATAAACAGGTTCACTGAACCTCTAAGACTTTTTAAAACTAGAAACAAGACCAAGAAACAAAAAAGACATAACTCTGAAGATTTATTATGATTAATATATATACTTTGTGCAGATTCACTCACCTGCTTTCTAAAGCTCCAACCACTAAAGCAACCAAGTAGCAAGGTATGGGAACCTAATGGAGAACATGAGAAAAAAAGAAATCTTATCCGTAACGTGAACTATCATCACCACCGATTCAGTTAAAGAAAAACAAAGGTATGGAAATAAAGAGACACGCATATTTCCTCCATAGTTTCCTGCCCTATGTTATAATAAAGGCACTGTTTTTCCTCACCAAATGATATTCCTTTATCCCCAAGAAGTATTTGCTTCACACATTTCATGGAAAGGCCACAAAAGCGTAAGTGTCATCTCTGTTCAAAAAAAATCTACATATGTAAGAGCATACAAAAACGCCACTGGTTTGGTTACTGTTCAAAAGACAGTCAGTTTTCTATATTCGTTCCAGTTCCATTAAATTTTATGGAAGGAGAAGTTAAGAGATACTGCTCAGATAAAGGGCAGCTGTATCAAACAAAGATGCAGGAAGAGGTTTAATGAATTCAAGTAAACAAGAATATTTGTGGAAACAAAAGATTCAGCAAATTCAAAATATATGTATTTGATTTCCATGCTTGGTATTAAAATAAATTCTAAATATTTTTATTTTAATAAAAAAAAAAATCCAAGACCACAGTATCTTTATAGAGAAATGCTTTCTCCCAGTGCTCTGGAAACAAAAGGGAATAATACAGCTGTCCCTGTAAAAGTTCCATTTTATCTGACTAAACAATGTTAAATAAGTAAGACTTCAAATCATAATTACTTGGAGACAACATCTCAGAAAATTTCATTCCATCATTTATTATCCCCAAACCATTTCAATACCATTTATTAAAATACCCATATCATGGGTGTTTTAATTTTATATATTAATCCACAGAATATATTCTCGAAAAGATTTACATCCATTGACTTGTGTTATAGAGAGGTTATTAAAAGCTTGTCAATATATCCCTATGTTTTAATGTCCAATTTGCAAATCTGAAACTTTGAAATTATTTTAAATCTCAATTCTTGTTGGGTTATAAATTAATTTTTCCAGAGGCTGCTCTCCACTGCACTTCTTACCAGCCTGGCCATGCAGGAGCAAATAAAGTAGTTTTAGGAAAGCTCAGCACACACATATCCCAGAGTTTGATGCATTTGTCTCTCATCTAATGAAACACATGCCATTTCTAACAAATCAGTCTCATGGTTTTGTATGTGAGATGACGCATACGTCTTTTTTAATGCACTTGTCTTCTTTTGTCTGTGTATTTTGTGTTTAATGCATTTGACTCTCTTGTCTAAAGAAATACATGCCTTTTCTAACAAATCAGTCTAATGGTTTTCTATATAAGAAAGTGTAGTAAAATTTCCATTAGACTAAATGTTATTCCTTGTACAGGTTCACCAAACTTATCAACAGTGTATTTCCAGACAACATACAGCTCTGGATAACATAGTGCACAGAAGTTACACACTCTAGACCAAGAGTGGCAAATGTTTTTGCTTCACAGAGAAGGCAGAACACTGCATATTGAACAGATCACAGAAAAGGTGACATTTTTTTTTTTCTCTCTCTCCCCTCCTGCCTCTCTTAGGTTTCATACAGCAGCCAAATCAACCCAACAGCTGCTGCAGTTCAGAGCAGGTTCCCCTCCTCTCTCCCCTAGTCGCACATTTCCACCCCTCCTTGCATTCAGTCAATCCCTCAGCAGCCCAGATCAGCTTACTAAATTTCTTTTTCAAAGGCTTATGTTAATTTTTGGCTGCTTGTTCAGCAAAATGAACTAGGCTCATCAAGAGATCCTATAAACATCAAAACCATAACCCAAAAAGCTGTGAGAACAAAAAAGCCAGGAGAGTAAATTGAGACTGCACTTCAGGAGCAGTGGAATCATTAAACTAGCTGCACCACTTAATAAAACTTCATGCTGAGAACAGTAATCTTTAATTAGCTGGAGGTACTTTCCACAAAAGCCAAAGTTTTCACCATTCAAAAAAAAAAAAAAAGTCTCCACTGTCAGAATTTGCCTAACTTGAAATTAAAAATTGGTTCCAACGCTCAGCTTCACTGCCAAGGTCTCGGTAAACTTAAAATTTGCAGGATCTGTTTGCCAAAACTCACTCCCATGTTATTCAACTCCCATGTTATCCAACCCCGTGCATTATTTCCCAAGAATCGGTGCAGACAGAAAGGGTTTTGACAGTACCAGCTTTCAGTATACTAAACGTTTTCAAAGCTCGAATTTGGCTTTTCTGGGAATGCCCAAACGACCAGTAAACATCACCAGCATCTACTGGTTGACTTTTCAGAGCTGGAGATTCATAGTACCTCGTATTTCTATAGTTGCAAAGACCCGTCATACGTCATGTGATTTACTGATGACATCAAAACCACACCTGAAGCAATTGTGAACTGCAAGAGTTAGGAATAAGACATTAGGCGTCTGTTCACTAGCCTGGAGCACTTACATTCTGACTGAAACAGTATATCTTCCGACTGCTGTCCTCTGGGTCAGGCATCTCTCCATCGCGATTTGCACTCATAAGAGCCACCAACTCTTTAGGAACAGATATCTGAAAGATCACCTGACTATGAGGAACTCAGTTGGCACACAGGATTGTATCACATACTAGAAGCCGCGACAGCAAAAAGAGTAGTCCAGATTCGTTCTGTTGCTAAGTCCTCTCCGTCAAGTAGAATATAAAGCATATAGAAAATTTTGTCTTACAGCCTGGCAATATTTAACTAACCAAAAGGGTTACCTCTGACAGAAGTTAAAAGTTTCATTTTCTTCAGACTACTGAATTTTAATGTCACACTGCACAACCCGCTTTCTGCTTCCTTAAAACAATCAGACTATCTATGCCAGGACTGCAAGATCTCTGAACTTTGTACCAGAACGTATTACTTAAGGCACATATAACAGTCACTTCAGGTATTTTTACTTTACAGAACTCTTTGTTGTTTTACTGTCAGCTTCTCCTGATCTATGTACATATTTCTCTCCCACTACAGCACTTTTTTTTTTTTTCTTTTTAAATTTTGGAAGTAAAGATACATGTGCATGAAAAAAGAGATATTTTATATATATATATATATAAAAGAAAATTATAAAGCTAGAGAAGTGCCACAGGGAAGATAAGTGCTTTTTGGCTCTTACGTTTAGCTAAACGTCAATACTCTCTGTCTTTATTTTAGGCCACATGCCAGCAGCTACCAAAAAAAAAATTCACCCATTGTTGTAGTTGCCTTTAGCTAGACATGACTTAGGTTCATCTACCTCTGCATAGTACGTTAATTTCACAGCAGGTGTGTCTTGGCACGGAAAGATGGCTCTGCAGTGGGTAGCCTGGATACAGGAAAAAGTGAAAAAAAAGTCAAAACATAACAATCATTCTTGCTCCTCCAGAGAATTCATTATCTACAAACCAGTACTTCCTATCACTTACAGTAGTTTTCATACTTAAGGCTTCTCCAAAAGAAATAATGGTAAGACAAATCAATAGTCATAGATATTGACTGCAAAGGACTACATGTTCTTCAGCAGGAACATTGGAGAGAGTAAAGCAGTTCTGGAATTATTGAATTGCAAACATATAATAAAATCTCGATGTCCTGACTTATTAAGTGTTTCTTTTCATTTGGGACCTTCGAGACACGCAATTAGAAGTTATGGGCTACTGTACTTCCCCCTACTAGCCTTCCTCTCCACCTCTTCGGAAACCAGGGGGAATTACAGTGGTATGTAAACAACAAGTTCAAAAAAGGAAAAAATTAATCCACTCAACCTGACACTGGCTGAAGAGAAACGGGAGTTTCTTTCCAGAAGTTTGCTCTGGAGAAAACCATTGGAGAGCTGAAGACTTTGGAGAGCTTTCAAAAGAGATTTCGACAATTGCTTCTTGTCCCCTGTGTAATAAAGAATATAGTCAGACTGTTTTGACACAGCTCCTGATCACTACCAAAATTCCTCTACAAAGATTTCCGGAAAACAGGTCTGCAGCACTGTCTCAAAAGCATTAAAGATAAGAACAAGCAGCATATTAAAAACAACTTTTCCCTTTCAGTTATGATAGCAAAAATTAGCTGGTTTATTTCCTTTTTAATGTCCCAAGACACTTCTATTACTGTTTTTACTAACCAGAAACTTTCCCTCTCCTCAAGGAGAACATGGACTTTTTCTTTAAACTATTTGGACTAGCCACGTACATATAGTTTTGCCACAACTATCTAACATTGTACACATAGATATAAAAACCCCACTGCAATAAGCAAACTAAAAAGTGTATAAAATCTATATAAGAACATACATGCCTTAATGACATAGGATTTTTGTATTCTGTAAATAAAAAAAATTACATTTTGCAGCTGATGTTATATTCTGTAAGTATGATCCTTAAGCAGAAAAAAAAAAAAATACCGAAAACAGTAATTACTGGAAAACCCTATGAATAGTAGGGCTAACAAGAAAAAATAAAAATGTTCACATTTTATTCCAAGTTTCAGAATTGGTGTAAAGTAAAAACTAACAGCTCTGTCCAAGACAGGTACCAGCTTGCTAACAACAGAACACACACAAACCTGACACATTGATACTTTAATTCTTTAAAAACGTATCAAAACCATCACTGACACCAGAAAACATAGAAGTATTTGCTTCTGTTATCTGAAAGTTTCAGGTTACACATGCAGCTCTCTGGAATTCACAATCTAACCATAAATCAGAACAAACTTCAGCTAGTCAGAAGAGCTGGCCACTAGATAAGCTGACCAGGTGTACATATCTAGTTTATAACCAGAATTCCAAAGTACACATTTGGCAAGAAAAGAGAAAACAATTTGTATTACCATAAGGCACATTGCCTACTGAACAGTCAGACTTTCATTTCTGACTCCTATCCTTTCCTATCAGTGTTTTATTGAGATTTACACGGGGGACTATATCTCACACAAGACTATAAATTCTTACGATCGCAACCCTGAACTCCCTTTTTCTATTTTTTTTCGTACAAGGAAATCTAGCAATACAAAAAAAAGTGAAAGTCTAACAAAAGAAACAGGCCTATGTTTCTGCTGTGGACTGTTTGTTCAAGCATTACATTTGTTCAGTTTCATATCAGATCATAAGCATTTCCCGAGAAGGGACAGCTATCGTGTGACATTCCTTTCTCTTCCACATTATGTGTGTTTCTAAATTGCACTAATTGAGAGAACAGCAAAAAAACCCAAGCGATTAGAAACCAGATATGAGTTTGTAGAGGTAGCAACCAGTTTTGAAAACAAAACAGTGAGAAGCAACTTAGTATACAATTCTATTCAAACACGGGAACCTCCTTATACAATCACAGATTTTAGCTTTGGCAGGTGGGATACCTTGGAGTTACAACACACAAAGCAAGCTGCCAAAAAATGTATTGTAATTTGGCAAAAACTTTTTAATTCATGCAACTTAAGAGGAGACTATGGTTAGTTCATTCCCCATCATGCTGCCAAAACTCAAGTTCCAGTTTTTAGGGACTTGGGCTTTGCATAGTCAATACAATAAAACTTTTATTATTTGAGAACATGTTTCTATCTAATCACAGTGGTAACCTGCAGTTCTACAGCAATGCAGCATCAGCCCTTGCATAAAAGAAAGGACAACAGGGTCTGTAATTCCATATGCGACATACTGTAGCAATTCTGAACATGACAACATTCAGGTAGTTGAAGCAGAATGTTACTGATCCGAAGCACTGGAAAAACTGTGATACATTACACACCATTTTGCTACCTACTTCGTCAAGTCATTTTGTACATGACGTAAGACCTAGAAACGGGTACAAAGACCCCCAAAGTTGTGGCTGTCTAATGAAAGCCGAATATTAAAATAATCTACAAGACCATACACCAAATAAATGCAACACTCTAATTTACAAATCCCTTTGCAAGCTTTACACAACGACCCTGCAGGCAGACAAGAAGGTTACACTGTGCATTTCGGAAACTACTTAAAGGAGCCGGCAAAAGCACGTACCTTCTTAGTTCAAAAGGAAACGTGATTTCCAGGGGGGTCCCCTTGAACCTGTGCTTCTCTCCAAAGCCAAATTTAGCATCCTGTCCATTTACAGTCACTTTAAATACCTGTACGTCTTTTGAATCCAAGACCTGTAATGAAGCAAGTATTACATATTTGTTAAATAGTAAATAAATAACATAGCACTTGTCAACTCTTAAACACAAATATCGGTGAAGATATAAGCATTTACGCTTACTAAGACCAGAAAAATTGAGTAACTATGTTGAGTACTGGGAACCAGATTTTTAATATAGCAGCACTGAACTCACAAAACTGGGGGGAAAAGAGGAAGAAAAACAGCTTCTGACCATGAAAGTGGAAACAGGAGTTTACTAAGCAAGCTACAAAGGTAAAAGACTTCACAGGGCTGCTATGAAATAAGGAGAATGGAAGAAAAGCCCCTTACAAGGCTATCAACCTGTAACTGCTGCCGTGAATCAAGACTTTCATGCAACAGAAGACGAATTAAGTAATGCAACATCCCCCTGTGCAGCATCAGCAAAGTTCTGGGCTTTGTTATTAAGAGGATGGATAAAAAAAAAAAAATTGCCAATCACAAAAGGATTTTATGAAGCTATCAGAAAAATCCCACATAACCCAAACTTCACTTTGGATATAGCGCACAGCTGAAGAGGTCTGTACGTTTACTCGCACAGCTAACCGAGCAAGTATCTGCCGTAATAAAACGCACATGAGAAAAAGCCACGAACGTAGCTTTCCAGCGGTTTGTTCCCATCTTTTCAGCAACGGGCTCTTCGCCATTTTAACAGTAAAAATTCCTATTTCTACCCTTCCCTTGCACAAGGCGCCGGCTCCGGGCGGGACAAGCGGGGATACCTGGGCCGCCCACGGGCAACAAGGCGCTGCCAGCCCGGGGCTGACGTGCCCGGCCGGCGCG
>Ga0065711_1046486_pt1 | contig 12865 bp, 8 predicted proteins | sample Hoacrofraction12_FD_59098 | JGI IMG/M metagenome (GOLD analysis project Ga0065711, IMG submission 59098) | Hoatzin crop microbial communities from Cojedes, Venezuela - Epithelial fraction 12 v2 (version 2) | ecosystem: Host-associated > Birds > Digestive system > Esophagus > Crop | place... | reverse complement strand
GTCCCTCTCCGCAGAGCTGCTCTCCAGCAGGTCAGCCCCAGCCTGTACTGGTGCATGGGGTTGTTCCTCCCCAGGTGCAGGACCCTGCACTTGCCCTTGTTGCACCTCACCAGGTTCCTCTCTGCCCAACTCTCCAGCCTGTCCAGGTCACGCTGAATGGCAGCACAGCCTGCTGGTGTATCCACCACTCCTCCCAGTTTTGTGTCATCAGCAGACTTGCTGAGGGTACACTCTATCTCTTCATCCAGGTCGTTGATGAAGAAGTTAAACAAGAGTGGGCCCAGTACTGACCCCTGAGGGACACCACATTCACGCCCCAGGGCACGCAGTGCCATGACAAACTGCAGCTGGACTCCAGTCGATGCAGTGCTTGCATTTCATGCAGCGTATTAACAATGCGAAAAATGTACTTGATTCTTGAAAGCTGGATTACATCTAAGAGTTGCTATATGACATGAGAGGGATGATACACACGGCTAAACCAGGCAGGAAACACACCTGACACCAGATAATCATGAAACATTGCTATGAAACAGTTTTTCAACATAGCTTTAACTCAGTCCCTTGGTGGAAACTCCATTCATTTTACCACGTGCTAAAACGCATTTGTTGCCACAGCATTGCCAGGTTTGATACACAAGAATACAGCGGAATTTACTAATGTATATTGGATTATAAATCGTGTAGATTGCTCCAAATACAAATTAATTACTCATTCCTCACTAAAGATTCAATATCAGAGCGCTGTAGTGAAGTGCCATACTATTACGCAGTCCTATTTACAAAATGTATTGCCTTTTGTTATGATCTTATGAATAATTACACCTAGAATGCAGTTATAATAAAATGAACAAACTACTGCATTTTATCTCAATCAGGAATTAGAAAAGCTGATTATTTCATAATAGGACTCAGCCATTAGCACAGATTTATGATATTTTGATTATACATTAGCAAGAACAAATATATACAATCAGACATATGCACAAGACCGAAGGTCACATAGATTCTACGCTGGATGAAGACTTTAAGCTATATGCATAACAGACTTTGAAATACTTCAACATTCTAACAGCTTTGTTTATTTGGGGCTTCCATGATATTAGCAGCTTTAGAAGCAGATTTGCATCTGCTGATGGAAAACAAAGTCATTTTATTTGAGAATACCACAATCCTGAATATTTATTATACTCTGCATCTTTGATACTTCATAGTGACATTCAACAAGACACCTGTTAAGAGATAATTTGCTATTTATTAATTTCTTCACAAGGAAAAACCAAGTAATTTATTTCAGGCTGTACTATAAAACAGCATCATGTTTCCTCACTTGTTTTCAATTGAATAACTTATCTCCTGCAATTATCACTCTACACTCTGAAGATATGAACTAAAATACAGCTTGGCCTAATCTCAAAAGTTTGTGTATTGTCTGTCAGAGACATTTAGAATTTAATTCAAATATTTAGAGAAGCATTTTCCCCTCCTGAGAATTTTAACTCTTCCTTGACTGTGCTTTAGAACGTCACGTTGCCTCAGCGCCTGGTCCAAGCCTGACTAGCACTGGGATGGCCTCCCAGGGACTCGGGGCCACACCAAGCTTTTCCACCACCACATGGCCTCCACCCAGCTTCTACATCCTGCTGTCCAGGAATTTCATCTTTCAGCTCGAAAAATCTGGTACGGGGGTGGTGGGGGTGGTGTTTGTTTTAGAAAGTTTAGCTGAAGCTCAAACACCACACTGAGGAAAACACACAGTTACAGGCTGCTAAATCACTGCCCCCCACCATAACCTTGTCAGAACAACGGAGGAGACAAGACGGGTTTTCAAAAACCCTCATCCCCTTTTTCCCCATGGTGTTCACAAATGTTTCGAGAGTGACAAAACATCAGCCAGCTCTAGGACTGGTCAAGACGGGACAGAACATTTCAGTGCCTTGCCAGAGCACTTCTTGACACTCCAGTTTCACAGGTTTCAGCTTCACCTGAATTTCCCCTCGGAACATGGCGGCGGTCGAACGCCTCTGACGTCACCGCTTACTTCCGTTCTCACTTTCGTTTTGCAGCTCCGCAGAACATTTGCATCGCTTGACTGACTCCTACTGCGCAAACATCCATCCTTTGGGCAAATGCGCTGCCTCGCTGGCTGAGCTATCAGGCACCCCTTACCCACCACTCTGCCATTCTGAACGTTTCTTTAGTCTCAGCAGAACACAGGCAGACAACCCTTCAGAGGTCAGCACTTCCTCGGGCGATGCGAGCAGTGACCCACCACACCAACCCACCCAGCCAAGCCTTCCACCCACCAACAGCAAGTGATGGGTTCAATCCTGGCTATCAGCTTTAACAGTATGAAAATAAACAATCATTTTCCTTTCTACTAAAATGATTATAGAAGCCATGATGCATTGAAGGGTCTTCAGCAGCAATTTTTTCCTACAGAAAGATCCACGTAGGCAGTCATAGTGCAAAGGCTTTAGAAACAAGCATTTGATCCAAGATAGAGGCAAAGTTTAAAACCGCAGTTATTCCCCACTAAGCTTACCTGCTGGCCAGGGTGCCGTGTTCTGGATGACGCACGAATCCCCAGGAAGACTGGCATTTCAGGGGCAGCGTGATGTCGTCAGCCCTGGGCAGCCACATCTCGTTACTGCTGGCTCTAATTGAAGCTGTTCATTGCTGGATGAGCACTCACATGTGAAAGAGGCAATGCTCACACCTCCATAACCGAGCTGAGCTCTTGTTCTTATGACGAAGCACGCTATTCAGTTCCTATGCCTCAGGAAAATCATTTATTTTCCCCCAAACTCTAGTATTTAGTTTTGGGGGTGGGGGAACTACAAACCAACAAACACCACAGCATCCTGCAAGGAAATGAGTTAGTGCACTAGGATTAATTTTGATGTGGAACCTGCTAGACACGAGCCACTCCATCAAGACGTTCTGAGGATTGCTCACCCACACAGAAGCTGACAGCTGTGACTCTAAAGCTATAACATAATTTCAAAAAAAGCAACAGCACAAACCAAGTCCTGAGCCAGCACAAACCAGCCACTCCCCGGAGCTCGGTGGGGCGGTCTCGCAGCCCAGTATCACCTCCACGCAGGCAGCAGCAGCCTGCAACACATCAGGGTAACGAACCAGCCTGGGAGAGCAGCTAATGAGTCCCCCCAGCAACAGCCACAGTAGATAACGAGTTCCCAGGTAAAGAAGCAAGAAGGCTGACTCCTGAGGTTCTGGAGTACACTAGCACCTGTCCACATCTTAAAAGAAAGCTATTATTTGATGTAAAAGCTGATCCAGTGAGATAGGTTGTTTTCGCCTGCTGCAACCTGCCTTCTACAACTGCTTAACCTGCTCTCTACAACTGCCTGACAGGAGGGTGTAGTGAGGGGGGGGTTGGTCTCTGCTCCCAAATAACCACCGACAGGATGAGAGGCAATGGCCTCAAGTTGTGTCAGGGGAGGTTTAGACTGGATATTAGGAAAAATGTCTTTACTGCAAGAGTGGTCAGGCATTGGAGCAGGCTGCCCAGGGCAGTGGTGGAGTCCCCATTCCTGGAGGGGTTCAAAAACCGCGTGGATGTGGCACTTGGGGACATGGTTTAGCAGGCATGGTGGGGTGGGGGTGACGGTTGGACTTGATCTTAGAGGTCTTTTCCACCCTTAATGTTTCTATGATTCTAACCATCCTCACCCACCAGAAATAAGTGGAGAAAGAGCAGAAATGGTACAGAGCAGCACAAGAGCAGTTTCCACCACCTCTCCATGAGCACACATCGTCAAGGAAGGGATCAAAGCAGGGTGCTGCTTTTCCTGTCTAGTCAGTGCTCATGCCTTGTTTCCCACATTGGAATTCTTTTTATAGTTGTATATATGTCTACCTTTCCTTTCAAAGGAAGGGGTATCTACCCCTGCAGTGCACCCGGCACAATTCTGTTTCACAAGAATTGTTTGCTCTCTGGAGAAAAAGGCATTGTATTTCCTTATTAATGCCTGCCTGAGAATATAAAACCATATATTACAGTAAACAGTGAAGAAAAACTTCACAGAACACTGAATAAGTTGATGGAGTACTTCAAATACTGAAAAATACCTCTTTCCAGTGGGTCTTTTTTCTGCTTCAATCTCTTCATCATTTCAAGCTTTAATAAATTAAAAAAATGTACTGCAGCTTTACCCCTTCATAGGTTGTCCTTCCTTATCTTCTCAATAGTCTGAGAGGTTTTATTAAATTCCCCCATCGAATTCCAGCAGTTGGTTGTGCAGCGTTAACGTGCTCTTAACTTGATTTATCTGAGATGGCCAGGGAGACATTTTAATGAGAAAAGGTAAAGAGGAGAAGAACATTTATCTTGGCAAAGACAGGGGAGGGGAGAGTGACAACACAGCCCCAAAGCCAGCTGCTTTCACTTGAAACTGAGCTATCACTTACGTCATCAGGACCGGGTAAGCTTCCTTCAGGACCTGTTCCCAGATAAATTAGCGAATGGTTTATTCTGCGCAGGTTACGGCAGGCTCCTCAAAGTGCCTCAGTGTTCGGGAGCATATTTGACTCCAAATCTTGCTGAAACGAGAGCAGCGCTCGAGCGTTTCCATGATCCAATCCTCAGTTAGCTCATTGCTGGGGAAGGGGCTTTAGCCCACGTGCACTCATTAGACGCTTGGGCTCCTCTCATTGGAAATAACGGAAAAGCAGATTGCAGGAGAAACACAGGCTGAGCTGAGAGCTGAACACACATCTCATGGCTTCGAGCCAGTACCTAATCCTTCTCTCCTCTTTTCCATCACCCTCTTCCATTCCTACTGGACTCCAGTTGCCATGCCATCACCACAGTAATATAAGCGAGGTCCATCACAGTTGCAGCAATGTGCCTTCATTTTAAACTTCATGCAGCAAAGCGTTTCTCTACGCTCTCCTACGTCCTCTGAAGTCACCCGCGTCTCTTTAGAAATCCATCCCACCATTCATCTAAGACAAGTTCCTCTTATATTGCCTTCACTCCTTGGGAGGCATCTGCTTTCCATTTCAACCTCAAAACGCTCTGTTTCCTACATCATTCTTTTTTCATAAATTCCTTATGCTGGCTTGCTTGGCAAAATACAGAGAGTTGTGTCTGCCCAAAGGCACAATGAAAAACTGGATAAAACAAACTGAATGTTCTCATTTTACTACACTCTGTACAATAGAGACATACATCAACACAACCTCAGCCAGGATTGTTTGGCAGATATTGTTCAAAGTGTGAATGAACAGCAACCTTATATTCCCTCTGGCTTTAGTTCTGGATAATCCCCGTAAGTCAAAACTTGCATTACCTGTGCCAGAGGTCAGATAATTTAGACTATGTTTGGTCTTTAACGTTTCCATGAGAACACCCTTTATTAGCTCCAGGTTGCAAGTGGGGGACGCAGCCCAAACAAATAAATTCTTTAACCTTTTTCACCATCTAAAAACCTAAACAAATTCTCTTCCTGCCTTTTAAAAATCTGGCCCATTCGGATCTATCCTTCCGCCACCGGGTTTAAAGCGAAAGAGTTCGTACACAATCACCCTTCTATCAGCTACAACAACTCGAAGTAGGCGGAACGTTTCTTGCCCTTCAGCGTAGTCTTGGCTGTATTTTCCTCCTCAAGTTTCCTTCCCCAGATATCACACAGAGCATATTTCTGCTGTCTATTGACTTTCAAAAGGCTTTGGAAAGCCTGGTTCCGATTACCCTTGTAATCCCTGCCTAAAGAATTTTATCCTGGGGGTGAGCACGCTCTTTGCATGCTCCTTCTTGGGGCTAGGTCGGCTCCCTTCTTCAGCACCGGCATTTCCACCAGCCCTCTTTAATCTTAAAGTTAAAATCACGAGGCATAGTGTTTGTCAGGGGATGTAGTCAGGGACCGTCTGTCAGAGCACTCGGGAAATTTAGGCAGGATCACTGAAACTGCAGCAAGTCAAGCTCTTAGCAACACAAGCACCTTCAGCATGCACTGAGCTGAGGTTGTAATGGTAATTACACTACAGAAATAATACTCCTTTTTTTTAAGAAAAGGCAAATAATAGTAAAGAGGCAAATGGATGCGTGTGCAAGGCCTTAATTTAGCTTATGTGCTCCAGCTACTTGTGTGTGTGTATCTACAGAAAAAAACTCATTAGTTTCACCACGTAACTATCCAAACCCCCACGCTGCAGTACCAGGGACGGCCATCCGTCGAGACACGTCGCCGCTTTAGGTTTTGAGAATGTAGCAGTGGCAAGGTCCTTGTTTCAGACCATGAACACTGATCAAGGACAAGCCAAGCTATGGTGCCCTTTTGGAGTTCCACTGCTTAACAACACTAGAGGCATCTCAATCATGCGACCCATGTAAATACCTCATTTGATCTGACACCAATCACAGTAGAAACTGGACTTCTGTTTCAAGTCACAAAGGAGGATTGTACCTTTGTATCGGACTCGTATCTTCTTCACCGGGGCACAGATTATCGGTTTAGACACCGCGCACACACTGGCAAGGCTCACCGGTGAGAGGGAGCTGGTTATGAACAGGCAGACGGAGCCCACCCCAAAGCTCACCCATCTTTCAAGCGGCAGCCGTGAACTTTTAGGTGTTTGAGTTTTGCAACTTTGGTAACTGAAACCCCCCCCCAAGCAGATGACCAGTGCTTGATCTGCTTCGACCAGTACGACTGCACGCAGCACAGACTGAAAACACGCACCCTCAGCGGCACTCTAGGAGAGCCCACCCAGGAAGCGCTCACGGAAAAACTCCGGAATGATGCTGGGGAAAAAAAGGCCAAGATCTTCTTTCTCTTCGTGACCAATTCATGCAAAGTAGAAAAACAGTAAAATTCATCAGCAAAGTTATTCACTGTGAACTGGATGCTCATCTCTATTCTGCACACTACTGAAACCAGCGGGGAAAACGTACTCGCTGACTCATCCCCAGCTGCTGGTGTCAGCTCGGTTTCTCCGCCGCATTTCTCAACGCGCCTTTCAAAGCAGCTTAACACGGGATGCTAACGACAGAAGCAGCAGCCCTGGCCAAACAGCCTCGCGCACCTTGCTAAGGTAAGAAAAAGGTAAGATCACACGAGAGCAGCAGCCAGCGACCCGCAGCCCGCCCCAGGAGCCAGACCTGCTCCTGGCGGAACACAGGCCCTCCAGCATGCTTGGAGAGGGCTGAGGACTGCTGAGCACACAGCTCTGACCATCAGAGCAAGGAAACCTCTGCGTTTCACTGAGTTTCTAATTCGTGCATGGGGATGCTTAACACGAACAGAAAAGCTGTTGTAGGGCTCCAGCTTTCCTTATCCGGGTATCCTACCGTACTCCTTGCTAGTCCTTGTCAGGTTTGTAATCACAAATTACATTGTTTGGTTGTTTTATGATGTTCTGAAGAGCTCTCTCACTTCCTTTGGCTTCTCTTTATGAAGTTCTACAATCAGTGTTGGTGCAAGAATTTCAGCAATAACGCTCGCGGCCCAGAGTCTTTCCTGCGTTAACGACAGGGCTGGAAGAGCTGACGGCCCACGGTTCTGCCTCGACCCATTAACCCCAAGGAGGTTTAAATTCTCCAGGAAGCACCCAGTGCCAGGGCAGTTATTGCAAAGGAGATTCAGTGGGACACTTTGGTCAACGGCAACCAAACAAACTTCCTTTCATCCCTCACAAACGTAGGAGGCAACCTCGGGTTGAATGGGCTGATAATGATGCTCGGAGCGTTGCGGGGGAATTCGGCAGCCGCTAGCAGGAAGCGCAGCAGGAGATCTCTCTCTTGCCACGCGGTATGCATCAGAGCCAGAGCTGCTGGGAAACAAGGTTTTTCAATTCCCTAAGAAATGGATGATTTGGGATGGAAATTAGGAAAATGGAGTTTTTTAACTTCTAAATGAAGCACCTTGTTTGCTGTTACTGCGGTTTCACCCAGGAGGTACTGGGTGACTCATTTTGCTCATTTCCACTTCAGACTTTACCTCCGGCTCAAACCACCTGGCCTCCCACGGTGCAGCTCAGTGTAACCCCACCGGAGCCTCTGGCCATGATATGCCAAGAGAAGTACACTGACATTAAGTGCTTGCACTCCCTGATTCCTCCCCGTCAAAAGTCTACACCACTCAGATCATGCACAAAACTCCCATGCTTTGTTTCAACTCCCTGTTCATGATCAAAAGGAGCAAGGCATGCTCGCACACGTTCATCAGGATTAACGATACTACTGTACACTTGCAAGCACCGTTACTGAAGTCACCTTCAAATCAGGCAACCACTTGCAAATTGTTGTAAACTATGGCAGAAGCGGGAAAAAAAAAAAAAGCTACCCCTGGAAGCCTACAGGGCCTCTCTGCTCCCTTACGAAAAAATAAAGCACAAGGCCCTGGAACACACAGAATAACTATGAACATGTGTCTGTTAAAGCAAGTCCTTAGTTCAGCAGCACTGATGAAGCTTAGACACGTGCTGCAGTCCTTTGCTGACTCAAATCCTGCACGAGGCGCGGCGAGATCAAGAACAACCATCCCTCTTGCAGGGAACATTCAACAAGTAACATCTGTCTCCTAGAAAGTATGAAATAATCATAAGGATGTTGTGAAAAGATTAGCATTTCATTAGCTGACAGCTTGTATCTGTCTCCACAGAAACTACTTCTTCAGCCATCTCAGCACTTTATACTTTTTGTGAGCTGCAGAGATAGTCACAATACTTTCCCTTCTCAGGCTCTTACGTATACACCACTCGAAACCAGTACAGACACAGCTGGAGAGACAGAGCTGTGGTCCGGCTTGGCCAGGCACTCCACAGGCAGCCAGGAAGGAGATGTCTCTCTGTGCCCCTGACCGGCCAGAGGAGAGGACTGTGTGCCACAGCAGCACCGGGGCTGGCTCCACCGTCCCGCACGCAGCGCCCGAAACGGGCACAAGTCACATCTCGGCTGGAATTCAATCTCCTGCAATGCACTCTGGCTACGCTTCCTACTTGGAAACTACAGACCCCAGCCAATCTTACGGGAATTTACAATCCTGAACATATTTTACTTTGGAACCAAAGAGAGAGAAAAGGGACTGACTTGTGAAAAGCTCCAGCTCTGTGATTTAAATGCTTTTTGGAGCATCTGGGATAAGGCGGCAAATTCTAATGCAGGGTGGAGGAGTCCCTTCATCTCTCCCACAAAGGCTCATTACACTACAGTCACTTACTGCAGGAGACATCTGAAACACAGGAAAAGAAAATATTGGAAGAGGCAGAACTTTACATACCACTTCATCACTGTATTTCCAAAAAAGACGTTTTATTATTTGTATGTAAATAAGTAAAGAGTCCACCACTCCTTTTCCTTCTGATCTTCAACCACGAGCCGGGAAAGCGATGTCCGTTTACATACAGCCCTGTTCAGGCTGAGGAACACGAGCTAGGTAAGGGAGGAGATGAAGAAGAACAGAAGCAACTGGAAAACAGAGCAAGGAAGTGTTTTTAGTGCTTCGTGGTTGAAGATCAAATTATAATTGAATGATCAAAGTATCAGGATAATTAAATTCTGAAATTTCTTATCCCGGTTTCTAGTTCAAGTCAGCCTACTAATAGCTAGTAATAGGCGTACAGTCTTAGGTCTGTACTGGAGGCTGTTCAGAATAAAAGCAGCACTTTGTGGTGATACAAACCTCTTGGGGAGAACATAAGAAAGGAACTAAGTGTCTTTATACTCAAAGCCAGAAAAGTCTGGACGTAAGCTGCAAAAAGAAAATCACCTACTGAGTCAAGGTCTGTGAAGTCGGGATCCAAGTGGCTGAAACGCCAGGCTCGCGGTGGCTGAGAGGTTTCGGCGCACCACCAAACTGTACGGGCCCCTGCCGACCAGCTCAAGGCGTAGGAAGGCCAAGGTCCCGTACATCTTGCTCTGAATTTGAGATGTTACCTCCACACCTGTGCTCTAGCAGCCGAGTTAGCCAACAGCTTCAAATGGGACAGTGCTTGTTTACAGTCTTAGGCTCCAAAATGCTGATGCAGAGTCAAGCTTTTTAACGTTTGCATGCATTCAAAATACAAGTTTTTCTCTCACCCCTCTTGAGTTCTCAGTGGCCTATTAATTTCTAAGGACAATGAGTGCAATCTTGCATCTTCACTTAGAAGGGATCTGCCCATTTCCTCCAGAGAAAGGAAAATTCACAGCCCAATAAAGCACAAATTTTATCCTCACATATGAGGTGATTACTTCATACAGAGCTTCTTATGAGCTGAAAGAGCTACAAACACACGCACAATTCTGGTAACTGCTGACACGTCGTCACGAGCGTGGTTTGCAGAGGCAGCTTGCAGCCCAGAGCTGGCTTCGCAACCCGAGCTCTGCCTGCAGTGTGCGGTCACCGCCTCCGCCGCGTTTCAGCAACCCAGCTGCATTTCCACCCTAGAAATCACAGGGATCTATCTACATCTTGCTCAGTGACCAAAATCACTAGGCAGATTTTTTTTTTTTTTCAGTGCTTTTTTCTTCCTGCATCAATACACCTCATGAAAAACAGATTCTTTAAGTAAGGACAGAGAGCACTGAGAAGACGAGTGCAAGATCAACTCAGCCCCTCTTGGTTTTTCAATAGATCCAGGCCAAGGGGAGAAATAACTTCGTGCTGAGTTGTCATACGCTATCCATCCACATTGGCTGCACTACTCATAAACACTGACATCATTCTGTAAAGAGGACTGTAACGTAGACTTTCAGTTATGAGGCTGATTTAATCTAATTTATTTTGTTATTTATGTAAACAAAGGTAAATCAGCACAAACCAGATCTTTGATAAAGTACTCCACAGAAGCAGGACTCTATACAGAATATTTGGTCTCTTCAGCACTTTTAAAATGATGACTTCTAGCTGAAATTGAATTTCTTTTTGTTTTTTGATTTGCCGACTACACCTTCCTATGCTGTATCTGCAATCTCAAACGGATGTGAAATGGATGTTTAAAAGCAAAACACACCACTAGGGAGCATCCACAGGTAACCCATCGATCTCAGTACAGTGCCAGCAGCAGCCCCTCATTTTCCTCACCAGATGCAACTTCTTCCTATTAACCTCCCAAAAAGCTTCTCCTCCTTCTGAGCAAGGCCTCTGATGAGCCATGTAGCACATCCCAGGTGGGATCTCGGAGGCAGAGAAGGAGGGAAGTTCCCATGGGAAGGACCTTCCTTACCTCTGCCAGGCTCCAGGTCACATTTAAACCCAGTACTCAGTAACCTCCATACCTGACTAACTCATGCGAGGGGAAATCCTCTCTCTTGCAGTGCTAAAACTCAAATATTTTACGATTTCAGAGATGAAACACGATGTAATGCACACATGAACTCCAGAATAATATGCTTTCCGATGACATCTAATGAGATGAGAGCTTCTGGCTTAGCACTAGCTGTCTTTGTACAAGGTCCAGAAGCTGCTAGTCTTCTTCCCACCCTCCATCGCCGATAAACTGATCTAGACCTCAGTGGGAAAGAGCACCGTGCGGGACCACGCGGAACGGTACAGCACGTTCTTGGCAGTGGCCGGGCACCCGCCAGATCCCTCCCCCAGCACGGAATGCATCTTTCTTCATCAAGGGAGAGGTTCAGCTTTGAACTTGCTGCTTCTCCCCGTGGACAAACCCTCTTTGTTAGCTGCCAGCTGTTTCCCAATCACTGCGAGACATCAGCTTCCACGTAGGACAAAGGCCACGCAGGGGTGAGAGGCGAAGAACTGTTCCCTTCTACCATACAGCTGGAAATTCGGGATCAAAACTAGCGCAGCTTTGCCGCTCTGTATAAACCTGCAATGAAAAGGAAGGGGGGTGGAGGGAAGATGGGGTGTATACGACTACAGCAGAGCGTCGGCACTTCTTTTCACAGTGTCTGCAAATCAAGATGAAAGCCAGGAATTCTTATCACACTTGATAGGTGAATCCCTGCAAAAATCTGATGAAAAATCTACCTGTTTCCAACCCAGGAGCGCTCCGGAAGGGCACCAACCCAAGCAGCCCAAGCTGCAGGTACAAGAGATGCATTTTGCTTTGAAGGATTTCCCAGCCCTTTTCGCAGACGAGACAGAAGGGCTTCCGAGGCCTAACGCTGTCGTGCGGCTCTGCCGTTCAGCGCAAGGGCACGGGAGAGGCTTTTCGGTAACGGCAGCACAGTTAACGGTTAACGCTGCCATGCCAGCGGGATCTGCAGAGCCGCTGGGAGAAGCGCCCGCTCTGAGCCGTGCTCCCTTCGGCCACGGCTGGGACCACCAGCAGAGCTTATTGGCAAGGCTGCTCTTAGGGAGGAGTTGTTTGTTTTTAAACTCAAGCTAAATGCACTGCAACCACATCAGAATGACAGCTTGGCTATCTGGCAAAAGGCAATGCAAAACCTCTTGGGATCACAAACTTTCTAGGCCATTTGTTACAAAAACTTTCACACAAAATCGGAATATTCAGCTTTCAACGGCAGAAAAGTACCATCCACACGTTCCAGGCTAGGACCACTCTGTTCAATCTCCTTGTCTCACCCAACTCACCCCGGGCCAAAGCAGAGCTGTGCCGGCAGCCGTGCCCGCGAGCCGAGGCTGCTGCTGGTGTGGCACCGCACCATATGGAGCAGCTACAGCAGCGACGGCCCCCTACAACCCTCAGCAACAGCATCTGCGTCCAGCCGGCTTCCTGCAGCTCCCACCCTGGAAGGTTTCTCTGATTCACTGCTGGTTTTCTTCTCCAAGTCCCTCAGTCCTCTCCCTTCACTACCTGCACTCATTGCTTCTGTTTTTCTTGACCCTTTTTCCTTACATTCCCCAAACACCACCTCTTTCCCCACATCTTTTTGGAAACTCCCTAACAGAAAAAAACAATCCCTTTCCCCATACGCGAGGACACAAAT
>Ga0065711_1012769_pt1 | contig 12865 bp, 13 predicted proteins | sample Hoacrofraction12_FD_59098 | JGI IMG/M metagenome (GOLD analysis project Ga0065711, IMG submission 59098) | Hoatzin crop microbial communities from Cojedes, Venezuela - Epithelial fraction 12 v2 (version 2) | ecosystem: Host-associated > Birds > Digestive system > Esophagus > Crop | place... | reverse complement strand
TCTAATTTGTCATAAAAGGCTAAATAATTAGCTGACAAAGTAAAATTATCTAAACCACATTTTTCAGCAACAATCTCTCTTAAAATATTTAAACAGGCAAACATCCAACATCTACCACTTCTTTGTTGGGCGGTAATACCTCTAGTTTTAATTTCGATTTCAAATTCACCATTTAATTTAGCAGCTGCCTCAGGTACATAAGCTAAATCTTTTAATTCACTTTTAGCCATAGCTGCACTAATTGTTTTTAAAGAAGGATTCTCATTATACTTCTTACTGTAGCTTTCTAATAATTCTTGATTAATCATAAATACCTCCACTTTCATTATAATAAAAAGACTATCTTGCGATAGTCTTTAATTAGTTAAATCAGCACCGAAATATTTAATCGATATTTCAGCTAAGGTTCCTTCTTCTTTTAACTCACTTAAAGCTTCGTTAATTGCCTTTAAAAGATTTTCGTTATATTCGCCCTTAGTCATCGGAATAACATACGGAACAGCATCTTCGCTTTGATCAACTACTTTTAAACCTGTTTCTCCTGTTACATTCAAATAATCTTGAACACTAGTTGAAGCGTTAATAGTTGCATCAGCTTGGCCATTTAAAACCATACTCATTGTTTCAGCTAAAGTATCTACACCTAAGACATTAGCACCATAAGATTCACCAATTTCCATGTAAGTTGATCCAATAGAGTTAGCTGTGCTTTTACCGTTTAAATCTTCAAAAGAAGTGATTTCACTATTATCTGCTTTAACAACTAAAACCGTACGATCATAAGCATAAGGTTCACTAAAGTCATAAGTTTTAGCTCTTTCCTCAGTATAGTCAACTCCATTAACCACAATATCATAAGTGCCAGCATCCAGTCCTGCAAACAAACCATCCCAAGGACTTTCAATAATTTCGATTTCCACACCTAATTTTTCAGCAATCTTAGTTGCAACCTCAACATCAAAGCCTACTAGATTATCATTTTCATCATGGTATGAAAATGGTTGCCAATCTCCTTCTAAACCAACCACAATCTTACCCTTGTTTTGAATATCACTTAAGTGATCTTCGTTTTTTATGCTGCTACAAGCACTTAAAAGAATAAATAATACTAATAAAAGTTTTTTCATATTTCCTCCTTATTTTCTATTCTTAAAAACTCACGGGTTCTTTCTTGTTTAGGATTTTCAAAGAATTGCTTACTATCGTTTTCTTCAACAATTACTCCCTCTTCCATAAAAATGACGCGATTAGATACTTCCTTAGCGAAATTCATTTCATGTGTTACCACAATCATCGTCATCCCTTCATCAGCTAAATCCCTCATAACAGCTAATACTTCACCAATTAATTCAGGATCTAATGCTGAAGTTGGTTCATCAAAATAGATAATTTCTGGCTCATACGCTAAAGCTCTAGCGATAGCTACTCTTTGTTGCTGGCCACCTGAAAGTTGAGAAGGATACTGATTAGCCTTATCAGCTAAACCAACCTTCTCTAACATAGACATTCCTATCTCATTAGCCTTTTCTTTAGCAATTTTTCTAACAGTAGTTAAACCTTCTGTAACGTTTTGCAAAGCTGTTTTATTTAAGAAGAGGTTATAGTTTTGAAAAACAAAGCCTGTTTTCTTTCTAATATTAGCAATCTCTTTTTTGGAAATGGTATGCATATCATATTGCTTACCATCAAATAACATTTCTCCCTTATCTGCCCTTTCTAAATAGTTAATGCAGCGCAGTAAAGTTGTTTTCCCACTACCTGAAGGTCCTAATATCGCAATAACATCGCCCTTATCAACACTTAAACTAACACCCTTTAATACACCATAACTGTCAAATGCTTTATGGACATCTTTTATCTCTAACATTGCCATTATCGATTACCTCCATAAGCATTTAAGCGTTTTTCACCATAGCTTTGAATCTTAGTTAAAATCGTTGAAAAGATTAAATAGATAAAAGCTAATTCTAAATATAAAGCCATAAATTGATAGGTCCTACCTGCAATTCTTTGGGTGGCAAAAAACATTTCCGCAACTGTAATATTACTTGCCAAGGAAGTATCTTTAACCATACCTATTAAAGAATTAAATAAGGGTGGAAAGGCCGTTCTAAAAGCTTGCGGTAAGACAATACGAGACATAATTTGAAAATAGTTCATCCCAACGCAATACCCGGCTTCACTTTGCCCACTAGGAACCGATTCAATAGCTGAGCGCATTGTCTCGGCACAATAAGCACCTTCGTTAATTGCGAAGACTATAACAGCAGCTTGAAAAGCTGGCACACTTATACCAATTGAAGGAAAACCAAAAAAGACAACATATAGTTGAACTAATAAGGGAGTACCTCTAATAATCCAAATATAAAAACGAGCTAACTTGCTTAATACCGGTACCTTCGCAACCTGAATCATCGCTACAATAATGGCGATAACTAGGGCTAAAGAAAAAGAAATTAGTGTTAAAGGTATGGTCATTGTTAGACCAGGTATTAATATCTTAAAAAAGGAATCAACCCATATTTCAATAACATCACTCATATTTTTCCTCTACGCATTGTTAGTTTACAAAATCATCTTCTGTTTGTCATTTTATTTGACCAAAAAATAAAACGATAACTAAATAGTTATCGTTATCAACATAATGGCGTCCCCGAACAGATTCGAACTGCCGACCTACCGCTTAGGAGGCGGTCGCTCTATCCCCTGAGCTACGGAGACATTAGGATTACTTTAATAAAGCAAAGTAATCGTTATAGATTTGAGTTAATTCTGCTTGTTGTTCTGCTGTTAAAGAAGTGCTAGTTGCATCATGATCAGCAAATGTTCCCTGGTGAGTTGCAACTACCTTACCTTCCTTAACAAAGAAAACATAAGGAGTATACAGATGAGGAATATCATCATCATCTAATTCAAAATATTCTCCTACTGCTTCAACCAATAAGTCATAATCTGCTATTTCAATATTTGAGCTTACACCCTCATCTTTTCTAGTATCAACATAGTAAACAATACTATCGTTATCAACAGCTGCTTGATATAAAGAAGGCAGTGCTGCAATACACCATGGACATCTTTCAAAACCAAAGTAAATCACAAATGTCTTATTGTCTTCTAACATTTCTAACATTCCTTTGACATCGGTCTCCACAAAGACATCCTTTTCACTTTCAAAACCTTCATAACCACTCATATCAGCGTATTCATAAGCGCTGATACTACAAGCATCATCACAACCCTGATTAAGTGAGCTAACTGTTTCTTCTTCCTTAGCACAAGCAACACATAACAGTAACAATAAACACAAAATAATTTTTTTCATAGTCATATTATAACACTCATCCCTTCTTTATAATTCCTGTTAACATCATTAATAAACCAATAATTAAAAGTGGTAAACATAAGTTTGAGCTTGTGCCAGCAATCTCCATAACTCCCATTAAAGCACTATATACTGTTAAGGTTGTAATAGCTAGCGCTAATAATGTTTTATCTGCCTTTTTAAAGATTAAATTAAGCAATAAACCAAGTAAAGGTATTAAAAATAAATAAGTCATATAAAAGGAGCTTACGCCATGAGAGAAATGGTTATAGATAAGCGAAAATATTAAACAGCATAAACTTGATAGTAAATATTTAATAACCAATATAGACAATATCAGATACCTTCCTTTCACTATCTCCATCTCTTCCTCCAACAACATTATTTATAATCTCCCCATTAAATACCATTGTTGAAGTACCACCGCCATCAAGATTATAAGCTTGACTACAGTTTAACTCTTTCATAAATAAGGCAAGTTGATATAAGCTTAAACCCCTTGAAGAATCTACCCTACCATCAGATACTACGAATACATAATGCAATTGTCCTATTTGACCAATAGCTGTACGAGGATTAGAATTCATCGATTGGTCTACTTCGCTATTTTCATCAACATTTATTTGACCATCTATCACTAATCCGGGTCCAAAAGAAAATATTTCCTTTGCGTTTTCGATATCGGAGTCTACAATCTCGCTTTCTTTTTTAATTAAAAAGTTGCCTTCCTGATCAATGATTAAAGCTTGCGAACCGCTCTCTCTTTCGCTACTTCGATACAAAACTGAATTACGCATTACATAACCACTATCCCTAAAACCATAATAATCACCATTGATCGCCAGAATCGCATTAACACTTTCGGCAATCTCACTAGTTCTTTTAGTTACATTACGACCATAGCTATTATCTGCTAAGGCTGTTTTTAATAGTAAAGGATTATTAATTACAATATCAGCTACGTAGATATCAGTATCATATTCACGATAAGTATTAATACTAATCGTAATATTGCTGTCTTGATAAAAGTTATCCTCAATAACTGTTTCGATTTCTTCGTCTTTTTCTACTACTACACTTTCCACCTCAACTACTTGCACATCATGGCGTAAATAAAAAGTATAAAGAATTGTAAATAAAGAATAGATAGCTACTAAAAGTAAATATAAGGCAATTAATTTCTTTTTCATCGATACACAAAACGGTTTTGAACGCTATAAGACAAGATAAATAAACAAGCATCCACAATTATCTTAGCTAAGGTTGCGGGTAATATCTTACTTAATAAGTTAGTAAAGCTAGCACTTAACATCATTAAAACTAAGACAAAACAAATATACTTAGGTGCTGTTTTCTTTAAAGAAGCAGTCGATTTAAAGACACGATGTCTATTAATAATAAAGTTAATACTAGCAGAAATAATACGCGCTAAAATTACCGCATAAAAGACATCAACGTATCTTTTAAAAATAATAAACATAATAATATCAGCTAAACTTGCGATTAAAGAAGAGGCGATAAATTTTAGTAAAGGTTTATAAATACGATAACTATCTACTACTGGTCTAAAATGACTGCCTTCATTATTGTTTTCATAGATTGTTTCAATTTCTACTTGTTGGAAGGGATATTTTAATGCGAGTTCACATAAGAAATTCATTTCGTATTCATATCTTTCTCCTTCACTATTTAAAGCCATATCATATAAAGATTTGGGAATAGCTCTTAAACCAGTTTGGGTGTCTTTGCAGTGCTGTCCACATCTTAAAAAGAAAAAGAAAGAGGTGATGCGGTTACCGTGTTTACTTTTAAAGGGAACATTATCTTGATTTAAATTTCTTACTCCCAGTACTAATTCTTTGCTTTCCTTACAAGCTTCAGCGACCTTAATTATATCTTCAACCTTATGTTGACCATCACTATCAGCAGTAACAATAATGTCACTATCATATAAATGTTTAATACCAGTTTTTAAGGCATAGCCTTTACCCTTATTAGGGTAATAAGAGATTACTTCGCATTTTAATTGATCAAAAATAGCTTTATAATCTTCACCCGAACCATCATCCACAACCAAAACATTCAAATTATTGGCCATTAATTCATTAACCAGTTTCACTAACTTTTCATCAGGACAATAAGAAGGAATTAAAATATACATAAAGATATTATAGATAAAAATGTAAAAGATTGTAAATTTTTGGCTTTATAGGTGTATAATTATAAACTATGAAACAACAAGTTATAGCTATCTCTACTGATATATTCCTCTTATGTTCATTACGCTTGTTACTAGCAACAATACTAGGAGGAATAATTGGTTACTTAAGAGAAAGAAAAAGAAAACCTGCCGGTATTAAAACACATGCCTATGTCTGTTTAGGATCTTGTCTAATTATGATTTTAGGCTTACAGATCTCTCAAGAGCTAGGAGGAGAACCAACCAGAATGGCAGCCCAAGTAGTTAGTGGAATTGGTTTTCTAGGAGCAGGAACAATTATTACTAGCTCAACTAGGATTACTGGTTTAACCTCAGCTGCTGGTTTATGGTTTACTGCTTGTTTGGGTTTAGCGATAGGAAGTGATTTCTTCTGGTTAGCAATCCCAACCATGATCTGTTACTTCATCATTGCCATCATCTTTGCGAAATTTGATTTAGCACCAATTGATGAAGATGAATTACACCATTAAAAAAGTTAGATATTATCTAACTTTTTAAATACTCACTAAATTTAGTTTCTAGAAATAAACGATAATCTTCTTTTGCCTCTAGATATTCTTTTTTAATGGTTTCCTTTAACCATTGTTTTTGCCTATCGCTCATTTGATCATAAGTCTGTAGAATTATTTTATTTTCCTTTTCTGCTTTTAATAAAGCCTCATAGGCATCAGGAATAAATTCACACTCTTTTACTTCTACCTCTTTATCACTAATATAACAATCACTTATCTCTTCTAGTCTTTCTAACTCTGCTTCAACAGTATAAATATAACCAGAAACATTTTGATAAGTTTCTTTAGTAGCATCTAAATAATACTCATCTAATTTTAATAAGCCATCTTTAAAACCATAACTAGCCCATTTTTGATACTTATCCAAAATTAAACCTTTTTGCCTACAAACAACTTCAATCGCATTAGAAAGATAAACTAAGGTATTTTCTTTTTTACTTGAAAAATACACTAAAGACTTACCATGATTAGAAATACTAGGTTTTAAGCTTTTTAAACCCTTTATCCTAGAAGCATGATAATAAATCACTACTCTTCCTCACTAACACTTTTAAATTGTTTCTCATATAACATATGATAAACACCATCTTCATTTTTTAAAAGCTCGCTATGAGTTCCTCTTTCAACAATCGAACCATCCTTAACTACTAAAATTTCATCAGCTGCTAAAACAGTTGATAAACGGTGAGCAATCAAAATACTGGTTCTACTTTCGATTAGCGGTTCGATTGCCTTTTGAATTAAGTCTTCATTGATTGTATCTAAGGCTGAAGTGGCCTCATCAAAGATTAATAAAGCAGGATTCTTCAACAAAACTCTAGCAATCGATAATCTTTGTTTCTCACCACCCGATAACTTCAAACCACGATTACCAACCATTGTTTCATAACCGTCTTGTTGCTCGGTGATGAAATCATGAATATAAGCCTTCTTACAAGCTTCTTCAATCTCTTCCTGAGTTGCATCAGGCTTGGCATATAATAAATTTTCTTTAATAGTTCCTGAGAATAAATAGGTTTCTTGCGAAACTAAACCAATTTGATCTCTTAACCACTCTAGATCCAAGTCCTTAACATCAACTCCATCGAATTTAACACTACCCGAAATAACATCATATAAACGCGGTATTAAAGAAACGACAGTTGATTTGCCACTACCCGAAGGACCAACTAAGGCAATCGAATGCCCTTGATCTAGATCGAAATTAATATCCTTTAAAATTTCTCTTTCCTCATTGTAATGGAAATTAACATGTTCAAAACTTACTTCACCTTTTATACTACTTGGAATAATCGGATTTTCAGCTTCTTTTACTTCAATATCCATATCTAAATATTCAAAGATTCGATCAAATAAGGCTAAGGATCTAATCCATTCAACACCAATTGATAATAAAGAATTAACTGGTCCATACATCCTTGAAAGTAAAGAAACCATAACCGTAATATCACCAACCGAGAGATCTTGGTTATATTTAATCATTAAAATACCACCAGCTAAATAAATCAACATTGGTCCAAAAGAAGATAAAGTATCAATAACTGCTCTAAACCAGCGCCCAGCCATTGATTCTTTAATGTTTAAATCAACCATATTCTTATTAAGTTCTACATAACGATCATATTCTTCATCTTCCTTAGTAAATAACTTAACTAATAGTTGACCAGAAACCGATAATGTTTCTTCTAAAATAGAATTTAAACCATCCTGACATTCTTGACTTTGTTTAGTTAAAGACCAACGTCTTTTGCCAGCTGATCTAGTTGGTAAAGTAAATAAAGGCACCACAATAACAGCCAAAATAGTTAAGAAGACATTTCTTCTCAACATGATTATGATTGCTGCTACTAAGGTAATAGTATTAGATAAAATAGAGGCAAAGGTATTGGTGATAACCGATTGTACACCAGCTGTATCATCATTCATTCTGGTTAAGATTTCACCTTGATTATTTTCGGTAAAGAAACGATATGACATCTGTAATAAATGTTTAAATAATTGATTACGCATATCGAAAGTGATATGTTGGGCAATCCAAGCGTTTAAATAATTTTGCAGAATGCCTAGTAAATTACTAGCTACCTTTAAAATAAAAGAAACAATAATCAGTTTAACTAGTAATGGCATATCTCTATTGATTAAACCTTCATCAACTATTCTTCCAGTTAAAATTGAAGGATATAAATCTAAGATAGCTGATAAACCAATTATTACTAAAGTTAAAATAAACTGTAAGCGATAAGGCTTTAACCAAGAAAACACCCGCTTTAATAAAGCCGGTGTTACTGTTGGCATACTAGCCTTTTCTTCATCGCTCAGAAATCCTCTGGCGCCTCTTCCTCCCATGGGTGGCATTTTCTTTCTCTCCTTTCAGGATGATGACCATCATGATGATGAGGTGGTTGTAAAGCCTCAATACCATCATTCCACTTCTTTAATAAAGCAGTTAAAGTTTCTTTTTCATCATCACTTAAGATATTAGCGAACTTTTCATGCATCTCTTGATGCATTTTTTCCATCTCTATTAATCTTTCTTCGCCTTTTTCGCTTAAAGAAATCATCCAGACTCTGCCATCCTCTTCACTACGATTTTTAACAATCATCCCTTCTAACTCTAAACGAGCTAGAACCTCATTTAATGAAGATGGGCGAATATCTAAGCTTTCACATAATGTAGAGGTAGAAGTACTACCATTCTCTTTTAATAACTTAAATATTCTTTCAATTCCCCTACCGGGTCTACCGTGGGGGCGACGACGTTGTAGACGATTGACGCGATCAAGTTGTTGCATCATCAATTCTTGTGTATCAGACATAATTTCCTCCTTCTTTAACAGGTACCTGTCTTAATTATAAACGGTACCTGTTATAAGTCAAGAGAAAAATGAAATTGATACTTGATAATTTTATGTAGATTATGTGAAGTTTAGCTGAACAGATTTGGGTAAAATGAAAGGATCTTTGCAGACCCTGTCACCGAGAAGAAATAAATGAAATTTTGCTTACGGTTATATTAAAACATTGCATTGTGTTGTTTTTGTGAAAGTTTCAAAAAAATTGAAAATTTTTCAAAGTTTAAACTCGTAGCTTAATTTCTCCCCTTTTAACTCATAATTTATGATATATAAATCATCTTTTATTTCTAGATAAATATTACCAGCTTCCTTTAATTCTCTTAATTTTAGATATTGTTTCTTCTTCTCTTCATCATATGAGCCAATATCATCGGAAGTTAACCACACTGTACCTAGTAAGGCATTTACTTTAGCTAAGACCTCTTTTTGATAAGGACTTAATTTACAGTTATTATCCCTTAAAAAGAAAACATCAGGATCATTGCCAAAGCCATAAGAGTCCAATGGATAACGATAAATAGTATCCATTAAAGAACTCTTAGTGGAAATTCTTTCATTATGTAGATAATGCATAAACCATTTATCATCGTAATCTAGAGAAACATCGCAACCTATTCTACAATAATCAAACAAAGAAAAAGCTGGCATTAAAGGAGTACCACAACCTAATATTAATTTATTCCCACATAATTCTCTTAAAAGTTCACAAGCTCTTTTCATTCTAGTGGCCCTAGTTTCTTTTCGACTATTAAAAGGAGCTACAGCATATAAAAAGTCCAATTTAACTAAATCGAAACCTAAATCCCAGACATAATTAAAAACTTCTTTTAAATAATCAATAACTTCAATGTTATCAATATCTAAACTATAAAAATTAGACCAGTTACTACCAGCACAATATATCTCTTCATTTTCTTTTAAAAACCAATCGGGATGTTGTTGATATACTTTTGAATTTCCTTCGGCTACAAAAGGAGCTAACCATAAACCAGCCTTAAATCCCTTTTCGTGAATTTGCTTAACTATGTCTTTTAAATCATTAAACTTAGAATTTGCCTGCCAATCACCAACAGCTATTTGCCAACCATCATCAATTTGAAATAAATCGCCTTGTTTAAAGAGCTTTTGGCAAGCCGATAAATCCTCTTTAATATTTTCACTATCAATATCCTGATAACGGTTATACCAACTACTATATCCGCATAGTGATTCTTTTTCTTTTTTTGAAATATTCAATAAAGAAAACCATCTTTCAAATACTTCTCTTTCTTCTCCTGCACATACCAATAATTTTAATAAACAGTATTGCCCTTCCACCTCTAAAGAATTCAAATCCTTTTGAATAAATAAAGTATTTTTATTAGTATCAAATTTTAAAAGAGTGTAGGCATCTTCATTTAAAGAAGCATAAAGTTTATAATAATCGTCATTACGAATATAGCCATAAGAAAAACCTTGAAAGATTCCTTTTTGATCACTATATTGCACAAAGTCATAATCACCATATTTATTAAGTTTATACTTATTAAGAATAAATTTAGGAACCTTATTTAAACTATGCATCTTTTCTTTCTTTTCATATTCTTTTGATAAGGTCCAGGATTGATAACCATTTACAAAATATCTACTTTTTTCATTAGCGGCAAAACTTATCTCAGCAATAAAACTATCAATAATTGTCTTCTTTTCAAAATTGAAGTTTAATTCAAAAATCCCTTCTGAATCAATTTCACCTGCTTGATTATAAACATCACTTTTTAATGACCACTTAAGCTTCATTTTCGCTCCTTAATTGATCAGCAATTTCTTGTGATTTTTGATCATCAAGAATAAATTTCTTTTTAAATACTATTAGTGCAACAAATAAACCAATAACCGGTAAGATCGTCATCAATAAACGTAAACCAGTTATCGTCGAAGTACTTTGAGCAATAATTTCACCTGTTGTTTCGCTATTACCTTGTAAGCCAATTAAATCCAAACCAATACCACACAGAAAAACTGCTAAACCACTAGCTAATTTAACGACAAAAGTCTGCATTGAGAAAATAACCGATTCTTCGCGATGTCCTGATTTTAACTGTCCATAATCAACGGTGTTAGCTAGGAAGACAGTTGTAAGAACCGTCAACATACCATTAGCTAAAAAGACTAATAAACCACAAGCACAAAGAATGATCATATTATGAGCTAAACCACTAAAACAAGCTAGTAACAATAAAATATAACCACTTATTGACATTAATAAACACAGAGTAAAGATTTGGGTATTAGAAAGCTTTTTACGTAAGAATGGATATACAAGCATCATTCCTAATATCTGTCCCAAACCACCAACACTAGAAAATAAAGTATAGTTTCCTTGCCAAGAGGTGCCTGAAAGATCATATTTAAAGAAATAAATTAATAAGTTAGAAGTAATATATAAAGCTGAATTAATTAAGACAATGGTGATTACTACAATCATTGCTTGATCATTATTGAATAAAGCTTTAAACATTTCTGAAACCGAACTAGTTTCCATCTTTTCTTGATTGTTTAAAGGTTTTTCATTTATACAGAAGAATAAAACTAATTCACTAATCACAAAGATAATTGCCACAATCAAGGCAAAACGAGAAAAACCTAATTTCTCATTACCACCACCTAAACTAGCTACAGCTAATACTGTACCCACAGTAATCAAAGCATTTCCTACCCCAGCACAAGTTCTACCTACTACTGATAAATTTTCACGATCCTTAATATTATCAGTAACTGCTGGAATCATTGACCAATAAGGAATATCCATCATCGTATAAGTCATACCCCATAAAATATAAACTAAAGGAAAATAAACAGTTAAAGACATTGTTTTGGGAGCTTTAAATAAGGCATATAAAACCAAAGCATTTAAAACGGTTCCGGCTAAAATCCAAGGACGGAAGCGACCAAATCTACTTCTAGTTTTGGCAACCACTACTCCCATAAAGGGATCATTAATTGCATCAAAAACTCTAGCAATCAGTAATATCAAACCAACATAAGTAGCTGACAAACCTAAAACATCCTGATAAAAATACATGACATAGGAAGCACTTAAGGCATATACCATGTCTTTGCCTACGGCACCAAAGCCATAAGCTGCTGTTTCTTTAAAGCCAAATTTTGTCTTCATCACTTTTCCTCCTCGACTTCAAATTCAAGCTCTTTATTTTCAATTCTACTTTCAATTATTAATTTACCTTTTCCTACTTCCTTACTTTTAACTAAACAACCACCCATTCCACCATTCAAACTAATAAGATTATCACCAATCAGTTCAATACTTCCTTCTGTTTTTAAAGAAAGAGGTAGATTTAAATAAGGACAATCATTATTATTTTCATCCAGTACTCTTATTCTAATTAAGGAACTGTCGTAAGTATCTCCTTCTTTTAACAGCAAAGAAGAAGCCTTAAGCTCTAAATGTAAATTAGTGCTTGGTTTTTGTAAGGATTCAATAACTTGTTTGCCCTTTTTAATACCAACAAACTTATAAGTAGTTGCTTCTCCTCCCCAATTACCAATATACTTACCAAATAAATTAACACCATCTTGATAGCTAAGTTTATATTTAGCCATGACATAGGCAAATAAAGCTTTCGTCTTTAAAGAAAGATTACTAGCTCCCTCTTTTGCGATATTAGCTAAACATTTACCAATTAGTTTCGCTTTCTCATCATCATAACCTTCTTCACTCTTCAATAAATTTCCTACAAAATCATCAATTAAAATTGGTGGATGTTTTAAATTAGAAAAAGAAGTAGCTTTAAATGTTTTTACATATTTATCGTTTTTATATAAAGCTACTGAATCACAATTTGTAAAAACGTAAACTTCCCCAATATTACCAGCAGCATAATCGCCAATAGCCATTGAAGAAGATACTTTTAAGATTGCTGGTTCCTCTTTTTGACTAGCATAAAGATAAGCA
>Ga0065711_1046490_pt1 | contig 12866 bp, 15 predicted proteins | sample Hoacrofraction12_FD_59098 | JGI IMG/M metagenome (GOLD analysis project Ga0065711, IMG submission 59098) | Hoatzin crop microbial communities from Cojedes, Venezuela - Epithelial fraction 12 v2 (version 2) | ecosystem: Host-associated > Birds > Digestive system > Esophagus > Crop | place... | reverse complement strand
TGTTTTTTTTTTTTTTTTAATTTTAGAACATAATAGCTATATAAGGTGCCTCTTAGCTACCTTTCCCTGTGCATTATCTTCACCAAACTTAACTCAAATCAGATCTTTGGAGGAGGTAGGATTTTTTTCCCCTTCTTTTCTTCCTTAACACCCCTTTGTTCTCTCCAGCTCTGTGTTCAATTAACACCCCCAACGCAGAACTGTAGTCTTTTTTTTTTTTAATGTCTGTTACTGTATTTCACTTCTGACACCTCTCTTATTATTCTTGCCTGCTATTTCTCTTTAATATAGCAATTATGATACGGGGTTTCTCTCTCTCTTTCTTTCTTCCTCCCTCCCTTCCCTTCCTCCCCCCTCCCCCCCCCTTAACTAAAGCCCCTTCAAGAGCAGCATGGGGAGAAGAGGGGCAGCTGCTGTGCGTGCAGCGCTGGTGGTTTTGGGGTGCAGCGCAGAGCTGTAAGCGGGGTACGCTGGCAAGCCCGAGACCCCTCGGATGGAGCTGTTCCTGGGGCAGGATGAGGCAGCTTGCTCTCCTTCTCTCCCCCTCCTCAGCCCTTTGCTATGGCTTCAGACCCTGCCCTCCCTCTTATCCTGCATTTCCACCGAGGTTTCCCAAGGCACAGGGGAGAATTAAACACCCCGATTTGAATTTCAATGCAATTCTTGCACCTAAGGCTTCATTCTGCGTCTGCAGTAGCTCCTAATGAATGTGCTGGCGCTCCAGCCTGGAGGGTCGGGGTCCCCGCTCTGCTGTCGGCGCGTCCAGTCCTCGCCCTCTGCTCTCCCTCCTGCCCTTCAAAGGGGAGGAAGCCTTTGCTTTGATATTGATTATTTATTCCCCCCCTCCAGTTGGAAGGCTTTGAAGGCAGAAGTGATGCTTCCCTCTCCCAGCCGAGCAGGCTCCTTGTAGTGGCACGGGTCCCTGGAGGGGAGTGGAACATTTTGGGAGAGCAGGGCCTCCAGCCAGGACTGCCCAGGGAAGCCTTTTCACAGCTCACGATTTAATCGCTTCCAGAAACCTGATGCCTTCAAGGGAAAGGAGGGAAGAGAACGGGCGAGGTGCTGGGAGATGGGGGTGGTTTGAGAGGGAAGGCAGCGTCTGGGAGAGCTTGGCTTGGTGGAGGGCTGTATTGACGCAAGAAGAGTGGCCACCTCTGGGGTCTAGCTGAGAGTGCATGGAAACCAGTCACCCTGGTGGGAAGGGGAACGTGTCCCAGTAAGTCCTGGTGGCTGGAAGGAGCAGGGTCTGCAGGGTTGGACCTGTGTCACTGCAACGAGTCCTTTTTCTGGGCTTTCCTCTTCCAGCGTGGCGTTGTCCACCAGGGGATGGATGGCTTTGGAGGAGTGTTCTTGCATGGAGATTTCTTTCTTCCTTTTTAATTTTATATTTTCCCTGGTAGCATGTGGTTGGAGCTCTTTGAACGGAGCAGGCTTAATTAGTTTAATCAAAATTGGCCTCCTGCAATCCTCCAGGGGAGGAGGTGGGGAGTGCAGGGCTGCCGGGGGCTCTTCCTCCCGCCTCCTCCCCCTCGGCCCTTCCAGCAAAGCAGAGAAACCAGGCCCGGCTCCGGCACCGTGCTGCAGCCCCCGAGGGACCCCCCGACAAGTCATTCGGTTTTGGTTTAAGGCTTGGTTTTTGTGGGTGCCTGTTGTTGAGTAAACTTTGCTATGATCACAGCAGGCACAGGGGATGCTCTTGGAGGGTCTGCTGAGTCCCATCGCTCCCCAACCCTGTCTCTTTGCTCTTGGGGGATGGGTGAGCTCGTCCTTCTGCCCTGCATCCCATGCTCCCCAGTCTCTCAGCCCTTGCTTGCACTGACCTCCCCAGGTTTTGGGCAGCCGTGGCAGTGGGGTGCCTGTGTCCGGGGAAGGAGGGTGTTGGGAAGGTGCCGTGCCGGCAGCCCGCTCCTTGGATGCTGATGGCACTGGGCAAGGCACAGAGGAGAAGGAATCCTCGTGTTCCGTTAATGCATACTGGAAAAGTATTTGTATTAAGCAGATGTGTGCGTAAATAACAGCTAACCAGAACATCCTCTTATGTGAGCGTTGGGTGTCTTCCCCGCCGCCGTGGGTCTCTCTGCAGTCCATCTCCCCTCGCCTCTGCATGGTCTTGGCAGCAGTCGAAGTCCTGTGGGTGAGTCCGGGGAAAGAGATCTTGTTACCGGGCCTTGTAGCTCCAAACGAGAAACTCGGAAGATCTTTCAGGCCTAAATTTCTCAAGGGAAAAATGGTTCAAGTTCCCTCATTTGAGACCTGCGAGGGGATTTCCCCCTTGGAGTGCTGACTGTCTGCAAGCAGAGCTTTTCGAAACAATCTCAAATGCTGGATTTATTCCCATTAGCAGGCTCGTGTGCTGCGTGCCGGCCCTGGGTTTGAGGGCAGCAGCTGTAAACAAAATGCAGAGAAACTCGGAGACAATTTCATCACGGCTTTTTATTTTTTTTTTTTTTGTTCTTCTCCCCCGTCACAAGGAAATTACTGCATGCAGCAGTTCTTTAGAGGGGTGGGGTGGTGGTTTAAACGCAAATGGTTTTGTTTGCAGTGAGATGCACTTAGACTGTGCTGCTGGCGGTGCTTCTGCTGAATCAGAGCTGGGGTTTCGGCGGGGAGAAGGGAGGAATATGGGATTCCTCCTCTGCCTGTGGTTCGGCACCCTGTTCCTCCTTCAAGCCAGGAGCTGCTGCCTTCTCTGCTAATGAAGCTCTGCGAAGGATTTCGTGATCTCTTGGAAAATCTGCTGGGAAGCATTTTACTAGTGGTTTTTTTTTCCTTCCTATGCTTGCAGTTTGGGGTGCTGTGTGCTCTGTGCACCACAGGGGTGGTTTAAAGCTGGTGCTAAACACCAGGTACCCAGTGGGAGCAGGGGGTGAGTTTGCATCTGAAGACGTGATATTTTCTTTTATGCACCTCTTAAATTGTTTTGTTTTTTTTTTTAAATTTTTTTTCATCCCTGCCTTGCATTCCCAGAGCAGTTTTCCTATATAGTGAGTTTCACCTCCTGGTAAACACGTGCTTTGCTTTTTGCTTTGTTTTGGGGGTTTCTGTGGGGGAGGTGGGTAGCGCATCCCCGGCTCCACGGACCCCAGAGCAGGATGCCCCTGCCAGGCTCCATGCTTTTGGGCTGAATCTGTGGGCTTTTGGGTGCTGGGAAGGGAGAAGTGATGCTCCCTTGCGCTGCAAGCATGTGCGCTGTACAGCACCTAGCACAGGGGGGTGGACTCGGTGGTGGTTTGGGCTTTGGAAGGAGGTAATGTGATTTACAGCAATGGATCTGGTTAATAATCTCCAGCAGCTTCTGTATACTCAGGGGCTGCTTGTATTCCCAGCCAGGTGTTTGCAGACCGGATCAATATGGCCCTATTTGCATGGGGCTGTCCATAATCTAATAAACCAGCCTCAATCTGCGTCCTTTGCTTTCCCCAAACATCCACCCAGGGATGATCCCGGTCCGATTGGACCGTTCCCTGTGGTGGGAGAAGCCGTCTGAGCAGTGCCCGTCCCCCGGGCTGCCAGCCTGGGGTCACGTGCGGCACCTCGAAGCTGCCAGCGGGTACCGGGTGCCAAGGCTGTGCCCTGTCCCGGCGCCTGGGCTGGGCGAGCACCCCTACTTTTTGGGCGCGCCAGGCGTTTGTAGGTGCTGTGGGTGCTTTGCAGACTGTCGCCTCGCCGGCATGCTCCGGAGGCATCGACAGCAGGGGTTTTCCGTTAAATCCCGCCTTGCGCCATGCCGCCTTTGGGGAGTGGGGAATGCCGGTTGAAATCAAAAATGATGCTTTTGCAGGCCGGGCGGTCAGCAGCTTCTCCTGGAAGCTGTCTTGGAGGTGTTGCATCCCCCAGCGACTTAAATAATACACAGTGGTGAGCGGTATAGGGATAAATTACAGAAAGCCGTGGCCTGAGGAGGCCGTGGGCTGAATACATTAAAGCGTGGTGGTGTCAGGCTGGCAGCAGGGCCAGGGAGGGACTCGGGTGATGCTTTCTCCCGGTGCTGGGGGATTGGTGGGACCAGAATTTTTGGTTTGCAACTGTGTCGATTGGAGAGGGGAAAAAAAAGAAATTAAACAGACAAAAGCACTGAAAAATTAAATCTCATGGCCTTGTGTTTGTGAGCCCTGCCTGCTGTATTTTATTTTTTGAATTATTTTTAAGCTGGAGCAGAAAGCCACCTTCTCTGGGTGCTTTTCCTGGTGGCAAAAGCAGGAGAGCTGGCAGCCCGGCGGAGGGGCCGGCTGCCATGCCCGCCAAGGAGCTGTGTGCCGTCGCTGCTGCTCGGGGTTCGGGGAGGTCACCAGCACAGAGAATAGAAATCCCCTCTGACACCTTGAGCGAGCAGCACGTTGTCACCATCCTCTCCCCGCCCAGCCTTTTATTTATAGGAGAAGCCTTACCCAAAATAGCTTTTTTGCTTGCCCTAAGCTGACAGGCTGTTTCCCCCCCTTCCCCTTTTTAAATTTTTTTTTAAACATGCAGATAAATTGAAAACCCTCAGACCAGCCAGTGCTGTGAGGAGCCGCACTAATCTGAAATGGTAACTTTGCCATTTTACTTCAGCCTTGGTGAAAAATGAGTGGAGCTGCCTTTGCGAGTGGGATCAGCCTGTCTGAGGGCTGGTGGCTGGATTTTTGTTTCTCGCCCGGGTGCAAGCCCAGGAACTCGGTTCATCGTTTCCACGTCCCATTTTCGGTTTCACGGGCAGCGTTTTGTAGCGCCGCGTTTGGCCCGGCCTGGCTGGCCTACCTCTCCTCGTTATCAGAAGAGGAAAATCAAGTTTCTCTCCTGGTCGGATAACATTTTCAAATTCCAGAGTGATGTCGATTAGCAGAATTAGCAGTGGCAGGTTAACCGGTAAAAATACCCTTCCAGCTGCGAAGTGTTCGTTGCTGGTCGCTGCTCCTTTCCCAACTCCAGCGGGTCCCCATCCTGGACACATCTCCGCAGCACGGGGATTTTTCTCTCTTAATTCAGTGTGACTGTTTCCTTTGACATTTGATACTTAAAGGGCTGGAGCCAAAATGAAAGCGAATCTGCCCATAACTCTCCCAAATGTGCCCTTCTAATTTCGACATTAATGTTTCAGGACCTAAGCTGCCGGTGGGTGAACATTTGCTTGTTTACACAGATCTTTTTTTTTTTTTCTTCTCCCTGTGCAGTGATCCTCTGGTGAAACATTAAGGATGGTACAATGCCTGGAGCCTCTGGATGAGTTGGTCTCTGGCTTTAAGCTTTGAATTTGGCTTTTAACTCCGACTCCCTAGTTTGAAAAGGTTGCAAGTGTTTTAACTTGGTATGTTTTGTTTGGGAGGGGGATGCTTACATGCAGAATTATTATTGTGATAATATTATTGCAAATCTCTAGAGAAAAGGTAGGGCTCGCAGGGTAAAAGAAACGAGTTGGAAGGCGTCGCAGCCATCAATCCTGACTTCCCAGCACAGGACACAGCCTCCCCAGTACGTTGTGTGAAATTTGCGCTTTCCAGAAGGGCGTTTGGTCTTGCGTAGGGAGGCTACAGGCAGCAGGCCGTGCTCCAGCACCCTGGCGGAGGTGGGGTTTTGAAGGGTTTATGACCTTTGCTTTGCAAGGGGTCACCTATTTATTTCTGATAATAATTTGCGAAGCTTCTGGCTAGCGCGCCGCTGTGCGTGTGCCTGCTGAGAGCGAGGAGCCCGCCGCAGCCCTGCCTCCGGTGCAGTTGCGTGTCGGGGGGGAGCAGGTGGCAGGAATGGTGTTTTCGGCAAATGTATTATTCCCCCGGAAAATCCTGGCTGTTAGATCTGGTCAGCAGATGTGGAGCGTCGATCGGTATCGCTGGTGGGAAGGGGAGTTGCAATATACTTCGCTAATGGAGAAAAACCCGAGGAGCAATTCCCTGATTTACGCTTTCGGCGATGCAAAATGAAACTGTCTGAAGCGCTTTGCTCAGCAAGCTCTTAGCAGACCGCTTCTTCCTCCCTACTTCATGCGTATTTTTCTGAAGAGGCTGCTTCATTGCTGGGTGGGCAGAGGTGGCTAGGGGGGCCCGGACCCCCAGAATGCATCCAGAGGCACAAAGCATGGAGCATGGGAGCAGGGAGCGAGCAGCGCCCGCTGGAGCTCGCTCCAAAGCCCCGGTGCAATTCTGTCCCCAAGCGGCTGAAAAGGTCATTTAGCGCAATAGCAAACGTTTAATTTATTTTTTTTTTTCACACCCTCTCAAATAGTCAAATTAGCATCCTGCCTGTGCTGCAGGAGCTGCTGGAGGGGCTTCCCGAGAAGGATTATCGGTAGGAGCGCCTGGGCCCAGGCTATTCTTCTCCCGAAGGTCCCCGGCTGCTATTTGCACATCCCGGGGTCTGACTGCAGCTGGCATTTCCCCCGTTCGCTGGAATTTACTTTCCGCCTGGCGAGGGCATTGGGTAACATTTGCGCACCTGGGCTGCTTAAGCTGTGGAGGGGCTGGGGGGGACGTGGCGGAGAAGGTCAGGGGTCTCTGCTTTCCTTATGGGCAGGAGGGAGCAGGGAGAGCAGCTGATGAGTACTGTGTCCTCTACCTAGGCAGCAAGCAGGAGGGAGAGAACGACGTTCTGCAGCATGATGGTACCTGTGTGGTCACCTGGACTCTGCTCTGATGTTGGGTGGATGGGGGTTTGGCCCTGGCCGTGGAGAGCTCAGGCTGGGCTTGGTTTGCTCTTTTGGTGGATGGATCTGTTGGGCAGCGGGTGCTTGACTGGTTTTTATTTTGGCAAAGGGTGCTAGGTTTCCATTCGGATTGGTTTGCAGCGCGTGCCCGGGAGGCACACAGCCTGGGGTGGGATTTTCCCCTGGAAGGGATCTCTTCCAGGGAAGAAGGGATCTCTTCTGCTTCCAGGTCAGGAAGCTGTGGGGTCCTGGCCCGTGGGCTCTCGGGGGTAGGGCAGCAGCAGCAGGTATGTGCAGCAGCCCGATGGCGTGGCGTGGCTGGAGGTGCAGGGAGACTGTCCCAAGGGCAAACGGGTATGGTTTGTCCTGAAAAACCCACAAGCAATGTGGAAGGAGACAAGACATGGCAAAGGCTGGTGGCAGGGGAAGTCCTTGGTCCTTCCGTGCTCCCGAGGCAGGTGGCAAAGTCCATGCGGGTGGAAGGACAGATTTTTATTGCTCTCTTTCTGCCATCTTTGGTTAGGCTGTGGAAATATCCTTTGGCCAAGACAGTGTGGCTGGCTGGGTGCTCGGGAGGCGAACGGCCAGGGGCTGGGGCAGAAGGCGAGTGCTGGAAGGGCTGTGACGGCATGGTGCTTCCAGCCCCAGTTGGGAGCTGCGGGCACGGCTGGTGGAGCGCGCCGGTCCTGCGTGCCAAGGCACAGAGCTGCGGGCCGGGGCGGCGGGTGGACCGGCTGCATCGCACGCAGGCTGCGGCTGACAAAGGAGCTGCGCGAGTGGGAAGGGTCCCTGCAGTTTGTGTTTGAAAGCAGCTCCGTTAGGAGAATTTTTAAGCTCCTGTTTAATCAGAAGGCCGTCTGCTGATGAAGAGGGGAGACTGCGGGGTCTCTGCTTGTGCCACGTCCCCTCTTCCCAGTCTCTTTTGGTTTTTTTATTGCTTTTGCTTCACCCTTTGGGGATGCCAGGTCTGCCACCTCTGAGGCGGCCAGGCTCCCACCAGCACCTTTGGGTAGCGGTGCTCTCCTCCTTCCCATACATCTCCTCGGTGTCTTGCCCTCTGCACGCAGTCAGCAGCCTCCTGTCTCCCTCTTGCCACACCTCCTCCCTCTGCGCAGGCACAGGTGCGGGGTCGGACCCTGGCGGGCCCCTGGGGAAGCCTGTCCCTGCGGCTCCCCTGGCTCGGTGAGGGGCATGGAGGAGACCTAAATGAAGAACAAATGAGAACCATATAGAGACAAATGGGAATCAGATTTAGGAAGCAGACGAGACAACCCTTTGGACGGGGCAGGGGGGATGTTTGCTTTAATCGGTCTCCTTGGGTTTCAGGCAATAATAAAGCAGATTTGTTTTCTTTTACCTTCTCTTCCCCCAGCCTCCTCTCATTCCCTCTGTTCCTCTTTCTTGCTGTTCTCGAACCAGCCCTGGATCCAGCAGCACCAGCATCTCCCTGAGCTCCCACCTTCTGCAAAGGGGATTTCTGGCCAATCCAGCTGATGTCTTGTCCCGTTTTTTCCCTTCTCCTTCTGTCTGGTTCTCCCTGTTGGGACCTTGTTGCCTCGAGCCAGGCTGCCTTGGCAGGGCTACTGGGGACGAATCCTTCCCACAGCCAGCAGAATTTTTTGGGCTTTCTGGGGAGAGCGGTGGAACAAACTCCTCTAAACGGGCCGAGGTTTTCTCTGTGGAGTTGGTTTGTCCTGGCATGCTTTGCTGTGTACTTTAAAGGCAGTCTGGAGGGACTGGCCGTGCTTGGAGGAGATCAAGGTTTTTCCATCAGAGGTCTTGGGCAGTGCCACTGAAATGCTTGAGTTATCTCCTAACATGTGCTCCTCCAGGACATGGTGGTGGCTGCAAGAGAGGACCCTGCCTTCCCAGCTGCCACGGGCGGGTTGTTTCCCTGCAGAAATGTGCTTACTTCTCCTTCCTCCTCCTTTTTTCCTCTGGTCGTCGTGTTGGTGCGTGGCGGGTGGATGTTGGAAGGGCTGGGGCCATGCGTCGCTGCGGGTCAGTGAAGCCGAGCCTTTGATCCCTTCTACTTCCAAGAGTCGTGGTGGTGAGCATCATCTTCCCGAGCAGAGAGGCCAGGCTGGAGATGGGATTAGCAGTTCCTGTGACCACCTCTGCCGCTCTGTCTCCTGTGCTGGGCACGATGCAGGGGTTAGAATTTCTCCCACCTTGAAGATGAACACGTGCCCTGCCCGGTGCTGTGTGCCCCGTCAGGGAGGTCTCACCAGTGCCTTCTGCTGCTGGGCTGCTGCAGCGTGCAGGGCTGTTGTGGTCCTGTCCCAGGCGGAGCTTTCTCATACAGAGTTGTTTTTCTGTTTGCTGGTGGCTACTAGAGAGATGAGGGATCCGGGAGAACCTCTGGCATGTCCTAGTGGGTTGCTTCCAGGTGCTCTTCTGGGTTTTGTAACCCACTTAATCTGTCTTACGCAGGATTCCCTGTCCTGGAGAGAAAGTTCACCCACTCTGCTGGGATGTGCTGGGAATGCTGGTGGTGAGCAGCCTCCGGTATGACCTTTGAACTTCCGACTGCTCGTGCCTTGGGCAGAGACTTCCAAGGTGGCAGAGCCAGAACCATGTTCCCAGCTGGCCCGCGGGGCTGTGGGTCCCCTTCCGTGTTCGGCGGGGGATGCTGGTGCGGGGTGGTGGGGTGCTTTGTCCGGGGCAGCCTTTGCCTCGGCGCCCAGCAGGTCTCTTGTGGACGCCGCAGAATTGCGTGTACAATTGCGAGCATTTTCCTGTGCGGCGTGGCACACCTTGCGCTTGGGCTTTGCTGGTAATCCTCGATGGGAGCTGTGTCCGATCCCAGTGCCGGCATCTCAGCTGCTTGGCAAGAGCCGTTCAGGAGAAAGTTTGTGGTGGCTTTGCTGCCCAGGAGGGGCTGATTTAATGAAAGTTTGCAAAACTACCACAGGGCTTTCCAGTTGCAAACTGGTTTGGCTTTGCTCTGAAGAGCAGAGTGAAGCAAAGGAGCTGCGCGTGCCCTGCAGTGGCTTTTCCAGGTCCCCGAGGTTGGCACGAGGGTGAACCTCGTCCTTGGTTCAGCGAGGCAGAAATCGTGGTCGTAAGCCTTCCCCCCGGTGTGTAACCACACCATGGGTGGCCGTCTCCCCCAGCTCGTTCAGGTGGGTGCCGGGGGAGCACACGGGTGCTTCAGCACCTTGGTCCTGGATGCATCCTGAAGCTCCTCGTCCTGTGCTGCGTTTCACCTTCCGTGCTCCCAGAGAGGTCTGTGCATAAGATACTTCTTGTTGCTGCCAGCGAGCTTCCCTTTAACTGTGCCACGGTGGGGTTTTTTTTTAAAAAAATTTTATTTTATTAGGAAATTCCCATTTGGTTGCTTTAAAAAGCAAGCCCTTGTGGCTGGCCCCTGGCCCGCTGCTAACAGATTTGTTTGAGAAAAGGCTGCATTGGCATCCTGCTTTATTGAACATGCCTCCTGGGAAGGCGGTTTGAATATCCTTCTGTCTCCTCGGAGCAGGGAGCTCTCAGGACTGCCTGCCGCCATGGGGATGGGGAATGCTCTGTCTCCTCTCCCTTTCCCTCCCACCCCTTGTTCAAGCCTCCCTTTTCTTCTTTTATTTTTTTTCCTTTTTGGAGGAGAGAGAGCGCTGTGCGCGGTGTGTCCCGCTCCATGCGGCTTTTCTCTTTCCTCACGGAGTTCATCCAAAGTTCGTATCCAGACGATGAACAAAGTAGCTCAGACCTTTTCCTGACTCCTCACCCTTTGTCCTCATCACTTAGTGACAGACAGGAATCAAATGCCACAGACAGGCTGACGGGACGGGGCTGTGTGAAAGTCCTCGGAGGAGGAGGAGGAGTGGAGCAGTGCTGGGTAGCTGGGGGACTCATTTTTAAACTCTGCTCCCCCTCCCTGGGTAAAGAGCAGAGCTGCTTTTACTGTGAAGGGTGGAGGGGAGGTGCAGCATGATTTTTTCTTTTTGGCAGAAACTGGATAAATTTCTAGCGACAATAGACATGGGGAAGGAGGACCGGATGGAGTTAGAGCCTCAGCATTTAGCACTGGGTGTGCCTCCCATCAGGAGCAGGGCTGGGAAGGGATCGGAGGGATGGATGGAGGCTGCTGGTCTGCCTGCATCGCCTCTCTGCTGGAACCGGAGGCTTTGCCGGAGGGAAGAGGGGATGCGCAGGCCTGGTCCCCATCTGAAGGCTGCGTTGCCCTGGCTTGGTCTTCCACCTTGCTTAGAAAGGTGGCTCGGTCTGGTCTCGGCTTGGTGTTTGATCGCAGTCGGCGTCGGGGCTCCCGGCTGGGCGGTGGGCCGTGCCCTGCCACGGACGCAGGGCAGCAGGGTTGGTGTCAACCCACTGGCAGCCTGGTTCAGCTGGGCGGCTGCTCCCGAGAGCTGGGAGGGGACGGGTTCTTGAGCTGGCGTTCCGGGTGCTCCGGAGGCTTGGTTCAGCCTGTCAGGAAGGGAAAGGAGCAATTTAGCCGGTTTGTTCGTTGGCACTTGTCTAACTTGTTCAGCTGTCAGAACTGGGATGACTCCTGATGGGTATTTATCCCTCTTCCAGATGTCCTCCCCACCGTTCACCTTCTTTCTTTTTTTCAATGAAAAATAATGACAACTGGAAAATCTGGAAGTCCCAGACAAGGAAAGGATGGCAGCACCTCATGGTCGGCATTTTGTTGGGGCTTTGATGGAAGCCAGGTTGGCTGTAGCACCAAGTTTGGCAGAGGCTGGAGGGTAAGGATCTCAAGCCTCCAGAGAGAGGAGGTCTCCACGCAGTGTGTGGTGACCTTTCCCTCGGGGCTGCTCCTCAAGAGGTGATGTGATCCTGCAGGGATTTGCTGGGCCAGGGCTCTGCTTCAGTCCTGGATCTTCTCGTGATGGAAGGCCTGGCGTCAGTCTCTGGAAAGCAAGGACCTTCACCGTCGTCTCCTGGGGGCATCCTCCTGGTGCAGACAAGTGGCTGCAGCCTCCCATGACATGTTACCTGTTAAAGCCTCTGGAGCAAGCTCCAGGGATGTGGTGCGAGGTAGGGCAGGGGCCCTCAGCTGCCTGGGGCCACCCTGTTGGCAGGGCCAGGTGAACATCCCATGTGTAGACCAGCTCTGGGCCCGGCTGTTGAGGCTTGGGTGTGCGGTTGGGCAGGGAGAGGAGACGCTGCTGTCGGAAAAGTGCTTGTGAATGAGCGTTTGTGTTTGGCCCTTCAGTCCTGGGAAGTGCTCTGGAAGCTGTGGGTGAGAGGAGGATCTCCTGAGTTCGGGAGAGGCTGCTCATGGCTTAAACGAGCAGAAGCAATCTCGTCTCCTGTGTTGGCAGAGGAGAAACCCAATTGCTCAGCGAGTCGCAGGGCTGAGCAGGGAGCTGGGGCAAGCAGCTCACCCCGAGGCATGGCGGGCTGAGCGTCCGTCCCCAGCTGCAGCGTTCCGCGTGGCTCTGGCTGCCAGGGCCGCTGGCAGGATTGGTCACGGAGGCGGCAGGAAGGGGCTGGGGAGGTCCGGGTTTTGCCCTCTTTTGTTTGCTGGTTTTGCAGAGCTCGCTGATCTGGGCCATGGCCAGCTCGGCTGACTCACAGGAATCCTCTCACGAGTCTCCTGCACCCTACATTACCTGATCCGAGCGCTCCCCGGCGTGTCGGCTCTCGCTGCCGTGAAGGGAGCTGTGCGTTTCTGCAGCTCGTGTCTGCCGGAGGGGACCGGAGCCGGGTCTGCCCCGTCGCCCTTCGTGATGCACGCTCCCTTTGCTGGCGACCGTCGTTCCTGACCCCGCGGACAGTCTCTAAATCTCTCTACAGAGACATTTGTTCTGTTCCAGAGGCAAAATAAAGCTCTTGCTTGTTAAGAGGAGCAAACTTGGTGGCTTTGTTTTTTATCCTGTCCCCTGCGCTGCGTTGCTGGTAGCAGCAGCACTGCGTGCTGTAGGAGTTGATTTAGGCGGTCCGGTTGCTGTAGGGCTGCTGTGTTTCTCTTCATAAAGATTGAACCTGGAGGAGTATTGTGGTGATGAGAAAGACCATATCACAGAATGGTAGGGGTTGGAAGGGACCTCTGTGGGTCATCCAGTCCAACCCCCTGCCAAAGCAGGGTCACCTACAGCAGGCTGTGCAGGACCGTGTCCAGGTGGGTCTTGAAGATCTCCAGAGAAGGAGACTCCACAGCCTCCCTGGGCAGCCTGTGCCAGGGCTCCATCACCCTCAGAGGGAAGAAGTTCTTCCTCATCTTCAGCTGGAACTTCCTCTGCTTCAGTTTGTGCCCGTTGCCCCTTGTCCTGTCACTGGGCACCAC
>Ga0065711_1008410_pt1 | contig 12866 bp, 6 predicted proteins | sample Hoacrofraction12_FD_59098 | JGI IMG/M metagenome (GOLD analysis project Ga0065711, IMG submission 59098) | Hoatzin crop microbial communities from Cojedes, Venezuela - Epithelial fraction 12 v2 (version 2) | ecosystem: Host-associated > Birds > Digestive system > Esophagus > Crop | place... | reverse complement strand
AATCAAAGTCTCATAATCCACAGCTCAACTCAAGTATTAATGAACAACTAAAAGGTAAGATATCACAGTATCTCAATTTCATTCACTATCTGGGAAGTAATTCATGGAAGGGACCTCCAATTTCATCTAAGACAAAACGACTGCACTATCTATGGCCCCTCTCAAAATGGTGTTAGACTTCAGTAAGGCTACAGACTGCAAGATCTTTCATTACTCAGGTCACACAGGCACACATCTAGCCACCTAGAAAGCCCACTGCTTAAAAAGAAAAAAAGGTGTCCCTGTTGCAGTACTTTGGAAGCTTCACTTACCAAAACCTCGTAGATCCGAGCTGAAAGAGTTCAGTAAGGCAAGGCCAAAAATCACCTACAAACAAGAACAGCATAGTAAGGGGACATCCTCCTTTCTAACAAGCTTAGCCAAAAAACATTACAATATTTTTGAAATAAATGTTCACCTACCTCTTGAACTTTACTTAATTTGATGACTTTACTCAATTGGGCAAATAAATGGGGTGAAGGCTTTAGACTCTGAAACAGGTAAGAAGAGTTAAACAGAAGCCGTTATGCGATTAGTCTCATTCGTACTGTGGCAGGTTACCTAGAGTCCATTTGCAGGTCTGGAATATTACTAACTGTTCTGCTGTAGGCTAACACAAAGCTTATACAGTTGAAGAAAGCATCTTTGGAACTATTTTTTGATACATCTAGACTAAAGTTTCTTTCGCGTATCCCACCCTGTCACTACTGAACCCCCACCATGGCTTTCATATTGAAACAAACAGGAGCACTGATGATTTATTTTGGTTCTGGCTGCCCCACGCAAGCCATGAAGTACTAACATTAGATTAAGCTTTAAAATTAATTTGCAGTCAGAGTCATTGAATAACTTACTCAGTTTAACAAAAAGAAAAAATTCCCACTTCCAGCCAAGCTCAATTTTTGAAGACTTTAGTACAACCAATCTTAGCCATTAAAACCCCCCAGGAAAAACACGGGAAAACAAGCTGGTTTCCTACAGACCCCTTCACTGCAGTTTCTGGCATGGGGATCCCCATCAAGAGGCACACAAACCTTCTGATAGTGCAACGGATTGTCAATGGCGTAGGACAGCGTCGAGATAAAGTTTGGTTTCGTAATCAGCGACGCACACTCCTGGATCAGAAATTGAGTCTGGAAAGAAGAAGAAAACTTCAATGCTCATATTTTGCAACAGGACAAGAAAACAAAACTTCCACTGTTCACTATGTGCAGTAAACCTAAACAAAGATAAGGTGCTTAAGTCTTGTAAGTGCCCAAATTCTCTTTAACATTAACCAGTTTCTTTTCATTCAAGTTTTCTTCAAAGTTTGTTTTTTCTTTAAGACTGAGAAAGTGATCAAACCTTGCCCATCATGTGCGCAATGTTTCATTTTCTCTAAGCATCCTCCACACACTGCAACAGACAATCTAAGAATATGTGATTCCTGTTTATGAGCTTAAAAGTCTGTGGCAAAGGATGCCTTGCTTAAGGATGAAAACGTTTCTGAGAACACAGGGAGCCAGCACCACAAGTGCCAGTTAGTGGATTTGGACATAATCTTGAAACACAAAGGCTTTTGAAACAGAGCACTGCATGTGGCCGAAAGAACAACTGTACTGAATCTATCCATTTTTCCAGATCAAGGTATTGTAAGAGTCAGATACCAACAATTTGTTGTCTTTTGACTTGAGGACTGGCGCAAGGCGCTTGGCCATATACCAGAAAAGAAGTTTGCTTGAAGCTACTACCTCTAACCTGCCTTTGTGCTTAAAATGGATCAGATCCTACTGCAGATTTGTAACAACCAAAACAAATAAGCAGATGCCTCGGTGCAAACTTTACCTGATGGAAATCTTTGCCACTACTTTTACCATCGCCACTGAAATCCACGTGCGAGAATAGACAGCGTAGTAAATGCCTGTCTGCCTCGGGACCGTGCCTATTCACAATCTGGAATAAAAAAAAAATCCAAAACACAGCTTAGTAGCAAACAGTCATTACAGAACAAGATCTGGGTCTAGTGCTACAGCAGTACTTCTAGTGGTTAAGTCGCCCACAGTTTTAACAAAACTGCTAAGAATGTTCCTTCTTAATCAGTAACCTAGAAACCTAGAAAGTCGTTAACCCTATTTGCAAATGAAAAGTAGAAACTAAGAGATAAGCAAAGAATTTAGGCACAAGTCATTGACACAGAAGCCATGCATTTCATGGGTGGTATTCTTAACACCCCTTTTTACGAAGCTTTTTAAAGTCACCTAGAGGATGATTCCCAGCTTCCCTGCCCCCAGAGCAGCCCACAATCCACACAGTGCCATGGCCTCACTCTTCCCCATTTCCTCCCAGTTACGGTGGCCTAACTCCACAAGGCTACAGCCTTGGGACAACATGCACCTCTGTGCTATGCCTGTGTAGCAGGGATTTATTCCACAGACAAGCCACCTCACAGCATCCTCACTGATCTTGCAGGCAGCTTCTACGTTGTCTCTCGGTTATGACCAACCTGGCTGCCATTACTCCACAGTCTTTTAAGACATAAAGGGAATACTACACAGGAAGTGTTTCCTGCCATCTCAGGGAAAAAAGTTCATCTCCAACTTGCTCATTAGCAAGCTTTAAAATCAAATACCACAAGTTGAACACCTGCAGCTGAGACCTTCTACCACCTCCTTCCCCCATCATTAGAGCATATTCAGCTGAATTCCTGTGTCAATGCAGGTGATCTGCATTTGTTAATTTGCAACACCTATTACTCATTACCAAATCTTAACAATGCTATTGCATTTTTGTTAGCATCCCCTGTCATTTGCCCTAAGTTAACTCTTGGCTACCGACCAGCTCATCAGCTTGTTGTTTGAAGTACCTTTAGGTTGTTTCAGTGCTTATTCATTTCTTTAAACCTCATCTAACTGGACAGCATTATTTGTTTTTAACAAAATCCATACTGGCAGAAATTCGAAATCACTTAATCACTAGTATCTTGCCTCTTCTGTCTAAATAGTAGCAGCTAACATCAAATCCCACCTTCATCTATTGGCAAAATTTTTGCCATTGTTTCCCCCTTGGGGGCTGCAGGACAGACACAACATGCACCAGTACAAACCAGCAGCTCTGCCCACGCCCTTACAGCAGCCTTCCAGTACCTGAAGGGGCCTACAGGAAGGATGGAGAGGGACTTTTCGAAAGGGGGTGCAGTGATAGGACAAGGGGGAATGGCTCTAAATTAAAAGAGGGCAGATTTAGATTAGATGTTAGGAAGAAACTCTTCACCATGAGGGTGGTGAAACACTGGCCCAGGTTGCCCAGAGAAGCTGTGGCTGCCCCCTCCCCGGCAGTGCCCAAGGCCAGGTTGGATGGAGCTCTGAGCAGCCTGGGCTGGTGGAAGATGTCCCTGCTCAGGGCAGGGGGGTTGGAACCAGATGATCTTTAAGGTCCCTTCCAACCCAAACCATTCTATGATTCTACGGTTCTATGCTCTGACGACCTCCACCAAGCCCACTGTTTCACCCCGTCATAAACATCCTTGTTTGCCAGTAGCTTCTTTGTGCAAAAAGACAAACGGCGTTGCTTGAGGCTGTGTTTGCTCCAGCTCTGCTGTTTCTGATTGTTCTCAGCTCAATTCTTCTACCACTATCTGACACTGCGCTTCCCTTTGCCTCATAGCCTGCTTATTTCAGTGACTGCCAAGTTTTGTTCTGCTGGAAAGAAACACTGGAGCTGGATATAGCTCTGCTTCTTGACCAGAGGCTAGAATATACATGCTCCTGGCACACCAGTCCAGAGTAGATTGCCCACTCCAGTTATGTTGACAGCTCTGCCTTGGAAGGCAGCTCATCCCTCACGATTAGGTAGGACAACGCTCAGACTGGTGCACAAGGCAGAAAAACTGAATGGACAGCAAATTTTGCTAGTTAGCTCAGGCTTCAGAACACAAGCAATTCATTTCGGCAATCCCAATTAAGTATGTAGATTTAGATGTGGTAACAAGACTGGCATGAAGCTGGATCAATCTCCTAGTGAGTTATTTGGTGCTATGACCGAGATGAACTCAACGAAGCAGAGAGATGCAGAAGAGAACTGTCAGTACTAAAGCCATTGACACAACTTTTCTGCATCAGAATGACATTGCTTCCTTGCTTAGAAGCAACTTCAGAAGGTTAGTAATTTGAAAATTTAACACACAGGGAGGGAGGGAAGAAGGAACACTAGAAGTGCATTGCAGCATCTTTCAACTCTAACTACATTCATGCAAAATATTTTTCAGGAAACGAGAATGAGAATTACTAGTTTTCCTGTCAAAAGAGCTGAAAGAAACCTTTGTATTGGCAGCCTTCTTGCAGATTTACAGGACAGTGTACCCAATCATAAAATAATCTGTAAAGACTTTTTTTTAACCATGAGGGTGACCAAGCACTGGGACAGGCTGCCCAGAGCGGTTGTAGAGTCTCTGTCCATGGAGGTACTCAAAAGCTGTTCAGACATATTCCTGGGCAACCGGCTCTGGGTGACCCTGTCTGAGCAGGAGGTTGGACCAGATGACCTCCACAGGTCCCTTCCAACCTCAACCAACCCGGGATTCAGGATAAAGTCTGAGCCACACTCATTTGGATTTATCCAGAGACAAGCTGGACTGAGTTTAGGCAAACACAACAACAAAAAAAAAACCGACCAAAAATAACTCTACTTTTACTGATCTTGGAAAACAAAACTTTCTGGATCTACCTGGCCACAAAGTCCTTCCCTCCTCTTCAACCAGGTTCTCTTTACCACTAATTTTGGAAAAGGAGACCACAAAAAGTAATTTTAGAGGAAGCCATTCTTTAGAATTTGTCTCTGACAAACGCATAAAAGGTGGATTTTTTTAATGCACGTCCTATTTTTTTAAAACAGTCCTAAAGCATCACCTATGTTAAATGACTACTGAAAGCATATTTAAGCAGAAATTAGTTGCTCAATCTTTGCCACAGCTATGCTTGTAAGTGATGTATTTAAATGCAAGTGTCATTTTGGTCAGTTGTGACAAGAACAACTCCAGGTATGGTTTTCCACATACCCTGTATGCTTATATAGCCTTGTAAAATTGAGTGAAATATGCCAAAAATTTACACCAAGCAGTGTACTTGTAGACAAAGAGAGTTAAAGCATGCACATACAACCTCTTCAACTATCTAAGGAGAAGTTGTACTAACAACCACAAAAGGAAAATAGTATCAGAAAGTTAAAAAAAAAAAAGGTCATGGAGATTTTAGGAATTCAGTCTTGAAACCCTAGATCCGTCTTAGAATCAAAACATACACAAACCAGCCATGTCCCACAGACCCGTTTTCAGTCTCCCACCACAGTGAGTCTGGTAAGGGGCCTGCCATGAAAGGTAAGGAATAATCTGTCCCACTTTAGATGGCTGTATTCCAACTGAATGGCAGATCAACCCTATCTCCTCCCAAATCAAAGAAATGTTTATCATCCTGCATGTGACAGATCTGCAAGCCAGTCACACCTTGCTGCCAAAATCGTCTGTTGAAACTACCAGGGACCCAAAGGACAGCATGATCTCAGCTGAGCCCCCCACAAGTATCGAACTTGCAAAAACACAGAAACTTGTAAAAAGTTACAAGAGATGTATTCCATCTCCATGGCCTTTGAGATCATTCCAAGCAGTGAATACTGCTGAAATCACCCCCTCTCACCTCAAGATAAGCCATGAATGCACTTTCAAAGAAGTCAGCTGTTACCAGAAACTCACTGTGCTTAAGCCCTCTGGCCTCCTAATCTCATGCAAATCACCGCAGGACTGCACTAGTGCAAGAAAAAAAAAAATTTTAACTGGCCCAGCTGTCTGCTGGGAACGGCACTAAGCCAGTTTCTAAAACTGGCTCAGTAGCATTCACTTCCTCCTAAGCACTCCTCTGTGGATAATGCTTTTCAGTCCATCCTGCTAGTCAGAGCTATTTTTAAAACAGTCAGTTAAACCAGAATTCCTGCCCAGATCTCAGATATTTCGGGTTCAATCTGCAGTTGCTCTGCCTGCCTTCTGAAAACCCAGTGTCAAGAAAGTCAGCTTGGCTTTGCCACCAAGCCATGCTTCATCGAATGAGATGACGAGCAAAAAGCTTTCACCGGAGGTAAGTGGAAGCATTCAGATGCAAGTAACCATGTACTCACGCTTTCTGTACAAAAACCCTGAATAGCAAATGTGTATGTTCTCCTCCCTCTCCCGATCTGTGTTCTATACAATTTCCAAAAGTTTTAAGATTTACCCTCACAGGAGTTAGGCAAGCTTTGCACACCACTCTCCAAGAGCAGCAGTTAATCCTAATATTCAACCACAAAGTTAACACTGGTCTCAGCTCTGAGCTGCCGTATTCCACAACCAGACAGATGAAACCGAAGGAACATCAGAGACACGAGCTGCAATTCTCAGCACCGCAGAGCGCAACTCAAACCAGAAGAGAAGCTCCATTTGACACTCCCACTGCCTCTTTCCAAAATGTCTTGTGTTGTATCATGAGTTTACTTACATGCTGTATTTCCTGCTGGCTGGCTCGGTAGTTTTTCTTGGTTAAATTGTCCACCAGGTAGCTGATTTGAGACAAGGCCAGCGAGAGCGAGTCAAGATTCATTGCTGGTTGGGGCGGAAGCAGGCGGCCGAGCCCGGCGCAAAATCACCATTATTCCCCTTTAGTCACCTCAGAGACAGGTTAATTTTTTTTCCCCCAATTAGCCTGTATATGGTTCTGTGTTACTTCCTTCAGCTCTTCTTTCTTAGTTGTCTTCCTCTGTTCTGAAACATGGCACCTGAAAAGACAATGCTGCATTACATGTAAGTTCTGTAGCAACCTCACAGCTATGTTCTAAGGCACTGCTGCTATCTTGTCATGGAACCAGTGGATTTAAAAGTAAGTTTTTTAGGTTGGTTTCTTCTTTTTTTAATTAAAAAAAAAAATCTTCAAGCTGTTGGTATGGTGTTAAAAGCAGTTAGTGGTGCCTCTATATTTTCTGCTTCCAGCAGAACACTACAGGGTAGAAAGTTAAATCCTAGAAGAATTCAGCACTATGTGTCAGAGCTTTTTCTTTTCTATTTTTGCTTAAGAACTAGCTTGTCAAACAAGAAAAATAAAGTTTAGCAAAGAAATTGATAACACAGATGTTTGATAGCTTAGCTTACATAAACCATTTGACATAACCATGTCCACAAGGAAAAAGAAGTGCTATTAACTTTTCACAACACAAACTTTGTTGTTTTCACACTACCCGACCACATTTATTCATTTCTACATTTTGCCAGTCTGAAAGAGCTAGCAAACAGCTCTGTCAGAAGAATGAGTACCCTTTCAGCACTGTGAGAAAGAAGAAAACAAGATGCATAATGAATTAGATACCACACAGCAACAATCAGAGGTCAGAATCATTCGAAGCATCAATCACAAGTTTACAAAAAAAACCCAACCACCAAAGTGCTTTTTAACCATCTCCGCAATATTTTGCCTCACTACCATCAAAGTAGCATTGCACTCCACACTCCACACCAAAACAAGCAATTGTGAATGAGCAACACACACAAAGAACTGCAATAAACTAACCCTAACATTTGGCTTATACTGAAACAGCTTTCCAGTGAGCTACAACAGCAGAGCTTGCCAGCTTAATAAATTTCTGTGACAACACAAAACTTGGCACTTGACATCTCATCTGTTAAATTACAGATTGCCAATGTGATAAAACTGCATCCCAAAGCAAGTCCTGCATAACCAGCAGCCTGAGGAGTCTCAAAGGAAGCCGTAAGCTGCTCAGAGGAGCAATTTATCAGAGGTGGAACCAAGATGAAGAGTCACTGTTTCGAAGCTCCTCTTGATCAAAACACAAAGGTCACCAGGCTCCGTGCCAAGAGTCTGACAATGCCTTTTTCAGAATAAGAACTATTGCTTTGCTGTCTTGGCTCTATGGCCAAAACCACCAGTACACGATTTCGGCCTCATCGTTGAGATGGATCGCATAGGCGACGTGTTAACTTGGCACATGTAACGCTTAGGGCAAATCAGTTCAGCAAGCAGCACGGCTCGACACAGCAGTGGTCCTTCCGCAGGAACTAAACAGGAATGGTACGGAGGCAAGCTGAAAAGGCTGTGCTGGGTAGCACTAGAAAAATCTTTCCCCCTCTCCCATTATACAAAGGTTTTCACTAGCTCACACTTAGAACTACAGCTTCTTTAACCTCTGCCTGCGCTTTAGAACGTATTCTGCCCCCATACAAGAAAGAATCTACACAGTGATAATCTCCGTAGCAGAGGCAGCAAGACACCTCCCGGCAGGACCAGCAAGTTCACACGCAACATCTCGGGGGAACCTCCGCTCCTCTTCATCCTCCACAGACACCCCAATCAGCAGGAGCAACAAGTCCTGTCACGGGCANTGAACACCACTCTGCTCTTTGGAAAAAGTTTATGAAATGTGAACTTGGGCAAACTATTTCTAAGGGAAGTCAAATCATCGACTGACTTCCATACTTTCATTATGCCACAGCAGACCCTGCCTACTCCCAGCAGCTACTTAAGCGCCTACTTACACAAAAAACTTCACGGAAAATAAACTTTCAAGCAGTAATATTGAAAGCATTCTTCAATGACAAGGCAGTTGTGCTATGAAAAAATTTCAGAGCATGTTTAGAACTGCAGCAAGAAGAATTACAGAAGACTTTAAATTTTCCTTTTTTTGTACATCTGACAAGCTATAATTAATTGCCTTTATATACAGGTTTAAAAGCCCACTGACTGTGAAACAGCTTTTTAAGAAGGGGGATAGGCACAAAAGTTAAGATTTCTCAGTAGCACAGTACCTGATTTTTTTTTTTTTTTTAAATAACTCTATGCCTCTTTTAGAATAATCCAGAAAGTGTCACTGGGCATGGCAAGTACACACGTCCCAAGCGGTTCATACTGGCAGGGCGTAACATACAGGACCAACGTAGCACTTCTGGAAAAAATATCTGTTAAAAAAATCAAGCAGACCACCATGCCACAGTACCAACACCCACAAAAACCACTGCCAGAATCTCGCCAGGGGAATTCAGTCCCTGTCCAAGCACCAGATTTCAGCAACCAGCCTGAAGAACTCAAGGGCTGGTTGAACTCAGGCCTCGAGAACCAGGCACAAACCAAGACTCCAACTCAGTCATTTTCAAGGCAGTAATAAAAAGTTTCAGAGTTTGCCTTTCAGGCCCCTAGGAAGAAAAACCACATTTCTCTGGGCATTGTTCCTCCGACCAATACAAACAGCACAGCAATCACACCTACTCCACCCAAAAATCGAGCTGTCGGGTACTGGAGCTCCTTGAGCTGGGCTCAGTCATAAATGCAACCCTGCCTGCTGCCATACAACACCCTGGCAGAGCACGGACCCCATGCCTATCAGCATCACTGCCTTCTCCCAAGAAAAGCAGGTACTACCATCTCAATGTGCTTTAATGGCACGGAAGCACAACCAGCTTTGCCACTTTCTAACTGTAAAATCTGGCAGTGCCACCGAAGAACCCAAGTCAGGGTCAAAATGGGATTTTCCCTTTCAAGGAAGCAGAACAAGGGCCCGAGCAGACACCGCGACTCAAGGACAGAGCACAATAGCTGAAGGAAGCAGCCTCCTATTTATGTTCTAAATATACGGTTTGCACAGCATGTATCCTGATACACTGAAAAAACCTGACAGCTCTCACCAGCACCAGGCTAACGGCATTTCAGAATTTCAAACGGTGCAACCTAACTTACAATAGTATAGAAAAATCAGAGTAATTAAAGGTGCCCTGCCCGGAAAGCAGAAATGCACAGGTATCTCTCTGGTCATTCAATGCAAGGCTAAAATTCAATTTCTACGGCACTGATTAAGAAAGCTATGAATGCTATGCAAAGTAGACTTTTATTTTTAGATGCATATATTCTTAGTGGGACTGAATGTCCCTACACTGGCCTCAACAATTCAAGCAGCTTTCAGTCCATGGGGCAAACCTGCCAGCTTCACAGGTTCAGAAAATTCACGCCTCAGACAAAGAGTTTACCAAAAGACTCGCTAATTTTGCAGACAAAATTAGCTACTTTCAGTTACAGTTCCTATGATACAGTAGCCGATTAAGCTATCAGACACAGGAGCTCTTAAAAGATTACCATTTCACATTGTGCAAGGAAGCTGATCTTTCAAAGGTAGAAAACGTTTACTGAAATCTGAAGTATTAGAGCCTCAACACTTCCTAAGGAAAATAACAGGCTATCAGCAAAACATTTGGCACCTATTTCAGTACATTCTTTTCAACAGCAGAGTTCTGTCGGGTCTTTAAAACACAAATACAATAAAATTTTAGGCAAGAACCCAGAAATCACAAAATACAGAGGGATAATATGTAACCAGCAGTTGGGTCTGACAAAAAGACTCTCTCCTAACCTGAAGCAGATCACTAGGAGTCACTAAGCCCGGCTGCTGAAGATGACAAACCTCAAGCCTTCCACAAATTTGCAAAGAGCCTTACAAAAAAAGTAATTTCAAAATTACTTCAAGCTGCACTTTGTAGTTTTTTTTTTCAGTATCTTTCAAAACTAAGTAACTACTCCCACTGGGTTTCAAGAGCTGTAAAGATTTCAGGCCACATGTACCGCACATAGAGGATAAAACTGCTCGAGTGACAGAAACAGCAACGTGTTTGCTGATAAGGTTCTAAACTCCTGTCAAAAAGCACCACATAAAACATGCTGAAAGCACCACTGCTAAACTGGTTCTTTAGCACATGGTCCCTTACCTGCTCCTCACGCCAGACACAAAGAGACCCAACGAAGAGCAGGACGCCCCACACGAGAAGCACTCCAAGGGAGGAAGAGGGTTAGAATCACGCCACAGTTAAATCTCAGGATGTCTATCATTCCGAAATCTACAGACAGCAAAACTTTACAATCTAAGTCACATTAACAGTAAAATAAGCTACTGATCAATTCAACCAGTTCAAATTTAGGTGCTTACATGTGGAAAGGCCACCTGAACATTCTACGTACCGGAAAACCGCACACAGTTCCAGTCAACGGGAAGACACGATGTTGACTAGACACTGTAACTTTAGTTGACAGAGCAGCTGAACTAAGCACATTCGTTCACTCCCATATATTAAGACCAGTTAACTTTCACGCTTTGAACCTACCTCAAATATATCAGGCACACATCAATCATGACATGGCCATTTCAGGCACTTTCACATCTCAACTACGATTGTTTACAAAAAAAAAATCCCAAGAAACTCTCACTTCCTACTTTCCCTTCAGTCAAACACTGCAGGATAAAGTTTCCATTGGAGGGAAGTTAAGGAAATGCATGGACCCGTTCTCAAAGGTTTTGTGCTGTTTCCTCATCCAAAAAGTTTTTTAGAGCAGTTAAATGCTATTTCAAAAGGCAAAGGAGAACTGCAATATTCACCTAGCGGGGATGGTTAAAGAACAAAAGACAAATCTGGCTAAAACCATGATCGCCTCCGACGGGATTCGCAGATAAGAGTTCCCACCACCGTTTAGCGATAGCCCATTGCGGGGTCACAAAACATCACTGTCCACTTTTCCCAAGTTATGTTTGCACAGTTTCTCTTCCACTTACTGAATACCAACAGTAGCCATTTCAGCATCAATTAAAATGAATTAAATATCCATGAACACTGTGCTAGAAGAACAAACAGGATTAGGTATTTCTCCACAGAATAGAGACAAGTAGATACCAGGCTTGCTACGAGTTTGGTTTGGAGACAGCAGGCCAACAGGATCAACAGTTAACAGCAAGCTTAAAAGCATAAGTGCAGAAAAAAACAAGACAGTAACTAGTCTAGAAAGGACAAACTATTGCCAAGTAAGTTTTGCTTCCTGTTTGTCAGTCACCTCACTCCGACTTGTCCTGCCCATAATCTCAGTCAATGCCCATGCTAGTTACCTTAGAAATAGGAAACACTTGAGCTGTGTGCATTCAGCATGACTTGTCAGGTGTCTCACCTGTTTTGTCACCCACCTTGACAAAATGTTCCACCGAGAGCAGACGTCACACTTCCTTCTAACAAGTGGGACTCAGAAACCACCCAAGCTCACCACTTATCAACAAAGCATCTGGTTCGGCATTTTTCAGTATTATCTTGCCTCTGTTGTAAATACAGTCCAGATCGTTTGTGGCTTGTTGAAACTAATCTACGACTGCTCACTAACCTTAAGAACACGGTACTACCTCGAGTCAGAGAACTACTGCAAAGCAGCTATTTCTCCCAACACAGCATCTGCCCAAGCAGCCAACTGTTGCTGCTCCCAGTTTCGAAACGAGCCAGCCCATTGCACAGGCCGGCGCGCTGCTGACCAGAGGCCAGCGCCGAGGAGCGCGTCTCCCGCGGGGTCTGCGGGGAGGTGAAGGCGATGCGGCCGGCTCAGTGACTCGGGGCTCCCTGCTTACAGGTCACCGCTTTCCTCCGGGTAAGTCACAGCAGGGCCCGTCTCCCGCAGCGGCCCCCGGGGCAGGCCCGGCACCGGCCGGGTTCGGAGTCCCGCAGAGCTCCGCCTGTCACCATCAATACTACAACAGCAGAGGGGGAAGAGAAACGCAAACAGCTCCGGACCCGGCAGCCCCCGTCCCGCCTCGAAACGGCCACCGGGCACCTGCTGCCGCCGGAGCCTTCCCCTCGGCCCCCGAGCCGAACCCGCCTGGGCCTCCCGCCCCGAAGCCCCTCGAAATTGGCTCGGCCGCTCCATCCCGGCGGCGGCGAGGGAGGGGGCGCGGAGCGGCGCAGGCCAGGTCAGGCCAGGCCGCGGGGGCCCGGCGCGCTGCCCCACACGCACCCCGGGCTCCCTCCGCCG
>Ga0065711_1046492_pt1 | contig 12867 bp, 16 predicted proteins | sample Hoacrofraction12_FD_59098 | JGI IMG/M metagenome (GOLD analysis project Ga0065711, IMG submission 59098) | Hoatzin crop microbial communities from Cojedes, Venezuela - Epithelial fraction 12 v2 (version 2) | ecosystem: Host-associated > Birds > Digestive system > Esophagus > Crop | place... | reverse complement strand
GCCGAAGCAGGGTCACCTACAGCAGGCTGCACAGGACCTTGTCCAGGCGGGTCTTGAATATCTCCAGAGAAGGAGACTCCACAACCTCCCTGGGCAGCCTGTTCCAGGGCTCCGTCACCCTCAGAAGGAAGAAGTTCTTCCTCGTGTTCAGACGGAACTTCCTCTGCTTCAGTTTGTGCCCATTGCCCCTTGTCCTGTTGCTGGGCACCACTAAAAAGAGTCTGGCCCCATCCTCCTGACACCCACCCTCCAGATATTTATAAGCATTTCTAAGGTCCCCTCGCAGCCTTCTCTTCTCCAGGCTGAACAAGCCCAGCTCCCTCAGCCTTTCCTCCATCCTCCCACCATCTTGCTGGAAGGGATCCCTTCAGCTAGGTTTTTGAGGAGAGTTGTGGAGTTTTTTAACTCTTTTGGGGTCATTCTGGTGCTGGCGGGGACGGCTGTCCACCCAGCAGCTGCGCAGCCTGCATCTCCATGAAGCTGGTAGATGCTGCTGGTGTTTAGCACCTCCCAGAATCGTGCCTTTCCTGTTGAGGTGTCAGCATAAATAAGTTTGTTTAGATTACTTAAATAAATATGTGTTTAGGAGCCTGAGTCTGGGCGCTCAGATCTGAGGCCAAAGGCAATTACGTTTTACTGTGTTCTCCGAAAAAGCCTTTTACTGCATGTGTGAGGCTTGCACATCTACACTTCAATCCATACGTTTGGAAAGACGCGGGATGATGTATTTGCATCACGTGTGGGTGATGAAATACTTTCCAGCCCGTTAGTAACCAAGAGGACATTAAACATCTCTTAGCAGTGGGTGCTTTAAAATTAGCAGGTTCTGGTTAACATGCACCCAAGAGTCTTAAAAGAATTGGCCTTTGCTTACTGAAATTAATTTCCAGGCGTGCTCTTTGCTCGAGAAATTCCAGGAGAACAGATGAATTGATGATTTTGTGCTATTTTTCTGAAAAGCCATGATTTGGCTAAATGAAATCCGGGTAAGCTGACACCAGCTGAAGGGAAAACGGGGCACTGATAGTTGAGAGGCTGTTAAAGTTCGGTGTGTGCCTGTAATATGTTCGGACGCTTCATTTAACAGCGCGTAATAGAACGTGCTGACCACGAGGGCAGAGCGGTGGGACCTGGCTCGTGCAGCACCCCAGGCCCCCGCGCCCATGGGACCTCGCTGGGGCAGGTGGACCAGGGGATGCTTCCAGGATGGAGCCAGCAGTGCTTTGCCAACCGGGAGCTCTGGAAGAGGTCACGGCCAGCCAGCGCGTCGTGGTGCCCGCTGCGGTGTGAGAGGGGTGACCTGGGGAGAGCGGCGAGCGCGTGCCCGGCGTCGGCATCGCTTCGGCGTCGCCCGTCGGGGCGGTAGGTTTTGCCGGAAAGAAGCCGGCGGCGGGGAGGCCTGATGGTGGGGCTGGGCAAACACCTTCCCGTGAGGACTTAAAAGTGCAAACCGTTTAGCTTATCTGGAGGATTGACAAGTGACTTGATTGCCGCGTGTAAATATCTTTGTGGGAAAGGTGCTGGTTACTAACGGACCTTTTACTGCTGGTTCTTTTTAGGTCCTGACAATGAAGTCAGATAAAATCCACTTAGAACCAAGACCCGCGTTTTGTAAAGGTGATAAACTCCTGAAATGGGGTGGCTTTTCAGGCTGGGCAGACAGCAGAAGTCCTCATGGGAGGTATTGTCTGCACAGACCACGTCACCGGGCTGTGCACAGGGTGGGGCTGTCCTAGTCCAGGTGATTTAATGATTTCTTCTGGCTTTAAACTTTCTGAAACCGTGGGTTTCAAGATACCAAAGGAAATTTTGTCCCTGGTTTTAGTGGCACCAAGCCATTGAAAGAAGGTGATGGGGAGGCTGGGAGGTGGTTGGGCTCCCAGGGGTTGAAGTCACGCATCCCTGGGATGAAGGACCCTTAGGGATGGACAAGGGTGGTGGCACCGCCCAGACCCAGGGGTGTCTGACGGATCCCAGGAGAGCCTTGCTGGGCTCCTGCTTGAGAGGGGTTTGTTTCCGTGCTAAGTCATCTGCGGTTGAAAAAACAGATCCATTGTGAGTCGATGGAAAATAGATTATGCGAAATTGAATAAACATCATTTCTTGGCCCGGGTACAAATGAGCCTGCGCCGCCGTGCCAAAGCTGCTGCCAGAGGGGACGAGGCAAGACGTGCTTGTCGGGAGAGGGTCGTGTCTGCTCTCCTCCGCAGCCTTTATCGGCCGTGGTCCCTCCCCAGCAGCATGAGGTGATCGCTGAGCCCACTGCCCCACCGCTGTGGTTGGGGAAGCCTCTATGGGAGCTGCTCTGTGGGAACGCCCCGGCCCCACTCGCCCATCGCCCTGCCGCTGCGGCACCTGGCTTTGGGAATCTGGCCTTATATGGGGCCCTGGGCGAAAGAGCGCAGAAGTGCCAAAACCGGAGCGATAACATCTTAAAGAAGAACGCTCCCCCTTCAGGCCCCGGGAGGAAGGAGATGGGCTTCCCTGCCCTCGGCTTTATTGGGGTGGTTTTTTAGCTCAGTACCTTATAAAGCCGTGCGTGACCCTGGGGCCGCGTGGCAGGGAGGGATGGATGCTCGGCACGGGGATGTGCTCAGCGCCGAGTGTTGTTTTGCAGCAGCCCACCCTGTCCACGGGCTGCCACGGCTCGCGCCTGCGTCTCCTGATCCAAGCAAACGAAGCGTGTCCTTAAAGAGCAACAGGCCACGGCTTTATTCCTGCTCAAACCAACCTGTCTGCGCGACGGCTGAAGGGCTGGAGCAGCGTGGGCTCTGCAGGCTGCTCGCTGGATGGGATGCTCTGCACGGTGCACCCCGGTGCCTTACGGAGCTGTGGGACGTGTGGGTGCTGTGTGTCTGGGGCCGTGGGTCCTGCGTGTCCGGGGCGTGTGGGTCCTGCGTGTCCGAGGCCATGGGTCCTGCGAGTCCAGGGTCGTGGGTCCTGCGTGTCCAGGGTGTGTGGGTCCTGCGTGTCTGGGGCATGTGGGTGCTGCAGGTCCGAGGCCATGTCCCCAGCTCCTCCCAGGGCTGTGCCCACAAGCCATCTGCAGTGACGGCGGACAGTGACGGCGCGTTCCGCTGTGCGCAACCTCAAGGCATCCCTCAAGCTGTGCCTTAGCAGAACTGCTAGGAGAGCAGTGGTTTTAGTTGCCCGATGCCACGGCTGTTTGGGATGACCAGCAGTGGTGGCACCAGTCACGCTCCTGCCTGCTGGTTTTTGGTTCCTGCCTCCCGTCGGTGGGGTCCTGGGGGATCTGTAGAGCTGTGCGCTCCTCAGAGGGAGCGAGATGCATTTTCCTGATTTTCCATCCTGAGAAACACCCACAGCATCTCGCCCCGAAACGCCGCTGCATGCTCTTCCCGTGCCCACAAACTCGCTTGCTCCTGTCCCTCCGACTGTGCCACCGCTGCGATTGCCTCCGCTGAATCCCGTCCCTGACTTCTCCGCCGGAGCTCAGGCGCTGTGCTGGCCGCAGCGGGTTGCAGCAGCCCTGTTTGGCTGTACAGCCGCGGCGGGCAGCGCTGCGGGGCCGAGCTGTTCTGCGCGCTGGTAGCGAGACATCGTTTGCCTCATGTCTCTCATCTCGGAGGAAGGCCGAGCAATACCCTCCATTGCAAACCAGTGGCTGTGGTGGGGAGCCCACTGATAAGCAAAGCACATTTGGTGGAAAACCACACTCTTGGAGCAGAAAAGAAAGGGATATGAAATAAGAAATGTTTTATTTGACCCAGAAGTGCAGAAAGCTTAGCAGAAACATGAGCCCATGTCCCGGGTCAAAAGTTCGTTACCAAGTTGCCTCTGGTCCATGATGAGTGAAGGGCTTTCCACAGAGCTTCTTGCAGGTTTGGGTGGGATGCTGCCAGGATGAAACACCTCCTGGCTTCTTGGTGCTGTTGCTAGCGTCAGAGTTTATGAAACATGAATTTTAAAATTGTGAGGAACCTGTCACCGTTTCCTATTTGCATTTCACTCTTTGTGGAAAGGGAGAGGAGGCATGCTGGCCTCGTACAGCTGGACGGCTTAGCGGCTTATGGCCTTGGTCTCCCTTTCGGATTTTCCAGCACCAACTATGTTTAGGTTTCCAGCACTGCGATGTTTAAAACTGAACCGTACTGTTTTCCCTGAAACAACACTGGGGTTTGTCACTTTCTTTTTAAACAATTCTGAAATGGTTTTGGCACAGATGCCCTGCCAGCTTCCTCCTAAACAAACCCCGAGACAGGAATATGCGTGGACGCCTGCGAGAGGCACCACGAGAGCATCTGGTGGGGCTTTTCTTCTCGCCCTGCTGCTGCCCCTTGTGCCAGAGCCCGTCCTGATGTCTCCAAACCCTCCGAGGGGGTCGGTTAACAGGAGAGGAAGGAAAACACCACGGATTTGAGGTGGTGTGAGCCTGGGTTCACCCAGCGAGTCTCCAAACTGGCACGGGCAGAGCAGCATCCGTGCGATGTTCGGCGATGGCCGTGTGCTTTCTGCACAGCTGCTTTCAGGTCTGCTCCAGGGAAGCCACGCTGCCCCGGGGAGGAGATGCTGGGGGGGGGGAAAAACAGGATTTGAATTTTCATTGCCTTCCTCCACCTTGCCAGCAGGCACCGGGGCTGCGGCTGAGCCCGGCAGAGGCCCTGCTGCCTTCGGCTCTGCCTTGCGTGGGCAGCGCGAGGCGGGGGCTCGGCTGGCATCCCCGCACCCTGCCGCGCCGGTTCTTCTCCTCCACCTCTTGTTCCGTCTCAGTGGGCCGTGGCGGGGACCGGGCTCCCGGGGCTGGGCAGAGCCGCACGACGGTCAGGAAGGAGGATTTTTGGCTCCTGCTTCTTTCCAGGGGCCCGGGGACGCTGGCAAGGGCAGCTCTGGGTACCGCTGCAGCCATGGGGGTGGTGGGGTGGGGTGGCCGCTGGCTCTGCTGCGGGGCTGGTCGCGGCACAGATCCTGCTCTAACCTCTGCACCTCGAACTGTGTCTGGGGCACAGCGGTCATGCCGGGGCTGGGTCTCCCTATGTCCACGAAGGAGGAAAAGCAAGGCAGATGATAGATCTTTGCACTGGTAGAGCTCAGTCTGGACATGACACCGAGTAACTCATGCAGCACGGAGCTTTGAATGTCAAACCCTAAAAAGGCATTAAAAACCCCATCCATCGCCTCTCCCCCCAAATTAATGGTCCTCCCTCATCCCTGCTAATGAATATGGTCCATTCTTCCACACCCCTGGGAGCATTAGCCTAAAGGCTGGACACTCTTTCCCTTCTTGGCTGAAATTGGGGCAGATCCTGTTGGTTACTTTGTCTTTGATGCGTGAGAGTTGGGTCATGTGAGAGGGTGATGTCTGGTGAACGAGGCCCTGTCACGCGGTGGAGCTGAGGTCATGAGTTTGGGCTACAGGAGGAGGACACCCACCTCTTGCCGGGGGTTAAAGCTGGATGTCCCACGCCCAGGCACGCCGGCGTTGACCACCTTGCGTTCTCCTCTCCTCCCGCAGTGACGTCTCCATGCAAGATCCTCAAGTGCAACTCTGAGTTCTGGGCGGCCACGTCGGGCTCCCACCACCTGGGCGTGGAGGAGGCGCCGGAATTCTGCACGGCGCTGCGCGCCTACGCGCACTGCACCCGCCGCACCGCCCGCACGTGCCGCGGCGACCTGGCCTACCACTCCGCCGTGCATGGCATAGACGATCTCATGGTGCAGCACAACTGCTCCAAGGATGGCCCCACGTCCCAGCCCCGACTCCGGACATTGCCCCCCGGGGACAGCCAGGAGCGGTCCGACAGCCCCGAGATCTGCCACTACGAGAAGAGCTTCCACAAACACTCGGCTGCCCCCAACTATACCCACTGCGGGCTCTTCGGGGACCCCCACCTCAGGACTTTCACGGACACTTTCCAGACCTGCAAGGTGCAAGGGGCTTGGCCACTCATAGACAATAACTACCTGAATGTCCAGGTCACCAACACGCCAGTGCTGCCTGGCTCCACGGCCACTGCCACCAGCAAGGTGAGCCTTGAGCATGTCCTCGTGAGCAGAGGTGGGCGAGGGCAGAGGTCCTTCTCAACAGCCTTTCTTTCCACTGTCTCTCTCGTCCACCATTTGCACGTCTGTCTGGGGAGGGTAAGGCTGGGTGGGAGCTCCACTGAACTTGAGCGTTTGGCCCTGAACATAGAATCATAGAATCATTAAGGTTGGAAAAGACCTTTAAGATCATGAAGTCCGACCATCAGCCCATCACCACCGTGCCTACATCAGACACCCGTGCTTCCTCTGTCCCCACCTTGGCTTAAATGGCCTGTGGTTTCTTCCTGAGCACATCCAGCCCCATCACGGTTAGCAGGCTGAGATGCTGCAGCTCAGGGGGCGATCATGGCCATAGTTGAGGATGGCAAATTAAGAGGGCTCTCACCTGAGGGCCTCCAGGTTGCTATGAATAGCCAGACCAGGGATGATGATGACACCTTTTGGGAGACAAGCAAGGTCCGAGCAAACCCAGGACTGCCTTGCAGGAAGGCTTCAGCTTGCAGGGAAAAGCCTGGAGGGAGCTGAGCTCCTCGCCCTGCCTTCCCCGCTGTCCAGGCTCGTAATTGTCTCTGTGGTTTGCAGCCGAGTCAAGGCATTTTGTGAGGCACAGTCTTTTTCTGGTGGTGCTTGGACAGCTTAAATAAACATGCTGAAGGTACAGGGTGAACACTGAGAAAACCCAAGTGAAAATGTGCTGCTGTGATCCAGTGTCTTGTGTGACATGGCTTCGGCTTCAGGAGAGACCCGGAGCTGCTGAACTGTCGTGTTGCTCTGCGGTGCTCAAGCTGCAAAGCTAACAAATGGGCCACTTTCTGTGCCAAGAAATTGAAGGCTTAGCAGGAGGCATCTTCTTGCTTTTGGAAGATGTCCTGTCCCTTCGTGTCTGGGAGGTCTGCTTCTCCCTGCGTGTGGGGAGAGGAGAGAAGCACATGCAGGACGGGGACTGCTGCTCAGCTCTGGATGTGACCTTTTCAGCCTGAGCTGGGGCTGGCTTTTTGATTTTGACCTGTCCTTTAATAAACCTCATTAAAGATAATTAACGATGCTCTCAACTCCTTGGCTACCAAAAGACATCAAAACCTGCTGAAGCTTGCAAGGAAGTCTGACTTGAGGGAAGTGGTCCTTAAGGGCCCCAGGGACCTGCAATTTCTAGGCTGGATCCCAGGATCACCATCTTAATTGAGCCTTTTCACCCCTTATCTGCCTCATGGGCTTGTGGTGAGGAGGGCTTAGTCATGAGACCTGCAGCATGAGCTGTGGAAAGCCTTACTGGGTTGTTGCTGGAGCACCATGTGCTGCTGGAAAGCATGGGAGTCTCTTGGTCCATGGGGCTCTTTGTGTTTTTGCAGGATGTTCTCTGGTCTACTCTTACTCCTCCAGCCAGAGGCAGGGCTGCATCCAGAGGAGGTAGCAGGATGTCCATGCGAGGGGTAGTGCAGCCTGAAACCCAGGGCATGGTGGTGCCTCGTGACATGGCTGAGGAGTGGACAGCAGGGCTGGGAGCATCTGGGCACTCCGCAGAGGAGTGGGTGGGAGAGAGGGACATTGCCAGGGCTCTGGGCAGCTCTGGGCTCCTCGCCAGCACCACTGGGAGCAGAGGTGCTGGGAGCCAGCACTGTGCTCAGCGCAGCCCTTGGGGAACCTCAGTTTTTCCCTTCTTCATGCTCAGCCCTCGGGCATACCTGCCCTGTAGCTGCTGGAGCCATCTCTCCTCCAGCCCTGACCTGCTCTGGTCAGGTCTCGGTCTGTCCCTTCATGGGCAGGAGGTCCCCCTTACTGCTCCTCCCTCATGGGAAGAGGTGCACGAGGAGGAGCAAGTCTGCAAGAGGTGAAAGAGGAAGTGAAGTTTGCATGGGAAGAAGAGCAACTTGCTCTTCTTCCCATGCAAATCCTATTCTTCCTCCTCTTCATCAAGCCTTGCCGCCAAAGCCAGGTCAGCAAGGGAAGAACAAGTGCTGTGAGGTCCTTCCTCCGGCAAGGGACCCGTGTTTGGGCCCAGCCGAGGGTGGGGAGCCGTGTTGGGCTCAGTCTACATCTGTATCATCCCTAGAAGGCCTGTCCACTCGAACGTGCTGGACATGTGTGTGTTTGCGTGGTTGAGATGGAGCACAACGTGTTCTGGGGCCCAGAGGAGAAGACTCTGTTGGTCTGTGAGTGGCCAGGGAAATGAAGAGGTCCAGCCCTTGGGATGTGAATGCCCTGGGAGCCAGAAGAGAAGCTTCACCACCTCAGAGAGAGTCAGGGCTCCCCCCCCCGTCATCTTCTTCTACCAAGTAACTAGCGATAGGATGAGAAGAAGTGGCCTCAGGTTGCATCAGGGAAGGTTTAGATTGGATACGGGAGACAATTTCGTTACTGAAAGAGTTGTGAAGCACTGGAACAGGCTGTCCACGGAAGTGGTGGAGTCCCCATCCCTGGAGGTGTTCAAACGTGTAGATGTGGCACTTCAGGACATGGTTTAGTAGGCTTGGTGGTGTTGAGTTGACAGTTGGACTTGATGGTTTTAGAGGTCTTCTTCAGCCTTAATGATTCTATGATCTGCCAGGGCCTGGAGGCAAGACAGTGCTGCGTGCGCAGGCATTCTGCCACAGGCATGTGAGTAGCGATACTCCAACTAGCTCCAGCTACAAGGGAGCTCCTGTGCTGGGCCTGGAGATAACAGCACATATCCAGGTGGTACGTTCTGTCCAGCTTCTGGATCTTGACTCCATACACGGTGTCCTCATCCCTGTGCTAAAGCAGGATGGCCATGTCTCGCTGCCTAGAAGTTGGGGCAACTTCTTAGGAGGAGGCACGTGCCCGTGAGCTGAAGGCCACGCTCCTGGCCAGGCTGAGCAGCCAGCTCCTACACCTCCCGTGCCACTCGTGGTGGTGGCCGTGTGCCTGCAGGTGGTCATCACTGGTTGTAACCCTGTTCCTTTCTTTTCTCCCCACAGCTCACCATCATCTTCAAGAGCTTCCAGGAGTGTGTGGACCAGAAAGTGTACCAGGCAGAGATGGACGAGCTCCCCGCTGCCTTTGCTGACGGCTCCAAGAACGGTGGGGACAAGCATGGAGCCAACAGCCTGAAGATCACTGAGAAGGTGTCGGGCCAACACATCGAGATCCAGGCAAAGTACATTGGCACCACCATCGTGGTGAGGCAGGTGGGCCGGTACCTCACCTTCGCCGTACGCATGCCGGAGGAGGTGGTCAATGCTGTGGAGGACCGGGACAGTCAGGGCCTCTACCTGTGCCTCCGCGGTTGTCCGCTCAACCAACAGATTGACTTCCAGACCATCCGCTCGGCTCAGGCCACTGAGGGTCGTGCCCGTAGGAAGGGACCGAGCCTGCCGGCCCCCCCTGAGGCCTTCACGTATGAAACGGCCACGGCCAAGTGCAGGGAGAAGCTGCCCGTGGAGGACCTCTACTTCCAGTCCTGCGTCTTTGACCTCCTCACCACAGGAGATGTCAACTTCATGCTGGCTGCTTACTATGCCTTTGAGGATGTGAAGATGCTTCACTCCAACAAAGACAAGCTGCACCTCTATGAAAGGACACGGGACCTGGCCCCGGGCAACACGGCCGCCCCGGGACCGCCCCCTGCCCTCTGGGTAGCACTGCTGTGTTTGAGTCAGTGTTGGTTGGGCTTCTTATAGAGGTTTGCTCCTTCGCACTGTGGAGAGCGAGGAAAGGGGAGCAGGAGAGGACCATGGATGAGGTGGTGGCACTGGACAGTGGGAGGTTGGATATCAGAGCCACATGGGTTGTCCTCAGATCTCAGCCCCTCTCTTTGGCACCAGGTCCTCCATCTTCCCCAGCTCTCGCCTGGGAGGAACGTGCTGCCAGTGGGACCAGTCAGGAGTTTTTGCTGGACTGTACCTTGTCTGGACCTTCCTCACCTCCCCCTCTCCTCCTCCTCTTCCCAGTAGTGTGGATGCTGGGGAGCCCCCACCTCCTTGTAGCTCTACCCCAGGTCCCATACATGCACGTGGTGACTGTGACATTGGCGTGCATGAACGTGGCTTTGTCTTTGGAGAGCAGAGCCCACAAGGAGGGTGTAGAGCAGCACAACGGGGCTGGGCTTTCTGCTTGCTGGGGTCGTGCTCTGTTTTTGAGGTACAGCCCACTCTGCCGGCAGCCCCGTTGTTGCAGAAAGTGATGCAAGGGGTTGAAATGGTAGGGATGGTCCCATCCTTGCCCAGCTGCTGGTGCCAGGCATCTTCTGAGTGGAAGGAGGACGTGTTCCTCAAGCCTCATGTTACGTTTGCTGTGATTCAAAGGGCATCTCCTATTTTAGCCAGTTCATTTGGCTGACTCACTCCATAGTTTTATTCCTGGCTCCCTTGTCTTTGCCTGGAGCCACCGAGGACTCTTGATGGCAACAGGAGAAACCTGGCCAGTATTCAAGCAGTTTCTGCAGTTTCTGCCCAGCGTTGGATGAGTTCCTCGCACCGTGTGCTCTCCAGTCTCCTAGAACTGGCAGCGGGGAGGCTGCTCAGTGGGAGACCCGATCCGCACCTCCCTCCAGCCCTGCACCCAGTTGCCTGCCCACACCTTGGCCAGGCCCTGGGATGGAGCAGGAGCGTCGCGCTCTGTTTGTTTGCTGCTAGGTCTCTGCTCTGCTCCTCGTCCTGGGGGCGTGACTTGCAACCCCATTGCAGACCAGTCGCACCTTAAGCCCTTCTGGGCTTGAATCAAAAATGGGGCAATGTTAGAAATCCAGCCAGGAGACGGGATGCAGCAGAGGGCCCCTCAACTGCCCCCAAATGTTTGTTCTCTGTCTTGAAACCATTGATAATCTCCTTCCCCCACTATGTAGTGCTGCCCATCTCCTCCTCTCCATGTTCCTCTGTGTTTCACCTCATCGCTCACTGAACAAACAGCAAGACCACCTTTGGTCTGAGTCTTTGAGACCTCTTGATGGGTTTCCCCTCTTTGCCTCAGAGGGAACTTCCCAGAAACCAAAACATGTGTCACTCTTGGGGGCATCTCCTGCTCTCAAGGAAGGTTTCTGGGCACGATGAGACAAGCTAGCACCAAAAGAGGTGGGAACAGGCTACTTTTGGCATGTCTGAACTGGTGCCAAGAGGCAGCCTGGTGTAAATACTCAACGTGACTATTCATTGTGTCCTAACAGCTCTAGAGCTCCATTTGTAAAGCAGCAGAGAAATGCAAAATTGTGTCAATGGATGTAATTTATATTGTCTCTTTAATATATAGAGCCCTGGCATTGATCTCGTGTGACTGTACAGATGAAGAGATGTAATTGGTTTGTAAATGTTTAAGGAAAGAAAAGAAACAAAAAGATGTGTTTACTACTTTGCTCCTTGCTTTGTTTGCTGGTGCCCCAGGTGTTCTGTTTAGGGAGATCTGGAAATCAGGCCATCACAGATTGGAGGTGCGGAGGAGAGCAGCCACTGGACCGTGACCCAGGACACTTTGGCTTCCCAGTGCACTAACTGGTCAGCCAGGCTGATTCGGGCTTTTTGTTTCCTTTGTTAAAGAAAGAACCAAGTTTTTGTCTTCCTTAGAAATTCAAAACACAAGTTTTGAAAGTCAAAATTTATCACCGGGTAAGAGGAAACTTATTTTTTCTTGCCCGTATATCAGCAGCGGCCGTGCAAAGCATCCCTCCGAAGACACGGAGCTTCTTGAAAGCAGTCGTAGCTGGCCAAGCCACAGCGTGCCAGCAAGTCCGTGCTTCCCTCAAGACCTCCCGTTCCTATAGAGCGAGCCCAGCAGCACGACGCACTGTGGTGCCAGCCATGGAAGGTCCCTCGGGTTACGGCGTGGCTCGGTCCCGCTGTCCGGGTGAGCGCTCCAGTGGTGGCCGGCTGCGTGCGGTGGTTGGGGCATCCCTGGTTTAGAAGCAAACAGTGAAGCACTTTATTTTGGTTGTGTTTGACCCAGTTCTGGTTAAAGTTGAAGTGTGGCCAAGAAGGACCCGATACTTGGAAACAAAAGAAATACGTAGGCAAAGGAGGGGGGGCATGTTACGAGTAGGTGCCCCCCTCCTCGCCTCCCTGCATTGAGACCCGCGGGAGTGACACCGCGTGTATATACTGTAAATTATTTATTGAGAGAAACACAAGTAAAGTTTGAGGTTTTTTTGACAAGAAATGAGTGGGTCTCGGTTTGTTCCCGGTGCGCTGGATGGGGCTGTTCGCGGCGCGGGATGCGAGTGTCCCTAAAGCAGCTCCGTCCGTCTGTGACCCTCAGACCCCTGCAGAGCAAAACTCGCCTGAGAATTTCAGTCTGGGGTTTTATTCGTCTACAGCCCAATGAGAAAAATAAAAAAAAAGGGGGGGAGGGGGGGGGAGATAGATAATGAACTTTTGGACCTGAGGCTCACTGGGAAAGGTGGCGATGGGGTCCAGGCGGGTGCCCTCGCCCTTCTGCTCCCCCCAGCCCCTGGGATGCGAGCCCCAGCCATCACCCCTTGCCTGGGCATTGCTGTGGGCCCCAGCCGGGTCTGTTACTGCCCTCTAATGAGGGAAACCCAAAACTGCAATTTTTTTGGTTCATTTTACTTTTTTGAAAAGCTGAAGGACTCCTTTCCCATGCAGCCAGGGCCATGGAGATGCTGAGGCCGGGTGGGACACCGGGCCAGCAGGTGGAGGGAGGTTCTCCTTCCCCTCTACACTGCCCTAGTGAGGCCCCATCTGCAGTACTGTGTCCAGTTCTGGGCTCCCCACGTCAAGAAAGATGAGGAGCTGCTGGAGAGAGTCCAGGGGAGGGCTACGAGGATGATGAGGGGGCTGGAGCATCTCTCCTGTGAGGAAAGGCTGAGGGAGCTGGGCTTGTTCAGCCTGAAGAAGAGAAGGCTGAGAGGGGACCTTATAAATGCTTATAAATATCTCAAGGGTGGGTGTCAGGAGGATG
>Ga0065711_1046491_pt1 | contig 12867 bp, 10 predicted proteins | sample Hoacrofraction12_FD_59098 | JGI IMG/M metagenome (GOLD analysis project Ga0065711, IMG submission 59098) | Hoatzin crop microbial communities from Cojedes, Venezuela - Epithelial fraction 12 v2 (version 2) | ecosystem: Host-associated > Birds > Digestive system > Esophagus > Crop | place... | reverse complement strand
GGCCTCACTAGGGCAGTGTAGAGGGGAAGGAGAACCTCCCTCGACCTGCTGGCCACACTCTTCTTGATGCACCCCAGGATCCCACTGGCCGTCTTGGCAACAAGGGCACACTACTGGCTCATGGTCAACCTGTCGTCCACCAGGACACCCAGGTCCCTCTCCACAGAGCTGCACTCCAGCAGGTCAGCCCCGAGCCTGTACTGGTGCATTGGGTGATTCCTTCCCAGGTGCAGGACCCTGCATTTGGCTTTGTTGAACCTCATCAGGTTCCTCTCTGCCCAACTCTCCAGCCTGTCCGGGTCACGCTGAATGGCAGCACAGCCTTCTGGTGTATCCACCAGTCCTTCCAGTTTTGTGTCATCAGCACAGCACATCAGTACTATTTGTTACTATCTGTCTGCTCCTCTTCTCACATATGGAGATAGGCTACATAGGTCCTTTCCTAAATAGCCATTTTGAGGAGCCCTACATAGCTAGAGGAGCCCTAAATGGACTTTCAACTGTAGCCATGTGCCAGTTGTTCCCAGAGGCAGGAGCCTCCCACGAACTGCAGGATGCAAAAGGCTTCTGGGGGATTTCTGTGGAACCCAGGATCCTCCTGGGTGGACCATTGACAATGTTACTCTGACACCAACTGTCCCCTTCCTGCAACGTTATTCACAGACCATGTCAGATTCACGCTAACAACGGAGCAGAGGTACTGGCCCCTCAAAGCCAGGACACTGCTGTCCTCTTACAGGATTGCATACAAATAACTGAATTTTCACTGCTTTCTAAAACTCATTAAAGCATTTTATCATGACAAGGACATGCAGAATTGTGGGAAATTTGCAGAGAAATGCAGGAAAATAAGATTTGTCATTTCTGGAGTTCACCAAATTTGACAGCATCTCCCTAAATTTGTAGAGCAATCATTTTCAGAGCAATGAATTTTAATTGGTGTTCTTTCTCTATTAATACAGGGGAGATTTTTCTTTGTATATTTTTAATAGCTAGGATGTGTCATTTTTGATCTACATTTTAATAATTAGTAGAATGCCATCTCAAACGAAAAGTGCCAAGAAGGGTATTTATGTGATGCTGTTCTGCCTCAGGCATTAATAAAGTATGATACTATGCAGCAGGCACAGCTGCGTTATATGTAATGATACAAATTGAATGTAAGTAATATAATTTTTTGTGGTGTAACACAACTGGTGCACAAATAGTGTTCCTGGCAGTAAATACTGTTGTTGTGATAGGAAGGTACTGCTAATGCCACTAAGCATTACAGTCAATTATTGATAACATCATGCGAACCAAGCTAACAAATTGGGAATTACATGCCTCCTGCACATTTCTGCCTATGTGAGCCAGGACTTTTTTGCTAATAGAGTAACAAATAATCCTGCTGGAAAAACAGTCAAGAAAGCTGGAAGCTAACAAACCAAAAAAAGTCCAAATGTAGCACCTGCCGTGGAGGAAAATGACTTTTGCAGTGTTGCAAGAACAACACACAAGGTGTATTAAAAAAAAATAAAATTATCTTTTGCAAAGGTGGCTGCAATGCAAAACCTCTGCCCTAGCCCTAGCAGTAGTAACAAACCCCCAGAAACAACATGTAGACTTGCTGCCCCCAGAAGCATCCTGAGCACTCGTCCCTGCTGAAGGCCCAGTGGCGTGGAAAGCAGAACAGCTTTGGCTATCACGTGCAACACGGTGTGCAACGTGAGGCCTGGGGGTTCGGTCCTGCTGCTCGCCGAGATTGCTACCTGTATCTCTGCAAAATACAGCACTTCTATCAGCCTGAGCAAGGGGTACCCCATGCACCTCTGCCTGGACAAAACATTCCACGGGAGGCAAGAGGAAGGGCAGGTTGCTGCTAGTTTGATGGAAAGTGGAATTCCAACCCCCCCAAGCATGAGATGGTTCAGCAGGACTGGAAAAGACTGTGAAACGCAAGTCACTAGACTGGAAAAACAGAGGAGAAATTATTCAGAGAAGTTGCGCAAGCTCCCAAATAAACTGCTGGTGCTCCCTGCAAAGGGTGGGTTAGCAGCTCTCCTGTGATAGACTTCAAGGAGAGATGAGGGCTAACATAAGCCTCGCCATTTGCTAAAGGAGAAATTGGAGAAATCACTCAAACGAGGCAGGGATTAAACTGGGACTGAGCTCTAGTGAGAGAGCTCAAGGAAATTTAGATTACAGTGATGGAGAGGAGAAGATTGAAACTTGGGGCTGAGTAATGCACAACAAATGTATTCAAATGAATCTCTTCCATCGAGGCACTTCCAGGGCACCCATCACCTCGCAATCTTTAATGCACTTACTCTCCTGGAAAGAAGGCAGTGCTGCTATTTCTGTCTTTTGCTTGGGGAATTGAAACACAGGGAGATTAAGTATCTTCCTCAAGGTGACCCAAAATATCTGTTCCATAGCAGCAGAATTTCAGGTCTCGGCATAGCCAGGGGACCATCACTCCCACCTGCCTGTGAACAGCGGGTACATTTGGGGGCGGCTCTTGCTCCTTATGTTTTTCCTCCTGCTTGTAATTGTGGACTGCAGATCCCTGGCCTTTGACACAACACTAAACAACCCATAGCCAGAGCCAGTGTCTTCCCCAGGCTCCTCTTCTCATCCATAGACTTCTGCTGAAGGCACCAGGAATTTCTTTTGGAACATCAAGAGGTGCAGGGTGAGGGTGACACGTTCGGGCTGGCATGTTTGTGACTCCTTTAATGACTGCAGCAGGAGATGCAAATGGCAGAGCCTCCTGAGGTAATCACAGTGCTGAGACTGTGCTGTGGGAGGGAAAGAGATACTGCGGGACTTGCCTGACAACTTGATTTGCAATTAAGTTGACTCCATTTGAATCCCGCACAGAGGCACAGATCTTGTCACTGCAGAGCTGGATGCTCACCTGTCGGAGTCTGTGGTTAAAACAAGCTTCTGTGGAGCCTCTTCCTTGTGCCTTCCAAGCTTGAGCTGGCAAAAAATTATGAACTAGCTCCTGTGGCTATTTAGTTTTAGTGTAAGTGAATTTGCCCAGAGCTACTAGAAATTACACTGCTACTCCTTCCACTGCTACCAGACAGTCCACTAGTACTCAGGAGTCTGCCATAGAAAAATGCATCACTGATGGCACACAAGAGACAAAATTCATTTTTAGACTCACAGCAGCAGTGCACAGTTTGTCCCCAGTGCTCATACTGATGTCCTGGTAGGAACCATTAGTTTTCATCCCTTGCCACTGGGGTGTAAAACAAAAGATGAAGTGTCCGGGCAGCACAGACTGAAGCCAGCCAGGGGAACAGCCCAACCATTTGATTACAAGCCTCCTCCTCCTTCATCTTGTGGCTGCTCCTGTTTGTGGTTGCCCACTGGTCCAGCTCCAAGCAGGAGGATAAGTCGCTGCCCTAGTCAACAAAGGTGCTTTCCAGGGAGAACAGGACGTGGTGCTGGCTGCTTTTGAGCAGAACTTGGCCTGGGCTCAGGTCCTGGTGAGCAAGGGATTCCTCAGCCTGATCCAGCAAAGGTCAGTTTGGCACATTTGGAAAAGTGAACCCTGCTTTCAGAAGTTACCTGCAGGCTCTTGCTTTCAAACAGACGGGAATGATAAAATGTACAGTTTAATTTCACAGCCTGAGCTCTTGCAAGAGGTGCATACAATTTTTATTTTGTATTTACTTTAAAAAAAAAATTAAATCAGGAATAGCTCAGCGCTCAGCACTTTGTAGCCAGCTGTCTGTGGCTTCCCACTCAGCCTGGCAGCTTCTCTGCTTTGCTCTTCAAAAGCAGCTTCCTCTGGCCCTCATGCCCAGGGCCTGCTCAGCCATCTGCCCCGATCCATTTGGCCTTGCTGAGTGCCATCGAAGTGCCCATACTTTTCTCTTTAATGAAAAGCGAGTTGGATGCCTGCGGGTGCTTTTCAAGACCTTGCCGTGTCTGTGCAGAGTGCACTTGAATGTGGGGGAGAGGGAGAGCCACCTGCAGAGGAGCTCATGAGACCTCCTCCATGCCCTCCTGCAGATGGCAGGGATTTGTCAGCACCCAATGCAGGCTGACAAGTGGTTTGGAAGAAAAAAAAAAAAGAGGGTCCTGAAGGGAACATCTTAGTTCTGCCTGCAAATCTGGGAATAGCACTGTCTCCAAGGCTGGCAGGAATTTTTACCCCCATCTATATTTTGCCTGGGCTTTCACACACCTGCCCAGCTGCCAAAACACATTTTCTGTTGTTGCCTTGTTTGCAAAAGGTCTTTCGTTCCTCTTTCTCTGTTCTTCACACCAGGCCATTTGCCCCTATCTCTGCTCCCAGACGCACCACCTCACAGTTGTTTTGTCTTGACTGCAAAGGGTTAGCTGCAAGGCAGCTTGCTTTCATGCCTGCTGTGAAACGCTCTGCAAAATTTCATTGAATACTCTCAAGTGCCCCCTCACTTCTGCCGGGCACCTCAGGGTATCCATCCCACCCTCAGCTCCCCATCAACGGGGCTGTGTCCGACTGCAAGACACCACCATCATCCCACTGCCTGACATGTGTTCACGGCCGTGTGTCTTCCTTTCCCAAGCGGTTCCTCGGACAGGCTCTCTGCACAGGAACATGGTCATGCGAATCCCCCTTCCCACCGCAATCAGCGCCAGTGGCCAACCGAACGTGTTAGTAACTAATTTATGTGAGCATGATTTACATGTTTAATTATCTTTGCTTTTAATTGCAGTATTCACAAGGCAGAATATTTTACCACAAAGTGCTATGCCTACAGCCTGTTTGATTAACTACAGAAAGGAAAATGTTCAGCAGCATAAAACTGAACCACCAGAAAGTCAATATATATTAAAGGATTTGAAGGGTTTTGGTTTTTTTGTCAACTAAACACATTTTACAAACAGCAGGGAAGACAAAATTCTGAATTCAGCACTAGTTATGACTTTTTTTTTTCCTTGCTGCTCTGCTGCAAACCAATCTCAGGGTCTTGCAATATTTCCTTTTTTTATTTTCACTGGAATATAAAGAAGTAATGCAGAGCCTGGACTTTCTCTCAGTCTAATTTATTTCCTCTATATCAAACTTTGAAAAAGGGCCAAACTGGAGATATGTAACCCCTTTGGCAAGGACTCTGTCCACACACCAGCAGTCCCAGGGGCTGGTTCTGCTCAGGGAAATTAAGGTAAAACCTGTGTTGTTTGCAGCAGCTCGCTCTCAAAAAAAAAATTACATCATAAAATGAAGAAAGCTTACATGGCATTTTCAGAAGAAACCTGGAGTAAGTGTATGTAGGAGCACCATCTGTTGGCTGCATTACTACTTACAGGGTGCAAACTGCATTCCATTTCCAACAAAACTGCAGCTCCATTTCATGACACAAGGGACAGTCCCAGCTTTAGGGAGCATTTTCTGGACAAGCAGCCAGGCAGAGGTCAGCAGGGATCGCCAAATAATCCAGCAATTTGCCTAAAGTCACCCAGGCTGCAGAAGAGGAACTTGGTGGCTCTCTACTTGGTCGCCATCCTGATGCCCTCAAGTCAAATGTGCCAGCTGCTACAATTAAGGATGCTCCATCACCCCCTTTCCCTACACAAATAACATATTTTAGGCTCAGCAGCTTGAGATAATTAATTCAGCCAAGGTTTTCGGAGCGTTCGGGGTGTTTGGCCATTGCTCCTCTTTGATAGTTTTAAGAACAAAGACCTACAAATCCACAGCAATTTACAATCTGACTTTCCAATTAAGGATTTGACATGTTTTTATGCCTTTTAAGTGACAATATTTGTCAGGCCATTTGTTCAGTGCATTGTCTGCATGTGCAGTTACACAGGAATTGGTTTAATTAAGGTTAATTGGTGCATAATTAGAGCTGCTGCCAACACAAAAGAATGGCTGCAGACCAGAGAAAGAGTCAATTTATATCCAGCTCCAAAGCACAAATAGAGTAAAGTGGAGATACAGCTGAGTGGTAAAACCCTAAACTGCTTCATGTTTTAGCTCTGATTTTTTAATAAAAGTGTATCTAACTGCTTGGCAGTGTTCGCCCCAGAGCACAGAGTCCTGTCCCAGTCAATGAAGCATTTTTAATGGTGGAAGGTGTTTGGGCTAGTAAATCTTTGCACCTGGATACTCTTTGCCAGTGCAGGGGAGCAGTGCAGGATGCAATTCAGGGAAGCAAAATGGAGGAAAAGGTGAGGGAAAAAATATTCTTTGAAAAAGCAACTGTGATTTATTGCACAACAAACTCACCTGGGATTACTCGTCTGGCATGAACCCAGTGGGAGCAGCGCTCCAGCCTTGGCAGTGAGGGTCGCAGATGATGCCACCAGTTTGAAGGACAACTATGGGGTGGTTCTGGCGTGATTTGTTTCTGCGAGAGTCCAGTGGGGTGATCATCACAGAGCATTCCTTATGTCGCTTTTAACTCTCCGTCCCCAAGATCACTCCATTTCTTAGCACCAAAAGCAAAACCAAAGAAGTAGTGACTGGCTGCAAACTTGGCTGCTGCCTCAGCCCTGGCCCCACCTGCAGCTCTCCAAGCCCAGGGCTCCCAGTTATCCCAGTCCAGGGGTGCTGGGAGCAACCTCCCTCTCTCCTTCAGAATGAAGGTGCCTGGGACAGAGGGTGCTGGGCCACCATGCAGCCTCCTACCCCAGCTGCTGCCACAGGCATGCAGCCCTGGCAGCCTTTCCAGATGGCCAACTTTTCCCCAGTGGTGTGTGGTGCCTTGTTGGAGGATAGATCTCAGAGTAATGAAGAAAAATGAGAAGTGGATAGTGAAAGATAATAAAATGAGAAGAATGAATAGACTGGAAACTAGGTGAAAACCCCGCTAGGCAGTAAATAGGGTCTGACCACTCTGGTTCTATGCAGGTGTGCACTCCTTCAGAAGACCTGGAGACAGCAAATTAAGAGGAGAGAGAGGATTTTCCCCGGCTCACAGGGACACCTACTTTCTCTGAGTTATTATTTTAGCACTGACAGGACACTGCATCTGCTGAGGGGAACACAATCCTGCTTCTGCCAAGCAAGGAATTGCAGGGATCTACCAAAAAGGCAATTTTCTCCTCTGCTCCCCTCGACCAAAGAGTTTCCATTAGAAAAAATCTCCAACCCCTCTTGGTAAAATACTACAAGCTTTCCCACCTTCCCATCCCCATTGCATACAAATTCCTCCTTGTTACCATGGTGAAAGAAGAAGCGGTGGCTCTCCCAGCCAGATCAGCCTCATCAATCCCCCCTCCCCTCCTCCTTGCACACACTCCTCTGAAGACAGCAAAATGATCAACAAGACGAGATTGGAGAGAAAAAAAACCCCTGTTCTTGGCACCATTCCTCCATATGTCACCCTGTCCACAGCAGCTCTTGAGAGCCAGGGCAGTCCTGGGGGCGAGCAGCATATGCAGCTGTGTCAGGTGCTACTAGAGGCAAGTTATGCTGTTATTATTATTTTGAGAAAAGTCAGGGAAATGGCTGTATATATTACAGAAAGCTCCAGAGAGCTCTGCCAGGCTGAGAAGCACTGTGTGCTGGAAATGAGGTCAGTCCTTTGCAGCCCGGTGTTCCCACATCCCCCCAAGGGAAGCCCATTTCCAAAGCAGCCGTTGTTGAAACCAACTGCTTGTTTGGGGGAAAAGTTTAGAAACAGCAGAGTGATTTTCCAAGCACAAGCAGCTGAAGTTTCTTGATAGACAGAGTTTTGCTTTTGCCCTCATCAGAAAGTCTCCCTGTTTTCCACCTTGGTCACGCTAAGGCACAATGGCTGGTCATGCCAGACCTGCCCATCTGCCAGTGCAGCCCTCATGAAGGTCCAGGCACTTCTCTGAACAAGAAATACATAATTCTTTAAATTTAGACCTGCAGGTTGGAGCCTGTTAGCCTTCCCAATGATCTGATGACAAAGAGGATTTATGATTTCCACAGTATTGCTGTAAGAAACTACTTAGCATCTTGGCCAGTGAGGGATGAGCTTGTTTCTCTGGTGAAGACCAGGGAAAGTCAGGAATGGCAGGTTCTCAGAGCAAGGAAAAAGCTTTAAGTAAAGATAGAAAATGTGAAAATAGCTGCTTCTGAAGAGTTTCTTACATAGGGGCCAAAGGACAAACTGTCATAATTCAGCACAGCTCCACTGATGAATGGGCTGGTGCCAGGCAGAGTCTAAACCCAAAACAGGAGTGGAAGTCCCCTCTACCTGTAACTTACAGCAACAAAATGCTTTGAATTCTTTCAAACACAGCACCTCTTATCTTGGGGAAGGAAGGGAAGCTCAGGGGTCTCACAGTAAGGTTGCCAGGCATTTCTCTACTACTACTACTACTACTACTATTATTATTATTATTATTGTTAATTTAAAGATCCAATAGACAATGCAGCTGTGCAGATCACCTCCATCCCTGAAGGCCAGCCTGCCTTTGCTATGACCCTAGTGGCTTTTGAATGCAGCCATGGATCATCATCATCATCATCAGTATCTTAGAAGATACGAGCATGTGTATTCCTGTCAATAAAAGCTTTCTGCCACCTTTTTTATCACCTCATTGTGCCCAGAGGGCACATCTCCTCCATTGGTTCAAGAAGGCAACAGTTGTGTTGGGATGGATGTCCCCACTGAGAGACTGTGGAGATGATTCTAGCAATTGAAGGAATGGAAATTTGCTGCCTCTAAATTCATTAGGATCTTCATGCCAGAGTAGGATGGACATCCAGACCGACCCTTGCTCTCCTGCTTTACATTTTCTGGATTGTTTCTCCTCTCCCCACAAAGCTGCCAAAGGGAGAAGCACTCCGCAACAAAATTGTGCTGCATTCAATGGGCTAGTGGTTGTCACATGCTTGCTATTCCCTGCACATTTGCATTAGATGCAATTTTTTAAATGGTGTTTTGTGTTGATTCAGTTTATGGGTGAGGATTGGTATTTAATATTCTCTATTGACCAAACTCCATCCCAAGCATATTTCTTAGCAAAAATTTTTGTTCTCAGACTCAGGTTCACAACTGTACGAGTAGTCCCTGGCTGACTACAAAGTTTATTTGTTGATCCAGAGCATCCTTTTTAAATGTATTGGTCATCCTGCTTGTATTATTGATTGTAGTCAATAATATAATTCTAGCAAATTTCTAAATAGAACACCTCAGAAAACTACTCAGCATTGATTATCTTCTTACACAGTCTTGCCTCAAGTTCATACTAATGATATTCTGAATATCTTCTCTAGAATAAGTCAAACAAGCCTGATTTGAGAATCAGAAACGGCTCATTATAGATTTATTATTTGTGTATAATAGTAGCCTTGCAGAGCTATCAATCCAGCCAGTTATGCAAGGGATTCTGCCCATTAGATGCTTTTACACCTGTTCATCTGTTAACATTATGAACTTTGTTTTCTCATTAAGAAGTGCATTAAAAACAAAATGTAGAATATATGGAAAGGTTATTATGACTTGTATAATGAAATACACATTAGGTCATAACTCGGGCACCAGCCAGAAGTCACTTGCCCATTAAAAGGAAATTGTGCTTCAGTCCATTCACTCAAGGCAGTTTATGTGGGAGAGGGAAAAGAAAATGGGAGCGGGATGAAGAAACAAGTGGAAGGGGATGTTTAAGACCCAGCTGCATAGAGTGGCATTGTCATATGGCTTTAACTAAGTAGTGTGAAGAGCATGTTTTGAGTGCATAGGTCAAAAAACAAGAGCAACCAAAAAAACCACCCAGCGAGACCCATGACTGTATGTACACTAGTAATTTTTTTCTGATATAGAAGATTTTAGTATTTGGGAGAAATAGCCCCGCAGTATTTCCAGGCAAAGTGCTGTAGCACTATCCTGGCTCTAGGTGCAGTGCTCTCACAGCCTTGCTCTCCCTTCCCTGGCTTTGCTGAGGTGGGGCTGAGCCACTGGGTGTGATTTTCACTCACGTCCTAATTTTCTCCTCGGCTACCTGCAGGAGATGGGAATGAGAGCAATGCTTTCAGACCTGCATGCCCAGATGACTCCTCTGGAAGTCTGGACCAAGACAGGGCCAAAATTGTCCTGATGGCCCACACAAAACGAAATAGCAAAAGCCCTTACACCTCAGAGAACGGGTTGTTTTCAAGATGTGGCAGCCTGATTCCTTTTTAGCACGAAGCAAAAGTAACCGTGATGCAGCAATTTTCGCTGGATTGCATTATAATGTGCACAACAGGGCTTTTTTCTCCCATACACCTTGATTTCTTGTTTGGGAATGCTGTTTGTTGCTTAGCTACCCAATGCTGCCATAGCTGAAAACTGCTGCTTGCAGAGTTGACAAGAAGGAATTGCTTCTTCATGGGGAGGAGAGAGGAAAGGAATTATCTCGTGAAGACACTGCCGGTACAAAGCAAAGCAATAATGTGGTGGGAAGGATGGAGTAACATCAAGGGAAGTTATTAGTGGTACTTCACTGTTCTAGATTTGGTTAAAAAATAATAAACAAAGTTGCACCTTACGAATGTCACTAGTCCCTAACAAAAAAAATGAAATAAAAAAGAACAATAAACAACAGTACAAAACTGCTGCCAGAAGCTGAATGTCCCTCTCGTGAAGTGGGTCCTGTTTGAGCAAGAAGAGTCCCCGTCTCTGGTCATAACAGTCCATTATCATTAATGGTGCTGCACCAGCTTTGTACCTGCAAGCAAAGATGCTTCCATGCAATTTGCACTTCTTTCCATATTAATGAAGAAATTGGCTTGTGGAATTATTTTTATTTCTAATTACATTAAGAGTTTTATGCCCTTCTGGCTTGCTTCAGTTAGCATTTAGGAAGAGAGACTTTTAATAGAATATTAAGTAATATGGAGAATTAAACAAACAGAGTAGTGGAAGAGGTTTTAGCTTCAGTTTTGAAGCAAATTACATCGGGTTGCTGGATGAAACCTCCCTTCTGTGTAAATAAAAGAAGGTCTGTTAAGGCACTTACGGTACCGTCATCTGCCAGGAACGCTGATCCTGCAGAATCCCATGCAGGCTGATCATAGATAGCACTCGGGCTACCCAAGATGCAGTTCAAAGGGAGGCTGCAGGAAGCAAGGACAGGCAGCCAGAGGCGTGGGTGATTCATCTGCTCACTCCCGTGGCTAAGAAATGAGTATGCGTTTGAAAATCTCTGCTAAAACATGAGCTTCAGCCCCTGTCTGCTTCTGCTCTTGCCTTAAGACCAGGCTGCATTTCACAGCATAGATAGAGTGGGAAACTAAAAAGATTCAGTTTCTTCAGGCTTTCATTGTTTCTTGAAAGCAAACCCAGAAATTTTGTTCCAGTTATTGTCTTGCAAATGTTCTATATGTGGCAAACTCACATGCCAATATCTCCTTGTTTCCAGAACTCGCACGATGTCTTTATCTAACCGGTAAAAGGATCTGCAAAAATTCATTTGCATAAAATGTATCATGTACAAAACTGTTTTCACATAGCACCAAAAATATGGGCTTTATTTTCTGTATTTAATTACTTGGCTATATATTGGCTGAGTTGCCCAACAAGAAATGTCCAGTATATTTTTAATTGTTAATATGCATCTGCCCAGGCAGAATAGTGCTATCACAGTCCTCCAGCTCTTTCTGCGCATGCACGTTTGTGCCTCAGAGCTGAGGTCTATAACACAAAGAAACCTACCATGGAAAAGGCCACATGCTTCCACCTTTGGATCTGGAGCTGCAGACTGAATACTCTCATTCTAAAGACTTGGAAGTCTCCAGGCAGGTGGACATTTTGCTTTTGTTTTTCCCTCCATCTGCCCTCTCCACCCTGAGCTTCAAGTCTGCATTTAATGTCTGGTGCCAGAACTGACATGACAGAAGCTTTCCTCTGGCTCTTGTGGGCATATGTTCACATTTCATTTAATCCCTACCTAGCCTTATTTCCCTAAGGGAGGAGAACAATCTTGCAAGCACAGGCAGAACAAACCAAGTACAAGGTCTATATATATAGACAGAGGTGCCGTTGTTGCCCCTTGGTGTGCAGATGGACAGATGCATGAAAACCTTTCGATTGATCTTAGCACATGGGGGAACTGACTGCTGGGTAATGCTTCTGCCTCTGTAAATCACATGGCATTTTGCATACAGGACAGCACCAAACAGAGCCCAACTGACGTCGATGAACTGGCTCCCACTGCCTTCGGTGTGACTGGGACAGTCCTTCAGCAACCCTGAAGGGAAGATGATTGACTGAAACACTATATACCATTGACTGACTGATAACTGCAGGGGAGAGTCAATGACAGATTTTATTAATCCTTAATGAAGACAGATAGAACAAGACTTCCTTTGGCTAATTTGCTCCCCTGAACTTGCTCACACTACCTCTAGAGACTTAGAAGGGCAAAGCTACTGTGCTGAGAATTGCAGCTAGCTCCATTTGCCTGGAGAAGTTAGCATAATCCTAGCTGGGCCCGGAGACTGGCTCTTCAAGGGATTCTGTCCTTACAAGAAGACAAGGCATTTGGTGTCCTGCCAGAGCACATTTACAATAGAGAATAAATTTGAGAACAGGGGCTCGACCTGGCTGACTCCCCAAACCACTCCAGAGCAGGCAGGTCGGACTGACAGGCTTTGTCTGAATAGCACCAAAACTTGAGCTGCTGGTCATGGCTGCTTTGCCCTCTTTTTTTCCAGCAAAGTGTGGGGAAGGCAGCTCCTTTCTGTAACTATGCTATGATGCAAAGCTAGGCAGAGCACCTTTAAAATGGTCAGGGGAAGCAAAAAGGTATCCTATCACCTCCAAAACAGTGCGTCCTTCTTGCCACTGCTCACACCATTCCCTGTGCAGCTCATACTTTTCTGATGGGACATTTACTTGCTGTTATAGACTGCGTCAGTCACTATGTCCATTATTATCTCTGAGAACTGAAGAAGTAAAAAAAAAAAAAAAAAAGAAAAAA
>Ga0065711_1046489_pt1 | contig 12868 bp, 8 predicted proteins | sample Hoacrofraction12_FD_59098 | JGI IMG/M metagenome (GOLD analysis project Ga0065711, IMG submission 59098) | Hoatzin crop microbial communities from Cojedes, Venezuela - Epithelial fraction 12 v2 (version 2) | ecosystem: Host-associated > Birds > Digestive system > Esophagus > Crop | place... | reverse complement strand
CAGGTCAAGGGAGGTTCTCCTTCCCCTCTACTCTGCCCTAGTGAGGCCCCATCTGGAGTACTGTGTCCAGTTCTGGGCTCCCCACTTCAAGAAAGATGAAGAGCTACTGGAGAGAGTCCAGCGGAGGACTACGAGGATGACAAGGGGACTGGAGCATCTGTCCTAAGAGGAGAGGCTGAGGGAGCTGGGCTTGTTCAGCCTGAAGAAGGCTTAGAGGGGACCTAATATATGCTTATAAATTTCTCAAGGGTGGGTGTCAGGAAGATGGAGCCAGACTCTATTCAGCGGTGCCCAGTGACAGGACAAGGGGCAACGGGCACAAACTGAAGCACAGGAAGTTCCATCTGAACATGAGGAAGAACTTCTTCCCTCTGAGGGTGACGGAGCATTGGAACAGGCTGCCCAGGAAGGCTGTGGAGTCTCCTTCTCTGGAGATATTCAAGACCTTCCTGGACGTGGTCCTGTGCAGCCTGCTGTAGGTGACCCTGCTTCGGCAGGGGGGTTGGACTAGGTGAACCACAGAGGTCCCTTCCAACCCCGAATATTCTGTGATTCTAACAAGTAATGCAAATGAATTTTATGTCAGCTGAAAAAACCCAAACATCTATGAAGCTGGAATATCTCACTTCATAATATCAGCCTAGGATGACTGTTTAAAACACATCATCTGTATGTTACGTCAGGACCCAGCGGTCAGAAGGAACCAATTAATTAACCAGAAGCCATTTAAAAAGAATTAAAATCTCATTTGAATACTTGTCAGAACAGAAGCAAAAGCAATAGAAGGAAAAGGTTCATTTCATTATCAAGACCAGTTATTTAACATCTTCAGAATAGCACAGTACATCAATCAAGCTAATGCCCAGGGGATTAAATCACCTCTATTTTTTGGTAGACCTCCTTGAACATCCCAGGAATAACAAACTGACGCTCAACAGCCTGAATGTCATTTCTTGTTGGCCAGATATCTTTCAGGAAAATCTTCTTTCCCGAAGCATTTATTCCTGTAGAAAATGTTATTGTTACATTTGTTGCATAAGTTTTCCATTAAGAAAGAAAGAAAAAGTTTTATCACAGTGTCCTTTAGCTATGTGTTCCTTCTAACCTTGTCAACACTCATGAGACACACTTTATTTTGCATACAAGGGTCTGACAGAAGAGGGCCTCACAAACTTCATGATGCCTGCACATACACCTTCTTTTGTGATTTCCAGTGGCTTTCCAAAATAATTTTTAGAATAATTTAGGTTGGAAAGGATATTGGATGGTTGTCTGTCTGAACTACCCGCTCAAAGAAAGTCTACTAGGTCAGGTTGCTGATTAGAGACTGCCACCCAGATATAACCAGAAAGATGTGCCTGTGGAATTAGAATACTGATCAGGCTTGGCTTCCCCCTTTCTCCATCGTACAGACTCCTTGTTGCTCTGTTTCTTAACAGCTGCACGCTTTGCATCCCAGAGGTACTCAGTCATTTGAAGCATCTGCCTAGGACAAATGTTTCTGAAGAGCTTAATTCCAACCAGTTTAGTTTATAAGCTGTGAAAACAAGCATCCTGACACTGTCTTACCCAAAGGCTCTTTCTCAAAGTCAATCCGGATAGTCCCTGCAATGGCATAGGCTATTACCAGTGGTGGGGAGGCCAGGTAGTTAGCACGGGTGTTGGGATGGACACGCCCTTCAAAATTCCTATTGCCAGACAACACACCCACCGCTACGAGGTCTCCCTGCAAGAGAGAGTTTGAGACAAAGACAGCTGAGGTGCTTGCAGACTCCACACGCCCTGCAGAATTGCACCATGCTGCAACATCAATGACTGGACAGCCACAGAATAGTCTCCTGCCAAACAATCTCAAAGCACTTCCCACAGTGAAAAGAATACAGACTGAATTTACTTTGTACACAGCTGAGAAGAGTTAGTGCACAGTATAACACAGCTCAGAACAGCACACAGACAAGAACACCTTACCTAAATAAGCTGCATAGGAAAAGCTTCATACCTGTGTAATGGCCTCAACAACAGACTCTGGTAGGGGTCCACTATTGCCAATACATGTCATACAGCCATAACCCACCACGTCAAACCTAGACAGAGCACAAAAATCATCAGTGAACAAAAAGCTATTTTGGACGAAGATGTTTAACACCTCAGCAGCTGGCTAGGGTTACTTTCAGAAGATGTCCTCCTGTAACAGATGAATTGCTGCCGAGAACAGCATTTTTGAGAATGCTCGATTTTTATCATTGCAGTGACTGTTTGTGCACACAGAATAAAGATCTGGGAAATGTATTATCTAGCAAGATGAACAACGGTGTCATTTATGCAATTTCAAAACCATTCATCTTGAAAAATAACCCATTTTCCTGCTTAAGAATATGAGTCTTCAAGAAGCTACAGCAGGCAACAGGCCTTCTCCCTCATCAGCACAAAATCAGATAGTACAACAGCGATGCATTAACTCATGCAGAATCATGCCATAGGGTACCTGCCATATCATTTAAGCTGTACAGAGAAATAGTTGTTCTATTGCATCGCTTGCTGTCAGTGCTTTTAGTTAAGCAGCCACAGGACAACCATAGGAAAAGTACTCTTACCCTAGTTGGGAGAGGTAATTCATCACTCCACTCTCCCTCAGATAGTAAGTGACAACCCCGCTTCCTGGGGACAGGCTAGTTTTAATGTATGGCTTCACTGTCAAACCAGCTTCAACAGCTTTCTTAGCAAGCAAACCTGAAAAATGCAAAGGACAGTTGCAGTTTTTCCTGGAAGTGGGACAGTTTGGTGGATCAACAGGTTAACAGAAGTACCATTAGATAACTACAAAAAAGAAAAGGCTCCATTTCCAGAAATGAAATGGTACAGTGAGCCAACAGCACTAATACCAGAGTAACCAGCTAGCGGTCGAGTGCTCTGTTGAACTGTAAATCCAGCCTGCAATTACTGCTCCAGTGGAAAGCTGCTGGAAGTTGCATTCAACAAGATGCACTCACACTGGAGCATGCAGACATTCAAAACACAGACAGTTAAACAAACACTATGCATAAGAAAAGTGTGTCACAAAAAAATGTAATGAAGAATTGTTAACTTCCCACTTATGGTGGTCTAGTGACCCAGGGCTGGAGTAAATGCCAACAGATGACTTGCTGCCATCAGAAGCGGATGGCTACGAGAACACCAGCTGTGGCCCTTGTCACAAACAAGCTATCTCGCAATCTAGAGCTTGTTGCAGGAGTGCTGTTTATCCCTCCTGGATTTGTAACATGCCTAGAGAAGTTTGAGAGGAGCATACGTGCTACCAGAAACACATTTATCCTGAAATTCATCCTTTTAAATGAATTGTCCATACATAGATGAATGTTAAGAAAACAAGTCCCCACCAGCCCTTTCCCAGGATAGACATAAAAGAAGCAGCAGCTATGCAAACTATGCAGAAGTCCACATTCCCATGCCTCATTCTCTCTCTCATACATCCACTTAGATAAGAAAATATACATCAGCTCTGCTTTGATCCAACATGATCTCCAACTGGAAGACATCATCAAACTGTTTTGGTTTTGCCAGCTGTTTGGGAGCTCTGTTAGACACAACCCAGAGATCTGCATTGTAAGTGTTGTGTGAGAAGGCCTACACAGATGGATTTGGAGGCCTAAAGGTAGGTATGTGCATTTAAAAAAGCAGTCCTATTCCTGAAATTGCTGAGGCTCCTTAACTGCCAGGGGAAACTGTGGAAACTGGAGCTCTTGGATACTTTCGTAAACGTGACCAGGAACAAGTGATCATCCTAGAACCTGAAAGCCTGACAGCTTGTTTGAAAGCATTGGCTTCTGTTTTCCTGCCAATACCAGTTCTCAAAAGCATGCAAAGTCAGACTAAAAACCAGCAAAGAAGCGCCAGAACTTCACTTGCTTGGGGAAACCCTAATCCAAAACTTTTGTAAAGTCAGATTAGGCTGTCAAGGCTACTATAGCATACACTGAGTAGCCCCACAGACTCACAGCCCATGCACATTGTTTAGTGCACAGCATAAACATCGGTAGTTTAAAACAATCATTCATATTTTGGATTTCTTTTAGCTTGGTAACTTAGTGTGGGAGTACTGCATGTTTTACTTACTTTCACTTCAAACCCTAGTCTGAAAGCCAAATTATCACAGAGCTGTTAAGTGAAGCAGGCTGAAAGATCAGCATCCCCACTGCCACAGAGAGGGTTAAAAATGCATGCCATTAGGTTAAAAATGCATGCCATTAGCCTGGGAGCCAAACACTTGAGAAAACTATATCCTAAGCAGGTGGCACAACTGAGGGATACACCCACCTAGGACTAAGGGAATAGGGTAAAGTTAGTCTGCCTGGAGGAAACCTACTTCTTGATCCTTGGAAGACAGAATTACAGCTCTATTTCTGTGATCATGATCAGGATGGACCTGAAGAAAGAAGTATGCCGATTTGGCTGTGCTGTCAAGGGCAACTGAACTGGAACACTTTGTTCAATCTTGTTTCTCTCAAAGGACTAAGAAATAGAGCAGGTCTCTCCTTTGCTTCCCTTTCCGCCTCACCTTGTTTATGATGTCCTTTGTGTCTGTTGCTAGGAATTAAAAGACCTTTTGTGCCTGGGAAGGGGATGAGTACCCAAAGAAAGATGCTAGCCCAAGAACAGGTGCCAAATACCACTTTGAGAAACTAAACACAAAGTGATTTTTGTCAGAGGGTCTCCACAAGGCGCTTTTCCCAGCACCACACAAGAACAAAAGGAGACAAATTACATGACTTCAGCCAGCAAGTAATCCTCTCTGGACAAGGGCCCTTGTGTTGCCCATTGTACATCGCTTCCAACCTTGGTAGAAAATAAGCCTGCATCCTACAGTCTGACAGACTAGGAAGCCCTAATGCAGTGGTGATCTTACAGTGACAGGTAACATCTATGTATATGTTTGTGGAGGAGAGAAAGAAATATGTGAGCATGTAGCCAAGCATCTGGGAAAGAACGCTGAACTGGGCTAGTATAGACTGAACCCTTTGAGCTGACTCTCTTCATCCATATTTTGTTGCCAGAAGCACACTTTTGGAATGAGAAATTTTCTGCCCAGACTAGCTAGTTTAAAAATAGTCAACCTCCTGATCTGAAATTTAACACAACCAACTCAGACTACTGTTTTGTAGTAGTGAATATTATAAGCAAGAAAGTGGGGGATACAAAATGCACCTCCGACCACTTCTTGGATGCAGTTAAGATGTAAATGACAAGCTCTGAAAGATGGCAATCACAGAGAACACAATTTTTGTCCTATGCTCACCCTCCACATGCCCTCAGACTCTTGTTGTAATAACCTGATACACCTCTAGCTAAGTGTTTATTTTGTACTCTGCTGCCAGATCAGAGCACTTTCAGACTTAAACCCATAGGCCTTTCTTCACTGTCCCTCTTCTTGTGGCTCTGACTTGCATTAACCTCTTCTCAGCTCTATATAACACCTTCTGTGCACTTGAACAAGTGTCAGAGGTGCTGGTTAATTCAGTTCCAGTTTGCCCTGTAGAGAAGACAGTGCAGGAAAAATACATTTTCTTCAACCCATGTTTCTAGCTACCATTTCCAGAATTCCTTCTGCTGCTTTTAGGGACTAAGCTCAGTTTTATCCCTCCAAATCACAAAAACAACACTGTGCATGTAGAATTACATCAGTGTTGTATTTGTCTTTAGGGCACACAGCCAGAGACATAGAGAAATCACTGCACATTAAGCAAACAAACTTACCTGCTCCCAGCATAACCGAGGGGTTACTGGTGTTTGTACAGCTTGTAATGGCAGCAATCACTACTGAACCATGAGCAAGTTCAAAGTAACAGCCCTCAAAATTAAATTTGACTATGCTGTTGTGTCGGTCTGGGGCAATTTGGAATCCCTTGAATCCTTGCTGCAAGAGAGAAAGAATCAAAAGGATGTCGTTAATATAAATATTTTGACTGGAAATCAGTACAGGCTGGGAATTTCACAAATGAGAAGCATCAGTCACATCCATGCTTGCACTTTCAGGTCAAGGTCATCTCTGTTCAGTCAAAGTGGCAGACAAAAATCCGTTTTTCTCTGGTCTAGCCTATTCTCTGTTTACTGGTAAAAGAGGCAGGCTTTGCAGCAAAACGTACTTGTGTTTCCCTCCTGCATGAATATATCCTTCTTCAGCTTGCTCAGATACTTCTTACTGCCATGTCCTCCAGATTCCTGAACACATATAGTCGTGTTACACAATCTAGTCCCAAGTTTTTAGCCTTAACATGTAAAATTTTTAAGCCATGAATATCAAATAGCTCAAATTTATACTCAGAGCTGACTTGAGAGGTAAAGGCCTGACAGTCGGTAAAAAAACAAAGAGCAAGATGGCACTGTTGACACTATTAAAAATCAATGAGATCTGAAACCATAAAGTCATTTAATGGAGTTTGGAATATGCAACAAAAACAAGAATTATTGCAAATTGCTGTGGTTTAAGTTGCTTGATTTACATCACTAGAGTTCCGTACTGCTTTTAATAAGGGCGGTTACTGTATCAGGTAAGGATTCAAATTGATTTTGGAAGGTTAAGTGTCTGGGCTTGTTAATTCTAATTAAAATCTTCCTATTCTTTCAATGGCCGTTTTTGACTGGATAATGTAGAGAGAAGCCTTTTTTTTTTGTCTTTACCACCAGCATCAAAGAGTCAGAGAGACACATGCAGCTCTGAACTTCTGAATAGATTCAGTACTGAACGCAAAACTCCCTTGTGGAGCTCTAGGGCATAACCTGCTTGGAAAGCTGAAGAGCTGGGTAGCCATGCTCAGCAAGCAGCAGTCAGCTACCAGTAGCAACTGGGCAGCAGAGCTCAGTGCAGTAGCTACTTTGTCCGCTCTACTAACAACACCCACTGTGGCTAGTTCAGAAAGCCCTATGTATGTTGAAACCATGTTAGGCCTAAGATTGATCTAAAATCAGAAAGAACTACTACTTCAATAGGAGATTAACACCTTCATGCGAGAGAGGTATCACCCCAATTTTAGACTACACATTGTTGGCGTCATCTTCTAAACTGCGTCCAAATATTCTCATTTATTTTTCAGTAGGCAAATAAACAACACACAAGTCAACCTCAGAATGTAGTTCCTGAACACTAGACAACGTTTAGAAACATGCATTAGTTTGTATGCCCAAATGTTCCTAGTCTCTACCTTGGCTCCCAGACAAGTCTCAAAGTCCTTCTTCATATCTGACACAGCAACTTTGTCCTGAGGTCTTTTTGGTCCACTGCAGCAAGGCACGACAGTATGGAGATCCAACTCAACAACCTATCAGTAAGAGCAACAGAGAGTGGTTCAGCACTGCATGACAAGTTGAAGCCACTTAAGCCACAGGTATGGTTACCTCTGCTGTTGAACCAAGGCAAGTCTGCACATCTTTACGTTTGTTTGCAGAAATTATCAAAGACATACAAGGAAGGAAAGATCAGAGGAAAAGAAACAGTCCTACTTTCAGACCCTGCCAGCTCCCAGGTATGGTTCTCCAAAGTACCCCAGTTATTGAAAACCCAATTGTCACTAAAGCATCTAAACAATGTAGATGGTTTTGAGAATTATGTCCTCTCACATGCTAGCAGCGGGGTCCTCTTCAGAAAACAATGATGCGAAGAAATCCTGGTACTGGCATAAACCAAAGACGACTATTCATCTTGGCCTTGGGGAAAATGTTCAGAGTCTATTACGAAACAGAGATTATCCTATTTTCCTGTCTCTCACCCATGTTTCAGCTTTGTTTTTATAGTATGCTGCATCTTTCCACATTTACTAAGATTTTTGAATAATCACACAAACCTGAACATACGTTACAAGACCAATTCCTACTGTAGAGAAAACCAGGGTTATTCTGGAGTTTCCTGGACACAGAGCAAGATCTTGATTTTCTTACACAGAAAATGGCTCATGTGGTCTGCAGTTCCCACACAGAGCTTCTATGTGTCCTGATTCACACAGTAAAATAAGTTGCTGAATTGAAAATGGGTAAAACTGGGACAAGGCTTACATGGACTACATCCACACTATCTTCATAGCTGTGTTGGAGTCTGGACTGGACTTCTCAAAACTACATGGATGAGATTGTAGAATCTGCATCAGCTAGAGCTCAACTGAGAGCCAATCTATACCTATGCCCAAGTTCTCACACTTGTAGAGCCAGCTGACTTGTTCCACTGGGACCTACGTTAAGACAATTGTGTGGACCAAGCCAAAGAATAAGAAGTCCCTTGACTATTTCTTAGTTTCTGTGAAAAACAGACAATTGTCACATTAAATAGGGTAGGGCATAAAGCAAGGAGCCAGAAGGCAAGAGTAGTTTCTAACCTGTGTGAAGTCCGGATCCTGAGAGGAGTTCTTGAAATCTCTTAGCATTCCCACAGCCTCAAGATATTTTTTTGTGCACACAACTTTCTCTTTGTCACGGCCTAAGGTGAAAGACAGATATAGCAAAAACAAAACGTAAATGAAACTGAGGAACTACTATGTGACAGAAAAAAAAATAAAATTCCTAACTGGCTATTCCACTGCTCACATTGTACATTGCATTACAGGACCCTTTCAGCACAAATGTTAGAGGCTCACTAGGTAAAAAGCGAATGAGCAGGCTTAATGGCTTTTGCAGAACAAAAACTTAGGTTCCTGCTTCTGTCATCTGGACAAGCCAGGTTAAGGTAGGGCTAAGCAGGTAGTTAGCTGTGAAACAGTCTAAAACTCAGCTCTTCCTAAACATGGACACTAAGACCAAGAAACAGCTTGAATAAGCAAAGATGGATTAAAAAAAGCACTCAAGCTCAGAAGGCTCCACCTGATTCAACCCCATTGCTGACTACACGTTCAACTCACGGTTTCCTCTTACACTCACCAGTTTGGATCAGGTACCCAATGCTAATATCATCCACTGGGAAGTAGGCAGCTGTTGCTCCATACTCTGGACACATATTGGCAATCGTGGCTCGGTCAGCAATTGACAGCTGGGCTACACCAGGACCAAAAAACTCCACGAATTTACCCACAACTCCAACTTGGCGAAGGTGCTGTTATAAAAATACAGTGCCTGTGTCATTGCTAGATGTCAAACAACCTGAGCATGGATGTTATGAAATCCAGCTTTCAACTTCAGATAAACCTTTTTTTGAAGGTTTCTATAGCCATTTAAAACCAGGAAGTTTTGGTAAACTAAATCACGAAGTTGAGGACACAGATGTATCATTTCAGTAAGAAGGTACAACACAGGGATGTATTCCTCCTAAACTTGCTCTTCCTCTCATTTAAACTAGAATCTATCTTAGAACAACTGTATTTTTCCCAGCATGACATTCTAAGGAGAGAACTGTGGGGTCTTTAGCCAGCAAACATAGGAAGACGGGGAAAAACTGCACAAGTACATAAATCAAACTGTAAATGACTGAACGCACACAACATCTGGATGAATTATAAAAAAAACCGTTGGCTTTCCCCGTTTGGAGGGTCTCTTTAGAGACAGCATCCCATGATGAATGTGTGTACCAGATTTCTGACCACAACAACACTAATGCTGACCTAGTGATACTCTTAATACTGTCACAATCCACAGAGTGAATAAACATATTACGAACATATGACATGTAAGCCAAACACCTCCAGATCAAAGAAATCAGACTGCAGCGCTTACTGTTTGTTTTCAGGTTTTACACTGCCTTATTTTAAGTGGGGACTTCAAAAATAGTCATCGCGTTTCTTTTGAGGCGTCAGAGAAACAACATCGTTTCACAGCCACTGTTGTCCCAAAACAGGTCTGCACATGAGAATTCGAACAGGCCATAAGATATCAGCTCTCTGTTCTATTTTGCCTGGCTTCTGGGAAACACATTTGCCTAGCAAACTTGCAGTTGTCCTTGGGTAGCTGATTCCAACCCACACAGAGCAACAAAGCTTAAAAAAGTCTAAAATGGCTACATGGAAGTACATACAGGGCTCCTAAGCATGCAGTACAGTGACTCTGTCCTACAGAACATGCATAGCTCCCAGCAGTAACAGCAAAACAGCAGACATGTTCATTACCTTTGTAATGGTAAGCACAATGTCAGTGGATGTTACCAGTGGCTGAGGGTTTCCTAGCAGCTTATAGCCAACAACCTCAGGAAGCACCATGCTGATCGGCTGGCCCAACATCACTGCTTCTGCTTCAATGCCACCAACACCTGTATGCAGGAGAAGTAATACAATCCAACTATTCAGAGAGATAGTAAACTGTCAAAGATAAACCTATGAAGCACAATTGACTGATATTACTCCTCTTAACGTGTGAAAGGGGAGAGAACACAGTCAGCCTTCTGCTAAGAGGCACTCCTCATCCTGCTTCAGTTTCTGTAAGGTTGGGCTTTCTAAGTTCTTTCTGTTTCATACTTTTGTCCTTGTTCCTCAGCCATTAGATAGGATATTGGGCAAATCTAAGTAACTTACTCTGAGGATGCCTGGCTTTTACAATAACAGATGTAAAAGTTTTATTTAATGACTTAAACATGTAATGCATAAACAAAGAATGACTGACATGGCATTGAACATAGTGTGTGGCAAGTGAAATCCATACAGACTCTAATTATTGGTCTCCAAACAAAACTTCAAGGAAAGATTATTAGAGTCAAGAGAATAGACTGTTCTAAAGAACACTAACAGAAAAGCTACTTGTTAAGACAGAAATATCTTCATTACATCTGTTAAGTTTCAACAGGGCTTGGGCATGTGCAGGTAGGAGCCTTTGTGTAAGCACACCTTCAGTATTAGAGGAATGCAATTCAAGTGACTACTTCATCTTGGTAATTTAGTACGTTAAAGTATTAAGATGTCATAGTCATACACAGTCTAAAAAACCCATGATGTTTACCATCAGTATGGCATTGGGCAGCAGGTTTATAAGTTTTTGCCTGTGGAAAGTTCCATTCATGTTTATCTTCCCCTTTCAAACATTCTTCTATCTTTTGTTTAGCTTAATTAATACCGAGCTAGAACAAATTGCCTGTAATAGTTGCTTTGTATGCCAAACCACTACTCCTATCCTTTTTTCCACTTTATCTAATAATGGTTCTGAAAAATAATTTCCAAATTATTCTATGCAAAATGATATACCTATGTTCATTAAAAGGTAATTCTGTGACACATCCCATCATGTGACTCCTTTCACTAGGCATGGAATCATTTTTAAACAGTCAAGTTAGTCAACATGACTGATGGGCTACCACAGACAGGCATGCACTACCAGCCACTAGCAAGAAATGTCGGATCCAAGAGTGTGTGCTTTGAACACGTATGGTATGGACTATGCCTAGCCATACTTTTCAAATTCTGGAGAAAAATCAAGCTAAGTTTACAGAGACATTCTTCCAAGTAGCTATTGGTGTTGTGACACCATCTAAACAATACTTCACGTGTAAAGTGCAACCAAATATAGAATAAAAGAGACATCTCCTATCCCAAAGATGTCATGGTTTTAAATAAAGTGAACTTGTGTATATTTGTATTCTAAGCCAGCCAGGAATTCTTTCACCCTTGACAGAAAGTCTCAGTTGACCAATATTGCTACAGTAGTACAGGTGCAGCAGAAAAACCACAATGTACTACTTCTGTCACACATGGTACTCAGAACTTCACAAGCATCTTTGTGAACAACAAGCATATGCTGTTTAGAAACAGATTGTCTTTATTTGTACAATATCTATTTCAATAGGGCTCCTATCACCATATCACAGGAAGATAAAAAGCTCAACTGAAGGTTTTGCTACCATGTGTGGGATGATTTCAAATACTTTCATTTCATACCTACTTATTTGGTCAATAATTCAAACACTGCAGTTTACCACTACAAGCAGCAAATTAATTAATTGTATTTATTTCTGTGACAAATATTCTGCAGACTACTGGTATCAGAACATACTTCATAGTGCTGTTTTTCACAATGGCCTCTCTGGCCATATTTAACTCACTCAGCTTCAACTTTCGGCATCTTCAATGTACTATAGCATTTGCAGTACTTTTTGATAAAGCAACACTTTGAAAGTAGCTTAGTGACTAAGGAACAAATGGATGTTCAGCGATGCTTCAACCCCCTTGCCTTCCAAAATGACTAAGATGCTTACAGAAGTCTTACTTAATATTTTTCTTGACTGCTTCCTTGTGATTTAAATGCAGAATAGAAAATGTATAAAAGAAAAAAAACAAAACACCGAAACACCATCACCACCACATTCACTGGAAATCATCTGAGGCTGTTATCAGAACAGGGAGCTTGGTTGTAAAGTCTTAAATAACTGTAAGAGACCTTGTCACGTTCCTTGAATTTGAGGTTAGTCTGTGTCTGGCTGGCATGGAGATAACTTTTCTTTACAGCAGCCCATATAGCACCATGGTATAGATCTGTGACCAAACTAGTGTTGATAACACACCAATGCTTTAGCTATTGCTGAGCACTGCTTACATAGTGTCGAGGTCTTTTCTGTTTCTTACTCTGCCCCTCAGCAAGTAAAGCTGGGCTGGGCAAGGCACTGGGAGGGTAAACAGCCAGGACACCGTACCCGAACTGAACAAAGAGATATTCCATGCCATATAACATCACGCTCAGCATTAAAACTGGGAAGTGGAAGGTGGGGGGGAATTTTTTCAAAGTAGTCATTGCCCAGGGACTGGCTGAGCTTTGGTGTGCTGGTGAGAGGTGGTGACTGATTGTCTTTGCACCACTTGCTTTTGTTTCCTTCCCTGCCCCCTCCATTCCCCCTCCCCCCACCTATTAAATTGTCTTTGTCTCAATCCATCGGTTTTCTCTCTCTCTCTCTTTTTTTTTTTTTTTTTTTTTTTTTTTT
>Ga0065711_1046487_pt1 | contig 12868 bp, 6 predicted proteins | sample Hoacrofraction12_FD_59098 | JGI IMG/M metagenome (GOLD analysis project Ga0065711, IMG submission 59098) | Hoatzin crop microbial communities from Cojedes, Venezuela - Epithelial fraction 12 v2 (version 2) | ecosystem: Host-associated > Birds > Digestive system > Esophagus > Crop | place... | reverse complement strand
CCCCCCCCAATATGGATGCGGTCCCCGGGCGGCGGTGGCAGAAGGTGCTGTACGAGCAGCAGCCCTTCCCCGACAACTACGTGGACCAGCGGTTCCTGGAAGAGCTGCAGAAGAACGTGCGAGCCCGTCGGTACCGGTACCGGGCCGTCGTCTTCCAGTCGGGAGCGGTGGTGCAGCAGCTGTGCAGCGTCTGCGTCTTCGTGGTCGGCTGGTGGTACATGGAGGCCGGGACGCTGAGCCCGCAGGGGCTCTTCGCGGCGGCCCTGGTCTCCTCGCTGCTGGGCTACGTCCTCTTCGACACCGTGGACGGCGGGGCCGGGCGGCGGCGGAGCGGGCGGACGCGGTGGGCTGACCTGAAGAGCACGCTGGTGTTCGCCGCCTTCACCTACGGCTTCTCGCCCGTGCTGAAGACGCTGACGGAGTCCGTCAGCACCGACACCATCTACGCCATGGCGGCCCTCATGCTCCTCGGCCACCTCGTCTTCTTCGACTACGGCGCCAATGCCGCCGTCGTCTCCAGCACGCTGTCTCTCAACATGGCCATCTTCGCCTCGGTCTGCCTGGCCTCCCGCCTGCCCCGCGCCCTCCACGCCTTTGTCACCGTCACCTTCGCCATGCAGATCTTCGCCCTCTGGCCCGTGCTGCAGAAGAAGCTGAAAGCCCAGACGCCGCGGTGCTACGTGGGGGTGACGGTGCTCTTCGCGCTGGCGGCGCTGGCGGGGCTGGCCACCATCTCCGGCGTCGGCGCCGTGCTCTTCGCCTCGCTGCTGCTCGCCGTCTCCTGCCTCTGCCCCTACTGCCTCATCCGCCTTCAGCTGCTCAAGGACAACATCCACGGGCCGTGGGACGAGGCCGAAATCAAGGAGGACCTCTCCAGGTTCCTCATGTAGACCTGGCCGAGGGGGGACATTCTGCTGAGAGCAGTGCAAGGGCCCTAGCTGTGGGGGAGGACTCCAGCCCAATAAAGCCCCTCGCGCAGCAGCGAGGACCACGTCTGCACGCCGTACCCTCAGCGTCTGTTTCCAGACCCGACCCGCTTGGTTTGGCGAAGGAAGGAGCCGAACCCCGCAGAGCAGCGGGCTCTGCGCTTGGGGTGGGGGTACAGGGGGTGTGTGGGCACCCCCCGAGCAGAAACACTGCGCGGAAACGCGTCTGGCTCAGGCGTGCCCACCGAGGTCCTCGATGTACACAATGGGGACTGGCAGCGCTTCCCCAGAGGGGCTGACGGGGCTGGGTGGGGGTCATGGGGGCTGGGCCGTGGGTGCTGCTGCACCAAGCACCCCGGTGTCAGGGTCGGGTACGGTGTGGAGCCCTGCTTGCCCACACCAGAACGGCCCCTTGACACTGCCAGGCACCTTGAATCCTTCGGGGGGACCTCTCGGACCCCCTCCCAGAGGCAGATGGGGCCTTGCCGCGGGGCCAGACCCCGAGCCAGAGGGATGGAGCTCAGCATAGAGCCCCACCGGAGCATCCACCGGCCGGGGAGATGCCAGGCTGCGAGGTCCTGCCTGGCAGCCGTCCGTCTGTCCGGCACCAGACGCACCGCAACACACCCCCAGCCCTCTCCCATTCCCTGCTGCCATCTGGGACCCTCCTCAGCAGCCCGGCCATGCCCCAGCCCCACCTCGCAGGGGTGCATTTGGCATCACCTCGTTTTTCATGAAACTTTTCTCAGTTGGAAACCCAGCGCTGCAGAAGCGTGACTTTCTGCTCGGTTTTCCCTGTCCCGCTGAGCACCAGTGTCTCACTCCCGCGAGCAGGCGCTTGCCCCGCGCTCCTTGGGCTCTCTCGGAAACGAGCAACCCCCCGGCAGAGTCCCCAGCACCTCCCGTGCTTTGCTGTGGCTCTTGCCAAGTGCTAAACGTTGCTGTTGTCGTTGTGATGACTACACCTTACTTTGGTTTTAATCACAGAAAACCTGCAGAGGTTCAGAGCACGTGCTCCAGTCTCGCAGGGAGCGCAGAGCAGCCAGATGTTTATAGGGAGGATGATGTTTTTTTGTTATTTGGGAAAAAAACTGTTTTTTCACAAGGAGGTTTCCCAGAAAGCTGCTCAGCAGCTGGGATGCCCCGTCTCACCAATGCCACTGTAACCCAGCCATCCAAAGCTGATTCCCAGAGTCCATCAGCAGGGCGAGGCCCGAGTGTAAATCAAAGGCAGATGGGATCCAGCCTGCCGGGCTCCTGTCGGTAATGTCTGTCACAGCAGAGGCTACAGGAAAGCGGAGTTTCTGCTGCACCCATTCCCCCAAGTAGAAATATTTCCCCGAAAAATACTCTTCCCAAATTCGAACTCTCAGAACCAGCTCCAGGTTAGGAGAAGTGCAAACATCAACGACCCAGACGTCGTTCCCAGTGGAGATGGGCACGGGCTGCTGCCCCCGCCTCTGCCGCGGCTGGAACCCAGCAGATCGCTCTGCAGATCCCTGGGCTTCAGGGGGCTTCAGGCAGCCACATCCCCGCTCGCAGCGCCAGGCCCCTCTGTCCAGCTCCCTCCCTTCGCCTCCTCCTCAGCCTCCGTCCTTGCCCCGAGACACCCCCAGGGAAAGGCTTAGCTCTCCCCTCAGCTTGCCCGCACGGCCACCCTGCCCTTCCTAACCCGGGAGTCTAAAGCGATAAAGCCCAGTCCACGGCCTGGATGCACGAAGGGACTCTGAAGGAGGGAAGGACGTGAGGGAGAGCCAGGGAAAGGAGCGGAGGAGATGCAAAGGCCAGGCAGTTTCCCTGGGACTTCTCCGACCTTCTCCCAAGGACGCGTGCTCTGCAATGCTGCTGAAGTTACTGAAGATGATGAATAACTGGCCATGAAGAGTAGGGTCTTTATGCCCGAGGTCAGAATGTGCTCTGCAGAACACAGCTTTGCCATAACTCTGCACCCAGTTCAGCAGTGCAGCCGGACGCCCTTGGAGCATTTGCTACCTGAGCGTGCCAGTCTGCGGCTTCTCTGAGGCAGCACATGATGACACCAAAGTAACAGGTCCTTCTCAGTCTGCGTGCAACCACATCATCCTCAACCAACTCTAAAGAGTTACACGTTATTTTGGATTACAAGGAAGTGCAGTTTCTTTCTCTGAAGTTTCCAAGTCCACTGAGATCGAGCACTACTTCAGTGGGACATTTTCTGATTTGATTTGAAGCTGGCCAAATGTGAGGAATTATGAACTGGCCGGGGCTAAGCCTTGCTCCTGGGGGAGCGGCTTACACGTGCCGTCTGGCATCCCCATCTACAGCCTCTGCTGCAGGGGAAAGGCGAGCATCAGCCACCCACACCGCGCTGTCAGGGGCCTGCATCCCTCCCCACGTGGGGCTCTGGGATCTGGGAAGCCTGGAAAGAGAGAAGCTTTAGTCTTTGAAGGTAAGATCCTTGTATCTCTTCAATTCCCACAGGAATCGCTAAGCTTTTTCTAGATTTGTGGCGTGAGAGGCAACAGCAACGACGTGAATGATCAGGAAACCAAACCAGGATTTTGGTCCTAACCCATCCCTTGAAGAGCAGCCTAGGACGCAGAATGCCACCAGCACCTCTAGCAGAACGCGCACCATTGCGGGGTGGAAATCGCACTGACAAGGCTGAACAGCTTCTTCAAAAAGCCATTACACAAGCTGATGCCAAGGTTCCCCAGCACACCAATACCTTTGCCTTTATACTCAGGAGAAACCATGAAGTTGAGAGTCCTACTTCCAACAATATTTTTCATCAAATACTTCAGAAGAAGGTAAAGATTTCTGTGAAATGTTTAACACCGTGAAACGCCCCAAGAAAGAAGTTTGTGCCCGACAGCCTGGCTAACGCATGGGGGTCAGCTAGCAGCCAGGAGGACAGCAGCAGCTCCGGGTTGGGGTGCTGTAGGTAGGGCCACACAAATAAAATATCAGCCACCTTATATTTGGTGTTGGTTCATGTGTCAGTACCATGCCATACCCCAGAGGGAACGCAGTGAGAGCTTCCCCCAGTGGGGAACCGATTTTTGAACAACCTGGGGAAAAAAGCAGCTTCTGAAATTCAGCCTGTTCCCATCCCCTCTTACCTGAGAGGTGAAGCACAGCCAGAACCCTCGTAAGAGCCCGCTGGGTACAAACACCGTCGCTTCTGTGGTAGTCCTGAAACTACACAGTTCCTGAGCTGGGCTGAGGTGGCTTTTTTGCCTCGGTACCTGACAGCGGCGAGTTCCACAGGTGAAAGATAACAGCCAGCCAGAGCTCCCCTCCTCATCCCTGCTCTTGAACAGTTGTGTTCGTGGGGCTGTTGGGAGCCTCCACTCTCCCTTTTTCCCAGGGCACTGGGAAGCCCCTTGCCCATCACCTTACTCTTTCCAGCTCCACCAATTCCTAGTTTAGCACACGCAGGTCTAACAGGAATGATTATTTATCTCTTCTCTCCTAAGAACTGCTCTACTTGGGGCTTCTTCTTTTCCCCCTCTTTTTGCTAATACCATTGCTGTTTTTTCTGGTGCAGCCTACTGAAAGACAAAGTCTGAGAAGAAAGAAAAGTCTGTGTAAGTCTACAGCTCTCTGGGCTTGCACCTTCTTATAATGTGAGCAAACTCAGTGCCGGGCATTTGCCAGCCCACGCAGGTGGTTCAGCAGCTCCCTGGGTGTAGCAGAGATCAGCAGGGACCTAAGTCAGCTGGAACAGGAGGAATTGCCCAAATTCAGCAAAGCTGTGCTTGAAACCAAGCTCATGCTGTGTGTTGTCAGGCCCCTTCCACACACACGGTACTGATCCCCTCCATGCTCCGGCCCCTGTCCCTGGAGCAGCCGCTGCCGCTCCCTCTCACCGCGAACGTCCCACTGCAAAGAAATGTCTTGTCTGTGCCCCTTAAACCAGGGGCTGGAGTCCTGATGCTGCGTTGTACCTCCAGTTTGTATCTGTGCAGTTCCCGCCGATCTGTCCGCAATGGTTTGTGAGGCATCCCTTCTTCGTTTTCATATGAGAAAAAAAAAAGTCAGTAAAACCCTTCCATTCACCCTTTTTTAGATTGAGTCTTCATATGTGTCTCTGGCACCCAAAACAAACACATCCTCTAAACATTACATCCCAGATTTTATCTTTCCCATAGGGACAGACACATTTGGAATCCCCGAGGTAGCTACTTACGGCTGTTTGAGCTCAGATGCTCCGAGGAGGTTGGCTCGCAAGGAATTCAGAGGTTTAGCTTGGAAGAAAAAAATGGTCAGAGCAGCTGTGATTTATTAATAATTGTGCAGACTGCTCAGTGGAGAGACTGCTGCAGTCTCCTCCTTTGACTTCCCACTCTGCCCACAGCCAGGTGCTGCCGCTGGTGGGTCGGACATCTTTTAGGGCTCTCCTGCTGTTAAAGAAGCTGGCTACTCTTCTTCCCGTTAACGCTAAGCCGAAGCCATTTATACGCAGCAATCCTGGTTGTTTTATCAGTTCGGGAGTGGTGGTGGAATCCCAGCAGGACGTCCCTCCCTCCACCACCTCGGAGGGTCGGAGTCTCCGTGGAGCCCAGGCAATTGATTCCGTGGGGTGTCGGTGGCTCCATTTGAGAAAGAGTGGGTAGATTCTTCAATAGAAAAGCAGCACACATTCGTTTTGTAGTCACAATTTTTATTCTTTATGTTCAGACTTATCATTGACATCTGAAAATAAAATCTGTCATTTACAAACAGGCTAGTGCAAATTAAAGATAATTTTGGACAAAAAAACCCAAAAAGTCAGATTGCGTGTAACAAAAAAGAAATGTGTGTGTTAGGATGATCTTCCTGGAACAGCTGGTGGAGGTCGCCTACGAAAAAGACAAAAAATAACCCAAAATTCATGGGAAGGGGGAGAGAAGAGATATAAAACAAAAGGTCAAGATACAATAAAATGACTCATATACAAAATTGTCTTAATAAAATGGGTTAAGAGAAAAAGGCACAGAACATGCACATTAAGAGCAAGAGGAAGATGAGAATCAGCTGGCTATCGGCACAGCCTGGGCTTTCATCCTCACCGCTTCCCTCTGACACGCTGGCGCCAGGGAATGAGGACAATCCTGTCACAAGCATGGAGATCGCTGGTCACAGGCTTTCTAATTTTCTCGCAGCAAATAATATCCTCTGGAAGAGCTTTTGCCCAGCCAACCTTGAAATCTGCACCACTGCCTGCTTCAGACGCTGTTCTTGGAGCAGAACTTATCAAAGGGAGCTTCCGGCGAGATGGGGAGGGATCAGACAAGGTGGGTCTGTGGGCTGGAGTGGGGCATCCAGAGGGGACCTTGCTGGGAGAGGTTAAAAACATGGGTGATGGCGGTGCGGTGACCCTACTGCCAGCCCTAGCAGGAGAGACCCTCAGCAGCTGATGGGCCAGCGCTTAGAGCAGCTGCTCCTCCAGGTACCCAGCACCCAGCGCCGACGCGTTGCCAACCGACAGGCCGGGAACCACGCTCGCACAGGGGCGTGCAACGTGCCCCGGCCAGACGGGATGTGCGTGATGCTGCTGCTCACTGACGGGCAGTGCGCGGACTGCCTTGGGCATAGCCATTAAAGGCTATTTAAAAAAATATATTAGAAATAAAAATTAAAATGTAATCCCTAAACATTACAGCAAGCAAGTGAACGCAATGAGGGACGTTGCTGCCTTGCTTGTCCCACGTTTCGCTCTGCCCTGTCCCAAAGCCTAAGGACCAGCGTAGCGACTGCCGCGCTCGGTGAGAAGCGTCCTCTCCCGCAGGCAGCTGCTGTGCTTGTCGTGCCATGCAGGGCATCTCCCCCGAGCACCCACCCCAGTTACTCGGCTGGTACTGATCTGAAGGAGGAGCTGAGTGATTGAGGCATCTGCACGTTCGTACGCAGCCACTGCAGGGGGAAATCCCTTCCGGACATGACGCGTACACACGCACAGTTTTACTCCACCTCCTGCTCTGGAGGTCTCAGTCTGGCCTTCTGCTCAGCTCTGAACCTCCCCCCGAACACGCTTTCCCCAACAACGAGATGAATACCAGGTACTGCTTGAAAAACATTCATCCACTTCCCAGCAAAACACCTCTGCAGCACTCCAAAGCCCTTGCAGGGCAGCAGGCTGAAGGCTCCCCTGGGTTCCTTCTCCCCCTTCTCCTCCTTCAGTGACATCTCCAGTGAAGTCGCTGCAACACGCACCCCCGACAAATCCTCACCGCGGCCCCAACAGAGGCGGAGCGTAGCAGGCCGGGACGACGGCACGAGGGACAGAACCCCACTCACGCGCACCCAGGAAGCAATAAGAAAAGCCCGTCGAGAGTTACAGTTTATTTCAGGTTCAGAAATGCAGCACAACATTTTTACAGCAGGTGTATGCGGTGCTCGGTAATGACCATGGTTTCGGGAATCAACTTGCTGTGCTCAAAGGTCAACGCCAGGAACCATTTACAGATGATGAAACCAGAGGCGGATGTTTTGGTTCACACGGAGCAGGGCATTAACACACAGAGCAAAATTCAGAAAGAAATTAAGCATCTGCTTCTTACAAAAAGAAGTCATTGCTTACACCATCCTGGAAAAGTAAAGAGACAGGCAGCAAAGCAAACAGCCGGCAAGACGGGACAAATCATATATCAAGCAAGAGCGGAGGGCTGTCTGGACGGGAGGAGCCATCGGTATCAGCTCGCCTGCAGACAAAGCAAGAGGAGACAGGCAGAGTAACGTTCATTTACAGCAGGGAGCCGTTCTGCTCGAGCCCGGGGAGGGGGTTCGACGCCACAGCCGGAGGAACTGTCTCACCCACGGCTCCCCGGTGTGGCAGGCGCGAAACAGGTCTGCTCCGAGTTCAGGGGGTTTGGACTATTTGAAGACAGCAAGACAGAACTAGCCAGTAATCTCAATATGCTGTACACGCGTGGTTTAGTGTAGCTGTCTGCCAGAGAGAGTATAATATTTTCTATGTTATGCTTTAACACGAAATGCCCTAACCTATAGTGCTATCTCCTTTAATATAATAAATAATCTACTTTTATGAGGCTTACTCAGAAAGTGCAACAAGATCAGCAATAAAATAAACACACATTAGCTATGTACATAAACCTTTTCATTGAACATACAGTCTTTTTCATCCTAACACGAGATCCCTTGAGATTAAAGGCCGAGAGCTCTTCACGGCATGCGCAAGCTCTTCAGCTGTCGGTCAGCCACGACAAGGTGAGGAGGAACATGCTCTCCAGGCAGAGACCCAGGCTCAGCCTAAATGCCACACTAGGTGAGCACCCTCCCGAAACTTCGCTACGTGCATCGCCCAGCTAATTACGCACCTCACACACGATCAGAAACCCTGCTGTTGCTTAACGGGCATCTCCACGGCTCCCTGGCAACCTTCTGAGCTTTGACAGAGGGAATCGAAGAAAGGGAGAGCAACCCACGCTTCTGGGCTGCTCACCCTGCGTAAGGGTGTCTGCAGAGGGGACCGCGGCCAGCCGGAGGCAGCCAGCCTCGCGGGCAGCTCCCTGGGGTGCTCGTCCTGCCGTCCGTCGGCACAGAGCGAGTTGCTGCCAAGGCTGCTCCTCTGAGAACACGGAACAGGAGAGACACAGCTCGGCAGTGTCCGGAGCGAGCGGGGCAAACAAACCTGCTCCTGGCACCATGCAGCAGGAGGACAAGGGCCGAGGTTGGGAGGACAGTACTTGCTCAAGTGGATGTGGCAATTTCTTGGGAAGCACTAAGCATTTTTCCTAGAAACAACAATTCTATGTATTTGATTCTGAAAAGCATATATGCAAGAAGTTAGAGGTAAAACCATCAAACTCTGGATCTGTGCTCAGGGTTCAGTATTAACCTGCATGCCTAAAAATGCTGTTTCAGGTGCAGGGCCAGATTCAGATGTGATCTGAGTGAGGATGCAGAGGAAGGGAGGGCTGTGCAGCTGTGTCCCACGACCTCAGCATCCAGCGCAGAACCAGGCAGTGCTGACAGTGGGGCCACAGGCGCCTCACTGCCGCCTCCTCCTCTTTTGGGTAAATCCACCCATGAGAGCTTCATTTACGTTTGATTGCTGCTGAGAAATACACTTTCTTGGGGTGCAGAGTTAAGGACAGTGCTGAACTGTGCTACCTCATTCCTTACGCTTGACAGAAACAGTCATTAAAGTAAATTAAGGAGTCTCAAGTACAGAGGATTTAAAAACACGTTTTTAGGTCAGTATCTATGTCATCTAATTGAGTCTCCCGGCATTACCACCCTTGTCTCCCATGCAGTCACACCAGTCTGAATCACCTTCTGGAGGTGCCGCCTCTTTCCACTGAGCAAAGGGGGCCTTGGACAACTAAGTCCAGCATTTAAGGTACGGTGGGGTAAGCCCAGACCACGGCCTTGCAGTATCCCAGAATGAATCTCAAAATCCGGGGTTAAAGCGACTGACTAGGGTGGAAGAGGCGCAGAGCTTGGCGTTTTGTCAGCGGGCACCTGCCGGGCAGTAACGGAGAGTTCTGATAAACAATCTACAGGTTTGCTGGCTACGGACTACTACAGCTATTTATTAAAATACATCTGATAGATGGATTGAATGCTACAGCAGAGAGCACTACGCAGTGGAAAACTGTAGGACACAAGAAAAATAATTAAAATATGTTTTCTTTTTTGTAGTAAAAATCAGTATGATTGTAGTTGGGTTTGCAACCTGTTTTTTTCCTTGAAAGCTGATTCCGTACGCTTGGTGTTAGAGATCTGGGCCTGTCCTCCAAACAAACACTGGCCACGTAAGCAGTCTTCTGAGATCACCAAGATGCCCGTGCTCTGACCAATTCCATCTTCACTGTGCTTCAGATGTTGACCTCTAGACTCCCCAGGTGTGCGTCACAAGTACGAGGCTGACAGGAAATTGAAGTTAAGCTAACACACAAATCACGATGCTTTCCCAAGCTCGTCTCTCTTATGCAAGCTGGAACATGATTTGCTTCAGTGGTGAGCACAACTGTTAGTTAATCAGCAGTCTGGGAATACTCAACAGCCAAAATCCCCACTGGTTGTGGCTCTTTGATTGGATTCTTCCTAACCATGGGACTACAGCATACTGGAGCCCTACATGCAGTCTCAGTAAATAAATTTATTAGACTGACTATACCAGGGGCCTTTGAAACCACCAATTGCTTTGCCTAGGGATCTGTAACCTTAATTGTAATAACAGCAATTAAAATTGGCTGAAGAATCAAGGCCAAATTAATCTCTAGTTTAATTCTACCAACTCATTAAGTTTTAAACTACCAGGGTGACACTGACCCTAAGTGTTTGAAGTGAAGCAGTGCAGTTAAGACAAAAGGTTTTTATAGCTCATTAATACATAACGTGCAAAACAACAGGCAGAGAAGAACTCTGCGAGCGAACATCTGCTGAAACAATCCACTGCCAGGATGCGCAGCTGAGCACTTCTCGGTACCTAGCTGGATAAAGCGACCCTGATCTGAGGTGTGCGGGACTTCAGGTGGTATCTTTATATAGGCATGGGGGAACTTTACTGACTGGTGCGAGCAAATATGTCAAATCCAAACCGGGCCCTTGGGAAGCTCAGATGCAAATCTAGGCCACAGCTCTGTGAATTGGCCCCCACAGTGGCCAAAAGAGCGGTAGCCCATTTACAGCTGTGCATATAGATGTATCTCTGTCTCCTGTGACCAAAACCAATGCTCAGTTCCCTGGATCCGGACGCACAGTACATTTATACATATCACACGGCACTCGCATACCCCCAGGGCTTCCCAGGAGTTCAGTGGGAGTACGACTGTGAGCAAGCACTCGCAGAGGACGAAACGAGCTGGCACACGCTGCTCTGTCACGTACTGGTCTTTCAAACCGCCCTTTCACATCCTTGCTGCAGGGTGAGATGGCTCCACGCTGAGCTTTGCAAGCTGAGGTGCTGCAGCCTGGTCCTTACCAGCCACCCAACCAACTTTGCATGTCAGCTGCCAAGGTGGAAAGAAAGTAAAACATGCGTTGTCCCATACACACCCTTCTTGTTAAACAACATTCCTGAAAAACTAGACTTTGGGTAAGGAGAAATTACAGGACAGCAGCCATCTGGCAAGCTTCTTGCAAGAGAGACACGGAAGTGTGGGGCTTTCAGAAGAGCTTGATAAGAAACCACGTCATTCTTCTCTGCCCAGTTTAGCCATTCAGAAAGAAAATGGACATAACTGTGTAATTCCAAACAACAGAAAACCTGAAACATACAAATAAAAGCAAGATTCCTTTTGGATATGAGGAAAAAAGAAACAGATCAAGTCAACACGTGCACAAACACACACAAAGTCAAGCCCTCCTTTGGCTGTACAAGACTGGGAGCACAGTTGCCTGGGTGAACACGTGTGTCAGTAAGTTAGCTATTGCAAAAGGAAAAGTCAAGGCAGCACAGACCTTCCCAAAACATTGAAGACCTCATAAACAATGCAGAATGGACAGAGAGTATATCAGTAAAATTGGTTACTTGCCTATAGATGTCCAGACATGCGACTATACATTGGTTATTGCAACAGTTAGCAAGCAATTTGCTTCCACATATTTGGTTAACAATGAATGACATGCCAGAAACTTCTTTTAGTCTAACAGGGATGAATCTAACGGACGAATTACAGTGGGCCGAGTAGGTGAAGGGGGTGGTCTTCGACTGGAGAGAAAGAGAGAAGAAACAATAAGCACAAGCACTGAGAACGAACCTGGCAGCTCTTGCTGTCGCTATGCATACATGCACATGCACCTGAACACAACAATCTTCTTTCCGTGCACCCTGAGGCACGACAGCCCTAAGCATCCGCAGCAGGGAAGACAGCGATGGGGTTGCCACATGCACACCGTGCCTCGGCCCTCTCACGTGCTGGCCTGCTCTCCTCTCCGGTCCCCAGCCCGGCTGTTCCCCAGGCACAGCTCTGTTTCCTCAGGGGTCAGTACCAGCCTGGGCAGCCACACAGCGGCCTTACGGGCACGTTTCAGAGCGGCCAGCTGGATTTGGGAACACAGCCCGCCGCCACTTCAGCTGCTGTCTGCAGAAGCAGAAAAACCTGCAGCTTCTCACACAGGCGGGCCACCTGGAGCCACGCCAATGCGCCTGAATTTGGGGCACAAATTTCAAGCTTTACATCAGTGGCCAGTTATGAAAATGCTAGCCCTGGCTATGGCTCTGGATTCCTTCATTTGCCATCAGTGTGTTCCTCTGTCAACTTCAGTAACTGCTAGGGGAGTCCCAGGTTTCTTGGGAGGCCTTAAAGGTTTTTATGCCCCTGTGTCAAATGGCTGATTCAGCCAGTGTGCTGCAAACCCCTGCATTTCAATTTGGACTGCGTTGTCATCTGACCAGAGACCACAGTGCCAGAGTTAGACAGCAGCGTTAAGGTCCCTGAGCATGTTCCACCTGCAGTCCCGCTGAGCAGGGGTAGGTAGTGAGCTGCAGACAGGTTCTCTCTGGTAGCGACCTAATTACCTTGTATATTCTTGCCTGTATTTAGGGTACATGGTTCATACGAGTGCTGTGTGGAGATAATTCCATCAGCTTAGTTACAAAGAGTATTTTCTTAATGCTCCATTCCACCTGGGCTACAACATCCCACTGCTGCGCAAAGCCTGTGCAGAACCTGAGATGACAATACCTGTTTGGCCTCCAGCGCCGGCACTAGTCACAGAATCACAGATCACAGAATCACAGAATGGTCGGGGTTGGAAGGGACCTCTGTGGGTCATCTAGTCCAACCCCCTGCCGAAGCAGGGTCACCTACAGCAGGCTGCAGAGGACCACGTCCAGGCAGTTCTTGAATATCTCCAGAGAAGGAGACTCCACCACCTTCCTGGGCAGCCTGTGCCAGGGCTCCGTCACCCTCAGAGGGAAGAAGTTCTTCCTCATGTTCAGCTGGAACTTCCTCTGCTTCAGTTTGTGCCCATTGCCCCTTGTCCTGTCGCTGGGCACCACTGAAAAG
>Ga0065711_1011508_pt1 | contig 12868 bp, 7 predicted proteins | sample Hoacrofraction12_FD_59098 | JGI IMG/M metagenome (GOLD analysis project Ga0065711, IMG submission 59098) | Hoatzin crop microbial communities from Cojedes, Venezuela - Epithelial fraction 12 v2 (version 2) | ecosystem: Host-associated > Birds > Digestive system > Esophagus > Crop | place... | reverse complement strand
GGAGGGGCCTGCAGGAAGGATGGAGAGGGGCTTTTCACAAGGGTGTGCAGTGATAGGACAAGGGGGAACGGCTCTAAACTAAAAGAGGGCAGATTTAGATCAGATATTAGGAAGAAATTCTTCCCCATAAGGGTGGTGAGGCCCCGGCCCAGGTTGCCCAGAGAAGCTGTGGCTGCCCCCTCCCTGGCAGTGCTCAAGGCCAGGTTGGATGGAGCTCTGAGCACCCCGGGCTGGTGGGAGATGTCCCTGCTCGTGGCAGGGGGGTTGGAACCAGATGATCTTGAAGGTTCCTTCCAACCCAAACCATTCTATGATTCTATACTGACTCTACAGTTTTTTCATTTAAATCATGGTTTAAACACTGATGTCAGCAGGACTGGAGTACACTGGGAAGGCACACATCACCTTAGAAGACTGGTGGCAGGCAGTAGCCCAGCCTAACGACCATCCTTTTAGCATACGCTATATGCTACAAATTCATACTCTAGTATTTCTTTTGTCTGCTATTCTAAAGAACACTTCTGCACAGCAGCGTCCTTTCCTCATCCAGCAGGCAGAAGTCCTCAGCCAGCCTTCTCAGGAGAACTACACTTGTACATCCATGGTAGAACCTACACCCCTTCTCCATTCCTGCTAAGCAAGTGCTACTGTATTTATTCAATCAAAAAAGATCAACTGCTCCACTTTGTTTCCAGGGTAGAAAACACTTACTTTCTTCCTGCATTCGTGCTAAAATTTGCACATCTGTGACATCATTTAGCTTGTAATTAGACCCAATAGAGTCTTCATCCATCTCTGATGCACTTAATTCACTGTCCAGAGAGGACTGTGGACTTAGCGGAGGATTTCGATCTGCTGAACTTTTCAGATGACCTACAGAAAGAAAATAAAGTAATAGGAAATGTTAAAAACAAACAAAAGAGGCAAAACCAAATTATGACTGAGACATTGAGTCTGACAGACCATTTGAGACACCTGATTGCAAACGTAGGCTGGAAATATAATTTACACAAGCAGAGCTTAGCCATTACCTTCTGAAAATGAGCAACTTTATAAAATCATTATAATGGTGACAGAACAAATCAATGACATATAATCTGGTCTACCCGTACCAAGTTTCAACTGCTATGAAGTCTTCACAGCTCTTACAGAAAGAGCAGCTGCACCCTTGTTCCATTTGTGCTTTCTTTCTCATCTCTGCACGCTACCCTTGTAAGACACGTCTGACCATCTCTTTCTTAACAACGAGAACTTGCTGATCCAGTCAATAGCGATTCAGTTTGGAATGCTTAAAATACAGTTTGCCCCAAAATACTACCTGTTCTTTGTGCACACCTTTGCTAAACTACAACACACCAGAAACACTCGTCCCGTCTGCTGCCTTCTGGCTGCCAGCCCCACTGCCAGCTGCGTTTCTCTGTCCTGCAGGCTGTACAGCACCGTAGCACACAGCGCACAGCAGAGCGACACGGGTTAAAACAAAACCTGGATCTGGGGAATATACTGAGGTGCAGGCTTCTCTTTGCAATCCCACAGCGAACTACACGTAGATGGATTGTCAACGCAATGTTTTTTCATCTTCCCTGCAAGCTAACTCGAGTTAAAGGATATATAATAAGCCACCATTCTGACTTCAGAGTAGAGATATGTTCCAGGCATCAATTTGTCTGATGCAATGAAAGCGCCTGTGGCGCAGAAGAGAGGCAGAAAGCACTGCCAGAAGTTAGTATTTACATCGACGACTGCAAAGCCTCGTGGAATGCCTTTAATTAAAGTACACGCTTCTTCCTTCGATTATACTATTCAGATCTCAGCGGTACTGATGGATACAATGCATACCAAGTGTTTTAGTTACTACCTAATAGCGTAGCTGCAAAGACTTTACAACTACCCACACCTAACCATTGAGCACCTACTATGCAATTTACACCCCAGTCAATTACAGGGCCAGTTCTAGAAGCCGCTTATGGCTGGGTCTAACTGCTACACGTCAGTGATTTTGGGGACACCGACACCCAGAGAAGACATTTTAAATGTATCTCATGCCAGAAAGTCTGTAAAAAAGCCCTTCCTGAAAAGCTTAAATACTGCACGACGCAAACATCCTCGAAAAGACTGAAAAGATTTTGATGTCTTTCTTACTCTAGTTCACAGAATCACAGAATGGTAGGGGTTGGAAGGGACCTCTGTGGGCCATCTAGTCCAACCCTCCTGCTGAAGCAGGGTAATGCAAGCATAACCTATTTGAGCACGCTTTTGAAAGGAGGAGGAGGAGAAGGAAGAAAAAAGGGAGAGGCCAGAGAGACACATGCTTACCTGAGGTACCAGGAGGTATGAGCTGTTTCACTAAAGCAGATTTCACTGGTGTTGAGGAGGGCGAGTTGAAACCACTGCTGTAGGGGCTACTGGTGTTTGGACTATAGGAGCTTGCGTAACTGACTGCGCTGAAAGGGCTGCTGTACAAACTCTGTCTCTTGAGAGCTGCGTGAGAGGAGGAAAGTGAGCAATTATACTGAGGGAACGAGTGAAAAATGAATATGATGCTATACGATATCTTCAGCGTGATTTAATTACCATACAATTCAAGTAGAACGTTTCAGTTGCCGGGAAGTTTTTCAGCTGATTTTTCCACCTCCTAGATACAGCCATACTGTGGAAGGAGTGGGAGAAGGGTGCAAGACAACACAGCGACAAATATTTTCCCTGTAAAAATCGGATCCAAGATCACTACAGCTGATCTCTTCAAGACGTTCAATGTAGGTGGTGCGAAGGAGGAGGGAAGCAACTTGGAAGAGAGTAGTAGCTAAGCACCACAGAACTAAGCAACACCACCTACAAAACCCCCCAAAGCACATGCTAAAACGGAAAACCATTAAGCACAGCAAATGCCTCTGTTTATATTTCCAGGTACCACAAACCTACCGGGCACAATAAAGCAAACAAACTGTAGGCTTATTCCCTTCTGCATACCTCCTAACGCTTTGGGATTTTTACATCCGCGGGGCTCCAAGCCCATACACAATCTCAGATCTAACATCTGGTACTTTCCTCGGTTATTTCTTGTAAATATTTCAATGCTGAAGTATTTTCAGATGACTTTTAACCACCAGTGAATATTTTCAGTACAATACTGCACCTCCCCTAGCTGCTAAGTGTATGATTTGTATAGTTACTTACATGACTATTTTGTTTCAGAAATTTACATTTTATATTAAAATAACAGAAAATGGAACTTCAACGGGGGAAGTGGGAACCGAAGGAAATTTGGTCACTTTTGGTAAAATCAGTTCCTTCCTTGCTGAAAGTACTTTATGCCAAACAGAACTGTATTTTAACAAAGAAGAAATTAAATCGCGAAACATTAATCTGAAAGCCAGAGATCTAAACTTTATGATCCGTAAGTCTGGATGAGATGAAGTTGCAGCTTACCTAGCTGCTAGAAACTAAACTCTTTAAGGCATGACTGCACTGAAACTATGCATACATATTATAAACTGACAAGAGCAGGCCTGGCAAATGTATGACAATTTAGAACTCAAGGTTCTAAAAAAAATGGTGAAGTTAAGCTATTCAAATAATATTGTGTGACATTTCTGTTACTAAAAAGGGCTTCAATTAGCGCAGTAATAATTAGGCTTCTAATAGTAGAGGACAAAAAAAAAAATGATTGAACTCTAGTTTGTTTACTAAAAATCCTTTTATTCAGTGTAAGATTATGTTGTTGTTCTGACACGACAAGCAGCCAAAAGAGATTACAGTTGCCTGAAACACTGTTTTCGGCAGCAAAGGCTGCTTCAGCTCCTTCTCCCGCCCTGCTCTGCTCTTGGTCACGGCCTCCTCAGTTGTTCAGTACCAGCCATGCTGGGGCTGCACTCTTACCCAGCCGACTAAAGAGGATTTAGGTTAAAAATATCTAGAGTATTTTAACTGACTGCATCAGTGAATTAGTTTTCAGCAGCACACAAAAGAAACCCCATCTCATCCCACCAAATGGGTGGCAGAACGCAGCACAGAGGTAGAAGCAGCAGAAATTCAGGCTGACTTTGCAGCAGCTTCCTTACGTGGCACCTCATGTCAACATCCTTCCTGGAGTCTGAACCAGTTCATATTACTAGTGCTTTAATTGGAGTGAAAAGGCAGTTATAGGTAGAGGATGGAAAGTTTGTATTCCAGCTTTCACCGCAAGTCTGAAGTGATATGCACTAATTTCAGCAATTAGTGAATTCGATGGCTTCTAGCAAGTATTCTTGAGGTACCTCAATATTTTGAGCGCGTCAGAGGGAAATCTCCAAGCTCTTACAAGGCTCAGTAATTACAAGCCGGCTGTATTCTGGTTGACTCTGGTGAGACAAGTCCTTTGACAGCAAGTTGTCCTGGCATTCACACAGAACTCCAAAGCATCTATTCCAACTCCATCTTTGTTCTCATGCCAAAAAAATTTACTTTTCATTTCTTGCCGAAAATGACAGTAAGAAAAAACCCCGAAAGTGCAAGTCTGCACAACCGCTCTTTATTTCATACTTCTTACACACAAGTATTTTAAAATATTAACCACAAATTAGAAAACAATTGTGCTACTGTATAACCATCAAAACAGGCTCTTTGTACATACCCATAATGACACAAAATATTTTGTGACTTACAGATTTCTCTAGATGAAAGGAAACATACTTTTGTTATACATAAAAAGGATGCTCTGGTGCATGACGACACTTCATATGGCGCAGCAGTTTTCATCCTAGCTAATGTGAACTTCTACCTTCCTCAGCACTGTGTTCTTCCCTAGAAAAAAGGGGGATTCAAGCCATTTTTCTGGCCTAGAAATCCCGAAGTTTTTCCAACAGGAATCTCCATAACTTCAGAAGACATTACTATTTTTACAACAGCTAGAGGTATGGTCTGTATTAGGAGTGTCAGACAGCATCAGTACGACAGATAACTAATTTTCACATTAAAATGATGCTATACTGGATGAATCATCTGAACGATCAAACTGTCAGGTTTGTCCATTTCATAGCAAAGCTTCTTGTCACTCTCCTCCAACTGTGACTGAGTTTTTAAAGATCCCCTAAGGGTAACAGAATTTGTGGTACTTCTGGAAGATTTCTACTCAGTTCTAAGAAGAAGTTAAACCATCAACAGGTAAGTTCACTAACAGCTATCCAGTCTTAAATACTCCGTAGTATTCAAATTCCCAAACTTGTATGATCACTCCTAAATCCCTGTGATCTGGCTACTTTTCATCATTTAGAAATGCAGGCTTTGCCTGCAGCAAGCTATTGTGTTCATCACTGTTCAGGCAAATTGTAAGACATTCTGCAAGGCAGCACACACAAAGCACAAGAAAGGGGAAGATCAAAGGTGACTCATACTAAAGGCACTTTCACCACTATGCCCATGACTTTTATAAGAATAAGAAATGGACTTTTCACTTGATCCACCAGCAATGTTTTCAAATTTTATTAAGATTTCTGTACAAACCAGAACAAAGACTGAATTGCTCCAGAAAAGAATCCAAGGAAGGGGGAAAAATTACAGTCAAATAAACTCAACACAAAGTTTATGTATAACCACGCAGAGGAACTGGTAGTTGAGAACCGAGTATTCACATATGCTTAGCTCAAGTCTAGCCATTCTGCTAATTCCTGAAGATAACAGTTAAAAAAAGGATAGACCACATGTAGCACAAGACCGCAAAAAGATGGAAATACATGGAGAGAATAGATACTAACAGCAAGAACATTACGTCTCAGCATAACTTTTTTTTAAAAATAAAAATAGGGTCTAACAAAGAAATTAAAATAAAGCAAGAAACCAGATGAACCGAGAATTCTAATCAGACCTTCAACATTTTGCTGCTGGTTTGACATCAAAAAGGCTGGGAATAAGAGGGTGGAGAATGGAGGCTTTCGTCCTCACAGGCCCAAACACTCAGTCCCTCTCCAGTTTTGAATACAACCAAATAAATTGTATCAAGGAAGAATCACAAACTCTGGATTTTTTTCATCTGCCTGTGACAAAATCTTAAGTTACCAGGGATGGGAGGAAATCAATGTTGCCTCCCCAAAGTATTCAAGAACTTCAGCCTCCATTTCCTTAGATGAAACAAAATAGCTCATCTAGCAGAAAACTAAGTTCCATGTCAACATACTGACCAGCACCTAACAATTATAATAGTTTAATACAGGCTTCTATTTTAAAATAAGACAAGAAAGCCTATAAGTTAAGGACACTGTTTCCTCCTGAAAACTTCTGACCAAACTGTAACTATGCAGGCAGTGTAAAGCTCTGAATTCATGACTCATGGGCTAATGCTTCCTTTCATTTTATTCACATAGTCCAGAAAATTAACAGAATGAATTACTGTTTGCAAACCATAACGCAAACTTTAGACAGAAGTAACTGCTGGATCTCACCCTCTTCTCTCACAACTATCTATCAGCCAATTCTGACCCTGTTTCAGAACAGGTATGTACAGCCCGGTGGTGGCAGCATGCAGAACTCACCCGACATTGTCTGTTCCAGCCTGTGGATCAGTGACTTTTTAGCACATTCAATGTCAGGACTTGGGGAATCCAGTACCTGCCTGCACCAAACTAGCGGACTGACGCATTTTTGCACTGGAGTCGGTTTCTTCTTTGGGGACATATATAACCTGAAAAGGAGAGAAAAAGATCTATGAAGTCAGACCAAATGAGCGTAAGATCAGGCACGTAACAAAATACCACACACTACACTATTTCTGGTTTTGTACTCTAGCCACAATATAAAATATCCAAAATATGACGAAAGCCTAAGTTTTACCTTTACATTAACTATTTTGGATACAGTAAAATATGGATACATATGGCTACCCAAGGACTTCTGGCAAGAAGTGATGCCTGCGTTGCTACACAGGGATATGCTGACTGATATGCCTCAAAGAAACATGCCTTCACTTTTCAGACACGTTGGGTATATAGACAATTCCACTGCGTCACATAAATGTACAAGTCAGGACTGAGCTCTCCAGATTTACGTAACATCCACCTGAAAGGAAATAAAACACTGTGCAATATGCAACTGTTGTTTTCCTGAACACAAAGATGTAGCAAGTGATAAGCATCTTCATAGCCAAGGAACAGTGCTAAAGTGCACAGAACACATCTACTATTTCAGTAGCCTTGAATAATAAACATTTAAGTTTTACTTACAATTTGTATGCTAGCACCTGATCCTGTAGTTTTGCTTTGAGCACAGAACAAAGGGGCTATCTCTGTCCTAAGGGGTATACAGTCCAGCATTAAAAACAAGGAATAAGAGACAACGCACATAGGAGAGGAGAGAAACAATGAGACTGTACTGTTCCGTGGGACACGCCGAGGCCTTTGCCCGTCAGCACTTCCATTCATTTATTTTAACATTAGCATTCCATGAATGAAGAAAGAAGTACCCGGTTTAAAGGCTCTAGAAATTCCGCCGGAAATTTCTCCTCCCTCAAACAGATTAAAGGAAAAGTCATAACCAATCACACACCCAAACTAGGGACATTTAAGCCTTCTCTTCGGCCTAGAGCCAAACTTGGAAGCGTGCTTCAGCAGAAGGCAACAGTGAACTGCAAGATCTGCAGCTCTAACTAGAGCTTACACATATGCGGAAATGGTTAAGTGAGCGCTGCTTCTAGGAGTAATGACAGGCTTCATAGTCCCAGTGAATATGGTTGTAGGCCACACGCTGCAACGCAGGAACATCTGACAGCCTCATCAGCCGTGCTTCCACACAGAGCAGACAGCAGAAATGCCTGTTTCCTTGATGCCAATGACAGCAGCACCACAGACGTTAATTCCCACAGTTCTATTACGAGATTATTAGCTGATCCTGTGTAATTCTAGAACTTGAACTCAAGCTTGTTTTATAAATGGCTTTAAAAGATTTTTGTTTAATTGCTACCCTTAAGGTCACTTCTTACAAAAGATTTCCAAGAAGCATGCTTGTAACACCACCACGAACCTCTCACCCAAAGCACTGATCACTGTTTAGAGCATGCTCTGAAACACTCTTCCTTCATAAACATTGAAAGTGGAAAGCTGTAAAATGCAGGAGAGAGGATTTTTATTAGCTGCCAGGTTTTCAAACAAAAATCAAGCTGTTTGTAACCATGCAAACAGCCACTGCCACACACTATAGTCCACGGGGCTCACACTCTGGCCAGTACCATGCTGGTCGTTACACCTGAATTTGCAGAAACCCTTACTGTCTTCACAGGCACGCTGCCCACTAGCAGAGCTAAGAGCCCATCACGTATTTATAGCCCTAAGATCCTTGGAAAGCACAAGACTCACTCAATTTTTACAGCTCTGTGTAAACAATTACATAAAGTGCTGTACTTTCTGCAATTATCTGCAGATAGTTAAAAGCAATGGGTACCACTTACTAGCTCTCCAACACTTGAATTTGCTGTCTTTTGGCATTTACTTGCCTGCACTCTCTTCTATCCCACGGCATGTTTACACAACACGAAGTGCCAAAGGCACCCAAGCCAACTTTTGTGCTGCAGAGGCTAGGCTCGCTCCCCGCTCTCNGGAGAGCTGACGTGCCTTGCTGCGTCTGAGGAGCTCCATGCNCNGCTCAAGTGTTTACAGCAGTACCCAGGGCAACNGGCAAGAAACTCCAGTGCACGTCCTCTTTGAAAGATCACACAAAAAGGGGATCTTCAACAAACCTACTGCAACCAAAACGGCACCTGGTATTTTAAGCTCCAACACATTCTCCTCTGCAATTTCCAGTCGCCGCATTTGTTTCACGAGCAGTTTATTTACTGAAGCAACGCAGGCTCACGCAGCTCTCACTTTTCCACCTCCCCTTCTAACCAAACACATACTGCAGATTCTCCCACCTCTTCCCAGCCAGCTGTTTTTCCTTCAACAGCCTTTGTGTCACACTCTGCATCTCCAGAAAAGACAGAACTTTGGAACGTACGAATGTCCTGCAACCCCACCACCTCACGACAAACCCACGTGCATCGAGGCAGTAACACAACAGCTCTTTCAGGACAGCTTCCTGCACATCGTGCGATTATGAAGTCTCATTATTATAAAGCACAGATCTTTATTTCCCATCTGACAAAGAACAGGCAATCTCAAGTTTTGAAACTTAATTCTACTTGCTTTGCCTAATTTGGATTCAAAAAATACGACCAAAGGCAAGGCTAAGAATCCGAGTGAGGCTTCTGCTACTTCTTCCTCTCTTCCCAACAGCAGGAAGGGAAAAAGAACAGAAAGGAAACTATGAAGCATGTACAAATAACTTCACACAGCTAAGGGATCTTCTTTGCCAAACTACAAAAATACAGACCCAAAAGATACGGGTCCTCCTTAGCGGCAGAGCTTTCCAGAAGAGATCTGCTCCCATTTGTACCCGTTGATGCACTCTATGGCAGTGCAACAGCACTGAGCGGCAGCGCGGCCGCTTTGGGACCGCAGATCACCAGTGTGACTTCATACATCTCTAAACACTATGGAATCACTCTCCCAAAACAGGAAGCTGGAAACGACTGAGGAAGCCAATAGCTTACAGGAACCACCCGCACTACAAGTGTTAACACACCAGAAACCTGCACCCCGAGGTCTTCACAAGACAGTGAAGGCTCCACAATTCAGAGACACAAGGCCAAGTGAAAGAAAACAGTATATAAAAAGGAGCCCAGGAGCGTCGAACTATTTCGAATCGTCAAGCTGCCCAGACACTCTGATCCTGCTGCACACAGTAATGTTCCCTCCCTTCAGCTGTCACCAGCCAACCATGCCACAGCAGTGCCAACCCCAAGCTGAAAGCAGCCAGGGGCTCTCCTGATTAGTTCCAGGAAGACGCAGCAGAAAAAGGGCAGAGCTATGGCGGAAAGGCTACTGAAACTACAAGCTCGTGTGATAACGTCAGCCGGGTGAGGCAAGCCATAGCATGTGGCACTGGGACAGAGCTGAGTCGGAAAAGGCTTTGAAGAAAGAGGACAGGACGCTGAGGTAGGCATGGAATACCTGCACAGGGATTACCTCACCTGAGGAGCACCTCCCAGCGCATTAAAACACAAGAGGCTAGTTGCCACAGGCATGAAATCAGAAGCCAGGACTCCAATCAGGAACAAACAAATCATCCTTTTGCACCAAAATTCTTCTACTGCTCCAGTACGAGAGTGGAAGGAAAAACATGCAGATGAACATGAAGTCACAGATCTGAATTAGAAAGAAGGTGGCAAGTGGAAGGAACTCGAGTTAAAGCTCGTTTATTTTAGCCACGTTCACTTTAAGGGAAAAGTGGCAGGTACAACAGAGGCAGTGAAACAAGAGAGCAAACAAAACATTGCAGACAAAAGCAGAACTGAGAAAGCAACCTGAAGGGAAGATGTGTAGAAAAAACCCAGAATTCTAAGGCCAGATCATTAAGAAACTCCCCTAAAATACAGGGGGGAAATCCCACAAGGAATAGCTACTAAAGATAAACACATCAGGAGACCATAATACTGGACAGTCTTGGAAACAGACAATTTAGGACACAAATTGCCAATCTAACTCTTTTAGATCAATCTAAAACTTTTAGGAGATCCTATCTGGAGCAATTTAAGTAAGTTAAAATTTAAGATAGATTTTGAATAAACAGCTACAGGTAAAGCTCTGAAGAGAATCTCTGATAGCAAACAAAAAAAAAAAATCCAAAACCTAAGTGACATCCCTGCACATATCTGGCCCACAGATTTCCTCTCTCCTGCCCCACCCCTGCAAAGTTCCCATCCTGCAGCTGTGACTGCCCGAGACACACTGCTCAGCCTCTAATTACTAACGTGTTGGTGTACTTCATGCTTCTAGCTCTGAGATGCAAGAGTCACAGCAAACTCCAGGTCTCTCAACAATAAGGCTGTGAATGCTACAAAAAAGCCTTGACAATCTCATTACACCTTCACATTCAAGCAGCACGTCTCAACTACACGATGTGATTTTCAAGCAGAACTGAGAGTATTCAGAGAGGTTGCAGAGTGCAGGCAGGAACACAACTACCTTCCTGTCACCAACAATTACAGACAGTTAGCTGTGTCCTGGCTGGTTGCTGGAAAGCACAGCCATTATTCATTCCCCCATCTCAAGGAACACGTTGCTGTCAAAGGGGTGCTGCAGAATGGGAAATGGGGCCTTCAGAAGCTTGGAAGACTCCTCGAACACCATCGTGTAGCTTCCCTAGAACTGTCACACAAACTCTGTACAACTGTCCGCTGTTTGAGCGGCGTTTCAGACAGAAATCGTCAGAGCACATATGCTCTAATGTGGCATTGTTGATACTTACATGGAACAGAGAACAGTTGAGCAGCTCTGTGTCCTATAACGTGTTCCAAAATCAAATGCTGCTTAATGACTAGGCTTGAGAGCTCTACCAACACCTACAAGAATGAGAAATGTCACTCATGCCTAAACATGACTGAAGTCAATTTCAGGAACACCACTAAGACACCACTAAGGAAATTCGGATCGAAGCTTTCGTGACATCCAAACACCAAGCATATTTAAAAGCCGTGAATATCACACAAGAAGTTAGAAACAGAAAAACGTTCTTCCTCGGGATTCTTCCTCCAGTCCTCAAACATCTGTTTCACAACACAGATGGATATCTCAAATACATTAGTCAAATGGAATATTATTTGATGTTACCAGTTGTTTCACTTGATAAACTGCTAACTTCTGTGATCCGTAGTTCTCCCACATGCTTCTCTTCACATTCTCTTCCTATTCCAGAAACTGTTACCTGAATTTGGTTAACAGACAGCTTCAAATCAGACTGACATTTAATCTGCCACAAAACGAAAAGCATCAATTTCTGTTTTACTTAGGCCACAGGGCAGGAATTGATCAGAACCTGTCCGGTTTCCAAGAGGCCTAAATCACATTAATACGATGAAATTTTAGCAGTTGAAGAGGAAACGCTGCAATGTAGTTTCAGCAATGGGATTTCATTCAGGTGCAGCTCCACCCTAAAACCCTCACCCTACACTTTACTAGCTCCCTATGGCAAACTTCAGGGTTCCAAAACAGAGTTAGCGCTCAAGGGACCTCCAGCCATATGAGATGAAAGAGCAATCATTACACAGGCAACAATCATGTTTTTATCCTCTGCATCTCTAAACAGCCGCTTAGCCAACTAACTGGAATGGATGGCTAGAATGGAAACAAACTGTTAAAAATGGGTGCCAGTTTAATGGAAATAGCTATTAGAAATAGCTGAATGAGAGTGTGTGTAGAAATAGCTGAATGAGAGTGTGTGTAGAAATAGCTGAATGAGAGTGTGCGTAACAGTAAAAGTAATTGCCTCCCATTTTAACTAAACAGGCTACACAACCAGTCTGAGGTCTTCAAAACACTGCTCTGAACTATGAAGATGAATAAAGCACCCCACCGATAATTCCACCTTAAACACACAGTAACTGCCTTTTGTTTGGGAATGAAGTCAGTCAGCTGTTCGCTATTTCAGCTCCACCAAGGCGACTTCAGACTGCAGCGACGTGAAAGCACTGATGAGTGCTAGACCAGCTTCCATAGCACTGTCATATGAAGAGGACAACTGTTCTGCAGTTTGGTGAGCAATTATAGTAAAAAACAGACACACCACAAGCTCCATGCTCTTTTATGCACACGCTGCACATAGATTTTGAAGAAAAAAAGCACTGGGTTTTGCTCACATTTAAAAGAAAGCTTCGGTGAGCGACCACGTTAACAAGTTACCACAAAGCAAGTTACAGTGGAGCGACGGCACATTAACTAATGGGCAGTAATTGCCCACGTGTGCACACTTATCCAGCAATCAACTTGGGACAGCAAACTTCTTTCAAATCAGCACAGCAAGCCACCCG
>Ga0065711_1046485_pt1 | contig 12869 bp, 11 predicted proteins | sample Hoacrofraction12_FD_59098 | JGI IMG/M metagenome (GOLD analysis project Ga0065711, IMG submission 59098) | Hoatzin crop microbial communities from Cojedes, Venezuela - Epithelial fraction 12 v2 (version 2) | ecosystem: Host-associated > Birds > Digestive system > Esophagus > Crop | place... | reverse complement strand
GGTCAGGCAGGACTTGCCCTTGGTGAAGCCATGCTGGCTGTCTCGAATCACCTCCCTGGCCTCCATGTGCCTTAGCATATCTTCTAGGAGGATCTGTTCCATGATCTTCCCAGGCACAGAGGTGAGGCTGGCAGCAGACTGATCCCTCCCCACCACGCTCTTCCCAGTTCCTCTTGCTATCGCTGTGATGTAGTCGCAGAAGGAAACAGGCTTTCCCCCCAGCCTGTTCCTCAAATCAGGAATATAATTACAAGTAATGCAATGGGATTAGGACAAGAGAGACAAAAAGCTGGAGGGGATTCATCTTAATCATTACATAAATTATTGAAGAAAAGTATCCCATGGAAAGCGAGAGGGTATCTTTGGGAAGAGTACTCAGCTGAGTGCTGGTGAACACAATGTCAGAAAACAGGCAAGACAAATTAATTATCCCCATCTAACCTGCACATACGTGGGCTGTAAGAAGTAAAACACAACGTCAACCCAGTACCATCAGTTCCCAGTGAAAGATGCAACAAAACGAGTGCCTTCAAGCTCCCTGCTAACACAGATTACACAGGGTACTGACGTAGGGACTGGCTGCAGCTGAAAAGACTTTGGTGGGAGGCAGAAATGAGGGCTGATCAAGCCCCTGTTGGTGCTGCTGCTCCCCAGTGGAAAAACATCTGCCTCAGCTATATTTTTCTTTGTCTTAATGGTGAGTTTTCATCCAATTACCCACCTGGAAATAGAGCAGGTAAAATTTAGGTGAAGCTACCCAAGCCAGCACAATATTTCAGAATACACTGGTCTGCAGGAGAGATTACTGAAAAAAAAAGTCCGTTTAGAAATTACACTGTAGGCTCTACCTTAAAGGTATGAGGAAACTATTTCCTATGTATCCTCCTGAGAAACGCTTGCCAAGTGCATTACAGAAGTGCCTTTTCACAGAAGCACCAGGTGGGGAACCAGCGACATTGACCCGCAGTGAAGAAAGGGCATGATGGGTGGTGACACATCCTAGCACCTACTGCTCAGCCCTCTCCTGGTCAGACAGAGCCTTCAGTGAGAAGAACGGGGCTGTGGCCTCTGGTTCATTTGCTTGTGCCACTGCATTCCTCCCAAGAGCATTGGGAAAGGCAAAATTACCTGCAAATATCCTCTGGGACGATTCTCATCTTTCAGCCCTGCGGACGGAGACCAGCTCACACAAAGTTACGATGCCGCAAAGTGCTGAGATTCCTCAATGAACCACCCAGGTTTATAGTGGTGGAGTTGTTGTAACACCGGTGTCAATAAAAGATACCATCTCTCTCTACAAACCTTGCCACCCTGGTGAGACAGGGAGCCATGAGAAACTGATGAGAAGATAACGAGTCCTCCAGTAAATATTCCTGATTTGACTCTAACCGCTTTTTAGAGTTTACTGACCAGAAGGGACTATTAAAGGCATCTAGATCGACTGATTGCACTCTGGCCCCAAAACTCCACCCCTTTCATTTTTGCATCAGGCTCTAACTCTTCTTTGAAATTAATTTTAGTTTTAAGCTAGCAGTGAAGATGCAGAGAGTTAATAATGTTGAAACATATTCACCATTTTCAATGACAAGTAGAAGAGAACTGGCTTCCAGAAGGTGTGTGCACTCTAAGTTTGAGGATCAGGCCATCACCTGGGAGGCTCAGTTGGGTCACGGTGAAGCAATCACAGATCAGTGAAAAAAAGTCTAAATGTTACCCTGGCCTGTGACAGGTTCCTTGAGTGAGTCACTTAATCTTATTAGTATATTTCACATAGTGTACTAAGAGACAGTACGGTTTTGTTTCTCCTCCTTTTATTTCTACAGAGCTCGTGAACTTCTTGTAGGAGGACAGGCTTTCCTGATGCCTTCATACAGGACCTGCCAGCAGTAGTCACTAATGTACAATAGTACGAGACACCATTCGTTCTGCAAACACAGCTGCAGTTTACTGTCCATCTTGAGCGACCGTGTCCTCATCTTCAGCAATGATGTTTTCCACAGTGGCCACAGTCCAAACCACATCTCGAATACGCAACGTCATTTCTGTAGTGAGACATTTTAGCCTTGCCACTGTTCCTTTCACTGCTAGCCCATAGCTCCAGCAAAAAAAAAAAAAAAGAAAAAAGAAAATACTAAAAAAGTGTTTTGCTTGATACTACCCTGGAGAAGTAGAGTTTTTTCCAGGCTGACCATCCTACTCAGAAGCAGTGTTCTGCTACTGGTATGTGCACCATGGCTTGACAATCCCTCTTCTGATAACAACTGCCTGAAGTTCATATAATCACAGTGTAGAAAGAGCACTTCATGTCCTGAAAGGAAGAAGCCAACAGCCACTGGTCTAATTCACATTAGAGGTCATGGCAAGAAATGAAAGATAAAGCTCTTATGAAAACATAGCTAACTGGAGTTGTCCTCAAGGGTCGCGTATCAAATAGAATCATTTTAAGGTTCAAGAGCTGGACAAGTTTCAGAGTTAAAAAACCAAAACAATGCATGTTTACTTTGGATGTTTTTAGCCTCGTTTCCTAAGGAAACAAAGCTAATGTGATCACACTGTGTTTGTGCATATGTGAATGCGCAAACTCCTTGCCTGCCTGCATAGTCCTCTCCTCAATGTTTTTTGGTATATTTTGACCAATTTTGATCAAATTTGATGCAAGAACAGAAATCTTTGAGATACAATATTAAAAAAAGTTTTGTTCAAATTGTTCTCTGGACAGAAGAAAAAGACCCCTGAGGGGCTCCCAAAGAGGGCTTGGCCAGCAAGTTTACCAATCATTATACACCAGAGAAGGCACACAAGTGGAAAGTGGTCAGAAACCAACTTTCACAAATTTGAGTGCCCTCAGAAAAAGAAAAAAATGACAAGCTGAGGGCACCAAGTGAAACCCCTCCTTCCATTCATATGAACTCAAGATGAGTCCATCACGCAGTCCCACTGACTGTGCAGGGGAACGTGGGCACCGAGAAGCCCGTCTGGGAAAGAAGTATGTGAAGAGTTCGATCTGACCTCAGGGGGCTAGCTGGGTGTGCGTGTGTGTGGAAAAGGGACTGAAGATGAAAAAGCTGGAGGTAAATAAGAACGTATCTGTGGTGAGGCATGCGTGGGAGGAGGGGAGAAGGAGAGCTGCATGCAGAAGTTGATGCTGGAGGAATGTGAGCGTATGCATGAAGGACTAACATGTCTGTGCATCACAAAACCTCTGCAAACGAAGACACAACCACTACAGAGGTCTGCAGCTCTGGGTGCACATGCCAGCGCGTCACATCTCCAGCACATCTCTGTTAACCAGGAGGCCACGGTGCTTTCGAAACACAATGAGCATGCATTGACTTGGCCAAGCCTCCACAAGGCGTCAGGAATGGCATCTGCCCCCTCCCACGGCTTGGTGGTGGGGACTGTGGGACCTGCAGATGGACCTGCACCTTCCCAGCACTGGTCCCAGTTGATTCCCCAGTTCCTTCCCTGCAGCGTCTCCTCAACCCCAAGACCAGCACTGGGAATAGTTTGTCACGGTTTGAAAAGAGAGGCACAGCACAGACAAGGAAATGTCACAGAGGGCTGTCAATACCCAGCTGTGGGAGTGACTGCTGCAAAAGAAAACCTGTCCTGGACATGGACAGCCTCCACAAGCCCTGTTCATATAGCAGCTAATCAAATGCAGCGAGCCTTCCTCATTTGGCACTCCACTTTAAGCAGTAAAAGCCTTTTTAGATTTCCCCAGCCCATCCCTTCACTGTGAGAAATTTGCTTCTTTCAGAATACTTGAGTACATGAAAAAAAAAAAAAGTCACAATTCTTTGGGAGCAGACAGACAGTGAGGGACGGGCATCAGCTGACTCCAGCAGAGCACCGAGCTAGAAAAAAAACCTCTGCCTTATTTCTGTCACAAGATATCCATGACATGATGCAAAGTGGACACTGCTCCAGCAGGGGCTGGAGAAGAAAGGGAGGGTAGGAGCCAGGATCCAGCCTTCCATGCTCTTCACACGGAGGATTCAACCACCTTCAGGAGGGACCAGCCTCCTCCAGGTGACTACGTGGCAGCCCAGGAAGACTCAGCTCCCAGTCAGGGTACCGCACATGCCTTCAAGGACCAAGATAAACCTGGACCTGAGTGGTTCTCAGCTCACAGCAAAACTGGTTTCCGAAGTTCTGAAGTTTTTACGAAGAAACTCATTCCTGCTCTCTTTTTGGGACGAGCCCAAGGTAGTTGTGGTGGGAGGATACCAAACTGCAGCTGTTTAACTTGTGCCTTCAAGAATGCGGTAAAAAGAAAAGCTAGCTGAAAAGAAACCTGGGATGAATATCAAAGAGCTAAGTTTGTGTAGCTTTGCACCCGTAGGCTTGTGTAGAAAGACTGTAAAAATGCCAGAAGCCTTGTGCCTGTTAGAGAAGCTCTGAATTGGTCTCTCGGCTGCTCAAAAGCAACTTTCACCTTAAATGCAACTAGAAGAATTCTTCCCCACTGTGTTGGCACTTCTGTGTCTCTACCGCCATTCCATAACCTGGGCAGAGGCCCAGGTCTACGCTGCTGGTGTGAGCTTCAGGTACATGCCATCAGCATCATTTAGAGAAGGCTCAAGGCTTTGCTGAGCACAAGTGGCGACCTAACCAGCACAGAAACACGTCCAGGCTGCAGGGGCTATGGAGGCTCCATCCTTTGGAAAAAAAAAAAGAAAAATAATCCATAAATCAGAGTCTACCACTTTAAACAGGTACCACCACAAATGCGTAAGTGCCTTCAACTCCTTGCTAAGCCACACGCAGCACAGGGAGCAAGCACTTACGTCAAGTCCCCGAGCCACACTGGGATCGCAACACGAAGAGCTGACTCAGAGGACATCTCACATGGAGATGCCCTTAGCAAAGAGGAATAAGCACGCACCATGAGCAATTGGATGGTCACACACACAAACTACTGGGGAGAGGAGTCCGGCGCAGGGGTAATCTGACAGGAGCTGTGGATGCACATGAGAACCTGGAGGAAAAGTGCAATGTGCAGTCAGCGGTGCAAAAGAAGTGGGAAGGAGAGGGGGGGAAACCCTTCATGATCTTCTGGAAGAAGGAGGGATGCAAAGGGGAATGCATGTGAATGAGAGAGTCCTTCAGGAAAAGTGAAACACAGGAGAAAGTTGGGGGGAGGGGGTGGGCAGAGGGAAGGAAAATAAATACCTGAGTTTCAGGGGAAAAGTGCTAGAACTGTATCCTGCAGAGAAATGTCAAATACCTACAGGAACTCGAGGAAAAAAAAAAAAAGCGTTGCAAGAAAATCCAAGGATAGAGTTTCCTCTGACTGCACACAAGGAAGCTTTGCTTCCAATTGACTTGCTGCTGCTTATCTCTCAGTAATCAAAAGCACTCACCGACCTCAAGCTCTCAAAAAATCCCAGTGCAATAATAATTACAAAAAAATGAGTTTACATCCACTGAAGAAGGACATTATTCATGTGGTGAAAGCACCAAAGAAACTTTGTCAGGCTATGCCTAAAGAAAGAAGGGGAAGAATGAAGTGTTTGTAGACACAACATAATAGAAAGGGGGGAAAAACAACGGAAATAAAACAAAACCAGGGAAATATTGCTCATCTGGGGCTTGTTAAGTGCTGCATGACAGGCAGGGAATGCTGATGCATTGCTTTGTTGCATGTTGTGCCACACTTCCAGTGCCTTCGAGACTGACAGCATGTTTCCTTACGTGGTGAAAAAGGCACCCTTAGTGATGTTGAGGATGCTAGACTAGAGCAACCGCACTGCAGGTGGGAGGGCAGCGGCTGCAATGATTGCCAACACGCCAGCAAGACATCCTTTGGGCTCCTGGCTTCGCCTCCAAGCAGACTAAAAGAAACGGAGCCATTTGTGGGCTGAGAAGTGTCAAGGGTTCAGCCCACTCCGTCCCCAGGCGTGGAAGGGTTGAAATAAGAGCAAATGCTTACAGAACCTTTGTGGATTTTCCAATTGCTGCACAAGAGGCTGCACAGACCGCCCAAGCTACAATTCACCTTCTGAGCAGCCCCAGCAAAGGGGTTAGGAAACTGCCTTCACTCTTATTTTCAAGAAGGGGAAGCTGATGTGAAACTTCGCATGGTCACAACTTAAAAGAAACCCTAGAAGTTGCTGGGTTGCAGCCAAGCATTCAAGCCAGCAAAGCACAGGTTCCCAACGCTGATGCTGTCTCACTCCCTGCCTCCTTCCCCGCTCCGGGGCATCAGCAACCGCACCCAGCCAGATCCTCTCCTGGATTCCCTCGCCTCCCATTCACAATTGCGTAACATCCCCAGGGCAATTGCTCACATGGAAAAGCAACATGAGGAAAGTATTTAATGTATGTTTACGTCTTTTAATATAGTGTGTAGCAGCTGGAATCAAAGGCAAAAAAAACCAAGCCTCAGCACATGAGCAGCATGGTTCTCCTCAGAGCCCCCTTCTAATCACTGCCGCTCCCTGGACCACAGCTTTAGAAATCAGGCACTAGCTCTTATTGCCTAATTATCAGAGCAGTGGAAAACTTAGGACCAGGCATATCTTCTTCCTCCCTAAGTGGCCAGTGAATAAATGCTATATCCCCAGTTCACAGTCCCTTTTTACATTGCTGGCATTACCAGTCCTTTGTGTACCCACATGCTGTTACTTAAATTGCTTCCATGTTTTCATTACTTGCCCTCTGTGCTGTGTGTATTGAAACTCCTGCAAGAATGCTGAAGTGGTATTTCAAAGCACTGGGGGCTACTGGAGATGTGGCTAAATTATTATGCAACAAACTTAAGTGATTTTTCAAGTCCTGATAGAGTTTGCTGCTCCTCAAGGGGAAAGATAAATTCAGGTGCTGCACTATGAGGTGCAGGACAACCTCTCCCACCCACCAGAGACACAAGCATGGCACTTGCAGCTTAGGTTATGCGCAGCTCTTCGTCTTTATATGCGGGTCTGTGTGGCCTGTACATATGCCCTGCATCCATAAATGAGGTGGTAAACTCAAACAATGATGCTGCTCCCATGTGCAAGGGAAAAGCGCACATTGGGCCAAAGTCTCCTGGCCAAAATCCATGGAGGTCAGAGGAGTAATGCCAGCCGAAGATCTGCCCCACTGGTTTAAATGCGTTGTTCTCTGCTGCTTCTTCTAGTAGCTGCTTTTCTGGGCTTTGTGCTGACTAAAACAGGCAATCAAACAGCCTAACTCTGAGATATCAAAACCATCAGAATCATTTAAATGTGACAATCACTTTTTTTTTTTTTAAATCACTACTGCTGCTCTCAACAGTTCTGCAGGTACATGCAGAAGGTACCTGCATGGTGCTTTGTCCCAGGGAAATGCACAGGTGGCTGGGACAGCGTCAGCTCCATCCCAGTTTCAACTCACTGTTTCATCCTAACTATCTTCCCAAAACATCACCATAACCGCCATGAGACACATGCATCGGCCACGACAGCAATCGCGCTGCTAGCACGGAAACACTTCTCCCACCGCTTTCCAACCTGCCTCTCCTGTAGGGCCTTTCATCACCCCTTGATACGAGATGCTCACAGCCAAGGTCTGATCCTGCAACACGTGAGCTAAGAGTGCAAAACCCCTTTGGCTGCAAGGATGCAGGTTATTTACCATCCTGGTGATGCAGGCTGCAGGTCTCCAGGCACCAAACCCCTTGAGATCACAGCACTGGGCTCTTCCAGATCCCTGCTGGGGACTTCTCTGCCCTGGTCCCTGCTCAGCAGCTGCCATGTGGCAGCCATTGGGTGTTATGCTAATGCACGCGCCAGTGCAGCAGCCCTCCCCCCATCTGCTCAGAGCATCCACCTGCTGAGCTGGTTTTTTTTTTTGTTTTGTTTTAATGGCCAGATTAGGCCAGTGCTGTCCCAAAGCGCTCGCAGCCTGTGCACGGGGCGCGAACACAGCACCAGCCAGCTCAGACCTCACAGCACAAGTGCAAGCTGGATGCAGCCACATTTGGGCCGTGGTCCGTCTCTTTCAAACTCCTTATCTCTCTGCAATTAAAGTCTCACCCTGAGCGTAACCACACTATGAGGTGGTTTTTTTTGTTGTTGTTGGGGTTGGTTTTTTTTGCACATAGTTTCCTTATAGTTAGATTTATTTATTTAACCATTTTGGATGGCCAGATGAAGGAAAGAACATGCCTTCCATGCCTATCTGACTGGGTGACAAATAGAAATGAAAGTTCTGATTTCTAAGCAGTCGTATTCTCCATGGTCCATGCATGCTAAGCAGTGGTTTGCAAGTCTTTTTTTCTCCCTGAACTGCCATGGAGGGATTGCATGCGACGCCTTTGCTGTCACTGAGCATGGTCTCACACAACCACTAGCTCCCCTGAGACCTCTGCAAGTATTCAGGGAGGAAAGGGAAGGGGAAATAAGATATTGCTCAGTGTTAAGAAGACAGCCCATCCTTCTCAACAGGTGGGAAAAATCTCTTCTCAGTGTATTATAGGGCCAAACCTCTGCTGTGCTAATAACAGATATTTTTTTCCATGCATGTGGAGTATGCCATTTAGTATGATTCCAGGAGAAAACTGCCTTTGATATTTTTTTCTTCCAAGTTCAGCTTCTAATAGAAGAATTCTCAGGGTGAACTATGATAATCTCCCTGAACTCTGCCTTGAGTCAATGGGAAATGCTGATGCTTCAAAAACTGATTTAGAGTTCTTAGAATTTAGGTCTAGGTCCTTCTGTCTAGGAGACCTTTTGCAAGGAAAGCCTTTGGCAGCTAGCTTCCTCAAGGCTTCAAGGAGCCCTTTGAGCATCCATCAAGTGTTTAAGGTATGGGAGAAGTGGAGACCTTCCGCACGATGAGGGATCCAAGCTGCATGAGCAGTAAACCCAAGTCATGCCCTGAGCTCTAATTAGTGGAGGCCTACATCCCAGATGAAATTGTCCAGGTTTTGGAGATACTCATGAGTCTTTCATCAAATCCGAGTTCCTGTCTTAAGTCGTCATAATGTCCATGTGTTACTAAGGAGGTAGAGGTGAAGTATTTGTACTGTAATAAATCCTCAACCCAACCGAAGTTCCCTTGTCTAACACCTAGGACAGAAAACATCACTAGACACAAAATAATATGGATAATCACAAAGTTTCCCTCCCCCCACCAGTGCTGCTTAAAACACTTGAACTAAATTTGTTTTAACGACTAAGTGTAGGGGACATTACTGAAAAATCAAGCCAAGAGCAAAAAGAAATTGTGCTCCTGAAAACAGCTCACACAAAGAAAGGATTTTTCTTTTTTTTCCCCACCCTCTTCCTCTCGTAGACTAAATGAAAAAAATAAAAATAAAAAGATCAATTTTTACCCAAACTTAAAGTATCAAAAATTTCTCTCCAGAAGGATATTTCAAGAAAATGATACGCATCTGGAAGAAAATGAGACTTCTAATGGAAGTATTTTCTGAAGCATAACTATAGTGTTGCTAGCACAATGCTGTAATCAAGAATAATGGAGCCCTTCGCCTGGTATACAGGAATGGATTCAATTGTTCACCATGCACATACCTGTATTTTAAAAATGTAGTCGAAAGCTTTAACTGCCAAAAGGCTCAAGCATTAGCGCTCAGACACAAAGCAGTTTAGAAGCAGGCTCCTTCATTTATCACTCCTGTAATGATTAATCTTAAATCTCAATTACGCACAAAAATAGAAGAGGCCTGGGTGAACTTTTGATCCCTTCTGAATTGATTCATCTGAAGGACAGTTCAAGATCATCCTCACAGCATATGCGGCAGCCCAGGACGACACCCTCCCTGTATTACCTCCTCTGCATCCAGGCAGGGCTTTGCAAACCTTGCAAATGTCATGCCTTGGACGCAAACTCTTTGCACAGGTTTATTTCTACCCTCATCCTCTTCTTTCAGGAGAAAGGGGAAATAGGGGAAAGAATAGGACTTACCTTCTTTTTGGAGTGTGATCTGTCCTCCTCTTTAGCTGCTTTGCTATTTTTCCCAGCTCTGGAAAGCTTCTGCTCCCCAGACTGCTTGATGGTGATTTTGATCTCGGGAGGGCAAATGTAGTTCTCCAAGTTCTTTGGGGGCTTCTTAGCTCTCTTGGTGGTCTGGATCTTTAGTTTTAAACTCCCCTCCGTGAAGTTAGCCTCCTTGATGGAAAATTCCTGCTCCTCCAGGCCATCTCCCGCCACCCATTTCTCGCTGTCTGCATTGGAAGTGGAATCCACGTCTCTCACAGAACCCAGCTCATCCTCTTCCTCGGGCTCCAGCCTCTCGCCGCTCACTGGGATCCCTTTCCCCGAGCCCGCCGCAGGCAGCATTGTCTCCCCGGTGCAGCCAGAGGCAGGCGGAGGCTTCGCGGAGGTGACAGCGGCTGGCAGAAAGTCTGCCTCGCCCCCCCTTTGCCGGGAGCTACCCAAAGTCTCCCTGGGCTCCATAGCAGTACTGCAGTGCCCTGGAGTTTTATTGGACAGAAGGGGAGCACGGGAGGGGATGAGGAGAGCAAGGGCAGGTACAATCCCAGGGAATGAATGGTAACCGTCTGCTGAATTTAACGTCCCAAACGCCCAGAGGCTGCAAGGAGCTCAGAAGAGACCAGATCTGTCACTGTCAAAAGAAAGGAGAAGAAAAAGAAAGGAAGTTAGCACATGCACTCCTATCAAACACATGTGGAGATGACTGGAACAGGGCACACTTGGGCTTCCCCTGCAGCACCTCAAAGGCCTTCCTTGAAGCAAAATGAGAACTGAGGCTGGCTGATGTTTCTGAGGGCTGGATCTGGTATCACAAAGCAAGGAATGACAGCCATGTGTGTTACTAAATTGATGAAAATAGATATAAAAAAACCAGAAATGGTATATAAATGCAAATGCCTTCAACTCTGGACTGGGGAAATAAATGAGGGGACAACCAGCTCTCTGCAGTCATGAACCTCTTTGTTACTTCAAAGTACTCACTGTAATAGGGATTTTAGAGGCAAAAAAATAAACAGACACTTGCTTGCCTCAAGTTAAACAATAACCCAGTGATTAGAGCACAGAAACCATGGGGTTGCCCTATGAATCAGACAGAAGAGTTTCAGACTCCTGTTTCCTCACTTCACAATCGAGAGGGAGATGCCTCCAGCTGCGAGCTGTTCTGTGGGGGGTCTCTGCTTTGGATGAGTTACTCAGTACATGCCGGACCAAGCACACAGTATGAAGTCCAAGATGCTCCCTGGGATGCTGGAAGTGCAGGAGGATCCACCCACGTCTCTTGCAGGGCATATCAGGAACCTGAGTATGGAGGGCAACGGACAAAAGCTAAATTCAATGTTTTTCAGAGTTCCTCATGCCCTTGGATACTGGGTCCACTCTATAATGAAGGCTTGGGCGAGCTGAAGCAAAGACTGTGCTCTCATCCTTTCAAATGCGGGCTTCCTTTAACACATCGCAGACTGAACCCTTTGGGACAGAAGGACTCCTGTTCAGCACCATACAAAGTCTTGGCCAAAGTTAATGGTAAAAGCTGTGAATGTTCAAATGAGAAAAAAAATGTATCATCCAATGATGTAGAAAGACTAAGCCAATTACCAAGCCTTTGCTTTAAAAAAAAAATAAATACCTTTAAGGCATTTTTACAGGTGTTGAGGTGCTTTCACACATCGTCCGTCCCTAAAAACCCCCATATAGGCATCCCACCCCACATATCATGACAAGCTAGTTCAGACTACAAAGTTAGCAGAAAAATGTCTCAGAGAGAAACAAACGTGTTTTGGAACTTTAGTAACAGAAACAACTCTGTAGTGGGTCAGAGGAGTATCGCTTCTGGCATGCGGAGAAGGAAACGAGCAGACACTGCCAGGCTGGGGGTACAGACCTGTTCTTTTAGCAGTAGCGCCCTGGTAGACTAGCTCTGCTACACTGCCAAACCCCACCCCTTGACCAACTGCAAGCAAGACGTGAGCACAGCCAGGGATTTCCCAGGTCACTCTTAGTAACAATAAACCATAAAGAAGAAACAAAAATGATCTTGCTAGCTATCACCAAATCATAACAGCATTATCAGTGTAGACTACTCTGCTTTAAAGCACAGCTGATCAAGAAAAAAACACGTCCTTGTACCACTGGCTTCTTTCTGCTTTTTAAAAATATCTTGCATGAGTTTAAAATTCAAAGAAAAAGAGACAACAAGTACCTTTTATTAGTTATATATCCACATTTCCACTGGCGTATGGCTAGGGGTCACTTGTCTGACCCTGGCACATATGGCGACTAATGGAAAGTCCTAAGCATCCTAGAGCTCTGTGAAATCATTGAGTGACCTCCACCCAGGTCCCAGCAGACACAAATTCAAATAAAGTTCCTATAAATAGCGCAAGCTGACAGCCCAAGCAGAAAAAAAAAGAAAAAAATTAAAAAGGAAGGACTATCATGAAGCCTGAACTGCCATCTGGCCATAGAGGTGGTTTCTGTAGCTCAGAGTAGACAGAAGTACACCATAAAAACACTTCTGCTTAAGTTGCACACCTTCTGGCAGTAGGGAGGAGACTCATTTCCCACAACTGCTGTCACTAGACTTTTGAAGAGCTAACAGACCCAAGGTCTCCTGCATGCCTGCCTTGAGTCACCCTGCAGTCAGCAATTCTCTCTATTTCACCATATACGAAACAACAATAACACTCACCTCATTCAAACCTATTGTAGGGTGGGTTAGTTAATGCCCTTACATAGTTTTGAACCCTAGTGTTTACCATGTGGTAGTCGGTAATTACTAACGCAATTAGTACATTAAAGCCACCCAGCTGCAAGGAGCTGCTCCACCTAATTGTCCGACCTTGCACCGCGCCTCTTCTTTTTCCTGTAGAGGTGATGGGTGTCAGGGTTACCTTCCTCTCCCAACAACCAGTCCAATCAAAAAAAAAAAAAAAAAAAAAAAAGCC
>Ga0065711_1046484_pt1 | contig 12871 bp, 12 predicted proteins | sample Hoacrofraction12_FD_59098 | JGI IMG/M metagenome (GOLD analysis project Ga0065711, IMG submission 59098) | Hoatzin crop microbial communities from Cojedes, Venezuela - Epithelial fraction 12 v2 (version 2) | ecosystem: Host-associated > Birds > Digestive system > Esophagus > Crop | place... | reverse complement strand
GAGCCCCGGACGGTGGCGGGCAGGCCGCGCCCGCGGTGGCGGGCAGGCCGCGGCGGTGTTTCGGACGGTGCCATCTGAGCGAGGCGGGCGTGAGCCACCGCGGTGGTTTTCGGCGGTGCGAGGGCGCCATGAGGGCAGCACGGCTGCCCTCCGCGCAGGCCGGCGAAGCCTCGGCGCCGCCTGGGCTCGGTGGCGGGGTGCGGCCGGGTTTCGCTGCCCCTGTGCCCGGGCGCTTCGGGCCCAGGCCTGTGCGGGACGCGGATTAGCTTCCTAGTGCTGGGATGGGTTTGGGCTTTTTCCTTACAGCCAGGCTGAAATGCAGACTTAAATCCAAAAGCTTAAACAGAAGAAGCAATAGAACTTGTGTTGAGAAGGACAGGGTAATTAATTCCATGCATTTCTTTGAAGAGGGCTGGATCATTCTGTGATGTGACTCGAGGGTGTGCCCTGTGAGTTGGCTGGAGCTGAAAGTAGTGAAATGCTGACGTGAAGCGAAAGCAAATGTCAGCAAATCCATCTTCATTTTTTGTTAACCATTTCTTGGTTTTAAGTCTAGAGGGTTTCTTACTACCCTAATGGAATGGTTGCAGGCTCACCAACTAAAGCCATGGGCAGTTCATGGCATCCACAGGGTCCTGCCCCTGCCTCCGTTGCGTTAGTGGGCAAGCACACACGGACACTTGGCAAGCCAGAAAAAAGCCTGTCCCTAGGTGACCATAGGTAATAGCACAAATCAAAATGCGGCATTTGGTCTCCTCTTCCCATTCCATCCTTTCTGGTTCGTCTGAGAGCATCCCGTTGTTCACATGCTTTGTGATACTTTGGGTCTGGCATGCTCCGTGTAGCTCTTGAGACACAGCAGGACATGCACTGCTCTCTGAAGTGGCTTGGGCCTGACTTAATGCCGCTTACTGCCCTGTTCTGTCAGTAACCCAAGTGGCAGCTAGACCCAAAACCTGTTGAATTGGTCTGTGAAATCACTGAATCTTAGACATGTTTAAAAATCTTTTGACGGTGTTACATAAATAAGTCATGCCTATACATCTGAATAGTTATGAAATCTTTATATTTTATTATTCAGCCAGACTAGAGAAATAAAAGCTGAATGGAGAGAGGAGAGCCTGTGCAGTAAACCTGTGCAAATAATTTTGGCCTTTGCTAGATTTACTTGGAAACAGGCAAAAAAACACTTTTAGTGGACTTGACCGTCTTTAGGGTTTTGAGGTCTTCACATGCTGACCAGATTAAGGGAAGACAGGGCATTTGTTGTGGGAATTTTAGTGTGGGTTTCCCCATCACAGTGAGTTTGACTTGGTGGAAGAGTTAGACAGCCGTGCATTTTCCTGGTAGTGGAGGCTGTCCGGAGCGAGGTGGCAGAGAGCGGCAGTGCTGGGCTCTTCCTGGATCTCGGTAAGAAATGCCCGCAGCAAATGGCTGAATAAAACAGCTGATAGAACAGGAAGAGGAATGTAGATAGCAAATAAATCTTGTGTCCCTTCAGATAGTGGGAATCCTGCATTCATGCAGCGGTGGATGGACCCTGGATAGATTTTCCCATGGCACGCTGCACATATCCCGTATGTGGAAAGAGTTTCCTCTTTTTTGGTTGTTCGAGCTACTATATAATTTTTTAATAAGAAAGCAACTCTGTTCACAAAGGATGTTTGCATGAGAACTTCATGCATTGCTTTGGATAAGGGCAAGGCCATGCAAGTAGTGTTATCGCTGGTAGCGAGTGGAAGCTGCCTGCAGGCTTCTCAGTTACCATGCGCTGTCTGAGTTTGTCCTGTGCCAGGGGGCCTGTGCAGTGTAACACCGGCCTGAAGGCCACACTAGACGTGCAGCACAGCACAGTCCTGCAGCGGCTCAAGTTAGTTGTGATGTGGGTCTCTTGACTCCTTGATGTACAATGGACTGCTGGTCAGAATCAATACATTCCACCCCTTGATCCACATACACATTACTTTTCCCAAAGGTATAATAAATTACAGATTACATTAATAACATATGGGCTTCTCTGACCCGAAGTGTGAGGCCCAATAGAGCAGATACGGCCTGTTGAAGGTCAGTGACTCCTGGGATGCAATGTCTTGCTCAAGACTCCCAACACAGTTTGTCAGGTCCCTGCCTCACATGTTGCTGGGGCAGAGAGTGAGTCAGTCCCAGCTGCCACCACATCAGCTCTTGCTGTAGGTAGACCTGGGGACCGTGGATGCATTAGGTATGCTTCTTTGCTGTTGTGTTTCTCTTTTTTTCCCCATCTTCCTCCACCAAGAGATGGAGACTCTTTTTGTTCGTTGCCACATAGCATTTTAGCCAACCAGCTTTTCATTTTGAAGCTGCCATGCTGCAGAGCTTGCCTAGACAGGTGAAGTGTGTCTTAGTAGCGCGTCAACCAAGGAAACTTCTCTAGACGTGTGTCAGCTCCATGTTACGCCCAAGGGAGGAGACCGCTGGTCTCTGAGTACAGTGCAAAATCTGCTATAGCCCAAATGAGCATTAGCCAAAACAGCTTTCAGTTAGACGAAAATTGCAGTGAGATCTCTTGAGGAGAAAGCTGCCAGGTAGGCTTACCACCCTCCAGTTCCTGCGACAAGAGTTCTTGCGAAGGTCAGTAAATGCATGAAAACTGTCCTGTTCACTGGCCTGTGAATTCTCTTCCAGGAGAGAAACTAGACAGGAGTCCTTGGCTCCAGTTACACTTTTTATAGGACATTCTGAGTTGTTTTATTGGGGTACAGTCATCCCGTGAGGGGTGATGCGCTGGTAATGTTCTCCAAGAATTGCCAGAAGGTTTTTGTGGCAGCTTTTATAATGCACTATGAGGTGTCCCAGTGAAGGTTATTGTCCAAATGAAAATCATGTAGTAACAGCACTGATAATGGCTTAATCTGCATATCTCATTTCTTAAATGGAGTTTTATCCAAGCCAGAAAGCATTTCTAGCTTTAAAAATGAAGGAAAGGAATAAGGAAAGTCACAGTTCAGAGTACATTGCAGAAGTCAGTAGCCGCAAAGCCTGCCTCTATTAAAATTTATTTCCAATCTCTTAAGCCTGATATTGAAATATAGTTTTAGCAAATGGGCCTAGTCAGCCAAGTCTTTAGCCTTTATTACGAAGATTAAGGCTTATTTAAAATGCATTAAACTTTTAAGTGCAGCTGCTTTTACTGGAAGCAGTAGTCGGCTATGCAAGGCCATCACTCTGCACACACAGAGCTTGCGTGGACATCAACAGAAGTTCAGCATGAGGGTAGAATTGAGCAAAAAGTCCCCGATTTGTATCCTCAGAGCCTGTTGAGATTAATGGCAGTTGAAATTGTTTAACGCTGCCAGAGTGCTCTGCAACTCACAGGATTAGGCTGGACATGCCTTACTGAACCTTATCCTTCAGCAGTTCATAGATAAAAACTCCCTTTGTACTAGTGCAAGCAAGTCCCACAGAATAGCTAGGCTGCCTGTAACAGTACAGCACTTACTTTGCTGAAGAATAGTATAGAAAGTTTGAGACATACCACTGGCGAAGACTAATTTCTGTCACTGTTCGAGCATTTCAATTTCCCATTGACTGTAGCGAGTGGCAGAGAGCACCAAGATAGGTTTAGGGTGTTAAACCCTACATACATCAAATTTTTGTCTAAAAAAAGTACAGCCCACATTGCCTTTTCTTGTCTGTTATTTTGCCTTATTTAGCTTTCTTGGCTTAACCAATATGAGTTAAAGTACATACATTTGTGATTCTTATTTTTAGTTTAGATGTGCCTATGAAGTGAATGCCAAATAACATTTTCATCCCTTCCGTTTGGTTAGTTGCTCCAACAAAATCTAATAAACCCTCAAGGCTGTTATACTTACGTGTAGGAGCAGATTTCAGGGTCTTGTGGGCAAAGGATTGGTATTTCTTAGTTTCCAGTTCCCCTTTCATACTCTCCAGCGTTTTTTCTTCACCTGTCCTGTCCTTATTTGATCTTACTTGGGAGCTGACTGAAAATGACCATCTACACCTGAGCTACTAATAAGGAGTTTTTCCAGGATTTACTATTTTAAAGATCCATTTCTTGTAACTGAAATGAAAATAACCAATTATACTGCAAGTGGAGGCTACTTAGGGATATTAGTACATTTTATGTCAAGCTTGCAACGTTTCAACACACATGATGTCTCCTACACTCCTGGATGAGGTGCTGTTTTACCTCTGGTTTTGTTAAGGGCAGCTGCAAGGTGCTGCTGCATTGACTGGTCGAGCAGAGCTAGAGCTGGTGGAGCTGGTGGGCTTCAGGCCATTAACGAAGCGAATCAGGGACAAATTCAGACGGTACATTTCTTTGTAGATTTGAGTAAAATTAAGTAGCTGTGTCGTATGTTAACGTAGTGATTATTTTACACTGTCCTGGTTTCATCTTGGATGGAGTTAATTTTCTTCCCAGTAGCTACTGTGTTTTGGATTTAGTAGGAGAAGAATGTTGGTAACACTGATGTTTTCAGTTGTTGCTGTGAAATCAAGGTCTATTTCCAGTTTCTCTTATTCAGCTAAGGAGCAGGTGTGCAGGAGCTGGGAGAGAGCACAGACAGACAGCCAAGTTGGCCAATGGAAATATTCCATACCGTAGGCATCATGCTTAGGTTATGAGTGGGGGTTGGTCAGGGGGCAGAAATGCTGTCTAAAATTCTATCTGCTCTTTTCAAATAGTCTCTTATCCAGCAGTTTGAACTTTTCTGGCAGTTTGGTCTTCTTGAGGAGTTTCATGAAATTTTGAATTTTCCAGGTTCCGCAATTGCTGCTCAGAGACTGGCTGCAGTTCGGTCATTGGGTGGTGAGAAAATTGTATTGTATATAGTTTGTTTTGCATACTCATCAGTAGTAGTAGTAGTAGTAGTAGTATTTCATTTGTTGCCTTATTAAACTGTCTTTATCTCAAGCCATGGTTTTACCTTTTGTCCCTTTCTACTCCCTATCCTGGGGCGGGGCGGGGAGAGGAAGGAGAGGGGTGAGCGAGTGGCTGTCAGGTCCTAATTGCTAGCTGCCGGGTTAAACCACGACAGACACTGAGGCAGTAGTGCTAAATGTCTGGCTGTGGGGTCCTGGGTTGTATATCCAGATTGAATGACAAGACAGGGAAGCTGGCCTTCAAATGCAGACACTTTGCATGCCGGGTAACATGGGTTTGGGTTTGTAAGAGTTGTGGTATTTGACACTTTAGCTCATGGACACAAGTGGCCAGATGTGAAGTGGTGGGAGGCAGCAGCTTGTTTATCTTGATTTTTCTAGCCCTCTCCAGCTGTGGTGTCTGATGGCTGGCTCATGCACTCACACATCCTGTCCTGCCACAACATCCTATCTCCATTTACTAGATGCTGAGATGTTCTGTACAAATGCAGTTCTGCGTCACTTACTGCGTGCAGACCCTCACCTTTGTCATTGTGGTCAGGGTCTCCGACACCTGGAGCTCCTTCAGTTAACAACAGGAGAAAGAAGCTTATATTCTGCATGGACTGATTTAAATACAAGAAAACCCCAGATAAAGTCCAAACCCTTTTGGAATTTATAATCGTAAATTGAAAAGAATATGCAGATATCCAGTGTTACATAGTTCCTGTTTGCTAGAAGGCCAGAAGCATATCAGTGACCAGGTTTACAGTAAGAAAAAAAATTTTAAACCCCCCTAGAATCTGACCCTGAGATCCTGAGCACTGTTACCTGGAGAGAGCCAAGGGTATTTTGCAGTTCAGAGGGAACAGCTAAATCAGTCGAAAGAAGGCTTTACGTACGAGCGGGGAGCAGCCAGAGCAGAGACCCACAGCACCTGGACAAGAAGAACTGAAGAGGCTGTTGAGGTGGACAGGGTCAGACACCACCCAGCAGACCCTAGCGATAAGGAGTGTCTGGGACCCAGCGAGGAAGCCGAGCCTGTGGGTCAGGGTCTGGACCAGCACGGTACAAGGGCAGGCACAGTCTTGGCTGAGCTGCAGCTCGGGAAGGGCCTGGGTGAGTGCTGTGCTCAAGCGCAGCTCCTGAGCAAATCGGTGAGGCCCCCACCGAGGCCCTTTCTCGAACAGCTTCTTCCCAGCCACTGGACCCCGTAGCAGGGCTTGAGCACAGAGTCTGACCCCTGGGGAGGGAGAAGGACCCAGATCGTTCTGCACAGGTGTCTGCTCCTGTATTCCCGTGATTTGCCCTTAGATTTGAGTGTGCCTGGGCATTGTTAAGTCATCTATCTGTCTGAGTCATCTCCTGGTGTTTATGCATTTGCTAATCTGATTTTGATTTCTAGCACATAAAAATGAAAATTGCAAGCAGATCTGGATTTTTGAGGCGTGATTGTAGCTAAAATAAAGGGATCCCAGGAAGCTTATAATACTGTGCAAGTTCCCTGTAAATATTTCCTTTCTGCATTTTGAGGTCTGTTATTCTTGAAAATCTCTGATTTGCTTCGAGCTTTCCTGTCTGTAAAGCTCTTGTTGGCTTTGGAAGACCACGGTGGCATCTGTGAAGAGTTTGGTCGCAAAGAAATGTACTTGTCATGTTGTAGGCTACATTTTAGATATCCTAAAACTGAATTGCTTTCTGAACCAAACTTGCACAAGTCATCCCACTATTGATTTCAATAAATGTCTTGAAGTAGTTGCTCAGACTTGCTGATGTATAATTACATAAAGCTGTCAAACAGATCTTCAGCTGCTGCAAATAAAGGTACTCCTGAAGTCTGTGGAAAATGTATACCTTTCTCTGTAATCTTAGAAATGCATTTTTGTATTGTGTCATAAGAACTGTTATCGGCAATGTGAGAGAAAAGAGCTGGGACTCTTCCCATGTATTATTTTCTGTTTATATCCAATATGTGAAATCAAAAGCTCAGTTATGGTTTGTAACTAAGATGGGGAACTAATACCTAAATTTGCTAAATTTCTGAGCACTGTTCAGACACTAATTCCAATATGTTTATCCCATTTCACAGGTAGGAAACTCAAAAGAAAGGAGAGAAAAATATTTGCCCATAGCTTTCCAATGATACTACAGCAAGATAAAGTGAAGGTCAGAGATTTGATTTAGTTCCACATATGTTTGATCCTGCCTGTGTGCAGATGGTTATATGAGCTGGAGTTCTGAGCCTCTGTTTATCCCTTAATTTCTGTGTTTCTATGATTAGCAGCATTTTCCTTTTGGGATATTAGGTTGTGGAGAGGGTGCAGAGATATGTGTATTTTTCACCAGGACATAATGCATATACTCAACGCAATTTTCCCTGAAATTCACATTCAAAAATAAAAAATTGGCTTTGCTCCAATGACTAATTTGGCACTTACTGTGTGGCTAAAATGCAGTAGGCAGATTTGCAACTATACTAAGAGTTTCTAGTACATTTTCAGAAAAGGAGACCACTGAGTGGGTGGTTCACACTGACAACAAGAATTTTTAAGTTTGAATGGATATTCTTTTGCATTTTTCCAAAATACAGAAAAAATTTCCAACTTTGCTTACTATTATCTAGACTGTATTCCATTAGCACAGTTTTAATTGATAGGTATGAACACCCTGTGCATATATTGAAGTGTCAGAAACTGATATCCATTGCATTGCACTGCCAGGCTCAAAGGTTTGTGATCTGCAGCACGATGCCTAGTTGGAGACGAGTCACTAGTGGTATACACTAGTGGCTAACACCGGGTCAGTACTGCCTGACATCTTCAAGAGTCATTCAGATAACCTTGGTTACAGTCTCAAAGAGGATTTCTTAGATCATATTTTTAGAAAAAAACATTTAATATCCTTCTAGAGAGCCAGAATTCTACTTCAAAGTAAGAATAGATTTTTCATATACATACTGACTCAAACATGAAGTTAGAATCTCAGTGGTGTTTTCATAACGTGGGATAATCGGTGTAACAAGAAAACATGTCTTCCAGATACTCATTTGTACTCTGTTGTGATTATGAAAAGTCTTTAGCTGAATGTCAGAATCCAAGTGGGAAATTCAAATGCAGTAAGTGACTTTCAAAAACATATTACAGCTTTAAACTGTCAAGTGTTCTGTATATATTTCTGCAAGTCCTTGAGGCCATCTCCCTGTCTTTTATATTCCCATCAGTTTATTAAGTCCTCTAAAGCTGTTATTTTGAAATGGTATTTCATATTATGACAACACCTTAATCACTAATGACCTTCTAGAGTCTGCATTCAAGGTAAAATATTGCCAGCTGCAGTAAAGCAAGCCATGAGGCTGGGATACGGGTAACTGCAAAACACGAACTGCATTCTACTTTCACTTACACAATGCAGCACAGCAAAACCTGAGGAGGATTCTGTGAATGCCATTAAGGATGTGATTTAGATTGTTCTATGCCTCAGCTCCACTTTCAGAACATAAAAGTGCCTATCAGAAAAAAAAATGGTTTTCTACATATCAGGCTACATGATATTAAGATTATTATCCTCATGATCAACTTGCCTAAATGCCTGGTAGTCACCTGGTAATCTTTAGTTCTTGGACAGCTCATCTCAAAGCAATATGCCTGTACAATTCTGCCAATTGCAACTGTATAGGTATGTTAGAGAGGAGGACTGTATTGTGTCTGCCAGCATAGGCATTTAAATTATCGGAATCATGCTGTGTGATTTTTTCCAAGAACAGCAGAATCTAGTCAGCTTCTGTGGCCAAGAGTGAAGTGGTATTGGAGTATTAGGGAAAAAAAGCTTATTTTACAAAATATGTGAAGAAGGGCCTTTGTACTTGTGTGCTTGAAAAGCTCTGTTAGCTGGGTTAGTTTTATGGATAGCTTCTGACTCAGGGTAAAGGACAATAGTCAGAATCCTGTGATGAAGACAAGCCCCTGGGTCAGGTTTTATACCAAAGACAGAAAAGGTATATAGATCTTCAGATGCAGATTTCCTGAGTGCCGTGCCACCGCATTTCTTCCTCTGTACTGTCAGAGCTAGGAAACCATAGTGAAGATGAGCATGTAGGTCATACTTGTCTGGCACAAGCAGGCATGAATCAATGACAGAGATTAAGGTCTCCTTAGTCCTTCCAGTTCATTCATCCTTGCTGACAGACCAGCCTTCTATTTAGGACTAGGACTTTTTTTTTTTTTTTTTTTGGAACAAACACAAGCCTATTAGACTCTACATTTATTTAAGTGGACATTAGTTAATGTCATAAACCTGCGAGAAGACTGCTCAGGAGCAATTTGAAACAGATGAGCATTCCAGTCATTGCCACTAAGGTTAATAAGATTACTAATTTGTTTAGATTTACTCAGTGTGTGTTTGCAAGATAAGGCTTTAATTTTAGTCTTCTCACTGAAGTCCATTGTATTTCACCTGAACCATCAATGTGAAAATTAAAACTAAGAGCTGCTGTGAGCCTTTTTTGGCAAGTTCTGCAAGTACTTCTTTTCACATAGGCAATGCTAGTGATACGAAAGGGACCCACAGTATGAGGGAAAACTAATGACATGAGTGAACTCAGTGTTGAAAAAATGTTCAGTGAAACATACTGTTTTTTCTTGCTGCTTAAGGTGCCTCTGGGTTTCTGTCTTTTGCCTGGCAATTTATTTTGCCTTTTTGCTGTCTTTCCATCTTACATTTTTTTACTGACAGTTACATTCTTCAGGGATCTTTCAGAGCTGTGTTTCCAATGGCTTATGTTTGCTGGGATCACTGGAGTTAAATTTCTTTTGATTCCATTTAAGATTGCATTCTGGAACCCTCGAGATTTTAATATCATCATTAACACAATCACTTGTATTGAAAAGATTTCCAGTGTTTGCAGTAACATGAATTATAGCAGTGTACACACTTCTTTGACCCAAACTTGCCATCTTTTGTTAGCCCTACAAAGTATCTGTGAAACTTACTCCCACTGAAGAGAGGCTTTCAGAACAGCAGATTTTGACCACTCTGCCTCAAGACCTGGACTCTGAAAGCAAATTATTTATGATCCAAGTACTCCCCTAAAAGACTTGCAGGCCTCCTGGCATCCATTTTCTTAGGATGTGGTGCCCCTTTTTACCCTAGTCTCTCAAGGATTTCCTTGAGATAAGGATGCAAGTGCAAAACACTGATGAATGATCCTCTGGAAAACTATTGCTCTCGCTATTTGTGTATATACATATATAGTATGTATGTCTTACACATACGTTTGTATGTATTTGCAATTTGAAGCAGACACATAAAATCAGTAGTTTTGGTCTGTTTAATATGTGCTGTATGGGGAACAGATAAATGAGGAATGGGTAAAAGAGAGGCAGCAGAGCACTGAAAGATGGAAATTGCAGTAGATCAGGACACCATGCTGTTTGCATTTGTATCTTTTGGGCAGTTCTGGAGTTTTATTTGAAATTGTAAATATATAGAAAAGTATCTGGAATTAAAGCCATATGGTGAGGGACAGTATGGTGATAGGAAATTCATTCTGCATTGAGGGATTCCCACCATTAGGAGGAGTGTAGACGGAGTGTAGCTGTGTACAGCTAAATCTATTGAATTCAGTGGACCACACAGAGCTTGTACGGAAGGGCTTCTGAAATCTGCATGGTGAGTCAGAATGTACAGGCTGCAGCTCCACTGGTCCCTCTCCAGCAGCTGGCAAAGCATTTCCACCCATCTTAATTCTGCTTGCTCCCCTCTGTGCCTTCATAAAAATTACCTCCAGTTTCCTTAAAAGGCTGTGATTACTAGCTGGCCCCCCAACATCCGTATGTTGAGCAGTCATGTGTAAAAGCAGCTATTTCTTATCCATATGATTTCTGTTTAGATTTCTGAAATATGTCTATCTAGCCTCTAAGGCCAGACTTCTGCAAGTACGTATGTAATATATTCCTCAAACTTCATAATGTTCTCATTTGTCAAAGCATTTCTTATGAATTGTTAAGCTAGCTGTGAATTTGTGTCTCTCTACTCTCCCACAATGAGTACCTTTGTGTACTCATTTTTTTTCTATTTCTTCATTTTTTCCATTTTTTCCAGGGCCAAGCTTTGTCCTCACTTGGTTTAGCTGCTTGACCCACTTCATGCTTTATTTTGTTGTCCTTGGTCAAGTCATTTAAGCTCTTTTTGTTTCAATTCCTTATGCATAAACTCAGGCTAAAACTACTTTCTGAGTCACAGTGATGGTGTAATCATGAACTTGTTAAAGATGAGGACAACTAAGACCCTGTGGTTGTATGAGTACTGGTCGCTGATAAAGAATTCTGCTTTTCCCAGTGAGTTTCTCACCAAGGCAATGCTAAGCCATTCCAGCTTCTCACTCATGTTCTCGTGATACCAGGAATAAGGAAGGTTTGGCTGGTTCATGGTTCTCACAACAGGAAGTGTGAAGGTAGTGTACTCAGCCTCTCTCATACTCCTGTAACCAAGCTATAGCATAAGACAAGTAGTCCAGCACAAGACACACTGGTCATCTGATGGATAAACTCCTGTATCGGATAATGGTGAACTTACATAACTAACACAGTGGGCAGCACAAGAACCTGACGCAGAGTGCGGACAGTCACGTCATTCCTTTACAATCTTTGGCTGATTTCCAGGAGGGAGATCTCCCGTCAGGCCAAGAACCTGAAGTTACTTCTTAAGCTAGCTCTCTTCTTAAGCTATGATCTCTCTGATCGTATAGGATCAGACTCTGTGCTGGCTATGGTTGCGGAAGCCCAGCACAGGTTCTCTGAACTTGGTTGTTACACAGGCCTAAACTGAGTACAGAATTTGACAGCGTTTCTTTGTCTATTAGGAGTATTTCCTCTAGGGGCTACATCATTGTGAGGAAATAAAAAACTAAATACTTCCTTGTAGGTCTCTCAACAAGACTTTCCACTCTGAACAGATTTCCTTATGCATCCCTAGAGGACTTTAAACGTTTGTTTTTGGTTTTTTACCTTCTATGCTGTAGTATCATGCATAGCCAAGACTCCCTTTTTTGCATTTATCTTTTGGTATTACGACCTCCCTCTGAGGTGGCTGGTGCTGAGTTATAAACTATCTTATATTGTTTTCTAAAACATACAGCCGTTGCTCTTAGAGGTCTCTTCCATTGACTAGAGTTTAATGTGTTACCAGCTAAAATGCTTATCTTCTATTTGATTTGTCATTAGAAATGGACAAGCCAATAAAACCTCAAAACGTGCCTCCACTTGGCCCAGGCTGTTTGGCATTTGTTCAGCCTATGTATCTAACTCAAAAAAAAGCCAGTCCACAGAGAGTATTTTTCCCTTAGTTCCTGGCAGCCAGAGTGCCATTACAAAGCAGCTTATACATATTTGTTGTCATATGTGCAAAATCAACTATAGACTCATTTTAAGTTTTGGCTCCGTTTCAGACCAGCATCTTAACATTGTAATTGAAGTATCTGGAACAGGAATGGGCTGATTTTATGTATTGTCTGCATAAGGAAATTAAAAAATCTCAAATACAGAGAACTTCAGACTGATGATATATTTAAAAGTCATTATGGTTTCCTTTATAGCCAGTAGTATTAGCTGTTTCAGCTTGTTGCTTTTTTGAGACATTTAAAACCAAGGCCTATGTGAAAGTCAGTCCGTGTATTCAGGACACAAAATTCAAACATCAAAAATTTAAAACAGCTGTGTTTGAAACACTGAAGACAATTTGGTGTGTCCAAGTGACTTTGGAAGCAGTCTCCTTTTTTTGTGACATAAGGGATATCTGCCTTGTGTCAGGAAATAATACGGAAAGGCAGAAATTCCTTTCGGCCATGTGTGGAATTCTCACCTCCATCCCGGGAAAGGCGATGGAGCAGCTTATCCTGGAGGCCATCATCAAGCAAGTGGAAGAAAAGAAGGTTATCAGGAGTAGTCAGCATGGATTCACCAAGGGGAAATCATGCCTGACCAATCTAATAGCTTTCTACGATGACATG
>Ga0065711_1046483_pt1 | contig 12871 bp, 4 predicted proteins | sample Hoacrofraction12_FD_59098 | JGI IMG/M metagenome (GOLD analysis project Ga0065711, IMG submission 59098) | Hoatzin crop microbial communities from Cojedes, Venezuela - Epithelial fraction 12 v2 (version 2) | ecosystem: Host-associated > Birds > Digestive system > Esophagus > Crop | place... | reverse complement strand
CTGGAAACATTCAAGACCAGGTTGGACAGGGCTCTGAGCAACCTGATCTAGTTAGTGGTGTCCCTGCTCGCTGCATGGGGGTTGGACTAGATGACCTCTAGGGGTCCCTTCCGACCCAAAACTTTCTATGATTCTATGATTCTATCTTTACATCTCTAGCAAATTTTGAGACTCAGCCTCTACCATATATTGCTAGATCCTGTATATTTTTGGAAAGGGGTTGGGAAGCGGACTGACTACCAGAGAAAGAAATTAAATTTCCTCTATAATCAATTAATTATCCATGGAAACAAGCAAACAAACAAACAAATCAACCTACCTTGCAATTCACTTTTAATAAGGCAACTTTCCATCATATATAAAAGAACAGTGACCATAATATCCAGCAGCTGACATTCTTCTGTTACTTGGCGTGCTAGTTCTTCATTGCTGAACAACTGAACACTGATATGCACAATTCTATTAGACATTGTGTCTGATTCATGGCTTTTCTTCAGTGTTTTCATAATAAAAGCATAATGCTGAACAAAAGTTTTTGTAAAAGCAATCTGCAAATTATAAAGAAATTTTGACGTTAACAAGCACCACACAAAAATCGTAGCTTTCTTTCGTTATAAAATATTCCTTTACAAAAGTACAATCAACATATCCCAGGAAACACCAGTTGCCATGACAAACCAAAATTGATGGTTTAAGTATCCCATGACTCGCTTCTAGAAACAGTCCACGTGAAAAGACCTATCTATAGAGAGGGGTAACTTATACAACCAGTTTTATTACCTTATCAAAAAAAATCTAATTTTCTCATTCTATCCTTTCCACACTAAAAAAAAAAAAATCAAGAAATGTTGAAACAAGGAATATATGTCTCAGCATACCTGTGAAAGCAGTAAAGTTCTAATAATTCATTTATCCTAAATTTTTTACATCCTAAAACAAGAGACTAACATCCTAAAATGATACACTATGACCAGTGAGATTAGCGGTGCCTAATAAAGTTGCCTTAACCTACCACTTGTGCTCATCTATAAACAGAGTAAGGTTTTCATTCCTCTGTCAAGGATGACATTTCAACACTGAATTTCAGCTGCTATCATAACATCCTATTTTTTTTTAAATAAATCTTCAGTGCTTTCTTCTCAATAATTAAAGTCATTAGCAAGCTTTACTATTCTTCACACAACTGTTTGGGTGTTTTTCAAACCAGATTGGTATTTAAATATATCAATACACATACATATAAATCCTAGTACAATTTCAGTCCCGCTCCATTAGCCTCAAATTGTATTGTACACCAACTTTTCGCACTGCATATACACGTGTGCATATCTGCCAGCTTTGAAATGACCTCTTACTTCGTACTTTAAGTTCTGAATTAACACCATCTGGACGTGCTTGGCTTAGTAAGAAGAGATAATACAGGCTGTGTAGTGATGAAAATTTTCAGCTCAAAGTCTAAAATCCCCAGTCTATTCCTTCTGGAAGTATTAACTTTTCATAAGCATAAAATTAGAAATTTTAAAACCACCTTCAATCAGCTGTGTTTTCACCAGACTGTACACAAATCATTTCGTCATTTTACCTGCCTGACTCAGTGCTCCCATATTTTTACCATAGCACTACCACGGTATTCTCATTTCGAAAATATTTACAAAAATATCATGATGCCGTAACACTGCTGTTGGGCAGAAAGACTGCTTCTTCCAGCAAATATCCTAAAAAATAAAGTTGCTCATGCAAAAAAATGAATCAGGGTGGGGATGGGGATGTCACTGCAGAGAACACTACAACACTGCTTAACTTGCCTTCCTTTAGCTGGTCCACACTGACAGAAATCTGTATAATAATTGAAAGTGTCTTCTACATACAGCCACCAGCTCAATGGTTAATTGTTTTCAGCTAAAACGTTTTCAGAACAACATATTCGCAATACTTGCGCAGAGTTAATACATTATCATTCTGGTATTCCAAGGCAGAACAACCTATCATATAATTTCTTTTACATCAAATCTTGATATAACTTTAATCACTGGCAATGACACGACAAACATCAAGATGGTTACACAATTAACATTAAGCCTCAGACACAAATGACGCACCTGATATTTTAAGAAGTTAGTATATTAACGCTGCTAGTAAAAAAGTATACTTTATATTTTACTTCTTCACACTCTATTAAGTTTAAATAGGATTATCAGGTTCTGTGATGTAGAACTACATTTTACTTGTTTTACACAACACTCAGTTCAAGCTGATTGCAAAAACATGGTCCTCATCTAAGAACAAATTTTGGATTTTTTATTATTTATTTTAAATAAGCAACTTTCTGTGCCTCACTCATACACAACAATGAATTTCTGAAATTACTGTAAATTCATTATTAATATAGTAGAAGGATAGAGACTCTGCAACACACTTAAATAAAGACATAAGCTTTACTCCTACATTCACTTGGAAGTTAAACAAGTAGAACCCTTTCTAATTTTGAGAAGAAACTAAACTCATTTCCAGAAGTTAAAATGCTGAAATACTGTAGTAAACTGCAGTTCGTATACAAAGCCAGCCACAACAGGTCAAATCAGTAACCTGTCTGAGCCGCCAAAGCTGTATACACAACTAAGGAAAAATATACAATGGAGCAAGAATGCAGATATTGACACAACATGTCTTTACAAATACTTACTCAGCTTCCAACCACTGGCAAGAAGTGGCTTCCTAAGACAGACATGTTTTCTGTGTATTTAATTACCTTCACTCACTTACACTCTATGATCATGTGCAGCTTCTACATTTCTAGCCTATGCAAAAACAAAGTTTTTTTCATCTGGCTATTTTTTCGTCTGGCCTTTCCTCTTGGTGGCCACTCAACAATCCCAGAACTTCTAGGAGCCTAACATCAAACCCATGTTTCAGTTAGAACTTGCATCTCCCATGTTTATGTTTTCCATGCAAAGAAAAAAAGTTCTGCCACAGAAAGCTGTGCTAAAATTAAGTTTCCAACAGAAATACTGTTTTACAGAATTTGTAGAACAGCATATCCAGGGGTTATAGTGAAGTCTTACTGCTGTAATAGCTGCCTCAAAGTTCGTTATGGGAGGTGCCTGATGAGGCACAGCATTTCTGATAATTATGTTTGTTGATTCATTAGCTCTACCAGCTGCTTTTCCATTTCTCTAATTCCAGTATTCCAGATTTCAGCAAGGCTCTGCTCTTGTGTGATTTACGTTCTTCCATCAGTTTCCTGTTTATTGCCAACCCCTTCTTTGCCTTCTCCTTGGTCACATGAAGGTCAGTTCTATTTCTCTGGCATTTCCCTTCTCCTCTTGCAGAAACATTGTCCACACTATAACACCTCTAATTTGTCTCGGAAGCTCCAGTAAAGCTCTCTTCTGTTTCTTTTTCTTCACTTGTAAGTCTTCCAAGCTTCAAATGCCAGAGAGTGCTAGAAGGGATGCCTCAGGCACAAATCCTGTAAGGCAAAGACCACACTTTTTGTTGTGCTGTCTCTCATATGCAAAAGGGGAGGAGGGGGGAAAGAGCTAGATAACCCAGGGTTTTAGCCCATCCCCTTCAACACCTCTTTTCGATACTGGGAATCCTGAAAGCAGAGTTTGTTTTCCTATTCAAAAATAAATCTGTGCAACAGAGATTGCTGGTGGCTCACTGACTGCTGCATAGGGCATGGTGCATTCAGTCAGCTCTACTTCTTTTACGCTGGAGGTCAGCAATTCCAACAATTTCAGAGCATGCACAGATAGCCAGCTCTGTGCTCTGTGTCTGGCTAGCTTGCTCAGTTCATCAGAAAACCAACCTAGCAGAATTCTGCTGATTCAGTGAGCTAAATCAGCTCATGAAACATCAGACAAACTCCACAACCAGCAGAGACAGAAAAAATTAAGATGCTACATGTGGTGCAGATGGGATGGGAGAAAGCAGCAGAAAGCTGAGAGATCACTGAACAGTTTATATCCCTACAGGTGTTCCTGCTGTTTAAGAATACAACATGATTAAACGGCAAACTAGCTTTTCCTTCATAAAAATGAAATGGAAGCTTGAAAGATAAAACATTCTTCTAATTCATCCCAAAATGGTATGTTCTCCTGTACACACATAAAAATAACCCTAGTGTTGCTGTGTGATACATTTCCTGCTCTGAGTTTCTTTACTACCGAAAAATACACTTCAGACAATCACAGCAATTAAAATAAACACAGATTCTAAAAGATTTTAAATCTTAGGATTTGTGCTAGTAAGAAAGTTTGTACATAGGAATTAACTGTTTAATCAAACAAAATCTAAAAAAAGAAAAAGGAATGTTTAAATAATCCTTTCATCTGAATATATAGTATTGGTGAGTGGAAAATGGACTATTTCCAGATAAAGGTGGCACCCAGTAGAGAAACCAAATATATGATGGTCTCCATTCTGAGTACATAGTGAAGAAAGATTATAAACATCATGAAAAAAACCACCGAAGACTGTGACATTGTCAAAGGAAAAAATATCCCATGATAATTAAACATTGTTGCTATTACACAGTACAGCAAAAAGGTAAACATAGCAACACTTACCAGATTTCTCCACGTGTTGCCAGCAGTTGGGTGTTTTTACAGGCGGGAGTTTAGCTGACAATGGATCAGGAGAACTGGGTGTCCACACGAGTCTCCAAATATCAAGAAGAATTCAAGCTTCATGGCAAGGGATCATCAGTTAAGAAGTCCTCATGTCTTCTTGCGTCTTAGCTGAATCCAAGACCAAGATGAATCTATGCTGGTATCCCAAATCCAAATGCTGTCTTGACACGGATAGAGTCTTGCTGAAGGCCCGTATCTTGTCCTTTTCTTCCTTGAAAGTTATCTTCATATCCTTTGCTTTGATACAGCAAGCTTTTAAGGGGGCACGAATACAGGGCTGTCCCACTATAAACAGGCATTTTTGAAGAAACCCTCATGCCCGGACTTCAGGATTTCTCGATCTTTGCCTCCCAGCAGGGATTGAGAAGGTGCAAAATCTTGGCATGGCTCAAAGGTGTGACATGATCGAGGCAAAATGTTAAGCCTGACTGCTATGTATACTAGGTCTTGGGAACACACAGAGCAAACAACCAAACCTGGCTGCGCACCAAGATTTAAAACAGGAAGATGACATCCAGTCTCCATGACTCCAGGCCAGGAGACACTTGGTATGGACAACTGCAAAACTCTGTAAGGAAGCACCCAGAAGGCTGCCAAAATCACCTAGGGCATAGCTGCAGCAAAACCACTCACACTGTAATGGCCTATATGGAGAAAACACTGCCTGCTACAACAGTTCCAACAGGAATGAAGTCACCACAGTTATTTACCAGTCATACCACACTACGAATCATTCAGTGCTGATCCACATCTTTTAACTGATAAGAACCATATTTACATGTGTTGGGTTTTGTCCTGGTTTATTTTACTTCATTAAAGTACAAAACCCAACACATGAAAATACGCACTAATAGCCAAAAAGGAAAAAAACAAACCACGAGAACAAAATTAATACTGCTGCTCCAGAATTAGCCATTTTGTTTTGTCCACATTTCTCTTCAAATACTATACACTTTAGACCTTCTAATAAAATACTCAAAACAAGGTAAAAGATCTGCATTATTTTACTGCTTATTATTCAAATATAAAAACACGTGGTCTCATGCAAGGCATAATACACACTAAGTATGTGAGTAAGAAAAGACAGTTAAGTTTTAATGAAGTAAGGCAAGTACCTTATAATCTTGATCTGGCAGCATGTTGAGTAAGAAAGTCACCATCTTCTGTGGAAACTCGTATTTTATTGTCCAAAACAGTAATTCTTCTAGAAAACATTTATGCTTCAAAACATCCATGATAGATTGATCTGCATAAGAGGTTGTAGGAGGGGATGTGTAATGTAATAATTATTAAAACTAAAAACAATGATAGTGCAGTAGCATTGTCTTATGTAAAATTAAGTAACAAAAATTTAAGAACGTCTTAGTGTGCTCTGTAAATAATTTTTTTTTCAAAAACACTGGGAAAATGAACATGGCCAACACTGCACAGCGTCAGAGTCTGCAACAATAAAAAGGAGCTCCCAGAGAAGCCTATGAAAGTTTTCAGTACAGCTCTGCCACACAGAGTCCAGTCTTCATTGATTGCATTGAATCGTATCACCTTACTGTAATAGCTCCACTGATTGTAATGAATCACAGCAATCTGCACAACATTTACACAAGCCACTTAATTGAGAGAAACTCTTAGACTACTAAGACTTAGACTACTGCTTAGCTGAAGTTCAAATAGCAAAAGAACAAAATACAATTTATGATTAAGCGATGAGTTCTATCACCTAAGAACACATATTCTGTTTACAAAGCTCTAAACAAGCTAAATAGAGGCAATAATGTATCAGTTACTCTTATTTTTAAAGCAATATACGTACTGATTGACCAACCACAAATTTTTCAGTTCGCTGGGTTTTTTTAATATAAAAATTACCCTAATCAGATAACCAGGCCCTAGCTCCTGATGGTACCAGAAAAGAGAGTCTCATCTTTCCCCATTCAACTCCTGGCGATTCACTCTGCCCCCTTACTCACACAGACAGTACCTCCCTGGGAGTACCTACGTAGGAATCAAGTCATTTTTCCATTCTGTCAGCTGCATTTTCAAGCAGATCAGTTTCCTGATTGCAAAGCTGCACAACCTGACCTCTGCTAGAATAAACTGTTCATGAAGCTATGGCTTGACAGAGCATAAATAATATTAACTCAATTTAAAAAAAATATAAAAATATAAGAACTTTGTCATCATTCTTCATGAAGTTGATTATTTACGATTTAAAACTACAACAGGTATTATTCACTCCCATAATAAAAATAAAAGGACTAAATAATAATAATAATGCTCTTTTATATCTAGAAATCAACCAGATCTGAGGATATCCCCCCCCAATCCCATATTCCAGTGGGACTGTATGAAGTGCTCCCATCAGCACAGATTCAAAAACACTTAAGCTGAAAATCATCTGGCCTTGAAGATGTGCCTATTCACTGAAATATGACAGCTTTAGGGACTGCACTGGATAGCTTTGTGCCTATCCTAAGCAGGATAGGCATTTGTGCTTTTTCTAAGCAAGAATTACCTCCATTTTCCACCATTATCAAAGGTCAGAGTTCGCCAGTCAAGTGACCAATCAGCCCAAAACATCTCAGGAATTGCAAAAGATCATGAGAAACAACAAATAAATTATAGGGATCTCCTCAAGACTCTAGCAAGGCACACAAAGACAAGAATCTGTTTTACTCAATATATTCTACATGCGTTGAAATGAAAAACTACCTTCACAGAGTCACGAAAAATATTTTAATATTAAAATATTTTGTAAAGCATTACATATCACCTACTGCAGCAAACATATGATGATCATTTATGTTCTCTTCCTCGTCTCGTTAAGAAATTGCGCATGTGATTTTACTGCCCATGAAAGCTCGGTAGCCATGCAGACTGAAGTCCTCTGTCCACAGAACAGACAGCACAGATTTAGGTACATGCCAAATGCCCCTGAGTGAGAACACTGGGCATGGAGACAATGACACAACACCTTATCCATCACTGACGTGCAGCTTTCTCTGACACACATCACAGTTGAACAGTGCGTATCAAATTCTTTATACAGCAGTTTCAGGCAGGGACGGAAGAACATATATCCACTTAGACCAGCTACAGAATTTAAGTAGGCAGAATGCTCTTACCCAACTTGGAAAATTTGTCAAGAATGCTGGGACTAACGTGCCCACTCTTGTGAAAAGCACCACATGATTTTAAATTTCTTTCAACAAATAAAAAAAAAAAAAACCCAAAAAACAGTGCCTGTGGGTTTAAAATGGTCTGAAACATCTGGTTTTTCAGATGGATGCAGGTTTCAAAACAGAGTAAAATAAAAATTCTCACAATACTCAGTCCCATACCTGTATCCGTGATCCTCAGTATCAAATCTGTATTTTCTCTAAAGAAACCGTTTATTCATTCGCATTGCCACAAAAGGCCTCATAGACTGCTGTAAACATCTCTCTGAAATATGAGTCTTAGCACTGCAAGATATCCCCAGGATACAAAATAACCCTCTATGAAGACAGCAACACTAAAGATCTAGGATGGGACAGGGAGTCTGCTTATATGGAAAAGGTAAATCTGTTTTTATTCAATACTCAGTTTTCTAAAATTTTCTTTTCATACTCTTATTTTATACCCTATTGGACATAAAATATGAATACTGAAAACTTCAGAAAACTATTCAATATTTAATAAAAACAGATACTTACCCTTCCCCCACTGGCAGACTCCCTCCTCTGGGGCTGATATTAGGAGCTATCAACATCATGAGCACAGTCCATGTTGGGATGCCTCAGAGGGGGAAGACTACAGTCCTGGGGGAAAATGAAATGTTGAATTCAAGTACCACTTTTCCTGAAATGACGCTGCTGATACTGGTTTTCAGATCTGCCAGCTTCTAAACCTGAGCTTCCTCCCTGCCTACTTCCCATAATCAGTTATTATGCATCAGAAAAACAGCATGTTTTTTTCTTATGTTACCTGACTCTAACTTATCTTTTGGACAAGCTAACAGCATCTAGAATTCAAGGAAGAGAGCTTTCCTTTCATGTCTGTAAATTTCCTGCCTTTCTTGAAAACTATCACCTCTTCCACATTATTACTGTCTGCCACAATCTTTCACACACCATTTCTAAGATCACCTCTTAACAACACTGTTGCCAAATCATTTATTTCTCCACTTTTCCAGCTTCCCAATCTTTTTCCTTCAATCTGAAACCCCTAGAAACAATCAATCTTAGTTTCCCATACTCCTCACAACACCTTCATACCTTTTTACTGACTTCACGAACCCTTGCATTGCAAATTCAAGTTCCAAACCTTCACTCCAAAGCCTTCCCAGAAATTTTACTCCAACTTTCACCACAGTTTTTCCACCCGATTGTTCTTTTCTCAAGGCTTGTTCTTTCTCAAAGGTGTGCTTCCTATGTTAGTCTCCTCATACTCATATTAAAAACACCAACAAAAAAAGTATTCTTTATTTAATAATAGAGTTTAAATATTATTATTTAAACACTTTTTAGCACAAAAACATGTCAAGGACAAGCACAGGATAGGACTACCTTGTATCTAGTCTATGGTCATTCTTGAATTGAAACTTACACTGCCTTCAGTGTGAGTACTGCTCGTGTTGGACTAGAAATTGCACAGATAACTGATTTCAATATAGGAAAATAATGGAGTGGTTTCAAAGGAGACTTCATTCAAGTATCTTCTCTTAAACATTACTAGAACAGTACAGAAAGACCAACCAGAACCAGAGAACTATTCTTGCCTGCTGAGAGCACAATCATACTGTACAGTGGCATTAAGAAAAAAAACAGTTAAGAACAAATACATCAAAAATTTCTTTGCTAAGCAACCCTGACAGCCACGCAGTGAAAAGTGAATGAATTTTTAGAGGTCAACTTATGACACAAAGGTGACAAAATGACTGGTTGGACAGAGACTCACTCAAGGGAAATCAAAGTTGCCAATTACCATAATTTCACTTGCTATTCTTTTTTAGACTTTGCTATATTTAATACCTGTCACATGCAGCACTACAGTGCTTGGGAAATGAATGAATATCCCTAGATAATTTTTAAGATAGACATAAAGCAAATATCATAAACTGAGATCAGTACTTTATAAATACCTTTGGTGGTGCTGCTTAGTTTCACCCTCTTGCGCTTGCCCACACCTTGGCTACCATCCTGGTCCTCCTGGGGTAGAGGAAGAGTTTAAAAAATTGATAACTGTATATTTAGAAATTTATTGCCAAGAGATGGTATGCTCTCATAATTCTGCTTTAACTATCAAGCTAAAACATAACAGCCCTGAATACACTCTCTCACCAGAAAAATACTTCTACTGTTTACAGGAACCATAGACTCCGTGCAACTCATTAGAAAAAACACAGTTTTAAAAATTGCCTTTTTTCCCCTACAGGCAGCATTATCATCAGCAAGTTCAGACATCTTCACTTATTTAATTAATTTTGTGATTTTACTTGCTTTGATTTCTGAAACTGATTGCTACAAAGATGTTTAACACTACAGAATTTCTAACTGCTGCATATACAAGGCTTCACCTTATTCATCTGTAGGGTTTGGGGTTTTTTGTTTAAAAAAAAAAAAAAAATCAGCCAACATATTAGCTATTACAGTTCGTAACACAGACAGTTAGCTGGACATTTTCTAACCAAGATAAAATTTTGATGCAACAGTAAAGTTTTTTTGACACCTTTAAGAGCGTCAATTGTAATTGTTGAATTCTATTGATTGTTCCCTACAGAATAATGGAAACACTTTACGCAGGCACTTGTCTTCTGAAGCTTTCAAGGCACTCTGCACACAAAACAGTCAAGGTTCCAAAATGCAACGCAAGTCAAAAACATCATCACGACCACTCTACAAAATCTAACACTGGGTGTTAAAAGAGCATGTGACGTTACAGGACTACATCAAATGCTTCATGGATTTTTACTAACAATGGTAGTCCTAATGAAGCAGTGGAAATAAAGAAAGATTCCTATTGGATCTAATAAAATGAGAGATAATTAATGCAGATATCTACTGTTAAAAATAAGTAATCAATATCCTTCTCTAAGCAACTGTTGTATTTTACTTCCAAACTTTGCCAGAATGATAAAGAACCTGATACTTAAGAAGTGATTATCCTTCCTTGGGTAGAAAGATTCATATTTTCTATCTAAGGACTGACCAAAAGTATCATGTTAACGAAAGGTCTGAATTTTCCTATCCTTTCAGTACCCCCATCTGAAAATTCACTTTAAGATGGAGACACATTTGAACTCCTAGGTGTCCTGTGGCCTTTATGAACACATGCTACTTTTGTACTTCAGTTGGGAGCCAGTCCGTTCTCAGGATGTTGCCACTGCCTACTCCTTCATTAGAGGGGCCAAGTACTCTAAAACAAAAATCAGATCTGCTGTTACTATGACATTACTATGAACTGCAGTACTCTGCAATTTAAGTCTCCTGCCCTGAAGAAAAGGAATATAAATTCATGTAGCTAGAAAGTTGATAGCTGGAGGTCTCAAGACGTCTTCAGCAGTCTCAGTTAATTCAGAAAGCTGCTGGAGGGGCCTTAACCAGAAAATAATGCATTTGGGTATACGAATTGCAATTGACATGTTGGATTCTAGCCTCCAACACCACTGCTCTGGCAAACAAAATGCATTTTCCCTTCTACAGTATGAGAAAAATTTAAACATACCAGCCTTCACTGCAACTTTTGAAGTGATTTCACTAAGAACAATTGAGTAACTTATGAGAAACGCTTTCTTGAGAACTCTTTTTTTTTTTCCCTCAATAATGTTAGAGAGTTGGTTTCCATTACTTCAGCAAGGTAGGATTAAATCTTAATGTCAAATGCAGAAGTTTTAATGGCCTTGAGACAGTAAGTGCTAAGTCACATGGTGTCTGGGATAAAGAGTAGGAGAACGAGTAAGCAAATGTAGAACACCTTACTTTCACCCACTAGACAATCCTGTGTAAATATATCTGGATAACAGCAAAGATCCATGTAGGCTTACTTTATATAAAAGAATATTTAGCAATATGCCTAAGGTGTGCCACATCTGTTGTAAATTCAGATAACAAAATTTATTTAATATTACATACTATATATAGACTTTTGTACAATTACATTAAATGGCAATTGGAGTCAATAACTATATAACTGAGTAACAAGGCAGTGCTCAATTTTCAATTTAAAAAATTCAGTGCTCAATAAACTACAAGGGCAGCCAAATAGAGATATCCCATACAAAAAGGTTTATTCATCGGTGTGGTAAAAGTGTTCATGGACTGGGTTTTATTTGACTCCTTGGAACATAATACCTTCTTAAATAGGAGGACAGGTTTACAGATGGCCTTTCTTTCTCCTTTTGCACAAAGGAAAACAGGAGGAAGAAAAGCTAATAAGGGAAACTAATGGTGAGCTCTCTCCAAAATACCACAGGATGGAACACAAAACATTTGAGAAGTAAAGCACAAGTGAGCAGGGGAGGGGAGAAGGAACAACACCCAGAACAAAACAACCCACAACGAAACATATCTCAGGATACATCCATCCTTCAGATTAATTTTTAGCTTCTACAATAGTAGAAGCAAAACTAAATACTGAACTACACAAAACTTTTCAAGCTATTTAGTCCCCTGCAGAAGCACTGCTCTAATCTGTAGCCTATGTAAATTTTGTAATCCAGCCTTTCATCTGTGAAACAAAGCTACCTTTAAGACTTACTTGGTAAGAAAGAACATTAACCTTACTAGATTCATCTTAAGTACCACAGGAAGAAAATCCAGTTAAAAGAGTACTCTTTGACACATTTCTTACTTAAAAAATAGTTGTACTCTGCTATAGGAGATTATAAGGCATAAAAAAAGCTGTAAATGCCCTTTGTAATTTAGAGGGGAGGGCAGGGGAGAAGAAAAGTGATAAAACAAGGCAATTTTTTCCTCATTTCTCTAGGAAGCATTTCTGTACTATCATTTTTCTAATTAGCATTTCAGCCTTCCACCTGCACAAGTCTGTTTTGGCTTTTGGATAAAACGACTGGACTTTCAGCAATTCATATTTGTCAAGCAGACCACGATTAAGAAAAATATTATAAAAAATTTACTTCAGAAATTTCATAAACAAAAATCTCTCTAGAAAACAGGTATTTTTAACTAGCAAGCTATAATGCAGTTGCTGCTATTCCTCCCTTTTTTGTTCATAAAACATCTTTTCCTTGGGGAAAAAAA
>Ga0065711_1009378_pt1 | contig 12871 bp, 5 predicted proteins | sample Hoacrofraction12_FD_59098 | JGI IMG/M metagenome (GOLD analysis project Ga0065711, IMG submission 59098) | Hoatzin crop microbial communities from Cojedes, Venezuela - Epithelial fraction 12 v2 (version 2) | ecosystem: Host-associated > Birds > Digestive system > Esophagus > Crop | place... | reverse complement strand
GTCCCTCTGGATGGCATCCCGTCCTTCTGGTGTCTCAACCGTACCACTCAGCTTGGTGTCATCTGCAAACTTGCTGAGGGTACACTCGATGTTGCTGTCCATGTCATTGATAAATATATTGAACAGCACCAGTCCCAGTACGGACCCCTGAGGGACTCCACTCGTCACTGGTCTCCAAAATTCAAAATTACCTATACGAAAAAGTTGTTTCTGGTCTCTGTTTACACTGTACTTTTCCAGGTTCCAAAGAGACCCTTTTTTTTCTGTTATCTGTGCTTTATGGATAATAACTCATCAAAATTACACTTCCTTTCCCAGCAGAAATTTCTTATTTCTTCACCTTCTGCTTTAGCATATATATACATATCTTTTAAAGACCATCTTTGAGGGAAGCCAAGAATTGTAAGCCTCGTAAAGGGTTCAGGGTACTAGAGGAATTATTGTAGGCTTTTACTTAGCTGTTCCAAAACTACACATTAATTGGACAAAACTAGTGTAAAGGTAGCATGGTATAATGGCAAGTTTTAAGGAGTCTGGATTCTGCACTGATCAGACATTCTAGTGTCTGATATTGACAGTCCGACTCAATGATTTCTACTCTTGCGTAAATCAAATTCTTGCAGTTTTGTTGCTAATATGCTTATTTGTTCGCTCCTGAGAAATATGCTTTCCTGCATTCCTTTTTCACCGTGTGTTCCCTGTCTTCAGATTTCTTTGTGAAAATATTTGCTTCTATGATGTATTATGGGCAAGGTAATGAAACCTAAACAAATTTGAACCTTAAAGAGTTCTACAGGTTGGAACTTAGGTATTTTCTTCTTTTTCTTGTCTGTGTGTGGGAGAGAGACACTAATTTCTGAAGCAGTAAATTGAATCTTTTCCCTTCTCATACCTCAGCTGCACTGAGCACAGTTCTGAGTGGGCAGTTCAGAACAGATTGCAGATAGTAAACCTACACAGGTGTCACAGAACTTGCAATTTACAGCAACAATGATGACCTGTGGTTCCTTTATCATTACTGAAGACCAGAATATGAAATATTAATAGGTTTCCGCTGAGATTTTGCGATTTGCTTCAAGCCCTGCTTGAAGTGAAACTCAGTAAGAGAGAAACTGCAGTTCTGTGCTACTGTTTTGTAATAGGCCTTTGAAATGCTTATTGTAACGGGTGCACAAAACCCCTCTAATTAGTTTTGTCTTTGACTGTTTTGGGGTTCAATACAAGGTAACTGTATTGAACTGGGATAACTGCAACATGAAAATTTTTTTTTTTCTCCAAATCTTCTGATTGTCTTTCCTTGAAAAGATGAGGTAGAGTCACTCCCTTTGATTTCAGGACAGTTGAAGTTAATGTCTGGCAGATTAGGACATGGAAAACTTATTATTTTGCACCTCTGAAGATTTGTATAAACTATAATTTGGGATCAGACATAAATGGGACAGCTGCATGGCTGTGGTGTGTGAGATGGATATGTAAATGCACACCTTTAAGTTCAAGATCTTTCAAATCTATTAGGAAATTAAGAACAATTTTATATTGAAAAGACCACTTGGGAGCATGGTATTCCTTCTTATCTATGACAAGCCTATCTACTGAATTTTCATATGAAGTAGACAGGATCTTTCATCCCGGCAAGAGGAGTATTATAAATACTGTAATGGTATTTATTATGTATTATTATAAATATATTATATACATTGATATATAATATATAATAAATATATTATAAATACTGTAATGGTCTCTCCCTGACAGATTGCCTACATATCAGTCAAAGCCACAGTGAGACCATTAATGTTATTTGAAATCTTAAGTAGTATTGGGGTGAAGTAAACACTCAACTAATTTTTCTAAGCAGTGCAGCATGTTGCCAAGACCAGTTGTGTAACCTCTACCACAACAGAGTTTCAAAACCCTTATGGGCAGAGCCCTGAGCAGCTTGGGCTAACGTTGAAATTATACCAGCTTCAGGAAGGAGGTTGGATGAGATGGTCTCCGGAAGTCTCTTAAACCCAATTTTCTCTGTGATTCTGTGTTCATGTCAGGGGGACTTTCCTCTAGTTATGTGTAGTTAAACACTTATTCTGGGAATCTAAGGGTAGGCTGGAGGAAAGGGAATGTTTATTGGAGTGTATATTTCCTTTATTCATCATTCTCTGACTGATCTTCTGTCTCAGTCTGCATTTGCTATTACCATAGAGTTGATTTCAACACAACAGAGAAAAGAAAATTGCCTGGGCCACTTCATTCAATAGCTCTTAGCAGAATACTAAATGTAATGCAATTAGTCTCTCACCCTAACCTTCACAGGAGGAGAGTTCCCTATTACCTGCTCCTGTGCAAAATATTCAGAAAGCTAACGGGATAAGAGTCTTCCACTCTGCAACTGCATATTTACTAGATCAAAAGAGATAAAATTATTTTTTTTTATCTGATGCTGAACTTCCCCAAGGTAGACCTGAGATTATTGACTATAAATTGCAGTAGTAGAATGATTTCTTGTGTATATACACACAGCATAGTGCTTGCATGCCTGTAATCTAGACTGAGAATGAAGAGACAATAAAAGGAAAATTTCTGGGGACAAGAGGAAGTGACTGTGAGAGAAACAACAGTGGAGTGCAAGTCTGTATCTCTGTTCTGCTTGCAGATAATCTGTGTTTTAAATTAATGAGCTAGAATAAGAGATATCTGAGCCAAGGTGGGAAATGTACATATGAGGAGCCTAACTCTATGCGTATGCTTCGTAAACTCAATAGTGAGATCTTGGTTCTCCAAAATAAGGATACTCGGATTTGCACAAGCATAGATGTTCAGAACCAAGAAGAGGAACAAAATGCAGACAGGTGACGGTTTTGCAGACAGGTAAGTCTGAGCAAGGTTTTACTAACTCACCCACCAGCTCTCTGGTGTGATGTGCTTTCAGTATCAGTGGGTGTTTGCATAGCTAATAATAGCCAGCTAGCAAAGTAGAAGCAGAATAGTGACAGTAAATATTAATGGAAACCACACTTTATGGAAGAAGTTTCCACCATACACTTCTACTTTTGTCTTGTTGGTCAGCGTTGCAAGATAATGGGAATTTCTTTTTGCTCAGATAACCTTCCTCAGCCACATAAACTAAAGGTTACCATACTGTATCTCTGCTTTTTATCTCACACCTCTTGCTGCAATCTGGGGCTTTTTACTTGGTTTTTTTCCCGTTTCGTTTTTTAACAATAATCATAACTACCATGGCTAGAGATCACAAGCTGGTCCAGAAGAGTGGAATTCCATTCAGATAAATTAAAAACATTTTAGTTACAACAGCCAAGAATATTTATTTCGGTTATTTTGGGAAATTCCAGATAGTTGTTCCTCCTGAGTTAAAAAAAAATCTAGATTTTGGAGAAAATTAATTCTTCCAAAGAGTGTGCTGTGCAACATTTTCTCTCCAAGTCTTTGGTAGTCAGGAAAGCTAACTATCCTGAAAGTGCTTTTGTAATGTGTGGAGATTTTTGATGTTCTGTTACTCTTCAGGTTGACTAAATTACAGTATTAGAAAAGCCTAAGTTATTCTTAGTTCCCTTCAGATAAGAATCTCTGAAGGCATTCAAGAGCACTATCTTGTTATTCACCATCTTTTAACATTTCTATTAGAGGCACTTACAAAATATGTAGTATAGCACTTCATTCTGAGGTGATGTGCACTCTTGACTTTGTACTCCATCTGCAGTTTCCCTCGTGAGGTACGTAGTTCTTTTCTACACTATGTACAACCCTCAGCTTTTTGTTACTTCAAAAAAGAAAATCCTTTCTAATAATTTTCCCACTCATTTATATACAAAATACATAAGTAGGGTGGTGAAACACTTGAATGAGTTGCCCAGAGAGGTAGTGGAGGCCCCATCCCTGGCAACATTCAAGGCCAGGTTGGATGGTGCTCTGAGCAACCTGATCTAGTGGAAGATGTGCCTGCTCACTGCAGGAGGGTTGGACTAGATGACCTCTAAAAGTCCTGTCCAACACTAAACTTTCTATGATTCTATGATTCTAAATACCTCACACAAGGTTTGAGTTTACTTTCAAAGCTGTGCTTAGCACCTACTAGATAAAGACTATTTTATGACTACAAATAAATACTCACAGGCAGTAGGATGTAAAACCCCCAACATCGTACTTCAGCACTTTGGTATTTTCGTTTTGTCAGCATTACTTCTTCATCTCTTAATTTTATGTCTGCAGTATTAACTACATTTAAAGTAATGTTCATACGGAGGTGTGAACGTCTCCCAAAACTCTTCAGAGGGAAGCAGACAGAATAGGCTGCTGGCATTAATGGCACAACTCCATAACTTCCAAGTGCATGACACTCTTTTACATAATAGTGAGCTGTAAGGAGAGAAGGAGAACAGAAAGCTTGGGAAGTGTCTGTGAACAACAGACAGCAGGTCATTTCGTGAAACAGTGAGAGGAATTTGACAGCTGAATTTACTGCTTAGAGTACCTGCGATGCTAGGAGTGCAGTCATGGTGAGATAAGAGTATTGATTGCCGAAGAGGAAAAGGTAAATGTAGAACCACTGTCCGAAGATCTGTTACACGGTTTGATTTGCTTGCTGAAAATCAGGCTTTTATCTTCCTTCTTTTGTCGATGCAGTACTATCAATATTGTAGGCATCATCACGAGAGGAGGGATTTCTAAACAAACAAACAGAATAAAAACCTGCAGTACACTGCTGTAGCTCAAGCTGTCAGATCCTATCTCTGTGGCTGCAGTCATGTGAGTGGAGGTATAACACTGTTACTTAAGTCTTACATAAACTGCTATCTTCCTTTGGACAGCAGAATGGATGGGCAATTTTGTTCACAATTTGTTTTTCACTTTCATGTTTTTTCCATTTTCCTGTAATTTCTTAAAGTAGTACTTCCAGAAGTGCTACTCTGATTTAGCAGGGCTCCCACTTACAGTGAGAGCAAACTTCTGAAGACAGACCTGAGACACTTATTTTCTCGACCTAGACTGTTGTCTGGGAGTTATACATCTTCTTTTCAGAACATGTCCAGCAATGAAGGAAACTCTTAGTCACAGGTCAAGCACTTGGAAATGTTCTGCATCTATTTCCAACCCAAAGAGTCTGAATTAATGAAAATATGCCTATTATTTCCATCTGTATCAGACAGTCAAAAAAAGACATTTAATTTGTCTCTAAACCTGCGTAGTAAATCTCTGTGGATACTTGATTGCAACAGTCTTAATTAAAAATAATGATGATAAAAGTAAAACATCTTCGGTTTTACAGCTATGAAACACCATAACAACTTTTCTCTTGGTCACATTGGAAACTCACATGAGAACCTGCCTCAGAACCCAGATATCTGAAACCCACAGAGAGTTTTTAACCATCTTTCTTCCCCTAATTGATTAGAAATTATAGACTTACAAGCACTCTGAATACTTTTTCACTTTGTATCTACAAGATACAGAGTACTGTATATCGAAATATATAGAAACTTATTTTATGCTAATGAGAGAAATCACACAAGACTCAAGCTTCAAACAAGAGCCAGAAGCTAAGACAGAGGTACAGTCTACAGCTAAGAGGAAATCTTCACAAAATTGGACTCAGACCTTTGTGTTTTGACAGGAAGAACTTTGGGTAGCGCAACAGTTTATTTCCATGTGAAAACCAAAACTAGAGAAAGGTTCTTTCTAATTATTTTTTGGATGCTGCTGAAAGCCTGAAGGAACTTGCTGCACTAGATTTCAGACATGGCATTTTTGCTAGTGGCTTCATCTGATGTATAGCAAAAATCCTTTAGTCAGTCTCTCTTGCAACTGCAGTGCAAGTAACTTCAGCATTTTTAGATCACTATGTGAACATTAAAGCCAGTCTTCTGTTGAACCCCCCAAAAGAGTACGAAATTTTAAATTAATTTGAAAATCTCTGGTTTTATTTAGTTTCCCAATCCAGACTCAATAAAATGTATTCTTCTGTCAGATTTCAATAGGTTTTAGGAACATGTCAAAAAGAAAGGAAGCTTTTCAAGGAACATTTAAGGGTATGATGCATATCACTCCAAAAATAAGGCAATATGTTCCAAGCTCCCTCTCCTCATAGCTGTTCACTAGAATAAGCTGGATAAAAGTAAGTCTGACAGTCATGTTATGCAAAACCACATGCTTTTGCTGGAAAATGCTAAATTGTAAAAAGATCAGTGGTTTCTACCACCGTGTAGTTGGAGACATCCTTCGAAGTCAGCTAGCTCACACCTCAAGGCAGGATCAGCCAACAGTTTTATGGCAGTCCTTTAATGAAATTAGAAGTTTGGCCATAAGTGATGGAGAGTCCCCAACTCCCCACACGATCTATTTTGACTTAAATTCATATTTATTGTAAAAAAGAAAGTGAAGGCATGTTGAAAACATGAAGATTTTGTGTTTGGATTTTACTAGTATGCTTGTTTCAAACAGGCATTTCATGTAGATATTGTTTATTTTTGGTTTTCATGCGTTAGCCTGAATAATGAAAGAGTTGGAAATTCGTAGTCTACACATGCTTCCACATTGACTCTTGGTATGAGATACTAGAAGTTAAATACAGATTAAAACCCTGTCCCGGGTGCCCCAGTTCCTCTCTTTAACCTGTATTAGGCTAAGAAATCTAGCTAGAGGCTTTTTATGAATAAAAGGATGCTGGGTTATTATTACACAGCATAGCTGTCATATCACTTGTTTTTCACTGTACACTCCCTAGTCTGTCACTGTCAAGTAACCGTCACTATCTACATTCAGAGGAGTTCAATGAAACAACATCACTTAGCCACCTACTTAAAAGCATGGTAAATGGCAAAATCTGTTTTTGAGGGAAAAGGTTGCTGTTATGTCCTATGACTGCAGTTTGCGTATCAGCTCCCATTCTTGAAAGTTAGAGATGAGACTTCAAAAAGCATGTTAGGCTTTTTCTCCAAACTCCCCAGGTGCATTCAGGGCAGAAGCAAATAAGAAGCAGTGAAGTAAGATTCAACAGAAGTGTGTATACTTATATCTGTTCTTGTCTGAACTCATACAGTAAGAATAGGAAGCAAAAACACGCAGCAATTGTTTATAGAAAGCGAACATTGTTTATAAAATATATCGGTCTCATTCAACAAGTCCTCTGAATCAGTCCTTTACTTGACAGTTTAATTCGAATTCACAACTAGAAACTCCTGTGGAAGGATCATTCCAACCTAGAAAATTCTGAAGTTGTTAAATAGACTCAGATTTATCACAAATTAAATATCTCCACCCTGCAGTCCTTCAGCCCAGTGCAACAGTTTACCATCAGACTGTCTTCCTTCCTTTGTTTCCCTCCTTCTTGCCCTTGAGTGGTCAGAGGTAGTTTGCCAGTCCGCAGAGAAGGCTCATCCTGACTTGGTCCTCCCAGATCTCTAGTTTCCTGAATATGAAGCAACCATGATTCTTTTCATGCTCAATTATGCTTCAATATTGAGATTCTGTAATTTACTAAGTAAACAAAATTGGAATCTCTAGATCACTGACTTCTTATGCAAGAATAGTCACTGGATTAAGAAACAGGACACTTGCAGTGATTAACCAACATATGCTCTAGGCCAGGTAAAGAGAATAAAGAGGATTAGTATATGTTAATCTATAGATAAAAGACTTTAAAGTTAAATGGTGGTCTGTTAAACCATTCTAAATCAGCTGCATTAGAGAATAATGTATACTGCTTTCACTTCTCTTAATTAAAGGAATCCATTGGACTGTAAAATTTGGATTCTTCTCAATTAGGGAGCTGGATTGTCTTTGGCAATAATTTCTTTCTAGCATTTTGCTTAGATAAAGAACAAAGTCATGACATAAGGGGTCCATACTAATTATGAAAAACTAGATATGTAAAAATTAATGTGTGTAATGATATTGTTCAGGTTATGTGGTCAGACAAATTACAATGTTGAAAGATGAAAAGAGAGATTTAATAGTAACTGAAAATGTACCCACACAAACCTCCTGGCATTAGCAAGCTTTTCAGTAAATCATTTCATGTCTCACATAAAAAATAGCTCAAGAACAGGCTGATGACTGATTTTTAGTTGCTTAATCCTTGCATAAAAGTTGTAGCATACCTACAAAATACATATCTGACCGCTGGCTGTTGACGGCTACCATTTTTAAACTGGACACTGAGTTGTCCTTAAAATTGCATGAATAAATATGTTTTTAGTTTTTTTTGCTAAAAACATATTGAAAAAGAAATGTGAAAATAAAAATGTTAGCTGTCAGTGAATTTTCTCAGTGCCATGAAATGAAAGCTCTTTAAGTCCTCACGTAACTTAAGGCATGTGATTTTCATCCTTTGTATCTACCCTGTACATTGCACTAGATTTCCTAGGGTGGTTGATTGACCTCAGCCAATTCTGTAAACACAGTTGAATTACTGTCTAACTAGCAGAAGAACCATTAAAACTGGTTTTCATTTTATCTAAGGAAAAAGGAAGTATACCCGACTCAGCCTAAAGGCTGTATCAACACAATGGGTGTTCTTAAACGAGCTTAAACTGTCTAACAGAGCTTATACAGGAATTGTGTATGATACAAAGCTAGGAACCTCTACAGAGGTGTGTGATTTTATACAATCACATTAGTAGCTGTACCCCAATTTCACACTTTGTTCTCACCCATCCTAGATTTATTTTTCCAGTTAACAGTCCCACATTCAAAATCTTCCTTTTTCTTTCATGAAAAACCTGTGTTAACAGTTAACTCATACATGATGATCTTTAATTAATCAATATGATCTACATATTTTTTACTTTTTTTGTTCTGCCTGATTGTTTTGCTGCTTGGGGATATTTTCGCATTTAATAAAGAGCAAAGGCTTTGTAACAACCTGAGTTTCAGTCATGAAGCAGAGAAGAGTTCATTTTAGGGAATTTTGAAGTGAAGTACTCTGGAGGATTTTTTTTTTCAAGTGAAAACCGATGTCAGCTCATCTTTTTAATTATTCAAATTCCTTGCAGTTCAGACATGTTCCGTTAGAAAGTATAATTCATGATTGCCATCAGTACGAAGCTACACTGAAAGTCCTGGCTAATACAGGTGAAAATAGTCATTCAGTAGCTGACTCTGGTGAAATTAGGAGCATTCAAATCAGCTGAAAAGTCCTTTCTCCCTCATTCAGTGAAGTAACATAACAAAGCATGTTAGAAAATGGTCTGCCTTCATTCAGAAACAAAGGGCACCAGCCAAAAAAACAAGTATCCCTTGACTTATCAAGCCTTCAATACCATAATTGCAGACCACAGAACTTTTTGGTTTAGGCTATTAGGTTGAGGATCGTTGATTCATTTCTGTTTAGGACATAAAAAGTTTTGTAATTGTGAATTTTTAGTCCACAAGTGATATTGGTTACCATGACCATGTGGAAATGGTGGATCAGAGTGTAACCCAGTCACCTCCTGCCTTAGAGGGTGCAAGGCTTTTGTCGGCATTGCTTCAGAAGGCAAGGGAGGAGAGTTCCAAGCTAACTCCTTCTTCAAAAGGCATACTGCAGGGCTACTCCATTTACATAGATGTATTTTGGCAAGGTTTATCTAGGTGCGTTTAAGAGGGAGGATTGTACCCAGAAATTTCCTGAGGAAGATGTGATTTCAACATTTATTGCAAGTCCCTGGGAGACCAGAAAAAAAGTATTGGAAAACCTGAACCTTTTACAGATATGTGACACATCAGGAGTCCTGATGTGGTCTGGAGAAAATGAACAGTAATCATGACTGCCTGTAACATAGCCCACACAGAAATTCTGATCAGACTGGCTGCAAAAGCATTGACGATTCCACAGATGGCTAAAAAAATGTATTTAATCTGGTTCAAGGCAAAAAAAAGTGATCAGCTATTCAGTTCCTGATATCTGTCTGAACCTCTTGTATCTAACTTCGTATCATCTGCTCTGCTAAATTTCCCTTCAGATCTGAAGACAAGTCCTACATGTCACTCACTGTTCTCATTACACTTCACAAAGCTTGGATGTGCTTTAACGAGAAAAGGGATAGGATTTTTTTTTTCCTAGTGTCCTGAGTTCAGCCAGGACAGGGTTAATTTTCACTGGAATCCAGGAAGGGGCACAACCGGGCAGACTGACCCGACCTGGCCAAACAGAGCAGGCTATTCCATACCATGTGCCGCCATGCTGGGTTCCGTTGGGGGGGAGTGGAGTGGTGGGAACTCTCTTGCGGCTCGGGAGCGTGCGGCGCCGGTCCGGTCCTGGAGAGCGACTCTGTTCTGCAGGCTCTGTTCTGCTGGTTTGTTTTGTGTATTCCCCTTTTCTGTATCGTTGATGTTCCTGTTTCCTTTGATTGCTGTTCTGTTAAACTGCCCTTATCCCGACCCACCAGTTTCAGCCTGTTTCTTTCCGTTCTCCTCCGCACCCCCGTGGGGGAAGGGGTGGCCGTGTGGCGCTTTTGTTGCCGGCCACAGCCAAACCATAACATTAAATTTGGCACCCAACGTGAGGTGGGGATATCGGCAGTGCTGAGCAGCGGGTGTTGAAACAATTTTCCTAGATTTTGTTAAATTTTGTTATACTCATTTACTGTGTTGGTTAAACAGTCGTCGTTAAAAAATGTTTCTGTCTTTGATCAGATGGCTGTGGTTTTTGAATCCATACTTGCTGTGTGTGTTCCCTGTGGTGCTGTTCATCATCACTGGGAAAAGGATCAGGGTGATGATTTTGCTGTACTGCACGATATCGACTTATGACATGATAACATCACCGTGCATGAAATTGGGCTTGTATTTGCATGCGGCACTGCGGTAATTTCTGTACCTCGGATCCCATGTGTTAGAATTTGTTAATAATCAGACCCAATCTGTGGGGAAAACCGAAGGGGATACCTTCCCCCACTCTCTTCGCCACCCCTCTCTCCTTCAGGCTGGTCCTAATGGCTTTTGAGAATTTCGAGTCCCCGTGGGATGCTCAGGCTAGCACTCTTCTATTGTCCTGCCTCCTGAATGGGTTTTGGGTCTTGTTTAGGGTTAAACAGGTAGTTAAGAACATCGTGCAGAGACCTGCCCCGGGGCTGGATAGCTGTGAGTGGCTGGGTGTGTGGGACAGCATGGGCAGTAGACACCCCCAATGTTTTTTAAATTCACCCCTGAGCAAGTGCAGAATCTGGACAAATTAGTAAAATATCTGCAGAAAGTGTGCTGCCACCCTGGGAACTCCAGAGAGACACAAATCACTGCAATGTGCTGGGGTCAGGCCCACGCCTACCGAGTCCTATTCAACACAGTTCAGTGCTCTAAAGGGGAAAGGGGGGGAAACGAAGCGGCAGGCGCTGCAGCTGGCGCTGCTCCCCCAGCCGGCCTTGCAGCACCTCCAGCCCAGCAGGCGGTCACAGCCCCCCCGACCGGCACCACCGCTGCTGCTGCCACGATGGCAGGGGCAGCCCCGGTTTGCCCGGCAGGCACGGCAGCAGCTCCAGCCCCAGCTCCAGCAGCAGGCATCGCGGCTGAGCCCAATGACCAACCTGCGCCGGTAGCAGTCGCCCCTGTAAAACTAAAGAAAGATGCAAAGAGAGCAGATCGCTCTGGGAGGGATGACAATGAGGATGACATCGCGGGAGATGGGGACAGAGATCTTCACCTGGTCCCTGTCACTGAGTGAGCTGTGAGACATGCGGAAAGATTTCAGCCACCACCCTGGCGAGTACATTGTCACCTGGCTGCTGCGGTGCTGGGATAACGGAGCCAGCAGCTTGGAACTAGAGGGCAAGGAAGCCAGGCAGCTGGGATCCCTGGCCAGGGATGGGGGCATTGACAAGGCCGTTGGGAAAAAGGAACAAGTCCTCAGCCTCTGGAGGAGACTTCTGTCAGGCGTGAGGGAGAGGTACCCCTTCAGTGACGATTTTGTATACTGTCCTGGCAAGTGGACCAACATGGAAAGGGGTATTCAGTACTTGAGGGAATTAGCTGTGCGGGAGCTGGTTTACTATAACACAGACGATGAGCAGGTACCCTCAGAACCAGATGAAGTCCAGTGCACAGCATCTATGTGGAGGAAGTTTGTGCGGAGCGCGCCCTCCTCATATGCCAACTCACTGGCAGTAGTAGACTGGAAAGGTGAAGACGCACCAAGAGTGGATGAGGTGGCTGTCAGACTCCGGCAATATGAGGAAAGTCTCTCTTCCTCCCTCGTTTCAGCCGTGGAGAAATTGCCCCAGAAGTTCCAGCGACTCGAAGAGAACGTGTCCTACTCCCCACCTGTACGGGCCAGCATCTCAGCTATTAGGGCCAAGCGTTCCTCTGCTCAGGAGAGAGAATATGGAGGCTACACACCACGGGGCACCCTGTGGTTTTACCTGCGTGACCACAGAGAGGACGTGAGGAAGTGGGATGGAAAACCCACCTCAAGTCTAGAGGCACGAGTGCGTGAGTTACGAGGTAAAACAATCACAAAAGGGGATTCTGTTAGGAAAAATGCCGCTCCAGTTTCCAGCAGCCAGCTCTCCACACCAGGTAGACAGTTTGACCTTGATTCCGATCCTCTGGAAGGGACCTCCAAGTCATTCTTACAGCAAGTGAGCAGCAAATTCTCTGATGAGGATTAGAGGGGCCCTGCCTCCAGCCAGGCGGAGGAAAGGGACAACCGCGTTTATTGGACGGTGTGGATTCGGTGGCCTGGCACGTCAGATCCACAAGAGTATAAAGCTCTAGTGGACACTGGTGCACAGTGTACTTTAATGTCATCAGATTTCAAAGAGTCAGAGTTCATTTGCATTTTGGGAGTGACAGGGGGGTCCCAAGAGCTGAGTGTATTGGAGGCTGAAGTGAGCCTCACTGGGCAGGAGTGGCAGAAGCACCCCATTGCAACTGGCCCCGAGGCTCC
>Ga0065711_1046482_pt1 | contig 12873 bp, 18 predicted proteins | sample Hoacrofraction12_FD_59098 | JGI IMG/M metagenome (GOLD analysis project Ga0065711, IMG submission 59098) | Hoatzin crop microbial communities from Cojedes, Venezuela - Epithelial fraction 12 v2 (version 2) | ecosystem: Host-associated > Birds > Digestive system > Esophagus > Crop | place... | reverse complement strand
CACCCGCTGTCACCCCCCGTCACCCCCCGTCACCCGACGTCACCCCCCGCGTCACCCGCGTCACCCCGAGGCGGGGCTGAGCAGCCTACTGCCTTCACCCCTGCGGCCCTCAGTAGGTTCCAGAGTTAACACCCCACTCTCCCCCACCGGCCACCGCCTCAGCGCGGGGTTTCAGTGCCCGGGAGACGTTCAGCAGGGACAATTTCGGCACTTTGGGGCATTTTTCACCTCGGTGGACCCCCCTGCCGCCCCCAAACAAGCTGTAATTAGACAGAACGGCTTTAATACCTGGCACGGTTGTTAATTAATGAGTCCCAGAGCAGCTGCTGGGCTGGGGGTGCCTGGCTTCTGCGCTGCGCCGCCACGCATGTGCAGGTGTGTGCGAGCGTGTGCGAGCGCAGGCATGCGCGTCCCAGCCCGTGCACGGATGTTGCGAGTGTGCGCACTGCAAGTCAAAGCAAGCACGTGGACGTGCCTGCGCAGGCATGTGCCAGCACGCACACGTGCACGCATGTTCCAGGGTGTGCAAGCACATGCATGTGTGTGCGCACACGGTTGCAGGAGTGCATACGTGCAGCTTCGCGCCCGCGTCGCAAGCCTGTGAGACGGTGTGTGCATGCGTGCATGCATTTGCACGTGTGTGCAAGCACACACGCCTGCAAGCAACCATACGCATGACCGCGGGCGCCCGCACACACGCGTGTGCAAGAGTGTCCGTGGACGCACGTGTTTGCAAGGCCCCACACGCACGTGCGCCAGTGCACATCTGCAAGGGCGAATACACACATGCGTGCACACAAGCGTGTGCAAACACACACGTGTCCCAGCGGCACCCACCGGACAGGGCCGGTGGCCCGCAGGGGCACCCAGGGGCGGTGTTCGGAGGTGCAGAGCGTAGCGCTGCCGAAATCCAGGGGCCCTGCGGCCGTTCTGCGCTGCCGCTCGGGTTTATTTTTAAACCCGTTGGCCCCGAGTGATTCACACGCTGCCTGTTCGCCTCGGCTCCCCGGCAAGTTTTACGCGACCAAAATAGATGTTCTGGAAGGAACGGGCCGCGGCGGCGGGGGGAAGCGGGGTGCTCCCTCCCCGCCGACGGGGATCCCGGCCCGTGCACGGGTGCAGGCGCTGCCAGGCATCCCCAAGATGGTGGTTTCGGGGAGACGCTGGTGCAGACCCCCCGGGAAGGAGGACCACGGGTCGATGTTTACCCTGGATCACGAACGCCAGGCTTTAGCGGGAGCTGCTGGGTTGGGGGATCCCCCCGTCGCTGCCCCCTGCGCCTGCCACCCCTCAGAGCCCACAGCATCCAAGCACAGAGCCTCGGAAGGTAGAGAGGGAGTGGACACCCAGGTCCGCAGCACCGGAGGCCACCGGCCCGGAGCAGAAGGTAGAGCTTCTGCTCTGCAAGTACCCGAGGCGTCCATGCTGCCGGGCAACGCTCCCCAAAGCCACCCCCAAAAGATGTCACCGGGACTCCGGTCAGAGCACACGCTGTCCTCACATGGACGAGAAGCTTGCTCGTGCCAGGTGGGGTTGGAAGGAAGCGAGCACGGATCACACCAGCGTTTCAGAGCTCTTCAGGACTTGACAGCACACCAAGCCCCGGCCAAAGCAAGCAGCTATTACTATCATTATTTCAGTCTTCCAGGCTACTCGGTTCAAGAGACTTCAGCATGGCGGGAGTGACAGGCAGGCAGATTGGCAATCTTGGCACTGCTCAGCCTGGAACACAAGACCAGGACAGTGTTTGTGACCAAAATGCCAGAGAAAAGGGGCACGGCTTTCCCACGGAGACTTGGAGGAAGCGGAGGAGCACCTTCACTGGGGAAGCAGGGGGGCGAAATTCTCCCTCTTGCCCCAAGTCTAGCTAAACTTCCCTGCTCCGGGGTGGCTTTTTTCCTTCCCCTTTCAGATCTATCACTTTGGAGGAGTACTGCCTGGGTATCCTCTCACAAGAGGGTAAAAAAATGCAAGACTTGATCATTTCTCAATATCTTAAATTCAAATTTAATCCAATATTTTTAATATAAAGTTCAATAGTAAAAAGGCTCCAGCCACAACAGCATATCTCACTCATTTAAGACCAAGACACATGTACAACAGTCCCACCCACCAGGATTTCTCCCAGAGAGATTCTCCATTCCAGCTGGACAGGGTTTCCAGCGCGGCAACCCCAACCATTGAAGGATAAGAACTCCGACTGTCCCAGCTCGGCACAACGGCAGCACCACTGGTCTCTTCTCTGAGGAAAAGAGTAGTCAAAGCCAATCCCTCTGGATGCAGGAGAGCTGGAGCTAAGCTGCCCACCCCGAGGACAACGGAGTGGGAGGAGGATCGATCAGCTGGTCAAATCCTGAGCGGAGGCGAGGGCTGACTGCAGAGCTGAGCAGCGACTCTGTAACACCCCCGCACCGCTCAGTGGGTTTGCACGGCCTCTCTGGAGAGGCTTCGGGGCATCTGCTGATCTCAAGGGTCTTTTCCAACCTACAAGGTTCTACGATTCTTCTCAGGAGAAGCTGGAGGAGGTGGCAGCAGACAGGGTTTCAGGTAGCAGAGACGGCGGCTCGCAGGCAAGCCTCCTGCCCGGTTATCAGCAGGGGCAGAGAGAGAAGAGGCAGAGACAAGGAGAGGAACCAACAGTGCAACACTGACTGCTGGGGCACAGCGGACCACAGCAGCAAAGCCAAGTGGAGTGTCACCCGTCCCGGCACAGGCAGTGCTTTGTCCAGGTGTGGATGGTGGGAGGTCAAGGTGAAAAAACTGGGGGAGCCCACACCTCCTCACCACCTTCTCTCCGCAGGGATGGAGCCTGTGACGGCAGCAGAACCTAAACAGAGTCTATCCAGCAAGCTCTGGAGCCACCGGGATGACGCTCCTCTGCCGGCACCTCTGGAGCAAGCCCTACCCACTCTCCTGCTAACAGAAACCCTTGCACGGTCTCCCAAGCCCCAGCTGAGCATGAAAAGGCACCTTTTTCCAATTTGGGGTCATTTATTTATAGATTTAAAGAAATAAAAATAGGAAAAGGAGGCGAAGAGTGCACACTGAAGAAAAAAAAAGTTGACTGCAACACAGCGAGAGCAGAAGGCGGGGGCGGGAGGGGGTCCCTCTGCCAAGCCAGCAGCTTTTGAGGGAGAGGGATCACTCCTCCTGTGGGCACAGCCACCGCGGGCAGCGGGGCTCTCCCTTCAAAACCCACCAAATTCGTTCTCACAGTATCCTACGTAGAGAGGTTGTGCCTGGACACCACGCCTGGAAAGAGAGCGGAGAGGCGGCGTTACGCGGAGGGCAGGGGCAGAGCCTACGGTCAGGTCTGAGCAGCAAGAGCAGTGCAGGCTGGCCTTCGGTGCCGCTTCAGGTGCGACAAGGAGGGAGCGGTTTCCATCCTGCATTTGGTTTTTAGCTCACGTGTGGGAGCATGGGGTAAGGGCAGGCTTCCTGGGGAAGCTGGCGCTGCAGGAGGGGTGGCAATAGCTGACGGGTCCCCCTCCCTCAGCACGAAGCCCTCTCCTCGGCAGAGCCGCCAGCCCACGCCGGCAGCAGGGGCTCTCTTCCAGCACTGCACAAAGCAAGCTCTGCCCACACACAGGCAGGAGGAAGGCTCGCGATTCTCAGTAAGAACAAGGGTCACTTTGCACCAGGGAAAGCCCTCTTCACCCTCAGTGCCCTCCCCAGGACTGAACGCCAGGAAGGGCGGCATTTGCATCCAGCTGCCAGGAGAAATGGTTACCCAAGAAGCTTGCAGCGGAAGTCAGCCAGCCGCACGTAGGCATCTTGCATGTCCCTGACGGTCGCATTGCTCCACAGTCTCTCTGCTACGGCCCCAGCTCTTGGCCTTGGAGGAACGAGGGACAGAGGCAGTCAGGTCAGGGGGGAGTTTGAAAGCTTCTCGCAAAAAGCCTTGATCTCCTGCTTTCCCCGACCAAGGTTCTTCAGCACACAAAGGCACGTGGCTTTTGTACAGCAGAAGACCCACCCCTGGCCACACGCGGATCAGGACGTACCGGGGTGACTGGACAGAGACCAGTGTTGAACGGGCACTGGTTGCAGCACCAGGTTGTCCAGGAGCATGTTACAGTCTCGCAAACCCTCATTTAAGCCTCAGTGACACTGTTACAAGCATCCAGGAGCTGCCACGGGACAGGGACAAGCCCCATGTGCAGACCCAACCCACGGCATCTGGCACGCGTCGCTCAGTGGCGAAGGAAAGGGGCCCGAGCCCTGCCCCACGCGACTCGAGGTAACCGCCCCATGGCTTCTCTTACCAGAGCCTGGGGGTCAGGTTAGTGACATCCACATATTCACCCCACATGCAGGCCTCTCCGCCTATCACCCGATCCTTCTGCTCAGGGGTGCCTGCCAGGGGACAAAGCACTCAGGTGATGGGGTGTTGGAAGATAAGGGGGTGACTTTTCACCCTGCCCACAGGGGCACCTGTCACAGCAGTGAGTGGCTCAGCTACGGAGGCAATAATTTGCCCTTCTGGAAGCCACTGCTTCAAAGCCCAGGCTAGGGCAGAGCAGAGGTGTTTTCTGCTGGCATCAAGGGAACCGCACACAGCGCAGGAACCAAGGACACGGTCACTCAAGCACCTTCACACCAGCAGCAAGAACAGATTAGGAAGAGACCCAGCCCTGGCACTACGTCCGAGTGAGAAGTCAGCTGCCGTATGGGAACAAAAGGAACTCACCTTCAAACTTCAAGGGCTCCACTTGGTAGGCGGCCATCCAGTCCTGCCCGTAGGAGATGTGGTTGAGGTACCAGGGGGCAGAGAGCAGAGCCTGGTAGCCAGCCTTGGTGACATTCGCCATCTCCTCCATGTATGGCATGGAATTCTCCTTCCACACGTGGATGATGGTGTCTGGCCGCAGCTGATGAGCACACATCAACCCCGTGCACGGGATTAGTGTGGCAACAAGAGCACCACTTCACCTCGCAAGCAGAGTGCCCTGACCCATCCACAGCTCCAAACACCCCCAAAGGGAAACTGAGGCAGACTTTGGCTTGACTTTTGAGCCACTTCCCATCTGGGTGGCAGAAGCAACAGAGGGAGGGATAAGCCCACAGTGTCCTGAGCAGGGTTCAAACCTCCCCCTTGCAGGTGTATACACCTGGAGGGAAGAGCCCATCAACAACAATCGGACGAAGCCACGATGAGGGCAGCTCACTGGCAGCACCATCTCAACGTGTCCCATAACAGAGTACCCCCCACCAGCCCCCAGCACTGCACCCCCAGAGCACACCAGTGTGTCTGGCTGGGGTGCATTAGGGAAAGCAGGCAGCTCTCACCTTCACTCCGTTGTCAAACACCTCCTGCCACACGATATAACCTTTGCCGAGGGAAGAGACGATGTCCAGAAGCCTGGAGTGGAAAGAGTACTGAGTTTTGGGTCATCCCAACTACACTCCCCCCTCTTTGCTGGCTGCATACAGCCAAAGCAGCAGCACCGATGCTCCCAACACCCACAGCAGGACACGAAGGCACTGCTGAAGAAGAAGGGAGAAAGCACGGCCCCTCATGGGGCTCCTGTCTCCTTCAGCCCCAGGCTTTTTTGTGGTCCATCTCCCAGTAAAATGCAGGTAGGCTACTCCCTCTGAGGTCAGAGAGAGGTGCTCGCATGGGCGTGCTCCTGAAAAGGTGATCTGGTGTCCCCAAGACAGCACTAGATATTTGTGCTGGTCACCCACCGCAGCTGCAGGCCTAGGATGTAACCATCCTTACCTCCGGATGTAGAACGACTCTAATTTTTTGTAATCTTCACCAAAGCCCATCTCTTTCATGAAGGCACGAATTTTCGGATTGGATTTCCTGTGTGCCAAAGAGCAGATAATGAAAGCACTGCAACCCGAACTCTGGAGTAAGGCCAAAACGTGGCCAAGTCCTTCCCACACCAGCCCAAGGCTGGCTCAGGTATTCCAAGAGCTGTGGCTGTGCCGGCACCAGCAGCTTCCCACAGCCAGAGTGACCGTGAGCGCAGAAACCCCAGGAACCAACACACAGAGCCTAGGAGAGCAAGACACCAAAAATCTGCAGGTGATCATGGCCAAAAAGCAATGGGCTGGGACTCCAGCCCCAGATACTTCCCCCCAGTCCCCATCCAGACTGATCTCAGACTCACCAGCATGTGAAGTCTACCTCGTCACCACCAAGATGAAGAAAGGAGTCTGGGAACACGGTGCTGACCTCTTGAAACAAACTGGTCATAAACTGATAGGTGCTGTTAAGGATGGGGTTGATGGGCCCATATGTCCCAGAAGGATCCTTGCCCAAGTAGCAAGGAGTCAGGAGGTCTGGAGCACCTGGGTCATAGCAAACATAGGACAGTGAGGAAGGGGCTAAATGTGACCATATGACCCCCATATGCTACATTTTCCACCCTTCCCAGGTTTCCCCTTGGTATCTCTCCCCACGGCTTTTTTCTGGACATTCCCATGGGAAACTGCACACAGAGCCACTGGGGAAAGACAACGCTGGTGCAGTGCCCAGCACCCTCTCCCAGCTCCATGCACCCACTGCAGACAGGGAAGAGGCGCAGCCACAGCTTTGGCTGTGACCACACGCACAGGTTGTACTCCAGGGCAGGATATGGCATTTGGAGGCAGGAGGAGGAGCGAGCAAGACAAGGCAATGTTTTCCCGTAGCTTCTTGCGCTTCCGGACACGGAAGAGGAAGCACTTGCATTGCTCAGCACAGGGAGCAGTGTGTCAGCACTGGGAACAGCTGAGCACAGCAAGGAAGCTTGGTCAGCTGTACTCCCAGTTAAACCCAAGCTCCTTGCAGTACCCATAATGTTGGTTTTGGCAGAGCAGATGTTCCCCTCCCCCCAAATCACCCAGCTTGGACTCAAGAAAAGATGGAAATCTTTTCCCTTTGGATTTTGTTCTAGAAGTTGGACCATTGGGTCCTACTTCTCCCAGATGATGGTTTGTTCCTCCTCAAAGTCAGCCCGTGGGACATGGCTGCCCACACTGTGCTTTTGGGATCCAGGTTGCAGATCCCACCGGTACAACCACAGCTCTCCTCACAGCAGCAGCAGGCAGGGCCTGCTCCTCACCCGGACCCCAGGAGAGGGTGTGCCCCGGCGTGTCGAACTCTGCGATGACTCTGATGCCACGCAGCCGGGCATATGTGATCACCGTCTGCACGTCACTGGCTGTGTACACGTGGGTCATGGCATTGAACGCTCCCTGGGGGAACATGGGAAATATCAGCGCCTTGCTCAGGTGCCGAGGGAGGGATCTGCTCGCCCAGGGCTGGGTGCTGCATGATGATCAGGGTGGGTTACCTGCTTGCTGAGTTCCGGGAAGGTCAAGCTCTCATAGGGGAAAGACGGGTCATCCACAATGTGCCAGTGAAACACATTGAACTTGTTGTAAGCCATGACATCCTGGGAAGGAACAGGAACAAAGATGAACATGCCCTGTCCCTTCTGAAAGGTCACCCAGCTTGCCACAGAGAAGGGACAAGGTTCCCGTGCTCCAAAAGGACAAGGCAAGCCGAGTCCCCAGACGCTCCCAAGGATCCAAGAGGGATTCAGACACCTCTCTTCAAACACATCGGCACCACAGATTGTTGCAGAGGGTCAGCAGTGCTTCTGCTCACAATAAAATCCCTGTTCTCCCAGCAACTGAGCCAATGGTTGGGATCTTGAAGTTTAATTCTGGTTGGGATGAACACAGAACCACCCACCTTTGTCTAATGTGGCTGGGAAGCAGTCGGTCTTTTCCCTTGCCTCAGAAACAACCCAGCCTTGGGAAGTAATCTGGATTGCAGGAATCCAAGATAGCTCAGGGTTTTCCTCCTTCTCCCACTTCTGAAGGGAGTTGAGAAATCACCCAAACAAGGCAGCTGTGAGTTACACCGTGAGTAAACGCAGCCATCGGCACTAGGAAGCACCTACAGCATGGGAGAATTTTTCCACGATGCACATCTGTATACTCAGAATTTTTCCACGATGCACATCTGTATACTCAGAATTGAGGTCACGCTGCCATTCCGACCCAGCCTGTTGCTTTATCTAGGGTTGAGCAAGCCGGTTTTGTTCAAAAAGCCTAGGTTTGACAAGCTCTTCCTTGACAAGATGCACTGGCCTATGCATCAGTCAGCTCCTAGGATCTTTGGGAAGGAGCAAAAACCCAAAAAGTCCTCCAGGTCACTCCAGAAGCCCTCAGCTGTCACAGAGGAAGGGACACCCAACTAAACCTCCTCATCTCTCAGCGCAGGCACCCTACCAGCGTTTCCAGGATGGCTCTCAGAGGCAGGTAATGACGAGAGGTGTCCAGCAACAGCCCTCGGTGAGCAAAGCGAGGAAAGTCCACAATTTCTGTCTTGTTGATGTAGTACTGCACACAGAGAGCAGGAGGAAGAAGTGAGCAGGGCTCCAGGCAACACAGCCATTAGCAAGAGAGAATCAGCATCACCTTTGCCCCCAGGGCCAGCGAGACAAGGAGGGGTGGCCTCACTGCCAGCGTGCAAACTAGCCAGAAAGAGCTACAATGCTTTACCTGCTCAGCAGGCAGGGATCTGGCTGGGTTCGTAAACCTCTACTTGGCCCTTGGTGAGGCTGTGCTGCACTGCTGGTACCCACCTCATCCCGGCACTCAGCCTGTCCCCACAGAGGCAGGAGCACTATGGAGAGCTGACTGCCCCCAGGAGATGAGACCAGGACTCACCGTGCCGTTCTCGTCTCTCCCAACGAGCTGGCTGAACGTTTCCAGACCTGCAGGAAAACCACAGACAGTCCCTTTCTCAGCAGAGATTTCCCCAAAGGAACAGAGCTCAATTAACTAATAAGTCCACGGAAGAAGAGAGGCACAGAGAGATGTCCCCATAGGCCTGGGGCAGGGAGAGTGGGAATGCCCAACAGAAAGCACACCTCACCTCTGAGAGCTCCCCAGATGGCATCTGCAGAGAGCAGCAAGGAGCCTTCCGAGACAGACAGCTTATCTGAAACACAGCATCAGAGGGGCCGGCGCTGGCATGAGGTCCCACACTCCATCACATGCTGCTACAGGCTACAACAGCCCCAGCTACGGGGCTGCAGCTGGACTAGGAAACGGTTTTCATACACGACTGCACCCTGGGATCCCAGAAAACAAACTTTTTTGGGTTTTTTTTGTTTCTTTTAAACCTCTCCCACTGCTTTATCAGCATCCTCAGGTAAATCACTCCCTCCCTGTCCCAGTTTCTCTACAACACAGTGAGGATGCTGCCTCCCCAAAATCGGGTGTAAGAGCTGCACGGTGTCATTTCCAACTGTCGGGCACAGAAACAGCTGCACTCCCGCTCCAGTGACTCCCTCCCACTCCCACCCCTGACACTCACAGCTTTCCTTGGAGTCCAGGCTGGGAAACCCACCACAGCCCGGCGTGGCGACAAAGACGAGGAGCTGAGTGCAGGGTGTCCCCCAGGATGGCTCATTCTCTGCGAAGGACACAGACCACGGACATCAACCCCATTCTGGCTCTTTTCCCCGCCGCCAGCCACTGCCATCCTCCCGGCCCAGCTAGCGCTGGAGGCGCAGCAATATGTGGAATATGTCAGGTACGGGGGTGTTCAGCAGGGGCTTCTTTCAACATAGGCAACCATGAGCACGCGAGCCAATTCCAACGTTCAGCATTTAGAAGGTCTGCTGGTGAGGAAGCCCCCAGGGAAGTTTAAATGAGCACTCAAAAGAGGATAGACATCAGAGTAGGGTCTAGCAGCAGCCTCCAAGGCTTCCGGGACACCAGCCCCTGCTCTAAGCAACAGCCACCATGAGTCAGATCTTCTAAAGTGGGGTGAAGAGCTTCACGTTTCAAAACTCTTCCAGCACTGTGAAAAAAGTATGAACCTAAGAGCTCTGCTACCCTACCGACACTTCTTAGGAAGGGCAAAGCAACCCTGTAAAAAAGGGTGGAGAATGCATCCAAGCATACTGCAGAGCTGGGCTGAGTTAGAGGCCACCAAAGAGTCTCGCCCGGCACAGAAAGGCTTCCGACTGATCACGTTCCGCAGAGCAGGTCCGAGGCACAGCAGCTGGAAAAATAAACCCAGTCACACTCAGACGCCAAGCAGGAGCTCTGGCCATGCTTCCCTATCTGAAGGAGCACTTCCAAGGACGCATAGCCCCGAGACCTCCCTGGAGTCACTCCCCCAACTCAAAGGGAGATGTTCAGCCTCCGCTCAGACACATGGGTCACAGCAGTCTCTGTCCAGGAGAAACGCGGGCTAGCTGGGTGGGACCCTGCGAATCACAGCCAAAGTCGGTGCCTACACCCCCACAGCATTCCCAGGAACAGATCAAAAAAAGGTCACTAAAAAATTAAAACCTTGGCTTTGAGTAAGGCTGGTCACAAGCCTGGCACCAAGCAGACTTCAGAGAGACCATGGCACCGCCAGCATTTGGGTGAAATGCAGACAGCCCACACTCCAAAGCTTGCAGGAGCCAGAACCCCCAAATTCTTCATGAAGAAAGGGCAAAATCTTCACAGAGAGAAGGGAAACAGCTCTAAGATAGTCCTCAGTTTTGAGCCTTCCTCTTGATTACAGACGAGCTGGTAGCCAAGGCAACCTCACAGATGTGCGAGCTGGCACGCCGGCACAGCAAGTCCTGCTCCCTCTGCTCAGCAAGATGGCAGCTCCCCAGGGACAGCCACCCGCAAGCCTGGGGACACGCGAAATACTCGTTCTGTTCATAAGCCTCAACAGAACTGGTCCCATCACCATGTTTAAACCCTCACAGCGAGGCATCACCAAACCCGAACACAGCCTCCTTGGCCAAGAAGCAGGCAGACACCACCATTATCATACTTCGAAGGCAACGCAGATGGGCGCAACAGGGATTAGTGACCAATTAACCAATAAGGCTGAAGTTCATGGTTCAAAAGAGTGCTGTGGAGGCACACACCAAGTTAATTATGGTCATGGACTGCAAGACAAGGATGCTAACACAATGGCTGCAGCAGGTTAGCAGCAGTAAGACATCAGGGATGGGAGGTCCTGGCCTGAGATCCACAAAGAGTCCTGGGTCTCTCCCAGACTAATTTAAGAATTGCCCAGCTTCATGACAAGAAACATGGGAAGAGCAACAGGGAAAATCCCAATTAGACATAAGGAAAAAAAATTGTATTCTTCACCTTGAGCGTGGTCAAACACCACAGCCAGGTCTCAGTTCTCCATCCTTGGAAACAACTGCAATTTCAGCTAGACACAGCCCCGAAGAGCTTGACCCAACTGCAAAGTTGGCTTCAACTCCAGCTTGGCCCTGTTTTGAGCATCAGCTTGACCAAAGACACCCATATAATCCTCCTAACTTAAACTGGTCTCTCCTTTCATGCTTGAAGTTCAGGATGAATGTGGAGTTTGGACATAATCTTGCTCGCTTGTTAAATTGACATAGCAACTCTTCGAAACAAACAGAAAACGGTTTCTGTCTTGTTTTCCTTATTAATAGAAACTATTTCCTTCCACCCAGGGTTTCCATTGCCTGTTATTACCAGCCACCCATCTGAAAAGAAAAAAAGGAAGGCAAAGAGGGAAAAAAGCCCTAAAATTAAGCACGTAGTCTGAGCATCTTAAAGCAGGGCATACGGAAAGCAGTGAGTACGCACACAGAGCTCGATGTCATGATCACAAGTAGCTGCTCCAAGTGATTTCAGGGTCACATTTCCTCCCCAAGAGCAACAGGAAAACATGAATAATTATATCAGCTGTTTTAAGTTTAGTTCCTAGCAGCAAAGGAGAAACACGAGGAGTCTTCTCAGCTCCCAACCCAAAATGTATTTCTATTGCTACTTACAAGAGTCAAAGAAACAAAATAAGCCAAATGGTTCTTCTCAGTGTTTCAAACCTGCCTTTGTCGGCGCATGATGTGCTCAAGACGAAGCAGAGCAGCTCCTAACAGTTACCCTTCTCTGCTTTGGTCAGGGGCCACAGAGTTCACACTGACAGTTAAAACACTCGGAGGCACAGTTACTGTCTTTTTCTGATGAATGAAGCATTTCGCATTCCCCAGATATAGCACTTCGGACCACCGCAGACCCACGCCAGCACTCAGCATCTGTGTGTGCCGGCTCCCCAGCCTGTGTTTGCCCCTGTGAAGGCAGCCAAGAAATTTCCTGCATTTCATCCCAAACATGCAACGGGTGCTCTCATGAAGAAGTCTGGGTGTGAGAAACCTTTACAGCCTGTCCCAAATCAATCCCATGCTCTTAAAGCTTTTGCCTTTCCTCATCTTACCCTACGATTTCAGGATGAATCCAAGAGCGCCTCTGCCAGAAAAGCCACGCTGCCTCAGGACGCTTAGAAGCTCAACTCTGGCAGAGAGCACTTGGAAGAAAAGCAGCAACAAGAGTCCTTCCTCAAGGCAAAGCTTCACACTGCTGCAAGAATCGGGAAGAGCCAAGACTTGCAAAAAGCACTGAAGCTGAAGCCATTGCAACACTGGCAGCAGCAAGGCAAGGGAGCAAAAACGAAGGGGAGGAGAGCTAAAACAGGATCTGGAGAAGACAAAAAATGAGGCAGAGCAAACTCTCGATAGCAAGAGCCTCACTCCTTAACATAAATGCAAGACAACTAGTGCTCACCATGCCAAACAGGCTTAGATTTTATTTGAAAACCTGCGCACCACAGGCATTCCCTCCACACACGAACACAACGCTGCCCTTCGCTACGAGACTCCATTCAAGCCACCACACCCCAGACCACGACCACCATCTCCCCTCGCCACCAGCCCCCGCCGAACGGAGGAAACGCGGGGGTTAAACAGCAGATCGCCACACAAACCCCGCGGTCTGAGCCCCCAGATAACCGAGGGTTCGGTTTGGGGCGGTTTCGCTCAAGAAGGAGGCCAGAGGCGAAAGGGCCAACCGTCCTCCCCGCGTGTGGAGGCC